>Ga0187893_10004188_pt1 | contig 27902 bp, 15 predicted proteins | sample MA1701074metaG_FD_139574 | JGI IMG/M metagenome (GOLD analysis project Ga0187893, IMG submission 139574) | White microbial mat communities from a basaltic lava cave in the Kipuka Kanohina Cave System on the Island of Hawaii, USA - MA170107-4 metaG ... | reverse complement strand
CTGAACCGGCGAACCATGGAAACCAACTTGTTTGAGCGACTCACCAAGGCCTGTCTCAACACCACCACGATTACTTACAAGCACTTGACCGCAGAGCCGGAGCAAGCGTGATATTCATTTATTCTAAATTATTCGCTCAGGCGAGGTACAGGAACCGCTGATCTGATTGAACTATCGGTCAGATCGACATTCTGGGTTGCAGGCTACTAAATTGCTCATTTATCTACCCGGAGAATGCCAGAGCCTTCCATAAAGCGCGATGACCGGAGTGAGAGATGAACGAATTGTCTTACATACCTTTTAACCTTCCAACGATTGGCGAGGAGGAAATTGCTGAAGTCGTGGCCACTTTGAGGTCGGGTTGGTTGACCACAGGGCCTCGAACCGCTCAATTTGAGGACGAATTCCGTTCCTATATTCAGGCTCCCCACGCTCTGGCAGTGAATTCCTGCACTGCGGGACTGCACTTGGCTTTGGCTGCGCTCGGCGTCGAAAAGGGAGACGAAGTGATTACGACACCTCTTACTTTTTGCGCCACGGTCAACACGATTTTGCATGTGGGTGCCACGCCGGTGTTGGCTGACATTAGAGACGACGGTAACATCGATCCAGTGGCTATTGAAAGGCGGATCACAGAACGGACTCGCGCCATCGTTCCGGTGCACATTGGCGGGCTGCCGTGTGAAATGGATGCGATCTGGGATCTCGCTCGGCGTCACGGTCTGCGCGTCGTCGAAGATGCGGCGCACGCCATCGGTTCTCACTACAAGGGACTACCAATTGGCGGAGGGATTCCCTCCGAAGGACGTTGCAGTGATGTGGTGGCCTTTAGTTTTTATGCCACCAAGAATCTGACGACGGGCGAGGGCGGGATGGTGACGACCCACCGGGAAGCCTTGCTCGACAAGATGCGCATCCTTTGCCTGCATGGCATCAGCAAAGACGCGTGGAACCGCTATTCGGAGAAGGGCAATTGGTATTACGAGGTCGTTGAGTGTGGATTCAAATACAATCTCAGTGACATTCAGTCGGCCATAGGCATTCATCAGTTGCGTCGGCAGGAAAAGTTCATCGAGACGAGAAAACTCTACGCAGAGACTTATAACGAGGTCTTTGCCGCGATGGATGAGGTGGAATTGCCACCCGACGACAGATCCTGCCGTCATTCGTGGCACCTCTACGCGCTGCGACTGAACTTGGAGAAGCTGGACATCGATCGTGATGAATTCATTCAGCTGCTGCGGAAGAAGGGTATTGGGGCTAGTGTTCACTTCATTCCCATCCCATTGCATCCTTTTTTCGCAAGATACGCGCAACTGGCCCGCAACCAATGCCCGAGGGTTATGGAACTCTATCCTCGTCTTGTTTCTTTGCCTCTTTATCCTGAGATGACAATGGATCAGGTTGCTTATATTGCCGATGTTGTGAAAGAGGCTTGCCAGAAGGCCAAGAAGCGCAAGCTCGCTCCGGTCGTCGATACAGTCTAAGGCTCAAGAGACAATTTCCGAGGTTCTCCGATCGTTTTGAGTTCCTCCTTCGGAGTTTCCGTCGAAATTTGCGATGATGCAAATACTTCAGGATATGTCTCCATACACAAAAGGAGAATCAGCAAGCAGTGATCGACAATCTTGGCGTTTCCAAGGAAGTCATCTTTCAAGATCTCGAAGGCGAAGCCGTTTTGCTGAACCTGCAAAACGGAATTCTCTTCAGCTTGAACCCCGTTGCAGCGCGGATGTGGGAACTGTTGAGCGAACTGGGGCAGGCTGAAAAGGTTCTGAACCAGTTGCTGCAGGAGTATGACGCTCCGGAAGAACAGCTGCGACAAGACTTGGTCGATTTTATTGAAAAGCTCAAGTCAAAGGGACTCGTTGAGATTCAATGAGCGGAGCAGGAGGTGTTTATCTCAGCGGCAGACCGGTCCGAGATCCGCACCAAGGTCAGTACGGATTAGCCAATAGAATACCTGCAGCGATCTTCATTAAGCTGTCCCCGCGAGAAGGGGAAAAGGGGTGCCGGCACACTTTAGCTCGCTGCTGTCTCTTACTCGCTGCTGTTGGCTTTGGTTTCAATATAAGGTCAATGCCGACTGGAGGATGGAGTTGAGGCTGTGGTGTCGCGGACTTGCAGTTTGCTATGTCGGCAAGCCGACAGCCTTTGCTCGAGAGTATGTCTGAAGCTGGTGAGACCCGGACTCTGCCGGGTTCTTACGCTCGGCAGAAATCGGGGCAGGTGAAGTCTTGCGCGGAACAGCTTGTGGAACTGCTCCAATGGTAATCTTGGCTTCGGGAACGATTTCGCCCAGAGTGGTTATCACTACGATTGCGTCGTTCGCTTCAATTGATTTTTCAAGCTCCTTCAACTGAGAAAACAAGGTCGCTGTGTCTAGTCCGTCCGGCTTCCACATCGTGATCTTCCTGTTTTCAGTGGGTACGATTCCCTCGCCTTGCCAGTACAATTCCTCATGTAGTTTCTCGCCCGGACGCAATCCAGTGAAGACAATTTCAACATCTTTGTCTGCCTGAAACCCTGACAAACTAATCAATCTTCTAGCCAGATCGACGATCTTCACCGGCTCACCCATATCCAGCAAGAAGATCTCTCCTCCGTCGCCAAGAGTTCCCGCAACCATTACCAACTGAACTGCCTCTGAAATGGACATGAAGTAGCGAGTCGTTTCCGGGTGAGTTACGGTCACAGGTCCACCGCCTGCAATCTGTTTCTTGAACACCGGGATGACACTTCCGTTACTTCCGAGCACGTTTCCAAAGCGAACCGCAACGAACTTCGTGCCCCCCCCCAACATGCCCTTCATGATCAGCTCAGCAACCCGCTTTGTGGTCCCCATGACGTTTGTGGGGCGAACAGCCTTATCTGACGAGATCAGTATGAATTTCTCAACCCTGTGAGTACGGGCAAGCCGCGCCAGGCTCAGGGTCCCAAAAACATTGTTTCGTATCGCTTCTATCGGTTCACGCTCCATCATGGGAACGTGCTTATAGGCCGCAGCATGGTAGACAAGATTGACGTTGTTGGCGCCTAGGAGTCTGTCAATTTTTTCACCATCAAGAATGTCGCCCACCACGGGCAGGAATGCCTGGTCGGGAAATTCCTTCCGCAGATCCAACTCGAGGTCATACAAACTATTTTCGTGTCTCTCGAGAAGTATCAGCAGACTCGGACTATGTTGAGCTATCTGCCTACAGAGTTCCGATCCTATCGACCCTCCGGCCCCTGTCACCAAAACCGTTCTGTTCCGAATTTCTCCCTCGAGAAGCTTTCGATCTGTCTCGCGGCAAAAACGAATTGCTTTGCGTCCCAAGAGATCATCATAAGAAACTTCCCGCAGTTGACTCGTGAACTGCTGATCCCTCATGAGTTCCGAGAGGGTAGGAAGCACCATTGTCTTGGCTTCCGACTTGTCGCACAGACTCCGAATGCGGACGATTTCTTTGTGTCCAGCCGAAGGAATGGCAATGATGATCTCGTCGAGATCATAATGAGCGGCGAGTTCGGGAATCTCCTCCGTACCACCGAGAACCGAAACACCCTGAATTGTTGTGCCTTTCTTGTAAGGATTGTCGTCGACAAATCCGATCACCCTAGATGCCAATCCAGCATTGTTTTGGATCTCATTCAGAATCGAAACACCCGCACGTCCTGCCCCTACGATCAGCGTGTGTTTGACCTTGCGTGAATCCACGCTATGCGGAGAGTGAAATCGGTATCTGAAAACGAACTTGCCTCCGCTCAGAAGCATAAGGCTCAGCACAGATTCGAAAATGAGGACCGACCTCGGGAAACCACTAGATCCCATGGTAAAGACCATGATCAGAATGAACGATACCGAACCCAAGAGTGTTGCCTTGATATCATCGGTCAATTCCCGCATTCCCGCAAAACCCCAAGAGTTTGTGTAGGTTCTAAAGTAAAGATAGCTAGCCATTCGCGAACATAGCGCGAGCGGAAGAGCCAGATAGAACAGGGCCAGTTGGTCCGGCGGGAGGTTGAAGTCAAAGCGAAGAAGGAATGCCCCTAAAAGGGAGAAGCAGGCAACAACTGCCTGGAATGTGAGAATTAGGGGAAGCCTGAAGCGAAGCATTCGGTTTGCTGCAACAGGCTTCGCCTCTGCAGTCTTCAAATCGGTCAGAAAAGTCGTGGTGGACACTGTGATTTTTCCCTAGTTATGGTTGGCCGGACAGATCAGTCCCGGTTGTCACCGTCTCTTCGAAAAGAAGCAATCGAACTGCCAATGCCTCAATTGAAGACAAGTCACTGATAATCAATCGAGTAAGCCCATCTCGAGACCGGTAAATCTGGTGGTGATGGAATCAGGATGGCATTAAAGAGCCACTATCTTCCACCGCCAAACTGATTGCTTTCCTTTAACCCTTCTTTGAAATCTTGGAGGAGAGCCCAACCAACTCCGCACGCAATTCTCTGGGTGCCCCCCAGACTCCTATCATATCTTCGCGAGCTTTCTTCGAAGCATGATCGCGGTTCCTAATCCCGACGCCAAGATGAGCAGCTTGCTCGGCTCAGGAACCTCCGCAGATGGCACTGGGTTGCGTGCTGAACCGACGACAGGTGGAACGGGACGTCTCTGGAGCCCCCGCCTGGACCAAAAAGTGCGCCCAGTGTCCTGTCCTTCGAAACTACCTTCGATGAGTTAAGCAACTCGGGGAGATCAACAATCAGGAAGTTCTGAATCCTTCGACACTCTCCATTGCTTGTCTGACAACGGCGCAAGTTTGGCTTAGATCGTTCGCTACGAGTTCGAACGAAGAGCAACGGGCCGCGATCTCCAAGACTCCATCGAGCCCCTCGCCTGGATGGGCAAGCGGGTTAAGGGCATTAGCAAAGAGACGAGCCGCACCTTCAGTTCGACTGATTGGCGTGGCACTGGGGGATTCCAGATCCGGGCGATAGGAAACAAAGAAAATCGCCGCCAGGCGGGTTGGAACACCTTTACTCCCCCCAGGCAAAGCAGATACGGGCACATGAAGAGTGCGAGACGTTCGGAGGGTTTCGTTCGGAAGCATGTAAGGACTTGGAGGCTGACGCTTGAGACTTAAGGCGTGAGAATAGGGAAAGACTTCTAAAGTCTTGAGGTCGATCGGTGCCAGTTCGTCGCTGAGATATCGGAATCCATGATGAGAAAGTGCCCAAGTCGTCGTAGACTTGCCCCCGCCTGAATTCGCAACCAGCAACAGGCCTAGGTCGTTGTAGTCAAGAACCGCTGCATGCAAGAAATAAAGATCCGGCCGGCGCTTCTGAACTTCAATGGTGATTTCTTTCTCCATCTGGAAGAGAAAATCACCATCATCGGATGCTACCAACGAAGGTCCTTTGCTCCGGAGTATCTCAAACCCACCTTCTCCGCTCCTAGTCACAATATACTTTAGAACTGGATTCTTTGCTTGCCTCTGAAAGAAGCTAAAGTTCTCCGATACCAGCCTTGCACAATGACGATCAGCCGTCGCGACCTCCACTTCAATCCCAAAGAAATCGAACGAACAGGGAGCGGAGTCTAAGGACACAAGCGCCTCGCCAAGGATCTCCAATCGATCGACTGCTAAGCTGTTGCTGGAACAAAGAGTCCGGTGCCGAATCCACAAGAGGAAACCCTTTCAGCTGAACTTGCTCGTCAACCGCGATTCTTCTTGCGAAATTTCCTGAACTTCCATTCACGATTTCCGGATTCGGGTCCATCGTACACTGGTGGATGCTCCCTCTCATATCGTCCGGAGCCCGAGCCAGCAAACGTTGGGATTGCCTTCAGGGTGAGAATAGTAGGAACAACATAGGCTGCCTTCTTCAAAAAATCGCGTTTTGACTCTTGGTTCTCAGTCATATGGGAACACCCTCCATCAATCAGGTTGAACTGTCACAAATTTCCAGCAGATTCATCCTCTTTATTTCACTAAGGAGCAGAATCACGTCTCTCTCGGCGGTGGCCAAGTCAATCTGGAAGGCTTGGGCCAGCCTCTCAGAGATTGCCGCGGTTGATAGGCCGTCGCACTGTTCCCAAATATAACTTGCTGTCAAGTTGAGATGATGAATCTGCCCGTTGATTCGATCCAGAATCAAGGTCTCTCCGTCCGATGTTCGCTCATTGAGATCTGAACGTTTCTTAATCTTGAGTTCATTGTCTAACATGTGAAAGATTCCGTCGGCAGATTTTCCTGGATCAAGCTTTGCGAACCAAGCCTCGCCTACCCACCCCAGCAAGAATCAGTCCAAATATGACGCGCCCGACTCAGGTTCTCTTGCCTGGACCCAAATGATAGAAAACAAGATTGCTTATCTCCCATAAAACCAAAGTACTACGACCGACTTTTAGTTGCAACGAAGAGTAAGTTGGATTCCGTTCATAGGAATTTCCCTACCGCATCGCGTCATTGACGGCTCCTAAAGAACTAAGCCTTCCGGGAATGCCGCGGCAGGAGGCGGCTGCATCCGCCGAGAGGCAGAGTTCGCTTCGCCCGGCCCGAGTGGGTCTGGTAGCAAAGAGTTTTCCGTTTCCTGGAATAGAACTTACTCACATTTATCGAGTCTCTCCGGCATGGTCGGGCGGCACCCCTTGACTCCTCATACATTTCACTCACTTGGCTCTTGAAGGCTGGCCCGCTTGGAAAGGCAGTCCAATTGCAGAGATGAAGAGCTGACTAGGATTGCAAGTCAAACCAGCGACTGAGATTTAAGCGTGCCAGCACGTCAGAGAGTCTGGGCTCTCAGCGGAACCATCAGAAGTCGGGAATCAAATAGGGTGCACTTTGCTTTCGTCAGAGCACTATGCAGAGTCGAGCTCCTGATGGACACACTCCTTTCTCCGAGAGGCTGCCGTAAGCAAGTGCCCAGTCTCTACCCGAAGAGCTCTAACCGAATCAGAGACGTTCTTGTTTCGAGAGCCCAGCGAAACGAGGAAGAAATTGCTTCGCTAGGGGGAGAAAGATGAATCAATCCTTTCGCACCGAATCTGCAGACCTCAACCCTTTTCTCGCAGCAGCAATTCACTTGGTTCGTTCGTCTTCTCGCCAGATGCCGAACCTGCTCTTCTTTGTTCTTGTCTTCAGTCCATCGACTCTGGCGCAAGACTCCAGCAGTATTCTCTCAGGACGAGTGCTTGACATCCAGGGAGCAGGAATTCCTGGAGCAATGGTCAGGGTAAAAAACACCGAAACCGGGTTGCAGCGGCAGGTGTCCTGTGATGCCACGGGATACTATCGCCTGATGGGATTGCCTCCCGGACACTATGAGGCACAAGGCGAGTACGAGGGGTTCTCACGACAGACTCGAAAGGTTTTTGTCCTGACGGTAGCGGAAGATCTGATGGTGAATTTCAGACTCACGATCAGTCCTCTGGCCGAGCAGGTGTTTGTCGGTGAGAACGGCACGGTTGACATCACGAGTTCGACCTCCAGTGGTTTGGTTGATGGCCGCAAGATTCGCGATTTGCCTTTGAATGGCAGGGACATGGCGCAGTTGATCCTACTTCAGCCGGGCGTGGTCAACAGCCGTGCCAGTGTTCAGTCGGCCAACACAGGTCGAGGCACGCGCTTCTCTGTCGCAGGAGCGCGGCCCAGTCAAAATCTGTTCCGGCTGGATGGAACAACGATCAATGACGCTTTGAACAACACTCCAGGAAGCGCTCAAGGGCTGCTGATTGGCGTGGAAGCGGTTCAGGAGTTTCGAGTTCTCACAAGCAACTACAGCGCGGAGTATGGGCGCGTTGCGGGTGGCGTGTTCCTGGCCGTCACCAAGTCAGGAACCAACGACTTGCACGGTTCGGTTTTCGAATTTCTTCGCAATGACGTTCTTGACGCCCGAAACTTCTTCGACGGAGAGAAGCCGCCATTTCGAAGAAACCAGTTTGGTCTCACATTTGGGGGGCCTTTGGCCAGGAACCGTACCTTTTTCTTTGGCAGCTATGAGGGTCTGCGGGAAAGGAAGGGCATCACCCGAGTGTCGGTTGTCCCGGATGAAGCGGCTAGACAAGGGATGCTGCCAGGACAGCCTCCGATTGTCGTGGATCCGCGAAGTGCGCCGATTCTCGATCTTTATCCGCATGCCAACGGTCGTATCCTGGGTGATGGGACGGCCGAGTTTTCAGGGATGACCAGACGGCGTTCCAACGACGACTTCTTTACTGTGCGCGTGGATCACAACTTCTCTGCTTCCAGCAGCGTCTTCTTCCGGTATCTGTTCGATGACTCGGATCAGCTCCTTCCTCGGAACTATCCGGAATTTCCAAACATCGCAGTCAACCGCAAACAACTTGCGACCCTGGAACATCGCCAGATTTTCTCCGGACGGTTGGTGAACGAGGCTCGATTTGGCTTTAACCGGAGCACGCCGTCCGAACTCGTGCCAGAAACCGACCGGACGTTTCAGATGATCGCCGGGCGGGGCGTGGGCGAGATCAATGTTCCTGGATTAAGTGATATCGGCACGGACAGGACAAATCCAAAAGCGTTCCTGATGAACAACTACCAGTGGGCCGACAATGTCTTCTTCACGCAAGGACGGCATAGTCTGAAGCTGGGCGGAAGCCTCGAACGCTTTCAATACAACGGCCTTTCAGAGAGCCGGACACGTGGGCTGCTGCGCTTCAATTCTCTGGCCGATTTGCTTCGCTTTCGTGTCCGGGATTTGCAGGGAGCGACACTCGATTCAGACTTTGTGCGCGGCTTCCGCCAGTCGCTTATGGGTCTCTACGTTGACGATGAGTTCAGGTTCAACCGGCGGCTTAGCTTTAACTACGGACTCCGTTACGAGCTCGTGACCACACCCCACGAAGTTAACTCTAAAGTTGCGAATCTTCGCAACATCCTGGACAAGGCTGTCACCGTGGGCGATCCGTACTTCGAACCCAATCATCATATCTGGGCACCGCGACTGGGCTTTGCACTTGATGCGAGTGGCGACGGGAAAACTTCGTTGCGCGGCGGCTTCGGCTTGTTTCATGACCAACCCCTATTCCACATTTTTCGATCGCCGGCCTTCCGGTCTCTGCCGTATGTCAACCGGGGCCGACTGACAGTGGTCCCTTTTCTGCCTGTCGACCCTGCTCGGTTCAGCGGCGTGGAACTTGCGACCGAGGCTCTCGAGTTCGATTTACGCCCCAGTTACCTGATGCAGTACAGCCTGAATCTACAGCGGGAACTGGGTCATTCAGTGCTGTCTCTTGCCTATGTGGGTTCCCGGGGAGTCAATCTCTTTGGGCAGGGAGATACTAACATTGCTTTTCCCCAGCTGTTGCCGGATGGACGTGAGTTCTTCCCTGAGGGAAGCAGGCGGCGCAATCCGTCATTCGATATCGTCAGGTCTACCCTTCAGGGATTCAGTTCCGTGTACAACGGTATGACCGCTGGCCTGGCCCGGCGGTTCACCGACGGTCTTCAGCTCCAGTTCGCCTATACGGTGGGAAAGTCCATCGACGAGAGATCTGGAACCAATGGGAGGTTAGACTATTCGAATGGGCAAGCCCGTGCTCTCGATCCTTACAACCGCCGTCTCGATCGGGGCCTCTCCGACTTTGACGTCCGCCATACTTTCGCAGCTAACGCTACCTATGATCTGCCGTTCGGCAGGTCGCGGACGGGTTTGTTCGCTCGGTTGGCCAGCGGTTGGCAAGTCAGTGCCATTGCGATTCTCAATTCAGGGATGCCGTTCTCTGTTCACGTTCTGGGTGATCCGGACCGTGACGGAACAGACGAAAACGCAGCCCGGCCAAATCTGATTTCTGGAATGAGCTTGGTGCCCGCCGGAGGTTCAACGCCGGACCTGTGGTTCAATCCAGCTGCTTTTGCACCGCCGCAAGTCGGTTTCCGAGGGACCGCCGGCAGAAATATTCTGTCTGGTCCGGGATATCAGACCGTTGATTTGGGAATCCAGAGGAATTTCCGCATCGACGAGAAACGCAGCCTGCAATTCCGTGTAGAAACGTTCAATCTGTTGAACAAGGCCAACTTCGACCTTCCAGGGAATGCTGAGGATGGAGAAATGTTGTTCATTTATACACCCGCCTCAGGAAGTAACCCCGCTACCTTCGTTCCGCCCGCCAGTGTCGGGAAAATCTTCAACACGGTGGGTGATTCGCGTGAGATTCAGTTTGCATTGAAGTTCATTTTTTGAAACGTCCCAACCTGTTGGATGGAGCACGCTCCGTTGCCTGCGATGGTGAATCTCAGATGAGCATGACGGATACAGCGATCGACGTGAGATCGGAGGCGATACCAAGGACAGAGTCCGCTCCGTCAGACCGCTGGCGGCGCTTAGCCGGCTTGAGTCTCTCTGTGCTCGTTCCCCTGGCTCTTGGGTTGGCGCCTCTGCCTTTGGATCCGGTGGCCCGAAAGGCACTCGCTATTGGCGCGTTCATGATCGTTGCGTGGATCACCGAATCGTTGCCTTACGCGCTGACCGGATTCATCGGTTGTTATTTGTTCTGGGTCTTGGGGATCGCAAAATTTAGCGTGGCATTTGGGGGCTTCGCCACAGAGACGCCGTGGTTTTGTTTTGGCGCCATGCTTTTTGGAATGATGGCCACGAAATCGGGATTGGCAACCCGGCTAGCTTATTTGGTGCTGGCGGCCATTGGAGCGAGTTATTCGCGCATTCTGCTCGGGTTTGTGCTGGTTTCGTTTCTCCTCACCCTGATGGTTCCATCGGGCTCTGCGAGTGTGGTCATCAAGGCCACTATTGCCCTCGGTATTCTGTCGGCCATGGGAGCTTCAAAGGGTAGCAACATAGGACGGGGAGTTTTTCTCATCCTCACTTATACAGCCAGCATGTTCAACAAGCTTGTGATTGCTGGCTCTTCCGCAATCCTTGCACAAGGCTTGATTCAGAGATTCGCCGGCGTCGAGGTTCTGTGGAGCCGGTGGTTTCTGGCGTTTTTGCCGTGCACCGTGGTTACGCTCTTCGTCACTTGGCGTCTGGGTCTTTGGCTATTTCCTGCCGACCAGGAAGTTTCAACGAGCAGCGCTGTGTTTGTACGGAATGAACTGCAGAAGATGGGAGCGTGGAGTGCGCTGGAGAAGAGAGCCGTCTTCCTCATGGGGACTGCCACAGCCCTGTGGATGACGGATTTCGTGCACCACATCTCACCGGCCATGATTGGCCTGGGTGCGGGCCTGGCTGCTGCCCTACCGGGAATCGGCGTGCTCGATGGCGAAGACATCAAGAAGGTGAACGTTTTACCAGTGTTTTTTGTGGCCACAGCACTTAGTCTGGGTCAGGTGCTGATGGACACTGGAGCAATTGGACTGCTGACAACAGCGATGTTTGCGTGGATGGATCATCTGATCAGCGGGCTGCCCAGTCTGGCTTTGGTCTCCTACTGGACCGCTTTTTTCTATCACTTTTTCCTGGGCAGCGAGCTCTCAATGTTAAGTACCTCGATGCCAGCGCTGATGAACTTCGCTACCGCGCGAGGGTTTGACCCTATGGGGGTCGGCATGATCTGGACATTTGCGGGAGCAAGCAAGATTTTTGTCTATCAGTCTTCGGTCATGATACTCGGGTATTCGTACGGCTTCTTCGATGGGCGGGATCTGCTCCGCTTTGGGGCCTGCATGGCCATCATCGAGTCGGTTGTGGTACTGCTCCTGGTGTCTTTGTACTGGCCGCTCATTGGCCTCGGGTAGCATCGTCCCTGGTTGCGGGCTGGAGAGAATGGTGTGCAAGTAAAGGATCCGACAGAACGATTTTCGGGGCGTGCGGGTGCCTATGTGAAGTACCGACAGGGTTACCCGGGTGGCCTCATTCCTCTGATCGAGATCCAGGCTGAACTGACGGAGCATTCTGTGATCGCCGATGTGGGTTGCGGCACGGGCCTCCTGGCAGAGCCTTTCCTGAAGAAGGGTTATGCGGTTCTTGGGGTTGAACCGAATCAGGAAATGCGCGAGTCGGCCGAACAGTGTCTGCACGGCTTTTCTCGCTTTAGGAGCATCGCTGGCTCGGCTGAAGCAACGCGTTTGGAGCCTCGCAGCATTGACCTCGTGACAGTGGGACGGGCGTTCCATTGGTTCGATACCGCGAGTGCACTGGCAGAGTTCTCTCGTATCCTCAAACCGGATGGCTGGTGTGCGATTGTGTGGAATCGGAGGAAAGCCAGCCCGTTCATGGACGCCTACAATTCGCTTCTTCGAACCTACTGCGACGACTATCGCCAAATGCGATCTGCGCGAGACCAACAGCGAAAGCTGCTTGAGGACCTTGGATTTTCCCCAGCAACTCTGGCTCACGGTGAGAGATGCACACTGGAGCAGCTCCGGGGAAGGATTCTGTCTCTTTCGGTAACACCGGACCGGGAAAACCCAAAGTTTGAGCCAATGCTGCAAAGCATTGAACTGCTCTTTCGTGAACATGAAATTCAAGGCCAAGTTCGGTTTGAATACGACACGTTGCTTTACCACAGTCGCCGCTCGCCAGATTGGACTTCACGGACACTCGAAAGCCCCACTGAAGAGGGCAGAGTGTCTGTTGGAGAATCAGGATGAATCCTCACTCAGCTCCGGCCGAAGAGTCCAGACCCACCACAGGCATCCGGCGCACCGGCCCTCAGAATCCATTCGTCGAGTTCAGAATCGAGTGGACTGAGCGTTCCATTCTGAATCGCTTCCGCAGTGTCGCCCGTGACTATCATGCAAAGGTCGCTCTCAAAACGAACCAAGGCACCTACAGTTACGGAGACATTGATGACATCTCCGGTCGCTTAGGGCAAGCCATTCTGTCCAATCGAGGCAGAGTTGCAGAACCGGTTGCTTTGTTGTTGGAGCACGATGCCGCAGTACCGGCGGCGATGTTGGGTGTCTTGAAGGCCGGCAAATTTTATGTGACCTTGGACCCGTTCTATCCTCAGGAGCGTAACGAGTACATCCTGGCAGATACAACTTCGGAGGTTATGGTCACCAATACGCGTAATCTTTCTCTAGCGCACACGCTCGCAGCGGGGCGTCTGATCATCAACTTGGATCAAGTAGGCAAACAGGGTTTAGTAGATGATTCGGGAATCGATCTCTCTGCCGACGACCTGGCCTACGTGTTCTATACCTCCGGATCTACTGGGAAACCAAAGGGTGTGATGCATACCCATCGCAGCCTCCTGCACAATGTGTTCCGACAGACCAACGGGCGGCACCTGAATTCAGATGATCGAACCGGCTTGTTGTTCTCTTACAGCTACGGAGCATCAGCAAACAACACCTACGGTGCCCTGCTGAATGGTGGGATGCTGCTGCCGTTCAGCATTAAGGAGCAAGGGCTTGATAAATTGGGCGCCTGGCTCGCGAGTGAAGAAGTCACCGTGCTGCACATGGTGCCGACCGTTTTTCGACATTTGGCCTCTTCCTTGTCAGATCCTGGTTTGTTCCCGCGGTTACGCCTGATCAGGCTTGGCGGTGAGACGATGTACCGGCAAGACCTGGATCTGTTCAAGAGGCACTTCCACAAGGACTGTCTGCTTCACGTTGGAATGGGCAGCAGCGAGACAGGAATGATGCTGGAATGCTTTTTCGATCATGAGTCTCAATGCTTGACACCGACGCTGCCCGCGGGTTACCCAGCCCAGGATGTGGAGATCTTACTGCTCGATGAAAGTGGAATGGCCATTGAAGGAGAAGGCGTGGGCGAAATTGCCGTCAGGGGCGGGCATCTGTCTCGAGGGTATTGGGGCAGGCCGGATTTGACGAACCAACGGTTCTTCCCAGACCCTAGTGGAAGTGGAGTGAGAATGTACCACACAGGAGATCTCGGCTACAGATCTCCAGACGGATGCATCACCCATCGTGGCCGGAAAGATTCACAGATAAAAATCCGCGGATACCGAGTCGAAGTTGCGGAGATCGAGCTGGCGATTCTGGATATCCCCGGAATCAAGGAAACCGTGGTGGTTGCACGAGAAAGCAATTCTGGAGAAAAGCAACTCGTGGCCTATGCTGTGTCAACCACGTCACACTCAACCCGGTCTTTGCTCGGCTTGCTGCGGCAGAAACTCCCGGATTTCATGGTTCCCTCCGCGGCGGTCATGCTGGAAGCGTTGCCGTTGCTCCCAAATGGCAAAGTCGACCGACAAGCTCTGCCTTCACCTGAATTGGAACGAACGGAATTGGAGCGAACCCTCATGCGGCCTCACGGCCCGGTTGAGGAGAAACTTGCGGAGATCTGGACAAATGTTCTGGGGTTGAAACAGGTAGGTGTTCAAGATGACTTTTTTGAACTGGGGGGCCATTCTCTAATAGCAACCCGACTGCTATCCCAGGTGACCTTGACATTTGAGACACACCTCTCGTTGCGAACCCTCTTTGACAATCCCACAATCCAAGCGATGGCGCTGGCAATTACTCAAATCCTGATTGAACGAATCGAGCCGAAAGAACTCTTGAAACAAGTGGAGGGAGTTTCAAGTGAGGGAACACTTTCAGTTTCTGCTGATCCTGAGAGTCCGAGCAATGGGTGAGCAAGATGAAGAGATAGAGGGGAGTCGTGGTATTAAAGTGCCTCACGACGGGATGTGAGGACTCTCGTTGCCGAGTGCTTCACCTCAAAATTCAAGGGAGAATGGCAAATTGGATAACCTGAGTCATTTGATTGGAAATCTTTCAGCAGAAAGACGCGCGCAGTTACAAGCGTGGCTCCTCGAATCAAGTGGCATTGCGAACCACGATGACACGATCCTGCGCCGCCCGGTAGGGGCTGACGTGCTCTCGTTCGCTCAGCAGCGACTCTGGTTCATGGCCGAGCTTGAACCGGACAACCCAGTTTACAACGTGCCCAGGGCAATGCACCTGCGCGGGAACCTCAATCTGGAAGCATTTCGGGAAGCATTCCGGGCGATTGTCGGGCGCCACGAGGTGTTGCGCACGGTCATCATTTCGCAGGAGGGAAATCCGGTTCAGAAGGTGACGCACAATAGTCTCGAGGATATTCCTCTCGTTGACCTGCGAGCATTCGCCGCCGCACAGCGTGAAGTGGAACTTCTGCGGCTGCTGCGAAACGAAACACGGCGTCCGTTTGATTTGTCGCGAGATTTAATGCTGAGAGTTCACCTCTTCCAGATGGATGAAGAGGAGCACGTGTTGCTGCTCGTAACGCATCATATTGCCTCTGACGCCTGGTCTACGCGCATCTTCGTTCAGGAAGTGTCCGCTCTTTATGAAGCGTTCACGGCGGGTCGCCCATCACCACTTTCTGAACTTCCGATCCAATACGCCGATTACGCCCACTGGCAAAGAAACAAATTGCGAGGACCCTTTTTGGAGGAACAGCTAGCCTACTGGAAGCGGCAACTGGCTGGAAGCCCACCAGTCCTGCGACTTCCAACAGATCGTTCGCGTTCCCAACTCCAAACCGCCCAGGGTGCCAAACAGACTCTTCTACTATCCAGAACCCTCATTGAGGCTCTCAAACCGCTGATTCATCGGGAGGGAACAACCCTCTTCATGGCCCTGCTCGCGGTATTTCAGGTTCTACTCCATCGATATTCTGGCCAAGATGACATCCTGGTGGCCTCTCCTATTGCCGGCCGACGACCGACGGAAATCGAACCGCTCATAGGCTTCTTTGTGAACATGTTGGTCTTGCGCACAGATCTGTCCGGCGATCCGACTTTTCTGGATCTGCTGAAGCGGGTTCGTGAAACGACGTTGGAAGCCTATGATCACCAGGATCTGCCTTTCGAAAAGCTGGTTGAAGAGCTACATCCCGAGCGAAGTCTCAACCACTCTCCTTTGTTTCAGGTAAGCCTTGCCTTTCAGAATGCAGAAGCTCAGACCCTGCAGCTGTCTGGACTGACGATAGAGCCCCTGGAGATTGACACAGGGACAGCCAAGCTGGATTTGCTCTTGTCCATCGTGCAGCAGGACGGCGGGCTGTGTCTTAGGGCGGAATACAATACGGATCTGTTCGACGAGGACACAATCGTTCGCTTGTTGGGACATTTCCAGGTTTTGGTGGAGGAAGTCGTCAAGAATCCCAACCGGCGTTTGTCTGTCCTGCCAATGCTGTCCGAGTCTGAGCGTACCGAACCGGTTGGTGTGAACACTACCGAGGTCGCGGTGGAAGAACGCTGCCTGCATCATCTCTTTGAGTTGCAAGCCGCGCGAACTCCCGAGGCCGTGGCGATTCGACACGAGGAGCATGCGCTGACCTATCAGGAACTGAACCGGCGATCCAACCAGCTTGCCAATCATTTGATGTCGCAGGGAATTGGGCCCGAGTGTCTCGTGGCACTGTTGACAGATCGCACTGCTGAGATGTTGATTGGTTTGTTCGCAGTTCTCAAGGCAGGCGGGGCTTTTGTGCCTCTTGACCCCTCATATCCTCCCGATCGCCTGGCTTTCATGCTGAGGGACAGCCGCTCAAGAATGCTCCTCACGCAGCGAGCATTTCGGACGGTGGTTTCAGAAATCAGCAACTCAATCCCGACACATTGGGCCGACAAGGTTCAACCAGCTATACAGAACAGCCTCCCTGTGATGTGGCTCGACCGGGATTCGGAGGATTTCGAGGCCCAGCCCGGGGAGAATCCTTGTGCTCCTGTCTCGCCTCAACATCTCGCTTACCTCATCTACACATCTGGCTCGACGGGACAACCAAAAGCAGTTGCCATTGAACACAGGCAAATTGCGAGTTATGTGCAAAGCATTTGCGAGCGCCTGGAACTTCAGCAGGTAAAGCAATTTGCCCTTGTGTCCACAATTGCTGCAGACCTTGGTTATACCACCGTGTTCCCTTCTCTTTCCGTTGGAGGCTGTCTGCACTTGATCTCACAAGAGCGGTCCGTAGACTCCGCGCTGCTGGCGGACTACTTCAGTCATCATCCGGTCGACTGCCTAAAGATTGTGCCTTCTCACCTCGCTGCTCTGTTGGCGAGTCCTAACCCGGAGCAACTGCTTCCCAGGCAGCGTCTGGTTCTGGGGGGTGAAGCCTCTCGATCCGAATGGATCGACTCTCTGCAGTCGCTAGCGCCGAATTGCCAGATCTTCAATCATTACGGTCCTACCGAAGCCACGGTGGGTGCGGTGTCGGGTCGCCTGACAAAGGCGATGCGGCACACCCCTAGCGGTACAGCGCCTCTGGGTCATCCATTGAACAGTGGCCAGATTCACATTCTCGACCGGGAAAAGCAGCGGGTACCCGTCGGTGTGATTGGGGAATTGCACATTGGAGGAGAAGGTGTAGCCCGAGGTTACTGGAATCGGCCCGGGCTTTCGGCTGAAAAGTTCATCCCGAATCCATTTGGCACGGCTCCTGGATCACGCCTTTACCGTACCGGTGATCAGGCTCGCTACCTGCCCGACGGAACGATTGAGTTCCTTGGCAGAACCGATCAACAGATCAAGCTTCGCGGATTTCGTGTAGAGCTTGGCGAAATCGAAGCATCTCTAAACCACCACTCCGGCGTCCGCGAAGCCATCGTCGTTGCCAGAGAGGACACTCCCGGAGATCTTCGATTAGCCGCTTATATTGTTCCACGAGAGGTTTCGGCAATAGCGCTGGTGGGGCACAACACCTGCACGCTTCCCAACAATTTGCTGGTCGCTCATCTGAACCAGAATGAGACAGACTATCTCTATAAAGAAATCTTCGAGCTGCAGGCTTATCTCAGACATGGCATAACTCTCAACGATGGAGACTACGTCTTTGATGTGGGAGCTAATATCGGACTGTTCACCCTATTTGTTCATCAGGTCTGCCATACTCCCCATGTTTTTGCTTTTGAGCCGAACCCTGTTGTATCCAGGATTCTTCAAGCCAACGTGAAGGCCAACGATCTGGATGTGCAGATTTTCAGTTGTGGCTTGTCCAGTCGAGACTCTACGGCGCCCCTGACTTTCTTCGAAGGGTTTTCTCTGTTTTCAGGGTTCCACGCCGATGCAGAAACTGAGAAGGCCGTTGTGAAGACTTTCATGCGCAACCAGCAGCAGCAAGGCCAGCAAGGCATGGAGACCTTGCTGCAGCAGGCCGATGATCTGCTCAGGGAAAGGTTCACCTTCAGATCGTTCCCGGTTCCATTGCGAACTCTTTCAAGCATCATTGCTGAAAAAGGCATCTCACAAATCGATTTGCTGAAGATCAACGCTGAGAAGAGCGAATGGGAGATTCTCCAGGGAATAGCGGCGACGGATTGGGCAAAAATACGCCAGCTTGTGCTCGAAGTGGATTTGGATGAGAGTCTTCAGAATATTCTGGATGTGCTGGAACGGCACGGCTTCGAGACGGTCGTGGAGCAGGATGAGTTGCTCGCAGGGACTCCTCTTCGCTATGTTTATGCCGTGCGACCTTCTCAAGTGAATCGGCTGATCAGAAACCAAGAACCGCAAGTTCACCAGCGCCCGCTTCCTTCTTGGAACTATGACAGTCTCTCAGCATCGATGTTGCGGGAGTTCATGAGTCAGAGATTGCCGGAAGTCATGATCCCTTCTGCCTTCGTGTTTCTCGATGCTCTGCCTTTGACACCCAACGGAAAGGTTGATCGTAAATCGCTACCGGCGCCTGGACTGGGCTCCATAGAGTCAAAAAAGAGCTATGTCGCTCCACAGAACCAAGTCGAGGAGGAGGTGGCCAGAATCTGGGCCGAGGTACTGAAGCTGGAGCGCGTCAGCATCATTGACAACTTCTTCGAGATAGGTGGTCACTCGCTATCGGCGACTCAAGTGGCTTCGAGGATTCGAAACGCTTTTTCGATCGATCTGCCCTTGCGTTGGTTATTTGAAGCCCCCACGATAAAGAGTCTCTCGGAGACTATTGTTACTAACGAACAGTTGAAGGGGCCAGGTCCGATTCAACACATTCCCCGAAGATCTGTTGGATAGGCCATCGGTCTTGCGTTCGAGCCGGAGCTGTGACGAAGCAGGTATACAGGGGGTCCAGAGATTGGCTGAGATAAAAAACATGATCGCCGAGGCCGGGGGAGAGGGTTTCACCTTTCCGGCTTCCTACGCCCAGCAAAGATTGTGGTTCCTGGACCAACTTGAACCCGCATCCGCTCTTTACAACGTCCCGGAGGCCTTTAGGTTGCGAGGCCGACTCGACCTCGGCGCGCTGGAACGCAGTTTGAATGAGATCGTTCAACGGCATGAGGCATTGAGGACGACCTTTGAAAGCAGGGATGGTGAACCTTTACAAGTTGTCCACTCCGTTGCCGGTTGCTGGTTTCTGGTTGTAGACGTTTCACAGCTTCCTCACGAAGTGAGGGAGAAGGAAGCCCTTCGACGGCTGAATGAAGAAAGCCAGAAGCCCTTTGACCTCTGTCAGGGGCCTCTGCTGCGCTGTTATTTGTTCCGCCTGGCTGAAGAGGACCACATCCTGTTGTTGGCAATGCATCACATCATTTGCGACGGTTGGTCCATGCAAGTGATTCGACGCGAACTAGCGGCACTTTACGGCGCATTCTCGCAGGGGCAAGCTTCACCCTTGGCCCAACCGCAGTTCCAGTATGCAGACTTTGCCGTTTGGCAGCGAAACTGGCTCCAGGGAGACACCTTGGAGAAGCAGATGAGTTACTGGCGCACGCAACTGGAGGGTGTTCCCCGCGCGATCACCTGGCCGACTGGTCGGCCGCGCCCTCAGTCCCAGACCTTCCGTGGCAGGGGCTCGCACGTGGCTCTGTCTTCGGAAAACCTCCAGGTACTTAGGACCCTGAGTCGTCGCGAAGGAACTACCCTGTTCATGACGTTGCTGGCAACGTTTCAAGCGCTCCTTTACGGCCACACAATGCAACCTGACATCGTGGTCGGGTCCCCCGTCGCGAATCGCAATCGTGAGGAAATCGAAGATCTGGTTGGCTTCTTTGTCAACACAATGGTGCTGCGCACTCGTTTTTCAGATGAGTTGAGCTTCCGGACTCTGCTGGCGAAGGTGCGTGAAGTTTGTCTGGAGGCTTATGCCCACCAGGAACTGCCGTTTGAAATGATCGTAGCCCGTCTTAACCCGCCACGAGAATTGGGTGCCGCCCCACTGTTCCAGGTGATGTTTACCCTGCAGAGAGAGAGTGAACACACGTTCGCTCTTCCCGGCCTCCAGGTCACACGTATGGCATCGGACCGTGAAACGTCGAAGTTCGATCTAAGTCTAAGTCTCGTCGAAAGTCCTGATGGTCTACGTGGATCCTTGCGGTGTGCGTTGGACCTATTTGATCCCTCAGCAGCCGAAACACTGGCCTCCCAATTCCAAAGGCTTTTGGATGGCATCATGGCAGATCCAAATCAGCGCCTTTCTGAGTTGTTGCGACCACTGGAATTGGCTGGCACGCTCAAAACCCGCTCAACCTTTTCAAAGTTACTGCAGGAAGATTCGCATACCCCTGGGCAACATATTCCTCGCCGGCCCCTTACAGCCCCACTCGAGTTGTCGTTTGTTCAGGAACGAATGTGGTTTCTTCAGCAGCTCGAGCCGGACAGTCCTGTGTTTAATCGTATAAAGGGCCTGCGCCTCCATGGACCCTTGAATGTCGCACACCTGTCCAGAGCCATTCACGGGATTATCGGGCGCCACGAGGTCTTGCGACTTGCGGTTCCGGCAATCGATGGGAAGCCTGTGCCGGTTGTTGCTCCTGAGGTATGCGTAAACATAGTGCTTCAGGACCTGTCGGGATTCCCTGAACGACAGGCCGAGCAACAGGCCGCACAGTTGGCACAGGAAGAGACCCAACAGCCCTTTGATTTGGCCGCAACTCCACTGCTGCGTGTCAGGCTGCTGCAGATTGGCTCTCAAGATCACGTTCTGCTGCTTACTTTCCATCACATCATCTCAGATGCTTGGTCCGATAGCGTGTTCTGGCGGGAGCTGGAATGTTTGTACAACGGCTTCTGTAGCGGAGAGTCTCCTCAACTTCCCGACTTAGGAATTCAATACAGCGACTTTGCCTACTGGCAACGGCAGTTGTTGGAAAGCAAGAGGTTCGAGGAACTTGGCACCTACTGGAGGGAGAAGCTTTCAGGAGAACTTCCCATTCTCAACCTGGCTCTGGATCGGTCCAGACCTCTGTTCTTGGCTTCAAGCGGAGCCCGTTGCTCTTTGGACCTCAATCACCAACTCACCGAGGCACTCAAGGCATTCAGTCGGCGCGAGGGCGTCACTCTGTTTACAACGCTCCTAGCTGTGTTCAATACGCTTCTTTTGCGATATACGGGGCAGGAGGATCTTCTGGTCGGGACACCCGTCGCCGGACGCACGACTGTTGAACTTGAAGGTCTTATCGGCCCGGTACTGCGAACCCTAGTGCTGCGAAATGACCTTTCTGGAAATCCAACATTTCGAGAACTTCTTGCGCGCATCCGTGAGACAAGCCTGGAAGCCATGTCACGGCAAGATTTGCCATTCGAAAAGCTGCTTGAAACGCTTCAGCCGGACCGGGCTCTGAGCCATTCGCCGATCTTTCAGGTTCTGTTCAATTTCAGAAACGTCCCGCACCAGCTTGTCAGGTTGAATCAACTCAGTGCCACTGACTTCCCCATCGAGACCACTACCGTGTTCTTCGACATCGATTTTGAGATTACGGAAAGGAACGGGGTCCTTCAGTGTTCTGCCCGCTATCAGGAGGCCCTGTTTGACCTGGGCATGGTTTCTGACCTCCTTCGTCACTTCAGATCCTTGCTGGAGGCAATTGTTTGGGCTCCAAAGCAACGCTTGGCGGAATTACCTCTGCTGAACCGAATTGAGCGACAAGAGATTCTCGCAGAGTGGCAGGAGTGTCGAGAGTCCGCGAAGACCTCAATGTGCGTACATGAGATGTTCGAAAGCCGAATCGAAAGCGCACCTGATGCTCCTGGTGTTGTGTTTGATGGTGGGCGATTGACGTATCGCGAGCTAAGCGTCCGGTCCAACCAGCTGGCCCACTATCTGAAACGACTCGGTGTTCAGCCAGAAACACGGGTTGGTCTTTGCATAAACCGCTCGCCAGACCTCATCGTTGCCATACTAGGAATCCTCAAAGCGGGCGGCGCCTTCGTCCCCCTTGATCCTGCTTACCCGAAGCAACGGCTTTCCTTCATGATGGACGATGCCGGGCTTGAGATCATCCTGACCCAAGAACGGCTGATTGCGAGCCTCGAAAACACCGAGAACGGAACCCAGGGACCGAATCCCGCTCGAACGAACGAGCGAACGATTGTGGCTTTGGACCGAGATTGGAACAAGGTTGCGGAGCAGAGCCAGGCTACTCCAGCGAACAGAGTTTCTCCAGACAATCTGGCTTATGTCATTTACACTTCGGGATCGACGGGGCACCCAAAGGGTGTGATGATTTCACACCGAGCGCTGGCCGCCTGCATTGAGAGCGTTGTCTCTGTTTTTGAGATCAAGCCAGCCGATCGAATCCTCCAGTTTGCTTCGATCAGTTTCGACGCAAGCCTTGAGGAGATATTTGGTTCATTGACACAGGGTGCCGCCCTTGTGCTGCGTGACGGATCCGTGGTCGAGTCGCCCCAGGAGTTTTTTCGATTCTGTGGTCTGATGGATGTGACTGTACTGGATCTGCCGACAGCGTATTGGCATCAGTTGACCAGTGCGTTACACGACCAGGAACTGGAATTCCCCCACTGTCTGCGCCTTGTCGTTATCGGGGGAGAGAGAGCCCTTCCCGGTCATCTGGCCGCGTGGATGAAGTGGAGACCGCGCGCTGTGCGCTTGGTGAACACGTATGGCCCCACGGAGGTCACGATAACTGCGACAGCCGGCAGTCTAGGCCAGTCAGAGGCTCCGGTGAGTGATGTGCCAATTGGTCAACCCCTGGGGCATGTGGGTGCCTTGGTCCTGGACGGGCGGCTGCAGCCGGTTCCACATGGTTTGGCGGGTGAACTTTATTTGAGTGGTCCCAGTCTCGCACGTGGGTATTTGAATTTCCAGGACACAACGGCGGATTGCTTCGTTCCGAACCCGTACGGGGCGCCGGGCACACGGCTATACAAGACCGGTGATCGGGTTCGGTATGCGAGGGATGGCCAGCTCGTGTTTTTGGGGCGCCTTGACCATCAAGTCAAGGTTCGCGGTTTCCGCATCGAACTGGGAGAAGTCGAAGCGGCGGTTGTCGAACATCCGGGTGTTCGAGATTGCGCTGTTGTCACGCAGGAAGATACGTCGCGGAATACCGGGCTGGTGGCATTCGCCGTCGTCGAGAACGTGGGGACACTCTCAGTTGGGGACCTCCGTCGGTTTCTTCAGCAGCGATTGCCAGACTACATGGTGCCCACCTCCATCCATATCGTCGCAACACTGCCGCTGACTTCAAGTGGCAAGGTTGATCGTCGAGCGTTGCAGGCGTTGCCGATGGAGCGAGCCGCAGAGATAGATTATGTCGCTCCCCGAACCCCCGTAGAAAAGACGTTGGCCGACATGTGGAAGCAGCTTCTCAAGCGCGAACAAGTAGGAGTTCATGACAACTTCTTTGAACTCGGAGGCCATTCGCTCCTGGCGACCCAACTGGTCGCGCGAATCCACCAAGGCTTAGGCATCCATTTGCTTTTACGTAGACTGTTTGAGACGCCCACCGTAGCAGACCTGGCGCTGGCAGTCGTCGAGCAACAGGCCGAACAAGCGGGAGAAGCAAGACTAAACGAGATCCTGACCGAGGTGGAAGCATCTCCACAAATGGAGGGCTCTGCCCGAGCAAACATCCTGAAAGGAGCTACATGATGAACGCGGATGAGAAGGAAGACACTACAGTCTACCGGGTCGTGGTGAACCACGAAGAGCAGTACTCGATTTGGCCAGTCGATCGGGAGATTCCCCTGGGATGGAAGGATGTGGGCAAATCCGGCCCCAAGTCGGATTGCTTGGCCTACATCAAGGAGGTATGGACTGACATGCGGCCGCTCAGCCTTCGGAAGAAGATGGAGGAGGATGCCCGCAAGGGATGAAAGTGCAGCTTCCCGGAAGCATTCTGCCCTCAGATATCTATGACAACGTCGGTTCCAGCTAGGACAGTTTACGGCTTGGTGGATCTTCATTCCAGATCCAACCCAGACGCTCTTGCTCTACTGGGCGAGGGAAAAAGTCCGCTGACTTACCATCGTCTAGGTACTCAGGTCAAAGCTATAGGAGAGCGGCTGAATCAGCTCGGCATTGGTCGTGGCGATCGCGTGGCCGTTGTGTTGCCCAACGGGCCCGAAATGGCAGTCGCCTTTTTGGGCGTGGCTGCATCCGCGACGTGCGCGCCACTGAATCCCGCCTATCGGGCGGACGAATTCGATTTCTACTTATCAGACCTCAATGCGAAAGCGGTGCTTGTGTCTGGTGGGCTGGATTCACTTGCCGGTGCGAGTGCTCAAAGGCGGGCAATTCCAGTGTTGACACTATCTCTCGACCCGGCCGGAGAAGCCCGGGTCTTTGGGCTCGAGGGACAAGGGCGACCTCTGACAGGGGCAGCAGGACTGGCCAGCCCAAGTGACCCGGCTCTCGTCCTTCATACCTCCGGAACAACTTCCCGTCCGAAGATCGTTCCGCTGACCCACGAAAATCTGTGCCATTCAGCCTGGAACGTGCGAACCACTCTTGGCCTATCAGGAAGCGATCGTTGCCTGAATGTAATGCCTTTGTTTCACATTCATGGGCTCGTTGCCGCTTTGCTTGCTTCACTTGCAGCCGGCGGCAGCGTGGTTTGCACGCCAGGCTTCTACGCACCCAAATTCTTTGAGTGGATGGCGGCTTATCATCCCACTTGGTACACGGCTGTCCCAACAATGCATCAGTCGCTTCTCGCACGCACGGAGGAAAATCGCGGAACTATCCTTCAACACGCCTTGCGCTTCATTCGCTCATCCTCGGCTTCGCTGCCACCGCAGGTGATGACAGGCCTCGAAGAGGCCTTTGGTGTTCCGGTGATTGAGGCTTACGGAATGACAGAAGCCGCTCACCAGATGGCAAGCAATCCGCTTCCGCCAGGCCTGCGCAAGCCAGGCAAGGTAGGTCTGGCAGCCGGTCCCGAAATTGGCATCATGAATGAGGTTGGGGACTTACTTGGGACCGGAGGCCTAGGCGAGATCGTGATACGTGGACCTAACGTTACCTCGGGCTATGAGAACAATCCTACAGCCAATCAGAGCGCGTTTTCGGATGGATGGTTTCGAACGGGCGATCAAGGATTCATCGACAGCGAAGGCTACCTTTCGATCACCGGCCGGCTGAAAGAGTTGATCAATCGCGGCGGTGAGAAGATTTCTCCTCGAGAGGTTGACGAGGTATTGATCGATCATCCAGCCATAGAACAGGCGGTCACGTTCGCTGTCCCTCATCCGCAACTTGGAGAGGACGTGGGAGCGGCATTGGTGCTGCGCGGTGGCTTTATGGCCACTGAGATGGAGATTCGAGAGTTTGCAGCAAGCAGGCTGGCTTATTTCAAAGTACCCCGTTGGATTCGGTTTCTCAATGAGATCCCCAAAGGGCCCACAGGCAAGCTGCAGCGAATTGGTCTGGCCGAGAGGTTGGGTGTTGAGCCGATTGTGGAGGAGCGTCCTGACTATGTGGAGCCAGAGACCCCTTTCGAAAGGGCCCTCGCACAGATCTGGAGGGATGTCCTTAAGCAGGATCAGATTGGCCGGGACGACAGTTTCCTTGCTTTGGGAGGAGACTCGATTCTGGCGACTCGCGTAATAGCCCGGATCCGGGATAGCTTCAACCTGGAAGTTTCATTGCTCAGCTTCTTCAATGCGCAAGGCCTCGCGGATCTCGCGCGAGCGATTGGCCAGCTTAAAGAGTCCAATCCAGGCAAGGCGGAGATCGGGAAATCCCTATGATGCCCAGAGGTGGAAGTCTCTATGACGAGCTGGCCTCGCGGGCTCTCAAGCAACCCCGGCTGCCGGCTATTCTCGCGCCCCATCGAAAGGCACTAACCTTTGAGCTGCTGAAGAGGCAGATTGACGACTCGGCTCAGCAGTTGAGGACGTTCGGCATTAGGCGCAACGATCGTGTGGCGCTAGCCCTGCCCAATGGTCCTTACGCCGCCGTTGCTTTCATCGCCGTTGCCTCCTGCGCCAGCTGTGCTCCGTTGAATCCAGCCTACCGAGCAGCGGAGCTCAGGTCCTATCTGCGCGACTTGAAGCCTGCAGCGCTCATCCGACAAGAGGCAATGGATTCTGCCATCGGAGGAGTGGCGGGCGAATTGGGTATCCCGGATATCCGGCTTCTCCCCGAACCTCAAGAAGAAGCTGGCTGTTTCCGTCTCGTGGGACCAGCATCGCCACAGGAGGCCACCGAAGGCTTCGCTCAACCTGACGACGTTGCTATCCTCATGCAGACTTCAGGGACAACATCGCGGCCAAAACTGGTTCCATTGACTCACACCAATCTCTTGGTTGCAGCTCGCAACAATAGGGCAACCCTACAGTTATCCGAAAATGACCGATACCTGAACATCATGCCCCTGTTTCATCTTCATTCGCTGCTGCTCATTTTTGGCTCTCTGCTTTCTGGCGGCAGCGTTATCGCTGCGCCGACGTTTCAATCGGGTCGGTTTTTCGAGTGGTTGGATGAGCTAAGGCCCACCTGGTATTCCGCCGCACCCACCTTGCATCAAGCTATTCTTGCGGAGGTTTCGGACAACCTTGACATCATTGCTCGGCGGCCGTTGAGGCTCATCCGCTCCTCAGCGGGTCCATTGCCGATCCGGGTCATGGCAGAACTCGAACGAGTCTTTCATGCACCGGTCATCGAAGCTTACGGGATGACCGAGACTCCGTTTCCAGTGACAAGCAACCCACTGCCCCCTGGCAAGCGGAAGCCAGGCTCAGTGGGTATCCCATCGGGACCTGAAGTCAAGGTCGTGGATGAAGAGGGCAACCCTCTTCCCACAAGCGTGACTGGAGAGGTTGTCATCCGGGGCGACAATGTGATGCGTGGGTATGAAGACAATCCCGCAGCAAATCAAGTTGCTTTCCGGAACGGCTGGTTCAGATCGGGAGATCAGGGATATTTCGACTCGGAGGGATATCTCCACATCACCGGCAGGATCAAGGAAATCATCAACCGCGGTGGCGAAAAAATCTCGCCGAGAGAAATAGAAGAGGCACTGTTGGATCACCCTGAAGTTGCTGAGGCTGTCGCCTTTGCGGTCCCACATGTCAGCCTAGGCGAGGACATTGTTGCGGCGGTCAATTTCAGGAGGGCGTCTCTTCTGGAGAAACCCAATCTGCGCCACTTTCTAGCAGATCGACTCGCGGACTTCAAGGTGCCAAGGCAGATTCTCGTTCTGTCTGAGATCCCCAAGGGACCCAGTGGAAAGGTACAGCGTTTGGTTCTGTCAGAGAAATTCAGATTGGGCCTGCTTTCCGGCTGCGAGGGACAACCTCGGTGCGCAACGCAACAACATGATGCGCTGCTCCATCAAAGTGTCGCCAGGATCTGGGGCGATGTGCTCAGGCTCGATAACGTTGCTTCTGACGACAACTTCTTCGAGCTTGGAGGCGACTCGATCAAGCTCACACAGGTTGTCTCTCGGCTGTGCCACGAGTTTAAAGCGGAGATCCCGCTTCGGCTGTTATTCGAATACCCAAACCTTGACATGTTTGCCCGAGAGCTTCGCAAACGCTTTCCTGAGCACACTGAACGGATAGACTGGATGAGTTCTAGACATGAATGATCTCCAACGACGCTTGGCGAAGCTTTCTCCTACTCAGAGGGCTTTGCTGGAGCAGAAGCTCACGGGAATAGAAACTGCTCTGCCGGCTCCCGTGCGATCGAGGGTTCGGGCAGAGCGACCGACTGTGCTCTCGTTTGCGCAGCAGCGCCTTTGGTTTTTGGATCAGCTGTTGTCTGGAAACTCTCCCTATAACGTACCGACGGCAGTTCGTCTTTCGGGTTTGCTGGATGTCCGCTGCCTGGAGCACAGCATCAACGCCGTCATTGTCCGGCATGAAGTACTGCGAACCACCATCAAAAGCGTGCAGGGCAAGCCCCATCAGATTGTG
>Ga0187893_10004187_pt1 | contig 27903 bp, 22 predicted proteins | sample MA1701074metaG_FD_139574 | JGI IMG/M metagenome (GOLD analysis project Ga0187893, IMG submission 139574) | White microbial mat communities from a basaltic lava cave in the Kipuka Kanohina Cave System on the Island of Hawaii, USA - MA170107-4 metaG ... | reverse complement strand
CTCCGGTAGCACGGCCACGCGGCAGCCTGCAGCAGCGGCTGCGGACAACCACGGCCGCAACCGCACGAAGTTGTCCGCCGGTGATTCCCACACGATGTCGCTTTGAATCGCAGCTACTCTCATGTTCTCAGCCTTTGAAGGCGGAGCAGTGCTTCTTCGAGCATTGCATCGGATTTGCAAAATGCGAAGCGAACCAAATGTCGGCCCTGGTCTTTGTCGAGACAGAACGCCGAGGTTGGAATTGCCGCCACGCCAACCTTGGCCGGCAGCATGCGGCAAAAAGCCATGTCGTCGTCGAATCCGAGCGGACGAACGTCTGCCACGATGAAGTACGTTCCGGCCGGCTCGATCACGCCGAACCCGAGCTCCGCCAGCCCGCGACACAGACGATCGCGTCGTGTACGATAGCTGTTGGTGAGCTCGGCGTAGTAATCGTCGTCGCTCGCGAACGCAGTCGCTATCGCGTATTGAAACGGTGTCCCGCTGCAGAACGTGATGAACTGATGTGCGCAACGTAGTGCCCTGGTGATGGGCTCCGGTGCGCACGAAAACCCGATCTTCCAACCCGTGAAGCTGAATGTCTTGCCGGACGAGGAAATGACGATGGTCCGGTCCTTCATGCCGGGCAGCGTCGCAATAGGTACATGTTCGCCCTCGTAGACGAGATGCTCGTAGACCTCGTCACAGATCATGAGCAGATCGTGTTCGCGACAGAGCGACGCAATGTGTTCGAGCTCGGCTGCACGGAACACCTTGCCCGTGGGGTTGTGTGGGCTGTTGAGTAAAATCGCTCGCGTCTTGGCGGTAATCGACGACGCGAGGTGGTTGGCATCGTAGGAAAACGAGGGTGCCCGAAGCGTAACGACCCGCTCCACTGCGCCAGCCATGGCGATACTCGCACGATAGGAATCGTAAAACGGCTCGAACAGGATGACTTCGTCGCCCACTTCGCATACCGCCTGAAGCGTGGCAAAAATCGCTTCCGTCGCGCCCGAATACACGGTGATTTCCGTGTCGGGATCATAGGTGAGCCCGTAGAAGCGGCGATGATGATCGGCGATGGCTCGGTTCAGCTCTGCAATACCGAACGTTCGACAGTATTGATTCTTGCCGGAGGAAATGGCGTCGATGGCGGCTTGCTTGACATGCTCTGGGCCATCGAAATCCGGAAATCCTTGTCCGAGATTGATCGCATTGTGTAACGTCGCGAGTCTCGTGGTCTCGGCAAATACCGTGGTCCCGAACCCCTGCAGGCGGGACGTGAGATACGGCCATCGCGCTTTGCTCATACGTGTGGCGAAGTGTGGCATAGTTCGGTCATGCCGGACATGCCCTATTCAGCAATCGTCGATCTGCAGGCCATCGCGAAGCGAGCCGGTCCGCCTGCGGTGGCCCGCGTTGCTAGTGTTGCAGCCGGCCTCACAGGTTCGGAAATCCTCAAGATCGCAGGTGATATTCGCGTGTTGGTCCGGGAGGGTAAACACATCTGTAATCTCACGGTGGGTGATTTCGACGCTCGCCAGTTTCCGATTCCCGAGCGGCTACGTGTCGCAATCGTCGATGCGCTGGCCAACGGCGAGACCAACTACCCACCATCGAACGGCGTGCTCGAGCTCAGACAAGCGGTACAGCGTTTTTATGAGCGCGAGCTCGGGTTGTCGTACCCGGTCGACTCGATTTTGATCGCTGGCGGTGCGCGACCCATCATCTACGGTATCTATCGGGCCATCGTCGACCCGGGCGACAAGGTCGTGTATCCCGTGCCGAGTTGGAACAACAACCACTATGTGCATATGGTGGGGGGTAACGGACTGGCGGTCCCGTGCGGACCAGACACACGGTTTTTTCCCACGCGTAAGGCGTTGTTGTCCGCCCTGCCGGGCGCGCGATTGCTGTGTCTGAACACACCGCTCAATCCAACTGGGACAGCCATCACCAAGGACGCGCTTCGTGGCATCTGCGATGCGATTCTCGAGGAGAACGTACGTCGAGAGCAACGCGGCGAGCGACCGTTGTATCTCCTCTACGATCACATCTATTGGATGCTCTGTGTCGGGGACACCCAGCATGTGACCCCTCCAGCGCTGGTGCCCGAAATGGCCGCCTACACCGTATTCGTGGATGGCATCAGCAAGGCGTTCGCCGCCACCGGCGTACGCGTTGGCTGGGCCGTGGGACCGGCGGATGTCGTCGAACGCATGAACGCGATTCTCGGACACGTCGGGGCTTGGGCGCCGCGGGCCGAACAAGTTGCCACGGCCGCCTTGCTGGATGATCCGAACGCGATCGTCGAATACCACGGGTGGTTCAAGCGTGGCATTCGTGCCCGCCTGGCGCGTCTTCACGATGGATTGCAGGCCATGAAGGCGGCCGGACTGCCAGTCGACAGCATTGCTCCGATGGGAGCGATCTATCTCACCGCCAGAATCCATCCATTCGGTCAGAAGACTCCGCACGGGTCGGTGATTTGCACCAACGAAGATGTCCGTCATTGGCTGCTCGAGGCTGCCGGTGTGGGCATCGTGCCGTTCCAAGCGTTTGGTGTGTCCGAGGTCGCAGGATGGTTTCGTTTGAGCATCGGGGCGGTGAGCGAGGACGAGATCGCCGAAGCCCTGCCACGGCTACGCGCGGCTCTGCAAGCGTTGACGTGAGTTTTCCCACGGCGAGCTGGTGCAGGAACGCGAGCGACTCGTGATCTTTGCACCGCGGCCGCTGATTCGCACGTACGAGGCCCCGCTCGAGCACGAGCGTTAAACCTCGAGCACGTGGACATCACGAAGCGATCAGAAAAACCGGAGTTCTCCGGACACTAGCCTGCCATGAAAAGGAAATCCAACAATGGAAGCAAAGCTTGGTTGGCCGTGCGTAGGATTTCAACTGATCGCCATCAGCTGTGGAGACACGCATGCGGTCGAGGGGACGTCCGGAGGTTGGACTGGAATGGAGTCCGCGTCGTCGTCGGACTCGGGCATGTCGTCAGTGGACTCGCCAATGTCCGAATCAGATTCGGTGGGATCGACGAGTGATCCCAGTGGCCCCTCGCCTGGGAGCGACTCCACGCCCAGTGCCACCCGTGGAACGGACAACTCGGAGGGCAGTACGTCGGGTTCGGCCAGCGAAGATGCGATTCGCTTCGATACGCCCGCTGGGGGTGTCACGACCGCCGGTGAGGGTGGCGGAAGTTGCAACTGCGGCAGCACCAATTGGAGCTACATCTGGATCGCGAACACCAACGAAAGCACGGTTGCGAAGATCAATACTCGCACGTTGGTCGAGGAAGGCCGCTACATCACTCGACCGGACAAGGAGGGCAGTCCCTCACGTACCTCGGTCAGCATCGACGGCAAAGCCGTGGTCGTGGCGAACCGGCACGCTGGCCTTGTCAAGATCTGGGCACGGCCGGAGTTTTGCGCGGGCGGGAACACGTCGACCGGTAAGAACGATGTCAAGGCCTGGGGCAGCGACGAGTGCGTCGCTTGGTACACGGACTTCCCCGAGGCCACCGTGCAGCGACCTGTCGCGTGGACGTCGGGTACCCTCAACCCGGCGACCTGCCAGTACGAAAACCAGAAAATCTGGACCACGACCGGTCGCAACGGCAGCAGGCCCGGATACTGCGGTCAAGGAGGCATTTGGATCCATCGTCTCGATGGCGACACGGGCGACGTCGAGGACACGATCCACATCCCGGACGAGCAATTCACGTGTGACTCTGGAGGTTGGGTCGCCGATTCTTACGGCCCGTACGGGGGAGCCGTCGACTACGGCGGCAACTTTTGGTTCCAAAGCTGGGAGGCGAGCAAGCTCGTCCGTGTCGACTTTCGCACCCTGGACTATGAATTCTTCGACGGTAGTGGTTACGGCATCACCGTCGACACCAAAGGCCGCGTGTGGTTGTCGAACAGCATCTCCCGTTTCGACTACTCGACCAAGCAGTGGGCGACGGCGCCGGTATCGAGCAGTGGCGGGATTGCCCAGGATCTTCAAGGTCGGATCTGGGCGGCGGGACAAAACGGGGTGGTATGGGTCGATATGGAAACCTTGGCCGTCGGTGGCACCGTCGCGTTACCCGGTCCTGATTTCGGTGGTGGTGGCCAAATCAAGGGCGTCAGTGTCGATATCGATGGCTACATATGGGCGGTCTACATCAGCCACACGAAAGCCTACAAGATCGATCCCAACACGTTCGCTTATCAGTCCTACGACGGTGTCAATGAGCCCTATACCTACTCCGATATGACCGGGGGGCAGATCAGCAACGTCGAGTGCAATCCACCGGCGGGTTGAGGACTGTCCCGACGACGACGGAAACCAGCCGATGAAAGACACAGCACGTATGGAACTCGGGCCCGTCTGGCCTCTCTTGGGATTCCACCTCGTCGTCATCGCCTGCGCCGGAGACACACGTTCGGGCGAAGGGACGCTTGGGGACCTGACGACAGTGGCAGCGGCGACGTCGGCCGAGTCGGCCGAGTCGTCAGCTGGCTCGACAGCAACGTCGGCTGGGGCAATGTCGGCGGGCTCGGCCGAGTCGGAGTCGACGGGTGAGTCTGGCGAGCTCACGACCGGAAATGCTTCCACGCCAGGTGCCACCGAAGTCTCGGGGACGTCAGCTTCCGAGCATGAAGGTGGAATCTTGTTCGATTTGGCTGGCGGCGGCGTCACGTCGGCGGGTGAGGGCAGCGGAGGCTGTGCCTGCGGAAGCACCGATTGGAGCTACGTCTGGATCGCCAACACCAAGGAGGGCACCGTTTCCAAGATCAACACCCGCACGCTGGTCGAGGAAGGCCGATACATCACGCGACCCGACAAAGGTGGCAGTCCGTCACGCACCTCGGTCAGCATCGATGGCAAGGCGGTTGTGGTGGCGAACCGATACGTAGGCCTGGTGAAGATCTGGGCAAAACCGGAGTTTTGCAGCGGCGGGACCACCTCGATTGGCAAGAACGATATCAAAGCCTGGGGCAGCGACGATTGCGTGCAATGGTATACGGACTTCCCCGATGCCACGGTGCAGCGGCCCGTTGCTTGGACGTCGGGCGTGCTCAACCCCGAAACTTGCCAATACGAGCACCAGAAGGTCTGGACCACGACCGGTAAAAATGGCAATCCCGGTACTTGCAGTGGGGGCGTTTGGGTCCATCGTCTCGATGGTGATAGCGGGATGATTGAGGATACGATCCCCATTCGGGAAGAAGACTTCAGTTGCGGTGCCGATGGCAATCTGGACTTCGGTCCGTATGGCGGGGCGGTCGATCGGCAGGGCAACTTTTGGTTCCAAAACCAGAACTGGAGGGTGAACAAGTTTGTCCGCGTCGACTTCCAAAGTCTGGACTACGAGGTTTTCGAGGGTCGCGGTTACGGCATCACCGTCGATACCAAAGGTCGGGTATGGATGTCGAACCAGATCTCCCGTTTCGACTACTCGACTATGCAATGGGCGAACGCCAACGTATCTACGCTTGGCGGCATTGCACAGGACCTTCAAGGGCGGATCTGGGCTGCGGAACGAAACGGGTTGGTGTGGGTCGATATGGAAACCCTGGCGGTCGGAGGGACTATCACCTTGCCCACGCCTTCTCTCGCGCAGAACGGCCAAGTCAAGGGCGTCAGCGTCGACATTGATGGTTTCATCTGGGCGGTGCAGCAAGACGACACCAAAGCCTACAAGATCGATCCCAACACATTCGCTTATCAGTTCTACGACGGCCTCAATGGGCCCTATACCTACTCCGACATGACCGGGGGACAGATCAGCAACGTGGAGTGCAATCCGCCAGAGGGCTGATCGAAGCCCCAGCGCCAGGGATGGGACCAATGGTTACGCGCCTCGACATTCCGCCCATTTCGATACCCGACTGTAGCACAACTCGGAGTAGTCCGTTCATGCAACCAAGACAACTGCGGATGCTGAGCCTGGCGACCATCGCCATGTCGTTGGCCTGCGCGACGGACGACCGAGAGCATGCGTTCGACAGCAGTGCAGTATCTGCCGGTCCAGGCCCCGGAAATGCTTCGAGCGACGGCACCGAGGCAACGACCACGGCATGGACGACGACAAGCGCCTCGGGCACCACATCTGCTTCGAGCGGTGCGGACGGCGTCGATACCAGCGGAACAAGTGGTCCCAAATACGATGTCGATGATTGGACGACGGCCGGTCCCACCACCGGTGCAAGCGGAGATGCATGCTCAGGAGTCGGTCATGGCGAAGGTGGCATGGGGACGCCCGAGGACTGCATCGACAAGGCGCAGCCGGACAGCTTCGAACCTGCCATCCAATGGACTTGGGATGCCCCGGATGGGCGAGAGAGTGCCGTGAGCCCGCTCGTGGGTAACTTTACCGACGACAATGGTGACGGGAAGATCGAGCCGTGCGGCGACATCCCTGATCTCGTAGTCGTATCTTCCAACTCCTTCGAGGGGCGTGGCCACGTCTATGTGCTCGACGGGGCCACGGGAGCCCCACACTTCAAGATACCAGACAATGTGGATCTCACGGTTACTCCGGCGATTGGAGATATCGACGGCGATGGCTTGCTCGAGATCGTTGCAGCCGTGAATCCTGGCTTGACTAGCGACAACCTAGCGGCTTTCGAGCACGACGGTACGGCCAAGTGGGTGAGCACGGATTCATGGGACTTCGGTGAAGCGACCTACTCGGCCATTGCGCTGGCCGACTTGGACAACGATGGCGACATCGAAATCATGGCTGGTACACACGTCCATGATCATACGGGCACACGCTTGTGGACGGCGGCGAGTGGCTACGTATCGGGATACGGGACAGCTACGGCTGCAGCCGACCTCGATGGCGACGGCGACTTGGAAGTCGTGCTCGGGCATGCAGCATACCATCACGATGGGTCGCAGTATTACCTCGCTGCCGGAGTCGAGCCAGGTTATCCGCACATCGCCGACCTCGACGGCGACCCCGAACCAGAAGTCCTGATCACGAGCATCGGCGGGCTCAGCATGGTCGAGCACACCGGGCAGGTGAAATATCAGGGCGTACGGCCTACAGGTGACGCACCCACCAGCAGCGCATGGATTCGCCCAGCGGCAGTGCATGACTTCGATGGCAATGGCGTGTCCGAGTTCGCCACCAGCTCGGCCAACAACTACACCGTCTACAACGGCGACGCGACTATCGTGTGGAGCGCCCCGATTAGCGACCTGAGCGGCAGTGCGGCCGGTACGGCCTTCGACTTTCTGGGCGATGCCATGGCTGAGGCGATGTACGCGGACGAAACCAACTTTTTCATCTTCAACGAAGTGGGGATACCGTACTTTTCGGTACCACGATCGAGCGGCACGATCATCGAATATCCGGTGGTGGCTGACTTGGACAACGATGGCTCGGCCGAGATCGCGGTGGTATCCATGCTAGGACCACGCTCGTTACAAACCGCTGCTACTGTTCAAGTGATCCGCGACAAAGAAGACCGATGGATCCAGGCGCGGCGGATCTGGAACCAGCACACCTATCACGTTACCAACGTCAACGAGAACGGTACCATTCCACAGTTCGAGGCACCGTCATGGAAGGCGCTCAACACCTTTCGGACGCAAGCACAAATCGATGACGGAGGCATATGCAAACCCCCTCCCCCCGCAGAATGACGAAACCTGGAAACGCTGCATCTTGGCGCATATGTGCGCGTGGCTTGGGTCTCTCGCTGACAAGCTTGCTCGCCTGTTCGTCGTCGGGCACAGGCAGCGCAGACGCCTTCGGTGGAGCCGATGCGAGCTCTGCGGGCACCAGCGGGTCAGCGACCGCAAGCGCGTCGGCGACCGCGGCTACGAGCACGACGGCATCCACGTCGGTGACTGACTCCGGTGGGACCGGGAACGACTCTGTATCCGATGCGACCAGTGAAACTGGTGCTGCCGAGGTTACGTCGGCTTCCGGGAGCGGGACCGATGGGATTCGGTTCGACATTCCGTACATGGATACGAGTGGAGGAGGAGCCATATGTTCGGGAGGCGGTCATGGGGAAGCTGGCATGGGCACGCCCGAGGACTGCATGGACGAGGCGCCTCCAGGCAGCTTCCAATCCGCTATCCAATGGACGTGGGATGCACCCGGCGAGCGACAGAGCTCCGTGATCCCACTGGTGGGCAATTTTACGGATGACAATGGGGACGGGAAGATCGAGCCATGCGCTGATATCCCCGACGTTGTCGTGGTCGCCACGCACAACTACTTCGACGGGGGTCCTGGTCACGCTTATGTGCTCGACGGGGCGACGGGAGCCGTGCACTTCATGGTACCGGAAGGGGTGGAGCCCACGGTCACACCGGCGATCGGAGACATCGACGGCGATGGCTTGCTCGAGATCGTCACGGCCGTGATCAATGGCCTGTCGACCGCTTACGTTGCTGCTTTCGAGCACGATGGTACGACCAAGTGGGTGAGCCCAGACGCATGGGACAGGTTGGGCGAGGCGGACTCCACAGCCATTGCGCTGGCCGACCTCGACAACGACGGCGACGTTGAAATCATGGCTGGCATACACGTCCACGATCATACCGGCAAGCGTCTATGGACCGCGGCAAGTGGCGGCCTGCAACGTGGCAGCGCTACGGCTGCGGCCGATCTCGACGGTGACGGCGACTTGGAAGTCGTGCTCGGGCACGCCGCATACCATCACGATGGGTCGCAGTATTACATCGCTGCGGGAATCATGGGCGGTTATCCGCAGATCGCCAACCTCGATGGCGATCCCGAACCGGAGGTGCTGGTCACGAACCAGTTGGGCCTCACCATGATCGAGCACACGGGGCAGGTGAAGTACCAAGGCGTGCGACCGACCGGCGACGCAGCCACCAACATCAATACCTGGCTTCGTCCAGCGGCGGTGCACGACTTCGATGGCAACGGCGTATCCGAATTTGCCATGAGCTCGGCCAACAACTACACCGTCTACAACGGCGACGCGACCATCGTATGGAGCGCCCAGGTCAACGATCAAAGCGGCAGGGCTGCCGGCACCGCCTTCGATTTTCTGGGCGATGCCATGGCCGAAGCGATGTATGCGGACGAGACTAACTTTTTCATCTTCGACGAAAAGGGAACAGCCTACTTTTCGGTACCGCGATCGAGCGGTACGATCATCGAGTACCCGGTAGTGGCCGATCTGGACAACGATGGCTCGGCCGAGATCGCGGTCGTATCCATGCAAGGCCCACCGTCCGCACAACAGACCGCACCTACCATCCAAGTGATCCGCGACGTCGAGGACCGATGGATCCAGGCGCGGCGGATCTGGAACCAGCACACCTATCACGTGACCAACGTCCACGAGAACGGTACGATTCCACAGTTCGAGACACCGTCATGGAAGGCGCTCAACACGTTTCGGACGCAGGCCCAAATCGGTGACGGAGGCGTATGCAAACCACCACCTCCTCCGGAATGATGGAGCTCGAACTGCCGCACCAGCGGCAGCGCAGCCGCGCTCACAATCCGAGCACGTCCGCCATATCGTAAAGTCCAGGCGGGCGGTCACCGATCCAGCGAGCTGCCCGCAGTGCTCCACGCGCGAAGATCGCTCGATCGTGAGCTCGGTGCGTGAGCTCGAGACGTTCTTGTTCACCCAGGAACATGAGCGTGTGCTCGCCGATGGAGTCACCGCCACGTAGCGAAGCAAGCCCGATTTCGTGGTCGCCGCGAGGCGTCGTGCGGGCCGAACGATCGCGTATTGCCATGGTCTCGAGATTGCTGCCGGAGGTCTCGGCGACTGCCGAGGCGATGCGAAGTGCAGTACCGGATGGCGCGTCGCGCTTGTGTCGATGGTGTAGCTCGAACAACTCGGGTTGCCACTCCGGACCAAGTGAACGGGCTGCGATGGCAGCCAGGCGCACCAGCAATGTCACACCGACGCTGAAGTTGGCCGCATGTACGATGGGAATTTCTCGGCTGGCACGCGCGATCAGCTGGCGCGAAGACTCCGCAATCCCCGTCGTACCCATCACCAAGGCCACGCCCGATTCCACGCAACGCCGAACGTTGGTGTCTGTCGCTTCGGGCAGCGAAAAGTCGACCACGATGCTTCCACGCGTTGGTCGGAGCTCTTCGACGATCTCGACTCCAGACTCTGGCAACCCGACCAGGCGACCAGCGTCCTGCGCCCCCCCTGGGGCACCCGAGCGATCGACCGCGCCAATCAGCGTCAGATCTTCGCTTTCGAGCACGGCACGCACGAGCGTCTTGCCCATGCGTCCGCGCGCCCCGACGATGACGACCGAGCGCAGTTGTGAATTCATGCCAAAACTCCCGCAGTTTTCAGGGCCAGAGCGAGTTGTTCGTACTCCAGGCTGTTCCGCTCGAGCAATACGAGCGGTAGTCGGATCTCGGGAGCGAGCTTACCGAGCATGACGAATGCGGTCTTCAGAGGAATGGGGTTGCTCTTGCAGAACAGCGCACGACAAAGCGGAAGCTGACGATAGTGGAGCTCGCGAGCCTCGTCCCATCGGCGGTCGTGCGCTGCTTTGCACAATGCCGCAATCATGCCGGGTACGAGGTTCGAGATCACGCTGATCACGCCATCGGTGCCGAGCGAGAGGAACGGCAATAGCGTGAAATCGTCACCGCTCAACATGATGAAATCGGGACCACACAGTTCACGTACGTGCGCGGCGCGAATCATGTCTCCAGTTGCCTCCTTCACGCCGCGAATCATGGGATGCCTGGATAGTTTTGCCAGGGTATCCGGAAGCAGGTCTACGCCCGTTCGGCTGGGCACGTTGTAGACAATGACAGGCAATCCCACGGTATCGGCGATTGCAGTGAAGTGGGCAATCAGGCCTTCCTGTGATGGCTTGTTGTAGTACGGCGTGATCTGCAACGTTCCGGCAACTCCGAGCTCTTTGCACGCGCGCGCGAGCTCGATGGCTTCACGTGTGGAGTTCGATCCGGCGCCGGCGAGCACAGGTACGCGTCCACGAGCGGCACGCACCACGATCTCTACCACGTGGACGTGCTCGGCATAGGACAAGGTAGGCGATTCACCGGTCGTGCCACATGGGACTAGGCCCTGGATGCCTGCACGGATCTGATCTTCGACCAGTCGAGTGAGCGCGTCGTCGTCGAGACGACCATCCCGCATCGGGGTAACGAGTGCAGTATATACGCCGCGGAACATGGTCTCCTTGGAGCTGGGTTGGTGTCGCATGCTAACATCGTCACGCCCGGTCGGCTACGACCAGCGCTACTTCGGCGGTGGATGCGAGCACGAGGAACCCTTGCGTGGGATCCACGATGCCCAAACATGCGCACGCCCATGCCGCGTCCTCGGTAGGAGCGAGCTCGACGTCCGTGAAAGCGATCAGCTGCTCACCCGAGGGCTCGTTGCACCGACGCGACGTCACGCGTTTTCGTGGAGAAGATGCTTTGCCCGCGGTCGACACGAGAGCGACGACGACATGCGTCCCCTGGTGCCGAAGCCCGCTCCATCGGATCGTGAAACCGTTTTTACGAGGCATGACATCGAGGTAAGGCGGAGCAATGATTTCGAGTCGCTCGTTCCACTTCAGCGCGATACCATTTCGTGGATCTCTCGCCAATACCAGCTCGAGCATGTTGCGAGCGCGATCGAAGTGACCCTGTTCGAGATACAGCTGCGCCAGTGTTGCACTCGCGATGGGGTCTGGCTTGGAGGCTCGTGTCATGTCGAGCGTGCGGGTAGGATCGTCTGCTCGAACGCGGACGAGGTAAAGCTTGGGCGCGCAGCAGCAATGTCCGCATGGATCTGGGCCACGAGCGCACCTACGCTCGTGAAGCGCTGCTCGTCGCGCAAGCGAGCCAAGAATGAAACTTCGACGTCGAGTCCGTAGAGAGCCTCGCCGAGATCTTCGTCGAGCACGTGGGTTTCGAGCCACGGTGCTTGCGGTTCCCCGTGGGAAAATGTCGGATTCGTTCCGACGTTGGTGACGGACGGCCATACGCGTCCGAACAATGCCGACGTCTCGTCCCATACCGACAGGAAGGTCGCGTACACCCCGTTGGCAGACATCAACGTGGAATCGCTCGCGATGTTTGCGGTCGGGAATCCGAGCGAGCGCCCCCGGCGAGCTCCCGTGACGACAGTTCCGGAGAGCGCGTACCAGCGACCGAGCATGGCAGCGGCCTGCTCGACGTCCCCGCGGGCAACGGCAGTGCGGATGGCCGAGCTTCCGAGCTTGGTGCCAGGCATACCCATCGGCGGAGCTATCGGCGTGACGACCTCCACTGCGATGCCGGCGTTCGAAAGCCACGTGTGAAGCTCCTCGACACCTCCACTACGTGAGCGCCCGAATCGGAAGTCCGTCCCGACGATCAATACGCTAGGGGACAAGCCACCGATCAATACGCGATGCACGAATTCGTGCGCCGACCAGCTCGCAACTTCTCGATCAAAGGGAAGAAACACCAATGTGTCCACGTGTAACGCTCGGCACACACGCTCGCGTTGTCGATTGCTCTGAAGTAGCGCGGGACCGTGCCCCGGCGCCAGCACGTGAGCCGGGTGATGTTCGAATGTGACGACTGCGATGTGCGGCGCCAGCTCGCTTGCACGATTCAGTAGGGCTTGGTGACCGAGGTGCAAACCATCGAATGCTCCCAGGCACGCGGCGGTGTTTGGTGCAAGCCTTGCGATGGTGTGCAGAATGTCCATGCCCGTTCGGCGGCGAAAGCCTATCAGGGTGTCAGGATCGTGGTCAGGGTCCTTGGGCGACGATGTTGCTCTGGGCCCCCCGGAGGTGAAACACTTCTGGCGTGCGCGAAGCCGCCATCGTGGGTTCGATTGCATTCGCCGTCCTGGCGTATGCGGCTTCGCCGGCGTTCTTTTGGCTCGATTCCGGGGAGATCGCGGCCGCCGGTGCCGAGCTTGGCGTGATGCATCCACCAGGCGCGCCGGGCTTGGTCCCGATCATGCACCTTGCCACCAAGATCCCCCTCGCTTCGCTGGCGTGGCGCACCGCGATGGCCTGCTCGTTCGCTGCTTCGCTCGCCTTGGTCGTCATCGTCCGCATGCTCGCCGAGCAGGGGGTCTCGTTGTCCATTCGCCTGGGTGCTGCCGCGTGGATGTTGTGCGGATGGACGTTCGTTCGCCAGGCGCGGGTGACCGAAGTCTATGCATGGGGGGTGTTATTGTTCGTAAGCGCGCTATGGGGGTTGCAGCGCGAACGCACCGATACGCACGCACGGCTGCTGGCAACCGCAGCAATCACCGTGGCTTCGTGGGGGTTCGGCGATCTTCGTCTCGCGCTGTTACCTGCGCTTGCTGCCGTGTGGCTGGCCGGCCTGACGCGTGGTCACCCGTGGGCACGTTGGGCTCCTTTGGTCGTGTGCATGTTCTCGTGTGTCGTCGCGACCCTTCCGCTCGCGGCGGCCCGTGGTCCGATGGCAAGTTGGGGGGAGCCAATCGATTGGTCTGCACTGTGGAACCATCTTCAGGCTCGATCGATCCGAGACGCATTTGCCCACGAGATTCTGCCGAGCTCGCCAGCCTTATGGTTGTACGAGGCCGGCCAAACCACGGTTCGTTTGGCCGAAGATTTAGGACCGGTCGGTCTTGCGCTCGTGCTCGTATGCCTCGTCACACGAACGGGCTGGGCGCTCACGTCCGGTACGGCACACGATCGCAGGTCGCACACGCTGCTCATCTGGATCGTGCTCACCTTGTTCTCGTATTGTACGGCGATCAATCCAATGGGAGGGCCGGATCGTCAGACCGGAATTCCGTTGGTCATCGTGTGTATCGTGTTGGTTGCGCTCGAAATGGATCGTTGGCTCGCCGGCCGGCCAGCCGTACGGGTCGTGGCGTTGCCGGTATTGCTGCTGTCGCTGCTGTTGCCGAGCGCGTTGTTCAGTGCGGGCGATGCCCGTGTCACACGTTCGTGGGCACCCCACCTGTGGACGCAGCGAAGTCTCGCACAACTGCCGCCGGGCGCGTTGCTGGTCACGCAGTCCGACGATCTTTCGGCGGGTGTGCTGGCCATGCGTGTACTTGAGGGAGCACGGCCCGATATCGTCAGCTTGCCTGCACAACATCTGCACCATGCCGTTCCCCAGCGGGCAAACACGCACGCACGCGAGTCGTTCGCATGGGAGTCGGCACAGCGCGGACACGACGAGTCCTCCCGCGTGGCCGAGCTCGTGTGGGCGTGGCCGAATGCCGTCGCGCTCGAGCTACCGCGAACAGGGGTGCTTCGCACAGTGCCGTGGTGGTCGGAGCGAGGACAATCTCCACTGCGAGTTGCGGGCCTTGGTAGCGAGCTCGCCGGCGCTGCCGGCTCACCCGAACACTCGCTCGATTCATGGAGCGCCGAGCTCGTTTCACGTGAGGATCGCAAGCGGCTCGCGATCGCGCTGGCCGGATTGGCGCGAGCCAGTGTCGAACGCCACGGCGCACACGGGCTAGCTGGAGCCCAACGCATCTACGAGCTCGTGCTTCGCCACGTCGATCCCGATCACGTCAGCTCGCTCGTGGCACTCGGCGCGGTGTTCGATCGCCTTGGTCAAAGGGAGCTTGCCATCACGTTGACCCATCGTGCGCTGGAGCTGGAGCCCGCCCGACACATGGCGCTCGTCAATCTCGCACTATATTTGTCGCGGGCGCCCGAGACCCACGAGGAAGCGCTCGAGCTGGTCGCGCGGGCGGTGTCGCTGCGGCCATGGCGTTCGGATGGATGGCTTCGGCTCGCCCATGTTCATCGCGTGGCGGGCAATCTGGACGCCGCAGAACGTGCGGAGGCGCGCGCCGAGGCGATTGGTCCGGACCAGTCCAACTGACGCCACGGTCGTTTCGGCTGGTATCCCGTGTTGGTGGACCAGGCGCGCCCGGTTGACAAAAAGAATCATCTGAATGATTGTCATCATGAGGTGAATCATATGATTCATCCGCCCCGATGAACGAGCGCTGCTACGTCTTGACCCTCTCTTGTCCCGATCGGGTTGGCATCGTCGCCGCGGTTGGCTCGCTCATCGCCTCCCATCACGGCTGGATTGTGGAAGCTAGCCACCACTCCGCTCCATCGAATTGGTTTTTCATGAGGCATCTCGTGCGTGCCGATTCGTTGCCGTTCGGCGTCGACGAGTTCAGGCAACGATTCGCCCACATTGCTGGAGAATTCCACATGACCTGGAGCATCGTGGACACAGCCGTCAGAAAGCGCGTGGTGATTTTGGTGAGCAAGAAGGATCACTGTCTAGCCGACTTGCTCTACCGCTGGCGTACCAATGAGCTTGCATTCGACGTCCCGTGTATTGTTTCGAACCACGAAGATCTGCGCCCGCTGGTCGAATGGCACGGAATTCCATATATCCACGTGCCGATCTCGTCTTCGAACCGAGAAGCTGCGTTTCGGCACATCGACGAGCTATGTACAAGCCACGGGGCGGATGTCGTGGTGCTCGCCAGGTTCATGCAGGTCGTGCCGCAGGCGATGTGCGAAAAGTACAGCGGCAAGATCATCAACATTCACCACAGCTTCTTGCCTTCGTTCGTAGGCAGCCGGCCCTATCACCATGCGTGGGAACGGGGGGTGAAGCTGATTGGTGCCACCTGTCACTACGTGACGGCCGAGCTCGACGCTGGTCCCATCATCGAGCAAGACGTGGTGCGAGTCGACCACGCCGATTCCGTCGAAGACATGGTTCGTTTGGGTAGAGACGTCGAAAAGGCGGTGCTCGCCCGAGGTCTTCAATATCACCTGGAGGATCGTGTGTTGGTGCACGACCACCGCACGATTGTTTTCACCTAGGAAGCTCGCCGATGAACCCGAACTCGAACCCGAAAGCGAGGCAATCATGATGACCGCAGCGGAAGCCAAGGAGTTTCTGGTCAACAACGGTGTGAAGTTCGTTTTGGCGCAGTTCGTGGACATTCACGGGGTCGCGAAGGCCAAGTCCGTGCCGGTGGGTCACTTCGACGACATCATCACGAGCGGCGCGGGTTTTGCCGGATTCGCCGTGTGGGGGCTCGGACAAGAACCGCACGACGCCGACTACATCGGTGTGGGGGACCTCTCGACGCTCAGTCTCGTCCCGTGGCAACCGGGTTACGCACGAATCGTGTGCAACGGGCGTGTAAACGGCAAGCCATGGCCTTTCGACACCCGCCACGTTCTCATTCAACAAGTACGGCGGCTGGCCGAACGCGGATGGACCCTGAATACCGGTCTCGAGCCGGAATTCATGCTGCTGTGCAAGAACGCCGCTGGTGGTCTCGTTCCCGCCGATATGACCGACACGTTGGACAAGCCCTGCTACGATTACAAGGGGCTGTCGCGCAGCCGGCCGTTTCTCGAGAAACTGACGGCGTCACTTTTGGCAGTGGGCGTCGACGTGTATCAGATCGACCACGAAGATGCCAATGGCCAGTTCGAGATCAACTTCACCTACTCGAATGCGCTGACTTCTGCTGATCACATGATCTTCTTTCGCATGGCATCGACGGAGATCGCGCGCGAAAGCGGCTTCATCTGTTCTTTCATGCCGAAGCCAATGTCGAACCGCACGGGTAGCGGAATGCATATGCACCTATCCATTGCGGACGAAAACAAAACCAATCTGTTTTTGAACAAGCATGACCAAAGGGGGTTGGGCCTTTCGCCGCTGGCGTACCAGTTCCTGGCGGGAATTCTGGCCCACGCACCGGCGTTGACGGCCCTGGTGGCTCCATCGGTAAACTCCTACAAGCGACTCGTTGTCGGACGTTCTTTCTCGGGAGCGACTTGGGCGCCCGCGTATATGTCCTACGGAAACAACAATCGCACATCGATGGTGCGTATCCCGTTCGGTCGGCTGGAGCTGCGGCTGCCAGACTCTTGCTGCAACCCTTACCTAGCTACCGCAGCAGTCATTGCCGCGGGCATCGATGGGATCGATCGCAAGCTCGATCCAGGCGAGCCACACAATTTCAACCACTACACGGCCTCGGAGGCACAGCTGCGAGACAAAGGCATCAAGTTGCTACCGCAATCTCTGCACGAGGCACTTGCCGCGCTCGAATCGGACACGTTGTTCAGCCAAACGTTGGGAGAGCCGCTGATTCGTGAGTTTCTGCGCCTCAAGAGCATGGAGTGGATCGACTATCACCGTCACGTCGGCGAATGGGAGATCAATCGTTATCTGGAATTTTTCTAGCAGGCGATCATCGCGATAACCTGCGAACCAGCCATTCGGCTCCGAAGCGATAGTCGGCGTGTTGCCAGGCGCGGCTCAGCCAGCCACATACGAGCAGTGTGCCGAGAATAACGGTCAGCGTCTCGCCGACGCTAAGTCCTCGCCAGAGGCCGAGTGGACGGGTCAGCTCACGAAATACCACGACGTGCACCAACAACAGCGTCAACGACGACCGCCCCAGCGTGACGAGTGGATGGCGTGGCGACAACGCGCCGTTTCGTTCGAGTACATCGAAGGCGAGCACCGCGAGGAGCACGATGCCGAGCAGGAGCATCACGAACGTAGGTGTGGCTGGATAGAAGCTAAAACGCATCGGCGAGGCATTGCCGAGCCACCAGGTCGCGCTTGCGAACACCGCTCCAGCAGCCAACGACAGCACGGCGAGCGCAGCAATGCGATTGCGGTGTCCATGCGTGAACCAACGCCCACATGCGAACCCGACCAAAAAAAACGCCATCCAGGGTAGCGCCGGAAACTGACCCTCGGCGAGCGCGAGACGAAGTGGCCCACCGGGGAGGTCCAATCTACGCATGCGGTCGTTGCTCAGCGATAACGGCGTATCGAGCATCGTGTGCACGAATGGAGTGGCCACCAATACGACGACGGCACATAGCAGCACGACCGACGTCGAGGCGCGCCGCCAGATCACCACCGTGAAGATGGCAAAGCCCATCATATGCAGTACGAACCAAGAGCCCCACGAAAACCAGCTCGGGGTGAGGAGATTGAGAAGCGTGCCCAGGAGCAGGAGTACGAGCCCGCGCCGGGCAATCACATGGTTGGGCAGGGCCTTGATTCCGTTGGCCAACATCGCGCTGCCGATCCCCGCCAGCGTGACGAATGTCGGTGCGGCACCACCTCCCAGCGCATTGAAGGCTACCAGCAAAGGAATGTCCGCGAGTGACGTGCCATGATTCGATTTCCACAGCCATACGCCAACGTGCTGCTCGATCATCAAGCATACCGCCATACCACGCAATGCGTCCAGGCTGAGCGCTCGTGTTCGCACGGATTCACGGCCGGGCGGGGGGCTCATCGGAACAGGCGCTGACGGTAGAAACGCAGCTCGGCGATGGACTCACGAATGTCGTCTAGCGCACGATGGGCGTCGGCCTTCTTGGGTAGCTCGATGCCGGGATACCAACGGCGACAAAGCTCTTTGATCGAGCTGACGTCCACGCAACGATAGTGAAAAAAAGCTTCCAGCTCGGGCATGTGCTCGCACAGGAAGCGCCGATCTTGCCAGATCGAGTTTCCGCACAGCGGCGAGCTACCTTTGTTGCAGTGCTCACGCACGAACGCCAACGTCATGTGTTGTGCTCGAGCGGTATTCACCGAAGAGGCCCGCACGGCCGCGGTGAGACCACTTTTGCCGTGCTGATCGGTGCACCATTTGTCCATGGCGCCAAGGACGTCGTCGGATTGATGAACGATGATGTTGGGACCTTCGGCCACGAGCTCCAGATCATTCGTGGTAACGATGCAAGCAATCTCGAGGATCCCGCACTTGCGTGGATCGAGACCCGACATTTCCATGTCGATCCATACGAGCCGGGACCCCGCAGCTTCGGACATGGCGCACTGTAACATGGCCGTGGATCCGTGGCGCTTTCGGCCTTGCTGACCAAGCGCAGGATCCGTGAACGACCGAAACGTTTTATTTCGGTCCCAAGACCTGGGCCATCGCGACGCCAGCCCAGGCGCTGTGGTCGTAATCGGGCCGATCGCTTTGTGAACGAGGGGCGACGATGCGTGCGACGACATGGCCATGCGGGTCGTGCGGCTCGCTCGGGCGCTCGACCAAGTGAACGGAGGTTTCTTCGGGACAGGTTTTGCACCGTGGTACGGTTTCGGCTCGTCCGGAGTAGGCGCGGGCGATGTCTTGCCAGTGCACCGAGACGGTCTCTGGAACCAGCGTCGCCAAGCCAGTGCGATCGAGCTCGGCCAAGCTCACGAGCTTTGTCGCGATGCCATACACTAGATGCGTCGCTTGTTGGAGCGTCTCGGGATCGGTGGGCAAACCATCGAGCTCGAGATCGGGGCTTCCGAAGCGTCGCATTCCTCGCGTAGACAGACGCATGAATCCCTCACCATGTCGGCGGTCGGCGAACGGAACCACGACGACCTGATCGGCCACGTTACCGAGGCTTGCTTGTAACCTGCGCGCAGCAAAGGCCACCACGCCCATGGTCTCGCGCGTGTCGGGATCGTGGATGAGCGCGTTGTCATGGTTCGCGACCACCCGCACCAACGCCTGCAACAATCGCAATCCACGAAACGCGTGCTGATTGCGGTAGTCGGCACGGAGTATCAGCGCGGACTTCCTGCTCGGCAAAGAGCTTCGTTCGGCGGACGTGAGCGTTCGGGTAAGTACGGGGTGCTCGAGCACCTCATTGGACAACGCTTGTGTCGTGTGCTCACCAGCGCGCTCGAGCACATCGATATGGAAACCGAGCAGATCACCACGGCGCTCGCCAGTGCGTATCGCAGCGTCGAGATCCGTGGGGCCCGCCAGGGGCTTGTCTGGCTCGGTCGCGATCAGATCGAGCAAACGATCGACTTCTTCGCGTTGCTCGGGATCCGTCGCACCGAGCGGAAAGGTCTCCCTGACCATGTTCCGTAGCTCTTCGCGGCTAGGCTGCTTGGTGGCCCCGGGGGGCAGCAGGAGGAGATAGCTGTGGCTGGTACGGTCGGCAAACACCACGCGGTGTAGGAGCTCGGCGCGTCGCGCTTCGCCATCGGCCTCAGGTTCGTGTGCGCGGTCCAATGCTTGCGCGTCGTCGTCGGTCGTTTCCTGCGAGCGTGGTCGCGTGCATGCGCTCATCGACACAGCCACTGCACAGCTGGCGAGCGCACGGGCAACCGAGCGTTCGGCCAATCTGGCAAAGTAGGCGTTTGCGCGGTGCGCCAGCGCGTCCATGTTTACAAGGTAGCATTTGAGCTATGCTTCGCGACGACCTTGCAGCTACGTACCGCCCGATGGACCCCCGGCTGGATCGCAGTGCTCGTGTTCATGGCGATTGTCGTGATCGATCTCGTGAACATCGGCGCCGCAGGGCCGTGGGACCCGTGGGAAACCCACTACGGCGAGGTCGCCAGGCAAATGCTGGTACGTCACGATCCACTGGATCTTTGGTGGAAGCCTGGCAATGCGGGGCCGGACGGAAATGCCGAAAATACGTTTTGGTCCAAGCCGGCGCTGCCGTTTTGGCTGATGGCGGTCAGCATGAAGGTGTTCGGTGTGGGGACCTCGCTGGATCCCACCGAGATGGTGAAGTCACCTTGGCCCGAGCTGGCGATCCGTCTACCGAGCATGCTGACAGGATGGGCGAGCGCAGCGTTTCTCGGTTGGCTGGTGTGGCGACTCGTGGGTGCGCGCGCTGGGATCTTGGTGGCCGTCGTGCTCTCGACCATGCCACATTTCGCGATCGTGCGTCGTCAAGCGCTCACCGACATGTTTTTCGTCGGGCCGATCGTGCTCGCCATGGGAGCATGGGCGTTCGCGTGGATTGTCCCCGATCGTGAGCTACGAGCGCGTACCGTGGGCCCGATTCGCGTGCCTTGGGATCGTGCGTATCTCGCGTTTTTGGTCGCGTTCGTGTTGGTCGCCGTGGTGCCGCTCGCTGTGTTGCATGAGCATGTGCTCAACCCCCGCACGTGGGCTCGTGTCGCCAAAATGGCCAAGCGCGTCGGCAACCCCACGGTTGCCGACTTGCACACCATTCATCTCCATTTTCTCGGTTACTGGGCGCTCGTCGGTGTCGCCATCGTGGCGAGCTCGCGTTGGCAAACGCGCAGGCAGGTGTGTCTGGCCGTGGTGCATCTCGCCGCGGGTGTGTCGTTGGTCGGAAAAGGCATGATTGGTCCTGGCCTGATCGGGGCACTCGTGCTCGCGTACGTGGTTACCATCGGTAAAATGCGTGATTTGGCGCGCTGCAGCATCTTGCTCGGCATCGTGTTGTTCTTACTATCCGGTCTTCCTTGGCATCATGCGATGGCGATCTATCGCGGCGAAAGTTGGGTCAACGAGCTCATCGTCGTCAACAACTTGGCGCGTTTCGGTTCGGGCGAGCAGAAACAGGCCGTCGGGGGCTTCGTCTACTACCTCCAAACGCTCGGCCTCGCGGCATTGCCGTGGTCGGGGCTCGTTCCCGTGGCCATCTTGGTACGCCCGAATCGTGACAGCTCACAGGAACCGTCCGACCTAGCGCGACGGCTCGAGTGGCTGGCGCTCTTGTGGACGTTCGTGACGTGGTGGGTGCTGACCTACAGTACCACCAAGTATTACCACTACGTGCTTCCGCTGTTGCCGCCGCTTGCTCTGTGGCTGGGGCTTTGGCTCGATCGCTTGGCGGCCCGTGTTGGCACCCGGCGTGACGCCTATTCGCTGGTAGCCATCGCGCTTGCTTTCACTGTGCTGGCTTTGGTGGTGAAAGACGCGATCCACGAACCGGCCTGGTTGGCCCACTTGACGACGTATCTCTACACGGGAATTTGGCGCCAAGGTGCACCCGGAGTCGAGCGACTCGTCGTCTGCGTGTTGCCGTTTGCCGGTGCCTTGCTGGTTTTGTGGTTCGGCCGTATTCGTGCCGCGTTGGCGGGCATGGTCGGCTCGGCGTTTCTCACGACCGCTTACATCATCGACGATTACCTTCCGGCAACCTCCGAAGCATGGTCGCAACGTTCCATGTTCGAGACGTATTTCGCCCAGCGCGGTGAACGCGACATGCTCCTCAGCTGGTGGTTTTACTATCGTGGAGAGACGTTTTTCGCCAAAGCCGACCTCTGGGTGCTCAAAGAGCCGGATCGGGAAAAGCTGCAAGAGCTGGTGGACGAGCAACGCCCGAACGGTGGCGCGCTGTGGTTCGTCACGACGGCAACGCATGGAAAGCGCTTGGGTTCGTGGTTGCCCACGGACCTACGTTCGCGTGTGGAAACACGCTACGAAGGCCATCACTATGCGCTCTTGCGCGTCGCGTTGTCGCAATCCGACGAGGACAGCGCTGGAACACCGTCCTTCGTGGAAGAAAAGTAGTTGTTCGTGGGAGGACCACGCAGTTCCACCGACGATCTCGTGCTCGAAATGGCGCCATGAATCGCGACCGTGGTTACGGCCCGGCGTGGAGGTTGGAGCTCTTGCGAGCTCACGCGACACATCGCTGGACAACGGGTAATCTGGTTGATGCCGGGCCGTCCGGAGCTCTATCCCAGGATCGATCGATCATGTCCCGCGTTCACGCCGTCTCGTCTGTCCCATCCACTACGACCAGAGGAGTCCTGCTTGCAACGGCCCCCGTCACCTGTCATTTCACGGACGGAGAACGAAGGCTGCTCGTGGCTCGCGGTGTCACGCTTGCTGGTGCTTGGGTAGTGTCGATGCGCGTACCAGCCGTGGGAACGCGGTTGACGGTGGTGTTCGATCCCAAGGGTCAAAAAGCGACGCTACCGATCCAAGCACTCGTCACGATGGCTCGTCTGGATCCCGCTCGGGCAGAGCAGTGTGGGTTCGAGATCGTGTTCACCCACCTCGACGACGGAACGCTCGAGGCGCTCGCCGACGTACTGGCAGATACGAATGCGGACAGGGATTCCGTACCCACGGATCCCGGTGTCGAACGACGCACTGCTCCGCGTATCGAGTGTGACGAGCCCGTGGTGGTGGAGCTGGCGGGCCAGCGTCACGTGCTCGTATTGCGCAACCTCAGCATGTCGGGCGCACTCATCACCGCTGGTGGGAGGCGCTTGCCGACGGTATGGCCAGGGGACGCGTGTGTGGTTGCATTCGAGCGCCGTCAAGCTGATCCGCAGGTGCGGATCCCTTCGATGGTGGCTCGTGTCGTACAGCACGAAGGCGAGCCGGCCATTGCGATCCGTTTCTTGGAGGTCGATGGAACGACGGCATCCGTGCTCGAAACAAGAATGCTCGAAAGCATCTCGTTGCGTCGTTGAGACAGCGCTGCTTGGCGTTCACTGCTGGCGGCTGATGAACCGCTGCAAGCCTGAGCGCATGACGGCGCCCTGTCGGCGATCGAAACCCACGGCGTCTCCTGATCGACAGCTACACATGAGATTCTCGCGATCGTTCTCGTGGGGCAGTCCCAGCAGATGCCCGAGCTCGTGTACGAGCGTGCTTGGTGGAGCGTCTGCGGTCACCACCACATATTCGCGTTTGACCAGTTTCCAGCGCAATCCGCGATAGCGCCAGTGCATGCCACGGATCCCGATATCCCCGCGCCGGACATCGCGGAGGTGCAGGCTGTCGACCATGAACACGTGTACCGAGCCATCCCGCGGCGCGTGCTCGGCAAGATTACGACGATCGCGTAGTCGTGCGATACGACTGTATTGCTCTGGCATGCGTACGATCGAGCGTATCTCGACCTGGATACCGAATGGGCGCAGCGCGATGTTGGCTCGTGCAACGGACTCCCACAACGCGCGACGCTCGATCACGGGTCGGCCGCGGACGTACGCGAGATGGATGGTCAAGGGCAGCCGAACCAAGGCGGCGCGCGGCTGATGCAACGCTCGCGGAGGACGACGCAGATCGGGAACGCGATGGGGGCTCTTGGCCGAGACGTCAGCTACCCAAAATGCGTTGCCGATAAGCGGCACGAGGAACAGCAGGAGCAACATGCTGCGATGCAGCAGGGCTCCCGCCGTCGAGCGAATGTCCACAAAGGAGAGTGTGACGTCAGGATCGAAACCCGCAAGGTGGGACAACGAGCTGGTCTGGCACGTGAAAGCGTGGATAGGGCAGGATCGCAAAGCGGGCTGGCCGCAGCCGTCACGAGACGACCATGGCTCTGGTATGCTCTCCATCGATGTTCTCATTCGGCGCGGCTCGCCAAAGCGTCCCCACCTTCGTCCCGGCTCCAGACACGTGTTCCTGGATCTCCGGAGAAATGGCCCAGATCCGCGGGAGATTGGGCCCACCGGCCCACGTTCCGCGGGTGCTCACCGCGGCCCAGGTGCTCCCCTCGGGGGGCGGCAAGGTCGGGGATTTCGACACGTTGTTCGAGCTTGTCTGTGCGATTCAAGCGCATGTCGGACAAGTGGAGCTCGAGTTCACGTTGGTCGAGCTCGAGCCGCAAAAGCCTTTACCTACGCGCTTCTCTCCCTTGGGAGACCCCAACGGGCAGCTTTTGCACACCTTTTACGGCGACGGGGAGTACGTGATCGTGTTTTCGCCCGCGATGTTTCGCGTGCAAGCGATCTTGCTCGCCAGCGTCTCGCGCGAGCTCGGACGATTAGCCCTACACCAGGCGGGCTGGATCTCTCGTGTGCCCGAAGACATCGAGGCTCACGCGGAGCTCGCCGCAGTGGCCTTGGGGCTCGGTGTGTTCGTAGCCAACGGTGCCTACATGTTCGAAAATGCGTGCTGCGGAGGTGGTTGTGGGATCGACCTGACCTCCCTGCGCGCCGGGCTGACCCTGACCGAGTCGTGCTTTGCTCTCGCGCTCGATGCCCGTGACAAGGGTTTGTCGCGCAGGCTGCTGACGAAACATCTCGACGCCAACCAAAAGGCTGCGTTGAACGCGAGCTGGCGCGCCATCGAGCGTCATCCGCAGTTGCTCGCGTTGCCGTCGGGATCGGGCGCGCGCACGATCGCTGGAGAGATCATCGACGGCTCCGAGCGCGGGCTCGCAACGCCCGACGTGTGAGTCGTGACGACCTTCCAAGCCGTTGAACCGGCTTGGAAAACCGAGCTCAATCTCCAGTGAGCTCGCTCTCGAGCTGTATGAGCCGACGCGAGAACGCATCTTCATCGATAATTTCGATGGGCGCGCCAGTAGCGATGAAAGATTCCGCGCGTTTTCGCTTGCTCGACTTGTCCCCGTGGCCGCGCCCGACCACCAACGTGGTGAGCTCGCGCGTGACCGAAGCTGGCGTGTCGCCCCCCAAGGCACGCACGCGCTCTTGCGCGCGCTTGCGATCGAGCCCTTCCAGGGTACCCGTGAACACGAAGCTCTGGCCAGCCAGCGGACCGAGCTCTTGCGAGACGAGAGGTTCGTCGAGCACTTGCACCTGCTCCAACAGCGCGTCGATCATGCTTTTGCGGTGCGACAGACCTGCAATCAGTGCACCGGCGAGCTCGTGTTTGATGCCGCGAAGCTGCAGCAGCTCGTCCACCGTGACGTTGCGGATACGTTCCAACGTACCGAACCGGCGCGCGAGCAGTTGGGCGTATTGCGGGCCCAGGTGATCGATCCCGAGTGACTGCAAAAACGTCGCGAGCGCAAGCTCACGGTGGGTTTCTACCTGCGCGATCAGATTCGCGGCACTCTTTGTGCCCAGGCGCTCCAATGTGACGAGGTCCTCGTTGCGGAGCTTGTAGATGTCGGCCGGACCGTTGAGAAGGCCGGCGTCCACGCATTGGTGGATTACCTTGGGGCCAAAGCCTTGCAAGTCCACGACAGCCGCAAAATGCAACAGCTCACGCAGTCGAGCGGTAATGCATCCCTGTGGCCGCGTGCACATGAGAAACTCTGCGGTGTGTTTTTGGCGAACCTCCGCGGGGCTACCACAGGCAGGGCACGTGGTCGGGACCTCGAAGGGGCGCCCGCCCGGTCCAGCTTCGACGACCGTCTCGACATTGGGAATGACACCCCCACGTCGCGTCACTTGCACGCGACAACCCTTGGTGAGCTCGAGTTGTCTGAACTGCGTGAGATTGTGCAAGCTCGCGCGACCGATCATCGCACCGCTTAGCTCGATGGGCTCGAGCACGGCAACTGGCGTAATCGCCCCCGTGCGGCTGACCGACCACAATACGTCATTGAGCGTGGTATCGCCGGTGTCTCCCTGGAACTTGTACGCGATTGCGTAGCGAGGATGGTGTGCGGTTTCACCGAGTCGCCGGTGTTCCCGCAAAAGCGACGCACGATACACCACGCCGTCGAGCTCGTAGTCGAGCTCAGTGCGAGCGCGCAGGAATTGCTCGAAAGCTGCTTGCAAATCGTCGCGTTCGACGAAGCGATGATCGACGATCAGGAACCCGAGCTCGGACAACAGGGTCAGCTTTTCCCGCTCGCTGTCGAGCTGTTTGCCGAGCAAATCGTAGGCGAAGAACGAGAGGTCGCGGGCGCGCCCCTTGGTGCGCTCCTTGGTTTTGATGGTCCCGGCGGTGAGATTGCGCGGATTGGCGAAATCTTGGCGATACTTGGCGAACTTCGTGAGCCGCATGAACAATTCGCCGCGAATCTCGAGCTCTTCCCCAGGCGCTTTGGTGAGCTTTCGTGGAATGTCCGGGACATCGAGCGCGTTCTGGGTAATGTCGTCGCCATCCCAACCGGTTCCCCGGGTCACTGCCAAGCGCAAGGTGCCATCCGTGCCGTACCGCAAGCTGCACGCGATGCCGTCCAGCTTGGGCATGGCGAGCACCTCACCCTCGAACTTGTTTGCCCAGGATTGCAGGTCGGCGAGCCGGTAACATTTGTCGAGTGACAGCATCGGCCGGTTGTGACGGACGGATGCGCCGAGTCGTGCCTCGGGCGGTTTTTCGAGCGCCTGCGCTTCGCTGAGCGGTTGCTCGGAGGGTGCACCTGGACCGAGCTCTCGCAGCACAGAAGCTCCGGGTGCGACGGCCCGCAGCCGTTCGACCAGGCGATCGTAGAGCGGGTCGGGCAGGGTGGGTGAGGCGAGGTCCCAGTATTCGTGGTTGGCCCGCCGAACCAGCGCGATCAACTGCTCGCGATTCAGATCGAAAAACACACGCTCGATTGCCTCAGCGTCGATCGTATCCACCGATTCGGCGATCGAGCGTACGGGTTCGGGCGTGTCAGGATCGATTTTCAGGTCACTTCGTGCCCTTGCCGGCGTTTTGCTCGTTTTTGATGCGCTTGAGCACGGCCTCGGCGTCGTCGATGACTTCGTCTTCCTGCGTACGCTTGTCTTGCATCGCAGCCATGTTGACGTCGATTTTCTCGAAGCGAGCAAGCATTTGGTAGACCGCCAGGCGGCTTCCGGGCGCAGGGCCTTCGACGTCGAACTCGTCGGTCTTGGCTGGAATGCGGATGCCGTGCGGAGCCGCGCCCGCGATGATGCACTTGTGAGCGCGGTCGAGGATCTTGGTGGGATCGGTAGCCGACGGGGTGAGGCCCTGGAGCGTCGGATATTCGTTGCGAAAGCCCGTGATGAGCGAGTCGACGGCTGCCTGCGAACCGCACTTGGCATACAGCGGATCGAGGGCATCGGGAACACCTTGCGTTTTGGGATCGTAGGTACCGTCTTCGAATTTCTTCATGAAGTCGGAGCCGGCCGTAGCGAGCATTTGGAAGTCGCTCATGAGCTGCCAAAACAAGATGGACTGCAAGAACGTGCGCTTTAGTGCAGCACCGCTCAGCTTGTTCGAAAACACGAACGTGAGGTCGTTGTAGCCACCGCCTAGATCTTCGCGGTGGAACGCAAACCCGAGCTCCTTGTCGGCCTTGAGGTTTTTCGCCTTGGGGGGCACGAGCGATGAGCCTTCCATCACCCACAGCGCGTGCGTGTCGTTGAGAAACTCTTCGCGCTCGCGAAGCTCGCGCAGGTTGGTAAGCTGCGTGATGAGCTTCTCGTTGTTGACGATCTCGTTGGCCCAGGCCGCAAATGGCTGGTCCATCGACTCCGCCCACGTACGTGGCTTGACCTCTTGTTGTCCGAGCGCCTGGCTGATCTGACGCAGAATCGGCTTGAATGGCTCGTCACCCGAGACTACACGCCGGGCATACATTTTTACGTCCATCCAT
>Ga0187893_10004185_pt1 | contig 27910 bp, 21 predicted proteins | sample MA1701074metaG_FD_139574 | JGI IMG/M metagenome (GOLD analysis project Ga0187893, IMG submission 139574) | White microbial mat communities from a basaltic lava cave in the Kipuka Kanohina Cave System on the Island of Hawaii, USA - MA170107-4 metaG ... | reverse complement strand
CAACTGCGAAAGGCGGGAAACCGCTTCTGGGTAAGTTTGATCGGAGACGGTGCCAAACCGCGATAGAACGACCTGCGCTGAGGGTAAGGGGATCTTCTAGATTCGTACCCCGAAATCGTTCGCACCTACCGCGAACGCAAACATGCCAATCGGCGGAAGCCGGCGGGTGATCAGCGCTATGAACATCGCACACGGGAGAGACGTGGGCGATGTTTCGAGGTCCAGCGACGTGACCGATCAGATGGAGACTGATTCTAACCGGGGAAGGACTTTGGTGGCCGGAGTAATGACCGGTGCCTGCGACAGTCGCGCAGGTGCTTGAAAAGCCGAAGTCTGGGAGCGGGGCCTAAGTAGGAGTGCGCGGAAGCGCGGCGGCATGGCGGCAAGGCAGTCGCAATGCTGTTCGTGTACTTACGGGTGGTGCCGGGTACGCAACGACAACGAAAGGGCTGACGAGCATTTCCCATTTTTTGTGACGTGCCGACATGGGGCCGGGACAGGATTCGCCTGTCTCGGCCCGTGTCGTTGGTCGGAAGACAACCAAGCGGTCAGACGAGGACCGTCGGGAGACGGCCGTCCTCTGACAGCGGAATGATGATGCACAGGCGAGGTGTATCTCGGGGTGCATCGAGGTTGCGTAACCGCAACCGCTATAAATTGGGCAACTGCAATAGATGAATCTAGCCGCATGGAGCGGACGGATGTCGATCGCGTGGAGCGGACCGAATTGTGGTTTGCGACGGCGGGGAGCGATGGCATCGAGTTCGCCCCGATGCGGTGACGTTTTCGGAAGAGGCAGTTTGCTCAGCGAGTGTGGCGGTACGCACCCTGGTTTTTGTGAAAGGAGGGGGTTTTGCAGACCGGGCAGGAAACGCGGGCGAACATGTGACCGGGGTGCGCGAGGATTTGAGTTTCGAGTGAGAGGAGGTGATTCGTATGGGTTGGTGGCGCACAGGCAGCGGCGGAGTGATTGGCGATGGGCCGGCAAACGTCATTGAAGAATTCGATGAGCGTTGCTGGATTGAGACGTCGAACATTCCGGCCGATGTGCGGGCACGCATCAACGCGTGCTACCGGGAGGATTTTGATCGGGAACCTACGGAGCAGGAACTTCGCGACCTGTTGGAGTTCTGTGGGCCGGGTCCAGAGAAGGATTGAAGCTCGAACGAAGGGAGGTCAACAAGGCTTTCTTGGGTTGTGCCATAACAACCCACACTTTGGAGTAAGAACGAGGATGGAGTATCGGTGTGTCGCAGTTTCAGTCGAGGGGTTCATTCAGCAGCTCGCCGTCGCGTATATCACGAACGGGTATTGGTTCTATGTGGTCGGGGACATTCCCGAAGGGAAGGATCCGTTGAAGATCGATGCGAAGCTCGTCGAGCGGTACGGCATCGCCATCTCCAAATGGGCGCGATGCCGTCGTAAGAGGCAAGGCATGGCGAATATGCAGTACCTGCGGCATGAGCGGTTGTTCGTGCTGCTCGCCACGAAGGGCCGGCACGAGTTTTTTGCGAGGGAGCGCGAGACACTTCGCGACGTTCGCCGTGTGCCCATCAAGTTTGCGGGCTACAGCATCGGCTGTCGCAGGGGGCGCGATGGGTGTTGGCATGCTTCGGTTCGACTTACCGCGCGTGTTTATTCCGAAATGAAGGCGCGGTTGCTTGAGGTTGGACGAGTCAGCAGTCTCTTAGCCCTTGAGCGAGAATTTCGGGGGCTTGATCTGGAGCTCTATGCTCCTATTCGGCAGCAAGTCTTAGCCATGTGGCGGGCCGTAAACCGTCAGCGAGCGGAAGGTGGGCTAGCGCTGCTGCCGCCAACGTGCATTCTGGAAAATCGGCGCAGCGTTCAACCGTTCGGCGAAATACTGACCAACGAGATCGATGCGGTACGAGCAGGTTTTTCCGAACCGGCAGTGCCGACTGGAAGTCATTCGCGATTGGCCGAGTTGCGAAAACCGCCTCCAGTCCCGTCGAAACCGAGCTAACGAGTGGGACCGCGATCCACAAAACTTGCCAACGCCGCAGGAGCCTTCTGTCGCTCAGCTCTTCTTACGCAATAAACGCTGAGCTCTCGCAAGACGGTCTTTCAAGCTGTCTTGGAATGCCGGGTCCTTGGTCTTGCCGTCAATGTGCTCGTTGATCGCGGTTCGGATCACTTCTGACAGCGGGAGGGCTTCGACGCTGGCGACGATTTCCAATGCTTCGGCCTGCTCCGTTGTCAGCCGGATACTCATTGTCTTCACTGGTTTCATATCCAGATTATGCACCAAAAAACCGCGCTTGTCAAGTGCTGTGGTTGTGTGGTATAATGGTATCAAGCAACCAAGGAGGTGCTATATGAGTAATGAACAAGGCGAAAACCAAGGGGGTCCAGGTGGCCCGCCTCCGGGCCATGATTTCCACATTCAAATTGACCGGGTGCATTACACGACCACTCAGGCGAGCATGACCGGCCTGCAACTCCGGCAGCTACCGACGCCCCCAATCGGGCCCGACCGCGACCTGTTCAGGGTCGTGCCGGGAGGTACGGATGAAAAAATCGCCGACGACCAGGAAGTCCCGATTCGAGATGGGATGCGCTTTTTCACCGCGCCGGCACAGATCAATCCGGGAATGTAGCTATGCTGCCGCAGAACGATATGACATGCTTGGCCGAACGAGGCCTCGACTACACAGTAGCGACCGAGGCTAACATGATGTGCGTCTTGTTTCCAAGATACCGCCTCCCTTCCGGTTATGACCGGGATCAAGCAGATCTCCTCCTCCGGCTGAATCCCGGCTTCCCGGATGTACAACCGGACATGTGGTGGTTTGATCCTGCGATCCGGCTCAAGGATGGTCGAGCTGTCAAGGCAACGGACGTGACCGAGCACTACCTTGGGCGCACCTGGCAGCGTTGGTCGAGGCATTTCAACGCAGGACAATGGCGCAGCGGTATTGATTCTCTGGAGAGCTATTTGGCGTTGATCGGCAGGGAGCTTGAACGTTGCGTGCAGAACCCCAACTAATCGGAACCCTAGTTCTGCCGCAGTCGCTCGCGGATGAGCTGGAGAAAGCCGCCCGCCTGCCAATCGAGACGGCTGGCGTGATGTTTGCAAGCGTTGTGCGCGCGCAGGACGGCTCGACGCGCATCCTCGGTAGAGCGATGCGATGGATTGCTGAATCGTACTACATCCGGCGCGGGGTAGACCACATGACGATCGCGTCAGAGGGCTACGTGTCGTTCCTCGGTGAGGCGGAGAATCTGGGTGCGGTTCCGATCTGGGTCCACACCCACCCCGGAGAACAGGCATGGCCCAAAGCCAGCCGGTGGGACGACGAAGTCGACAAGAACATAGCCGATTTGTTCCGGCTGCGATCAGGCAGTGACTACTACAGCATGCTGATCCTGTCGCCGCGGCTTCGACGCTTCGCCTTCACTGGGTATCTGCAAACGGACAGCGGACCTGCAGTCCCGTTCGGGCGCGCATGGATCGTCGGTGATCGGTTCGTGTCAATCCGAGCCTTCGACGCGCCGGAAAGTCCAGTGGAAGCAGCCTTCGACCGAAACGTACGTGCATTCGGTGGAGGCATTCAGGGAACGCTGAGTGATCTCTGTGCCGGCATTGTCGGGTGCGGCGGCACAGGCTCGGCGGTCGCTGAACAATTGGTGCGCCTCGGAATACGTAGATTCTTGCTCTGTGATCCGGATCAGTTGTCGGCGAGCAATTTGACGCGTGTTTACGGATCGGCGGCTGCGGATGTTGGCAAGAACAAGGTAGATGTGCTCGCGGCGCATCTCGGGCGGATCGCGCCAGAAGCACGATGCCATCTATATCGATCCATGGTCACGTCGGAGGCGACGGCGCGGGCGTTGTGCGGCTGTGACGTTGTTTTTGGTTGCACGGACGACAATGCGGGCCGCCTCGTGCTATCGCGACTCGCTACTTATTTCCTGATACCGATAATTGATTGCGGCGTGCTTCTGTCGAGTGGGGCGGGCGGGCAGTTGGTTGGTATTGACGGACGCGTAACGACGCTGGTCCCTGGGCAGGCATGCCTCGTGTGCCGCGGCCGGATTGACACGAAGCGAGCTGGCGCCGAACTGATGACACCTGGAGAGCGGAAGCGACTTGAGGACGAGGGGTACGCTCCCGCGCTCGGACGAGTTGAGCCTGCCGTGGTGGTATACACGACGTTAGTTGCAGCAACGGCGGTCAGCGAACTCCTGGAGCGACTTGTAGGATACGGCCCAGATCCGAGGCCGAGCGAAGTACTGCTCCGTTGTCATGACCGTGAAATCTCAACGAACATGCAGGCACCAGGACCTCGTCACTATTGTCACCCTGCATCGGGAAAGTTAGGCCTCGGCGTTACGACACCCTTCCTGGAGCAGACATGGTCGCGGTGAATCGAATTCGTTGGTGGGAATGGTGGATCCCGTTTCGGCCGTGGAGAATCGTGGCTATTGTGGAAGCTGCTGACGAGATTCCCGCGAGATTGCCAAAGAGAGCAGCTATTGTTGTTGGTGCACGTGAACGTCCGAAGTGGATCGCGTTTGATTGTCCATGCAAGACCGGCCATCGAATTATAATCACGCTTGATCCCGGTCACCGACCGCATTGGAGCATCGTACCGGCGAAACGCTTAACACTATCGCCGAGCGTGGACTACCACGGCAATGGGCGACGATGTCACTATTTTGTTCGACATGGGTTGGTGGAATGGGTAAAGGACGGTTATGGAGCCAATCATGGAACACGACGCTGATCACGAAGGTGAGCAGGCATCGCGACCGCAACAGGCCACGCCACCGCCGCTGAAAACGCCGGTGTATCAGGCCATGCACGCCGCCCGCTATCAGCGTCAAGCGCTGATCCGAGCGATTCAGAAACAGACTGGAACACGCCTACTTTGCTACGTTTCGGTGAGAGCGCCGGTGACGCGCGACGATACTCTCGGGATCGTTGAGCTGCTTCACAACGTTTCTCCCGATTCTGACATCGATTTGCTGCTGCACACGGGGGGTGGTGACATCGACGCAGCGGAAAAAACGATGTTCTTGCTTCGGAGCGCCGTTGGAGAGGGCAGGCTTCGCGTGATTGTTCCTGACTTCGCGAAAAGCGCCGGAACCCTAATGGCAGTGGCCGCAGACGCGATCGTGATGAGTAATAGTTCGGAGCTTGGTCCTATTGATCCCCAAATCGTTCTTCGGGACGGGCGGGGGAACGCTATCCAACACTCTGTCGCGACTTACTTGGATGCCTTCGCAGAACACTCCGCCGCATTGCGTCGTGATGCCAATGATCCTGTAGCGCGCGCGATGCTCAACAAGATCGATCCTGAAACTGTCAATGCGTATGCGGCGGTTAAAGATCGTGCACGGAAGCTGGCGGAAGATCATTTGAAACAAGGTATGAAGGTGGCAAACTTTACTGAAATCGCTAATGCTCTCATCGACAACAAGCGATGGCTGACCCATGGACAGGTGATCGGATACCAAAACGCAAAAAGTATCGGCTTGACAGTCGAATACTTGGGACCTCAGGACACGACGTGGCGTGCGTATTGGCAGCTCTACTGTCATCAACGGCTTGCAATCAAGGATGAGGAAAAGCTATTTGAATCGGACTTCGCAAGCCTGCCGATTTAGCCGGTCCTAGGACAGCGAGCCCGCTTCGTCTGGCGTCAAGCGGCGGGCTGGTCATAGGTTAGACCAAATACGGTATCCAGTAGCCACTTCTTGAACTGCGGATTGTCGCTGAACTGCTTGAACAACTCCGTGTGGTCTGCGATCAGCTCAGTCATGACGCGAGAAAGCGCCTTGTCATGCTCGATGCGGGCGTTCTGCTTATCGGAGTTTTTCATGGCGTTCTGATAAGCCTTGTCAGCACCGACTTTAGCTGGCAACTCTTCGGAAATTACCTTGCGGATTTTGTCATCGTCTTTCCATTCAATGTTGCCGAACTGATCGTTGAACGCTTGGAGGATCACGCTGAGCCGGTCTAGCTGTGGCTCCGGCTTGCCGCCACCGCCGGAAGTCGGCACGGGGTCGATGAGGGCGTCGGCGTCGGGGAGCGCGATGCTCATAGCCGCTTGCCGCTCATTGCGGTAGCTGTCCATGTCGATCGCCTCTAGAATCCCCTTCGTGAAGTCTGTGTCCTGCGGTGCGGGTAGCTTGGGTATCAGGAAGTTGAGGAAGATCGACAGTTTCTCCCAAGCGGGGTTCGAGTACGGGAGGATGGAGGCGAGGAAGCCGTAGGCGCGAACGAATGCCTTGGCGCTTCCCTTGAACCTGACCTGGCCGTCCTCGTCTAGCTGCTCCGTATAGGTGACGACGGACTGGTCCAAGATCGGGTCGAGGCGTTCCCTTGGCTCCCCGCCTAGATACCGCCGCACGAGTTCTTCGACGTTGGCGTCGCTGTAAACCTGCGCGCCGTCGAGGTCGGCTTTGAGGTCGTGGAGCTTGTTGGGGTCGGTTTCCTCGGCAAGGATGGTCGTGCGGTAGTAGTCAGCAAACGCCGCCTGGATCGTGTCTGTGTCGTTTGAGAAGTCGAGCACAAACGTGTCGTGCTTCTTAGGATGGGCACGGTTCAATCGTGAAAGTGTCTGCACGGCCTTGATGCCCGAGAGTGTTTTGTCCACATACATCGTGTGCAGCAGCGGCTCATCGTAGCCGGTCTGGAACTTGTCGGCACAGACGAGGATGCGGTACGGGTCCTCGACGATTTTGTCCTCGATGCGGCTGCTCGGGAAACCATTGAGGGAGGCCTCGGTGACGTTCACACCCCCATACCCGTGCTCACCCGAAAACGCGACGATCGCCTTAAACGGCGATTTTTGCCCGGCCAGATAGTCGCAGATCGCGTGGAAATACTGGAGGGCGCGATTGATGCTCCCGGTGACGACCATCGCGCGGGCCTCGCCGCCGATCTTGCGCTGTCCGATGACCTGGTCCAGGAAGTGGTCCACCATGATCTCGGCCTTCTGCCGGATCGCGTGCTCGTGGCCCTCGACGTATTTCCGCAGTTTCTTCTGGGCGCGCTTCGTATCGAACTCCGGGTCGCTCTCGATCTTCTTGGTCAGGCGGTAGTAGCTGCTGACGGTCGTATAGCTCTGGAGTACGTCGAGAATGAAGCCCTCCTGGATCGCCTGCTTCATGGAATAGCTATGGAACGGCCGGTGCTGGACCTTGTCGCCAGTCGGCTGGGCCTCGCCGAACACCTCCAGCGTCTTGTTCTTCGGCGTCGCAGTGAACGCGAAATAGCTGGCATTCGGCAGCATCTTCCGCGCTGCCATGATGCGGTTGATCGCGTCCTCGGTCGATTCTTCTTCCTGCTCCTCACCTTCGGCCGACAGCGCGATGTTCATCTTGGCGGCAGTCCGTCCGCCTTGGCTGGAGTGGGCCTCGTCGATCACGATGGCGAAGGCACGGCCCCGGTGTTCGCCGCCAATCTCGTCCAAGACAAAGGGGAACTTCTGGACGGTGGTGATGATGATCTTCTTGCCGCCTTCGATGAAGCGGCGCAGATCGCCGGAGTGCTGCGCATGGCCCACAGTCGCGGCAACCTGGGCGAACTGCTTGATAGTGTCGCGGATCTGGCGGTCCAGGACTGTTCGATCCGTGACTACGATGACGGAATCGAAGACCGGCTTCTCGCTGCGCTGCAACCCGATCAACTGGTGGCTAAGCCACGCGATGGAGTTGCTCTTGCCGCTTCCGGCCGAGTGCTGGATCAGATAGCGTCGGCCGGCGCCTTTCACGGCCGCGTCGGCAAGGAGCGCACGCACTACGTCAAGTTGGTGGTATCGCGGAAAAATCTGCGATTTCTTCGTGCGCCCGGTCTTCTCGTCCTTGGCCTCAACGACCTGGGCGTAATTCTCGATGATGTCGGTGAGGCCCTGCTTGGTGAGGATCCTCCGCCAGAGATAGTCGGTCTTGATGCCGGCGGGGTTCGGCTGGTTGCCGCCGCCATCGTTGAAGCCCTTGTTGAACGGCAGGAACCACGATTCCTTCCCCTTGAGCGCGGTGCAGAACCGCACCTCAGAGTCGTCCACGGCGAAATGAACAAGGCAGCGGCCGAACTGGAATAGGAGTTCGCGGGGATCGCGGTCGCGCTGATATTGGAGCACGGCATCGGCAACTGTTTGCTTGGTCAAATTGTTCTTGAGCTCGAACGTCCCGACGGGCAGACCATTGATGAACAGGCCAAGGTCGAGCGCGTTCTGGGTGTCGTCGCGGCTGTAGCGGAGTTGTCGCGTCACGCTGAAAATGTTTTTGGCGAAGAGCTCCTCAGCTTTGAGGTTGCCGGGTGTGGGTGAGCCGTAGAAAAGCTCAACGTGGGCGGGGCCGTCCTTCACGCCCTTGCGGAGCACGTCAACGACACCGCGCTTGGTGATCTCCCCCTGAAGGCGGGCGAGGAACTGGGAGCGCTTCGGGCCATCCTCGTCGAGGGACAGCATCTCCACTGTCTTCGGCTGCGTGTCTCGCAGGAACGCGAGTAGCTTAGCAAGGTCCATGGCGTGCTCACGGTCGTAGTCGGCGGGCGCGCCAGCCGCGTATGCGGCGTCGCTGACCAGCGAACCGGCAATTACGGCCTCTAGCCCTTTCTCGCTGGTGTCAGTCGGCGACATCGACCGCCTCCTCCACGAGTTCGGCCTCGTCCTCGGCCAGTTTTTCGTCCTCCATCTCATCGTCAACCGGTTTGTCTTCCGACGCCGGACCGGTGGAGACGAAAGCGCGCACGTCCATCTTGCCAGTCACAACGTCGGCAATCAACCGCGTGCGGTACTCTTGGATGAGTTCAATTTCGCGGGTCACCCGAGCAATGAATGCCGTGAGATTTGCTGTTTCCTCTCGGATTTGAGCAACAATCGCGTCCTGCTCGTCCCGTGGCGGGATAGGTACGGTGAAGTTGGCCACAAAGTCCGGGGACACTCGCTGTTGGCCTGCTGCGCCGGTCATGGATTCGACGCCGCGTAGACGGAACTCGGGCAGCATGGTGAGTTGGTACAGGTAGTCGGCCGAAACAAGATCGGAAGGGCGCAAGACGACGAACTCCGTCGTGCCGAAGCCGATCTCGGTGGCAAGACCAGCCAGGCAAGCGCCCTTTCCGTTCTCAAAACAGGGAGTGATCTTGGCTAACACTACATCGCCGCGCCTGAAGTAGCTGAACCCTTGCCATACCTCGCGGATCGGACGAATCTCCGACATATCGACGTGTCCGTCAGCCGAGACACGTTCCATGGGGAGAAAGACAACCTGTGTATCGGTTGTGCGCTGGTACATGGCCTCGGTTCTTGGAGGATTGACTCGCGCCACTCGCTTGACTTTGAGCACATTCCAGTGCTCAGGGACTTCCGGAAACCAGTCCACGCCTGACGCTTTCTGGCGCAGGTTTGCTGACACGCCGCGTGTCATTACCTCGCCGACGATGGCTCGCTTCTGCTCGGTCAAGACCTCGATCAGTCGTCGCCGGGTGCGGCCGAAGCGCCGGACTTTCGCGGCGTTGTCGTCGAGATAGCAGGCGATGGCCTCCTGCTCGTTGCCGGGAACTACGGGCAGTGGCACTTTGCAGAAATTGCCGAATGTCAGGTCTTGGCCGTCGCGGATGAACTGGCACGTCGCACGCAGCGCTTGGATGTAGGGGTGGGATTTGAATAGATGCGCGAAATACGGCACTTGGACGCCTTGCGCAGGCTTGATCACCACGTAGGAGGATCGGATCGCGCCGCAGGCGAACGCACGTTCAAGTCCACCCTGAAAGCTCCTCATGCTGATGACGAAGTCGTCCTTCTCAACGTGCTTGCGCTTGTCCAAGTGATTGAGAATTCGGACAACCTTGCGCCCCACCAGACGTTCGTATTCGGCCTGCGGGATCACTCCGTGTGATTGAGTTGCAGAGAGTTGAACGTCGTCTGGCCGCGCTCTTTCCCCGCTTTCTGCGAAGAGTCGTTTGGCCGCACGGATGTCCCAGTGCGCGGGAATCGGACCAAGCCACGGGACGCCGGAATCCTTGTACTCGGGATAGGGTCGAAGGCCGTCGGTCATGCCTTCGCTCCCACTGGAACAGAGATCTGGTCAAGAAGGCCCTCGGCTTCCGCTTGGAGCGCGTCGATGTCGGCCTTGATCTCCCCAAGCGTGCGCAACGGCGCGGGCTTGTAGAAGTAGCGGGTGAACGACACCTCGTAGCCGATCTTCGTCGCCGATTCATCGACCCAAGCGTCGGGCGCGTAGGGCAGGACTTCGCGCAGGATAAATGCCTCAATCCCACCTTCTTCGAGCAACGGCACCTGCTCGGTATCGCGAAGGTCGGTGTCCGGTTCGTATTCAATCCTGCCCTTGGTCCGCTTCTGGACGACGGGTTCGGCGGCGGGATTCTTATGCGCGAGGGCGGTCCGGAGCAGTTTGATTCGTTTGGCCGTGAGCTTGACGTTGTGGTCGCCGGCGTCTTGCTCGACGGCGGCGCGGAACGCGTTGAAATCAAGGTGAGGGCCGGCCCCGATTCGCTCGGCCACGCGATCGACGACATTGGCGAGCGGCGCTTCATCCGCTTCCTCGCAGGCGGCTCGAAATGCGCGACATTTTCGTTCTGAGAGATCCACGGCCAGTCGTAGTGGTCTCTCTACCGTGACCTTCCAGTAGCCCAGCGCGTCGTTGGACAAGATGCGACTTTGCGGTGTCTCCTTGAAGGCAAGGAACGTGTCTACGATTCGGGCGATATCGTCCGGCGACAACTCGCAGTTTTTCTTGCCGAGATTCTTGCGGAGCGGGCGGAACCACTCGGTCGCATCGATTAATTGGACCTTACCCTCACGGCGCTTGGCCTTCCGGTTGGTGAGCACCCAGACATACGTTGCGATGCCGGTGTTGTAGAACATGTTGAGCGGCAGCGAGATGATCGCTTCCAGCCAGTCGTTCTCGATGATCCAGCGGCGGATGTTACTCTCGCCTTGGCCGGCGTCACCCGTGAACAGGGACGAGCCATTGTGAACCTCGGCGACACGGCTGCCGAGCCAGCCCTTCTTGCTGGTTTCCGGCTTCATCTTGCTCAGGATGTTGACCAGGAACATCAACTGGCCGTCGCTGGAGCGGGTGATTAGGGAGTATTCGGGGTCATCGCCGTGCTGAATGACGAAGCGCGGGTCCTTGATGCCGCCCTTGCCGCCCATGCGTTCCAGGTCGGTCTTCCAACTCTTGCCGTAGGGTGGATTGGAGAGCATGAAGTCGAAGGTCCGCGCGCGAAACGCATCGGCCGACAGTGTGGAGTGCTCGGGTCCACCGACAATGTTGTCGGCTGCGTCGCCTTCACCCTTCATGAGCAGATCAGCCTTGCAAATGGCGTAAGTCTCCGAATTGATCTCCTGGCCGAACAAGTGCGTGGAGACCTGCTTGCCGTGGACCTTGGCTAATTCCTGGAGAGTCTCCTCGGCAACCGTGAGCATTCCTCCGGTGCCGCACGCGCCGTCGTAGAGCAGGTACGTCCCGGACTCGATCTCGTCAGCGATTGGTCGGAAAATCAGTTCCGCCATGAGCTTTACGGCATCGCGGGGCGTCCAATGCTCGCCGGCCTCCTCGTTGTTCTCTTCGTTGAACCGTCGAACCAGCTCTTCAAAGATGGTTCCCATCGCATGGTTGTCGAGTCCGGGGTGCTTGATGCTGCCGTTTGGATTCTTGACCGGCGTCGGGCTTAGATTGATCTGAGGGTCGAGCATCCGCTCGATGATGGTGCCGAGAGCGTCGGCCTTGGAGAGCCGTGGAACTTGGTTGCGGAACTCGAAGGCGTTCAGGATGTCTTGCACGTTCGGCGAAAAGCCGTCGAGGTACGCCTCGAAGTCGGCGCGGAGTTGCTGAACCTTGGCACGCGCCTTCAGGTCCCGAAGTGTGAAGGGGGAGGTGTTGTAGAATGCCTGTTTGGCAGCGGCGCGTAGCGCGGCGTCCTGGCTAGTGATTTTGGCCTTGTCAAGCCGGGCCTTCTGCTCCAGGACTGTTTGCTTGGTCGGTTCAAGTACGGCATCGAGTCGGCGAAGCACAACCATCGGCAGAATCACGTCGCGGTACTTGCCGCGAACGTACACGTCCCGGAGCACGTCGTCGGCGATGCCCCAGATGAAGTTCGTGATCCAGTTCAGTTGGCCTTGGTCCATTGCTTCCTTGTCTCAGTCCTGGAGCCGTTCATTCCTCAACTTCGATGGTGGCCTCGGTCTCGATGTCGCCGATCTCGGCCTGCAACTCTTCCACGGCCACGCGAAGCGGATCGTAGATACGGATTTCCTGGCCCTGAATCTCCAGCGTGACCGCAAGGCAATACTGTGCTGCGGCGTCGGGGTCGTGATTCCATCCCTCGTGCCCGACCACCGCGATGCAGAAGTGCTCCGGCAGGGCGTTGGACTTCACGACGGCCCAGTCCTTCTGCACCGTGCCGCTGTTGCGACGGGCGCTACGGATATGGCCGGCGTCTGCCTTTTCGTGGAGCGTCCACGGGAGAACGCTTCCGTCGGTCGTTCCGCCTTGCTGACTGTCGTCCTTGAGGCAGCGGATGCGGAAACTGTCGATGGACTCGCCGAGCTTGTTGCTCTTCCAGTCAACCCATGTGGACAGGTAACGGCGCAGATTGCGGCGCGTTCGCCGGGGCTGGGCCGCGTAGGACAGGGTCACGTCGATGCGGATGTCGTATTCATCACCGGCCCCGCGAAGCTGTGGGGGAATGGGAATCTGGTAGATGTGGCATTCGCGGGCATGGATATCGGCAAGGCCGCTGGTGATGAAGGTCGTGCGGTGGTCGGTGTTGGTCGTCGCCCGGGCTGCGTCCGGGCGTCCGAAACCGATCCACTGAATGATGCGCCCGGCCCGGTCGAGCAACGCCTGACGGTTGGGACCGAAAGCGGTGTTTGGGTCGCGGAGTTGGCTCAGTACCGTCTCGGCCCACTGCGGCCAATGGGCGGATTGGACGATCAGCGCACGCCACAGGAGTGCCGGTTCATCGGGCAGAACTTCCTGAACAGCGGCAGCGATTCGCGTCACCTTGGGAGTGGCGAAGGATGTGCCTCCGGCGTCGCTCGCCACGGCAGGTGAAGGCGGGTGCATGGTTGAACGGACGAGTTGCGGGCAGACGCCCGGAACGCCTCCCCCGACACGCACGTCGGGTGGATTGTTCGCAGTGCGGACGGCATCGCCGCCGCATTCAACCACTTCGGGCTTTATGACGGCCCAGATACCAAAGCCGGAACGCGAGAAGGCGGACGGATGGCCCTGCTCTTCCGCAAACGACTTCCATCCTCCGTTCTCGAACGCACCGTAGGCGACTGATCCGACGGAAAGCGCCTGCAAGCTCTGTGCGGGGTTCGCAACTCGGCACGATGGTTCGCATAAATAGGCGGGGAACTGGCGGTCCGCGATGAGGTGTTCTTTGACGCCGATAAGCGGAGCGTTTCCCGATGACGGGAGTTGCCCGTGCTTTGCACGACCAAGATGTCATGTTGGTAGCAGAGTTTGTCGATTTCGGCGGCCCAGGCCGACATGTAGCGCGTGCGCGACGGCGCCGTGGCGTTGATGGAGTGGTTGAACACCCGCGTATTGCGGCCGTTCAGGTGGAAGTGTTCAACCGCGGCCCGGATTGCTGCGGGCGGAAAGAGTTCCTCGGGCATTCGATTGTGCTGATCGAGCACACGGGCGTTCTGAATCCAGAACGGCAGTTGCGGCGTGCCGTCGGGCGGTACGGTTTCGCCGTAGAGAACGGCTCCGGCGACGCGAGTGCCATGCCCAGCTGGAGCAACGTAATCGGCAACGTCCGTCTGCGAGACGTTTGGGAGAAAGCAGCGGGAAGTCGCCGTGTCGATCGCCGGGGCTAAATAGACGTGGGCTTCCTGGATACCGCTGTCGATAACACACACGGCCGGCGCCTCGGCCGATGGCGGTAATGGCGCGGGTGCCGCAAGGGGAGCCGCGCCGCCTGCATCGGCATACTGCGGCAGGGCAATGTCCTCGGGTTCGACGATCTCGAAGATGTAGGGATAGTTGAGGATCAGGTCCTTCAACCCCTTCCCGCGGATTTTGATTCGAACAGTGAAGCTGTCGGGCAGGACCGCGATGGCGCGAATGTCATCGTGACCCATCTCCAAGATTTCTGCGCCGTAACCCTGGACGAAGGCGATGAGTTCGTCCTGGCGTTCCTCGCACAGTCGTTCCCAAGCGTCATAGGCTTCGCTGCGAAGTTGCGCCCATTCGGCCTGTTTCCTGGCCCAAGAAGCATCCGTGTCGCGTCTGCCGCGAGTGGGTTCGTCAGGAATCTCTTTGGTGCCGGTGCAGGCGACGCCAATATCGACAACGAAAATCCTGTCCTCGGGGATGTTGGGCCACAACGGGAGCAGGCCCTCGGACAAGATGCGCTGCACGCGGTCAAATTGATTCGGGTCGTCGTAGAGTCTGTGAACCGATGCGATGGTTGCCGAGCCATGCACGGCCACCGAAAAATTGGTGACCATCTGCGTGAATGCGGCAAGGTCGATATCCTCAGAAGCGACAAGCACGAACCCCTCTTCCTGCTCCGCGACGATCTCGAAGTCGAACTTGTCGCGCAGCACGTCAAGGTCGAGGTTTGGGTCCACCTTGACGAGAATCGGCTTGCCAGCGGGAAGGACGGGGAGGTTCTGCTGTTGTCGCTGAACATCCTGCGTGCGCCAGTTAGCGGTGAGCGTACCGGCGGCGCCGCTAAGCGATGCGCTGTGCGCCGCACGGGCATTGCGATTCGCTACGGTCTGCGGGTCCGTGCCGCCGCCGCCGCGCAGCTTGGCGCGGCCGCGGTAGCGCAAGAGAAGCGGAAGGTGCTCGAACTGGTGTCCACCTGCCATGCGTTACGCCTCGTGTGCGTTGCTCTTGTGCCTCCGAACTTCCTCGATGGCTTCGCGAAGATGTGCCTGAGTGACGGTCTTTCGACCCTTGAGGATGGCCGACTTGGCTGCATCACGTGCGGCCTTGACGACCATTGCGGCCGATGCGCCGGATAGTAGCTCAACCATTTCCGGCCACTGGATGCTCTCGTCAACAGAGACAGACGAAAGGGTCATGCGGAGCAAACGCTCCACCTCGTCGGGACCGGGCAACGGTACGCAGACCACGTCGTCGAACCGACGGAACAGGGCGTCGTCCAAAGATGACTGGACGTTGGTGGTGGCGACAAGCAGGCCGGGGGCGTCGTACTCCTCCATGAGTTGAAGTAGGGAGTTCACGATACGCGCTGCCTCGCCGATGTCCTTGTTGCCGACACGCGAGCGTGCGATGAAGTCGCACTCGTCCAGGAGCAGCACGCAGGGCCGATCCTTTGCGGCGACGAAGATGCTGCGCAGGTTCAAGGCAGATTCGCCGAAATAGGACGAAATCAGCACGTCAAAACGTACCTTCATCAGCGGCAACTCGATGTTCCAGGCAAGCCGCTTTGCCCCAAGGGACTTGCCGCATCCCGGAGGGCCGTAGAGCAGGATCGTCTTGCGTGGCCGTAGGCCGTGAAGGCCGAGCCGCTCGCGCGCGGCGAATTCGCACTCGATGCGGACGAATCGCTCCTCAGTAACCGCGGGAAGCACCATGTCGTGCTCCAACTCGTCCCGCGGAATGAGCGTAGCAAGCTGCTCACCATGCCGACGGCTCTGCGGCAGGTCACGCAGTGCTCCGGATCGGTCAGTCGTGCTGTGATGACTGCCGGGCGAGCGCGGTTTGGATTGGCTGAGAATCGCCTGGAGTTGGTCTGCCAATCGCCGGTGTCCGGTCTTACGCTCCGACTCGACGACTCTCTGGGCCAGTCGATCAAGGTCGGCCTGGGAGCCTTCGGCGATCGCCCGTACAATTCGCTTGATGATGTCAGAGTTCATGGGTGACCATCTTTCGAATTCGCGTACGCGAGCGACGGATCTGTTCAGACGTCTTAGCAGTTGCCAAGACGTAGCGCCATGATTCGCCGCGCCGCTCTGCCCGAATTTTGTGACCTCTTTCTCGAAGAGCCGTTACGTCGCGCGATACGGTAGGGACAGAAACGCCGAGTTTCTCGGCGATAGCGGGCGTCGAATATCGACCGGAACGAACCAAGTCTAACACCTCCGCGAGTCGCCGTTCTATGGCCAGTGATCGCTCGTACAGCATGTCCGCCCTCCCTCCTGGACACAATCGTGGCTATCGGCGTATGATAGACTTGTTCACGAGAGAATGCACGCTTCCTCCACCGGGGGAAGAATAGCCTTTCGAACGGGCGATGGAGCCCCTCACGCGCCTTGAAAGACGCAGCCCCGAGCTTCTCAGCAGGGAAGCCATCCGTGCTGGACCGTGTTGGGCCTTGTGGACCCCCCCGTAGATTTGAGCGCACAAAGTGGTTCAACTCTTCCATAACGACTTATGAATCTCATGCCTTCATCGTGGTCAAAGTCTTATGTCGAAGTTCGGACAACTCCAATTTGATTGGTCGGCTTCCCCGCGAGCCGGATCGGACGCCGTCGCCGTGCCGTCGACGAACTTGGTGGCCCCATGTAACACTGAGGGTGTTGCTTGCGACTTGGTTACAGCCCGAATCAGCGGCACATCGTCAGGTTTGGTTCATCTCGCACAACGCGTGGCTGCCCATTTCGAAAACGCACCCGACACACCCATCGACAACCGATTGCTCAATGTTCTGGCTGCCGAATCGATCGGCCATGTGGCAGGCTTTGCTCGCGACATGTACGACGCGGCCGAAGCGGGGATGAACCTGTATCTCGCTCGTGCAGGTCTCGAACTCAGTGGCGTACCCGCCACATTGGAGAAACTATTCGCCCTGCAGAAACGAATCGTGCGGCAAACTCGTCGCGATTCAGCGCAGGTCGAACTGCAGCAGTTCAGCACTCCCCCTTCGGAAGCGTTCTTGGCGGTTATGGCTGCAGCGTTGCGGCCCGGTATGCGGGTGTTAGAGCCGAGCGCCGGGACCGGAAACATCGCTGTGCTCGCACGATTGGCTGGCGCGGTCGTAGAGGTAAACGAGATCGATGATAGAAGGCGGAACCTTTTGGAGCTGCAAGGCTTCGCGCCGATGGCCGTCGATGCCGAACGACTCGACAACCTGCTTCCATCCGACAAGGTCTATGAGGCGATAGTGATGAACCCGCCGTTCTCAGCGACGGGAGGACGTGTGCGGGGGCACAGTACACGATTCGGGGCAAGACATGTTGAACAGGCGCTTCTGCGCCTCGTACCCGGCGGGCGCCTGGTCGCCATCGTCGGGCGCGGGATGGCATTTGATCGACCACGTTTCAACGGATGGTGGTCGGACATTGCCGGGCGCTATCGCGTTCGGGCCAACATCGGCCTTGACGGTAGGAACTACGCGAAGTTCGGCACGTCTTTCGACCATCAAATCATCGTCATCGACCACACCGGCCCGACCCCCAGCAGTCACGACATTATCACGGGAAGCAGGCTCTCGTTGTACGAGGCATACGAGCGGCTCAAGGAGCTATCACAGGAGGACGTTCATGGGCGAATTCACGAAAACAATAAGAAAAGACGCGAAGCAGGTTCTTCAGGAAGCGTTCTTGCCGAAGTTCGAGCCCGACATGGACCCAGTGATCGAACTGATCACAGCATTACTGGAGGACGGGGCGGGAGGTGTGAGGGAGACCCAAAACGTGACAGTGACGACGGAGCAATGGCTGGCGTGGAATTGGCTGGCGACGATGCAGGAGCGCTTGCTCATCCGCATCTTGACGAGCGAGCTGGAGCGCGAACGGACGGCGCTTCCCAGGGAACTCGACCCGATGCGTACGTGGGCGGCAAGGTTGATCTTGAGCACGCTCGATCGCTTCGAAGTGATGTAGGTCAGCTCGAACACGCCGCCACTCCACACGCAATTCGTCTACACGAAGGGACGGTGTTCGCCGAGTATCGCGTGCAGAAAGCCGTCGTCCGCGGTGCACACGCACACCCCGCCAACGTGGTCGAATCGGCTGCAATGGCGTCGGTTGAGCCGCCAGACCCCAACTATCAACATCATCTTTCGCAGGAAGTCGTCGCCGAAGGGCGCGTCTCCAACTTGCAGCTTGAGGACGTGATTTACGCCGGCCAGGCTACGGAAGCCATCCTGCCGGATGGTTCGCGCAAGGGGCATTGGAACGGTGACGGTACCGGCATCGGCAAGGGCCGCGAGATCTATGCGTTCATCTTCGACCAACTTCAGCAGGGTCGGTGCAAGCATGTACACATTTCGGCGTCGCACCAACTCGTGGCCGACGCCGAGCGCGATCGGGATGCCGTGGGTGTGCCGCTTCGGATTATTCACCAGGCACGGCTCACTGCCGTGGATTCGATCAGCGTTGATGGTGGCATCTTCTTCACGACGTACACCATGTTAAGCATGGACTTCGACGGCGATCGCCTGCGGTTCAAGCAACTCACTGACTGGCTGGGGCCTGACTTCGACGGGGTGATTGCCTTTGACGAAGCACATTTGATGAAGAACGCGGCGGCAACGCCGCATGGGGGGAAGGCGACGGTAGATGAGGGGACGCTGCGGGGAAACATGGGCATCACCCTGCAACGCACGTTTCCCCAAGCGCGTGTGCGCTATTTCAGCGCGACTGGTGCAACTGAAGCTCGGCACATGGCACCGTACGAGCGATTGGGCCTTTGGGGCGTTGGAGCGCCGTTCCCAGATTTCGCGGCGTTCCTTGTTGCGATGGAGCGCGGCGGCGTAGCCGCGATGGAAATGCTCTGCCGCGACCTGAAGAGCGCGGGGACCTACCTGTCCCGAACGATCAGCTACGGTCCGACGCTTCTACCTGGTGGTCGAATCATGCCCGACAGTGCGGTTGAGTACGAACCGCTGCTTCATCAACTTACCGATGATGAACGCCGACAGTACGACCAGATCGCGGATCTGTGGGCGGAATTGTTGCAGGCCTTTGAAAACGCCGAAGAGAACGCCTGCCAAAAGCGAAGCGGCGGTCGTTACGCTCAGTTCTATGCGGCTCAGCAGCGCTTCTTCCTGCAACTCATGATGGCGTACACGCTTCCTGACGTGTTACCGGCGATCGAGAAGGACTTGGCTGGCGGTCGCTCCGTCGTCCTCAGCCTGTTCAACACCGGCGAAGCACAGGCGGACCGCAAAGTTCGCGATGCACGGGCGCAGGGTCTTGAACTTTCCGAACTCGATGCCACCCCGCGCGAAATGATCGTTCAACTCATTGAAAAGCAATTTCCAATCTACCAGTATCGAGAGCAAAGCGATCCGAAAACAGGCAACGTGATTTGCGTACGCCTGGTAGATGCTGCTGGCAACCCCGAGATCAACCGCGAGAATCTGCGGCGCCAACGAGAGCTCCTAGGCAAGGTTGCCGACCTCGATATTCCGCACAATCCGCTGGACGCGATCGTCTCCCGATTCGGCGTAGACAATGTTGCCGAGATCAGCGGTCGGACACATCGATGGGAAAAGGGGAAGTATGTCCGTCGCAAACTCCACGGCGTTCCGCGCCGGCAACTCAACGAATATGAAACCCGGCTGTTTCAAGCTGGCCACAAACGATTGGCCGTGATCTCCGGTGCGGGCACGACAGGCATCAGTGTGCATGCCGATGTCACGGCGAAGAATCAACGGCGACGCGTGTTCTACGCTTTTCAACTCTCCTGGTCGGCTGATCAGCAGATGCAAGCCTTCGGGCGCGTTCACCGGTCGAACCAGACCTCGGCGCCGATAATACGGCTCGTCCTGCTCGACCTGGCCGGCCAGAAGCGCCTCGTCAACGCAATATCGAAACGACTTGCTGCGCTTGGCGCGTTGACCAAGGGCGAACGGCATTCTCTGTCGAGCGATTTATTTCGACCGGAGGACGTGACGGACGAGTACGGCAAGGCTGCACTCACCCGCCTCTATCGTCAGATTGAACGGAACGAGCATGCGGGCGACGGTATCGGCTTGCGAGTTTTGGAGCGGATGGGGGTTTTGAACAAGGAAAAAACCGCCGTTCGCGACAGTTACGCACGCAACGTCGAGCAGTTCCTTAATCGCATCATGGTGTTACCTGTTGAAAAACAGAACCAAATTTTCGAGCTGTTCTATGCGCGCTACGTTGAAGCCGTTGAGGCCGCCAAGCACGCAGGGGCCTTCGATTTTGGCGTCGAGGAGATCCGGGCGCGCGACCTGCGAATGATCGCTGAATCAGAGACGCTCTTCGTTGATCCACAATCCGGCGCTAGAACAATGCTCCACGAACTGGAAGGCGAGGTGGACGTAATCCGGCAAGCTTTTGCGGGAGTGCTGGCCAGTTACGCGAGCGAAGGCTTTGTTCGCAATCGACGAAGCGGCCGCATCTACGCAGTGGGCGCACATCTCGACACGCGACCCAACGAGGTGCTGTTGACCGCAGTGAAAGGACCACGGCGTGGTATTGACCGCTCGGAACTCGCCGAGAAATACGACCCCGTTGTTCGCCAGACGGCCCGCGAATGGTGGGAACACGAATACGACAATACGCCTGCGACGGAACCGAAACGGTTTCACATTCTCAGCGGCGCGATCTTTCCTGTTTACGACAAAATCATGGGCTCATCGGGGATTCAGAGCCTCAAGATCGCACGGGCGGTGCTCGCGGACGGGCGTGCTCTAGTGGGACTGAATCTGGGAGCGGCCGACGTACCCAACGTGAAACAGCGCCTGGGGATCGGCACGCCGCTTTCGGCGGCGTCGCCGGCAGAGGTTCTCTCACTGCTGGACGGCGGCGGCGAAATTGAGTTGGACAATGGCTGGCGACTCACGAAGGAGCGCCTGGCTGGCGACGACATCGTCGAAGTGGTGTTGAACGGTGTCCCCGCGAATCGCGACGAGTTGGAGGGCTATGGGCTGAGCGAAGAAATCGTGCGGTTCAAGCGCCGCTGGTTCGTCGTCAGGGAGGATGCTGAGACGGTTCTTCCGAAACTGCTGGCTCGGCGCAAACCGATCCGCGATGTCACGCAGGCCGATGCGACGGCAACTGAGAATCCTGAACCCAGTGAGACACCGTTTGATTAACGGATCGGAACTGTGGTAGGGTCGGTTAGTGGAAAGATGCCGTGGGCCACCTCGAATCGCTGGTCCGCAATTTTCGGCTGTCCATCGACAAATAGCTTTGGCTGTTAGCCGCCGGGATTTTGAACGCGTTCTTCGCCAATGGAGTTAAGGAAGCGGCGTTGGTCTTGAGGCAGGCACAAAGCTATTTGTCGAAAGGCAACGGTTGCGGTGTATTTGAATCTGCGTTGGGCACAACGGTCCTGGACGATGCGGCCTCCAAAGCGGCAGCGTCGAGAGACCGGTGGTGCGGTTTCTGGTTTTGAGCGGTCACAGCGACCGCAGGAGGTTGATTCCATGCAGACATTGACGCAGGCGAGTGAGGAACTTTTTCGGCGCGGTCCGGACGAATGTTTCGCGACGTTCGATGACCTCTGGCACCATTGCCAGGAAGTCAAGGCGCGATCGGTGGACCGCTGGCATCCGCCCGGCGAAATTCGCGTCGGGTTGGGGTGCGGCCGACTTGGCATAACGCTGGGCAACGATGGGACGTATCCGCTCAACGAGTGGAGCTATTCGCAGCTTTGCGGGTTGGCGGGCGTGAACAAGGCGACGATCAACAAGTTGTCGGCTCCCACGGCAAACCAGGTCTTTGCCGAGACCCTGCCGCGCAACGGCGACAAACCGTTGCAGGTGCTCACGATGACGGGAGAAGGAACCGAGCCGATTCGGGCGATCCACGCGGCCAGCTACACGCGCCTCTACGATGCGGACTTGCTGTCGATGGTACGCGAGTTCGCGACGGATTTTCAGCCGCCGCAACAGGGAATGACGCCGGAAGGAGCTGGAAGCACGTCGAAAGACGACGACATTCCCTTCGAGCCCGACCCGGAACCTGCGCAGCCACGAAGCACGGGTTTGTATCGCGGGGAGCAGGACATGTTCGTATTCCTGATTGACCCGACAGGCTGGACCGAGATCGACGGAGAGGCGTTTGCGCCGGGGTTCTTCCTCTGGAATTCGGAAGTCGGCAAGCGCACCGTGGGAATCCAGACGTTCTGGTTTCAGTCGGTTTGTCGAAATCATATCGTCTGGGACGCGGTCGAGGTCGTCGAGTTCAGTCGCAAGCACACGACCAACGTGCATGATGCTTTCGGCGAGATTCGAGGGATCATTGAACGGCTGGTGAACAAGCGCGACGAAAGGAGGGATGGGTTTGTCAAGGTGATCCGTCGAGCCATGGACACTCGGATTGGCGAAGGCGCTGACGAAGTGCTCAAGGTCTTGACCCAGCGCGGCATCACCCGTGTCCTGGCCAAGGAAGCGCTGGAGTCCGCGAAGCGGTCTGGGCGCTTCACGGTGTTTTCGCTGGTCGATGCACTGACGCGCATCTCGGGCAGAATGAAGTTTGCTGGCGAACGAACTGAGGCAGACGCCAGAGCATCCGCGCTCTTGGCGCTGGCAGTATAGATTTTACGACGACGATAGGCGTCGTCAAAGGATTTGAGGCATTGCACCACCGGGCCTCTCGCCTTTCAGATCGCAATTCGCTCCACATCGTCGAGCGTGATTTCATCCAAGCGTCTATCGTAAAGTGAAGTAGTCCGGCTGGACGCGTGGGAGGCCATGAATTGTGCTTTCTCCAACGTGCCGCCATTCCTTAAGTAGGTCGTAATGCCGGACCCCCGAAAAGTGTGACAGCAGATTTCCGGCGGCAGGTTCGCAACACGCGCTCGACGTTTGACCATCGCCCACATCAGCTGACGGGTCATGGCATCGGCGGTCAGTCGGCCATGATCATTCTTGGCTGCTCGTCGAAACAACGGGCCTCGCCGGTCTCCACGAATCCCCGCTGCATCAAGGTATTCGTCCAGGTAGCCCTCCAATTTGTGATGGACGCGCATCTCAACCAGCTTCCCGTTCTTCTCGTGTAAACGCACCGACCAGCGTTTTCCCTGTTGGAAATAATCCTCAACTTTCATCGCCGCGACGGCGCTAACCCGGGCAAAGGTGAAGATCATGATGGCGATGAGCGCTCGATCGCGCACGCCGATTAGTTTTCCAACATTGATCGAGTCGAGCAAGTGTCGGACCTGTTCCGCGTCCAAAACCGGAGTCTTTCCACGGCGCAGCGAGTATCGTGGACCACGCACTGATGATGCCGGGTTGAACGGAATGACGTGGCCGGTGACGAACCAGTCAAAGAGCATGCGAATCGCAGCGAGCGATTGCTTGACGCTCGGTTCGGGGAGCCGCGCCTGCAACTCTTCGATATAGGCCGCAATCCAGACAGAGTTGAGGCTTGCGACATCCAGTCGCTTTGAGGCACACCAATCCGCAAATCGACACACCGCGCGGTGGTACGCCGCACGGGTGTTGGCATTGCGAATCTGAGCAGTGAAGAACTCCACGAAGCGGAACCGGGCCCGCGCGCCCGCTTCCGTGAAGAGACGCGGAATGCGGCACGTGCCATATTCGCAAACATCGTTTTGGTCGCCTGATGCTGGCAATATCAAACATGGTTCTAAAGCCTGCGTCTGGGAATCGTCGGCGTTGGACATAACGTCCTTTATGACCTACACCTAGTCGCGCGATAAGGCAAGCTAAATCCGGGCCTTGAGCGAATCGAATCAAACGGCGTTCTTGCTTGTCAAACGCGACCCAGCCGGGGCGAGTTTCCCTAGCCGCCTGTGAACAACTCATCGGCACCAAGTTTTCCGAGTTCATCCTTGATCCATTGAAGTCGTCCCAGCGCCAGACTCACGTGTCGGTACTTGAGCGACAGCGCACATGCTCGCGCCATTACGTCGCTTGAATACGCGATTTCACGGTCGTACCGACTGAGGGCTTCCGCTCCTCGCTCGACGATGTCGGCGTAACGAACCCTGTCGGCTTCGAGTTGTTCTTGCTCGCGCGTTAGCCATTCGCGCAATCGTGCTATGCGCTTGGTTTGGTTCTTGGGAAGTCCCGGTTCCAGATAGCGGCCCGCATCATCATCGGCCGGGATTTCGTCGACGGGCACTGGTGGTGCATTGTCCCCTGCGTGAAAATAATGCCAAGGGTGGGACGGCGGGTAAGGGCTCTTGTGCGGATCTCCCGCGGCGATGATGGTTCGTACCCATCGGTCAAGCTCGATGGCCGCCGGCTCGCCAAAGGCATCGGCATAGACATTCACGGAGTCAGTGTACGACTCGGCAAGTCGCTTCTGTTCTATTTCGAGCGATTGCATGAGGGTGTCGCGTTTCTCCGGCGTAGACGGGCTTCGTAGAGTCGCTGGGTCGTAGCCAAATCGCATCGCATCCTCCACCGCGTGGGAATCGGATAGCAAAACAATCATTCCGTTGGCGTGTTCGGCGGTGAGGGCGGCGACTTCCTCGTCGTCGGGCGCAATTGGACCATCCGTCGTCCAGCCAAACGCCCCAGCAGCCACAGCTGCGGGGAGGGGTTTCGCCATTGGAGGATCGTCCGGCACGCGTGCCATTTCTGGTTCGTCAGAAACGGTCGCCTTCGCTGGCGAGGCAAGTTGCTCAAGGTCTTGCGGCGGTGAGTTGCTATCGAAGATGTGATCAAATGCCGGCGAGGCGCTTTCATTGCTGACCGGATTGGCCGGGCTTTCGTTGTTCCAAAGAAAGAGTTGCTTCATAGCTGATCGGGGGAGGCGGGGAACTTGTGCCGCCGGTCTCCCTGATCAGTTATGCAGAGTTCGCAAGTGGATGTGACATTATCAGTCACCGTACTGTCTGGGCCATGCGCGGCGCCCAGATGATACTTGGCAACGTGAACTGCCGGGGGTCGTTAAATGCAATCTCCGGGCTGTGGAAGGAAAGAAGCAGGAGACTGTCTTGGGGCGCACTGAACGTGTGCATGAGCCCGCGAGTGAAGACGAGTACGTCGCCACGACGAACTTCGACCGACTCGACGCGCATGCCAGTAAACGAATTAAGGCTTTCCTCCGACCACCAGAAGCGCGCGTGGCCCTCAGCAACAACGATGAACCGATCCGAGTGCTCATGCACGTGCATGGGTAGATCCAGCGTGCCGGCGGAGAAGTCCAATTTTGCGAGTGCGTCTTCGTAAGCAGCTCCGAAAAGTGCGCGCCCGGACCATAGCCCTCCCGCGATGGATGCCGTGTTTTCGAAAGGCGATTCCAACCGGATTGGATAGTTGGCGAGCAGGTCGTCGATGACGACGTTGCTGAGGCCGACGTCGTTGACGCTACCCTTGAGGAAGGTCCGCGATTCGAGGCAGCCGGCGACAATCTCCGCCGTGACTCGCCGTAACACCTCGCGGCTTACGTCGAAAACATGAGACAACGAAGCCGACCAGGTCGAACGTGCAGCAGCGCGTCGTCCGGCCAGTACGCTCAATTCAGGTCCGGCCGCTGAAACCATTGCCAGCATCCTTCACCATTCCTTTCGCATCGAATCAAAGAGTACGCTGGCGAGATTTCTCAATGCATTTGCATCCTCGCCCGCCACAACCATCACGATGGACAGCAGCAAGATCACCGGTATTTCCATTTGGAACCGCATTCAAATCCTGACCGAAGAGTATCGGTCTCTTTACGCATTGCTGACGTTCCGGCTGGGCGTCATCGACCAGCGATTGGCACTCGTCGCCGGGGCTCTGGCCACCCTCTTGGCCGGCTCGCCATCGCTTCCGCGGCACCATCGGGTCCTCCTTCATTGGGTCGTCCCCGCCGCTTGTATTTGGCTGCACCGGATCGTGTTGCTCCACATACAATCGAAGCAGGATGTCTTGCGGCGCATCGCTGAAATCGAGTGCCAGATCAATCGGCTTGCCTCATCCCAACTCCTGGTGTTCCAATCGCAACACCCAAACCGGGGGCGCGTAGTTGGTGGCCGTTCCGGATTCGGAAGTGTTCTTGGCATCGTCTTAATCTGCCTGCTAGCCCTCGCGATCTCGCTTGGTTTCATGGCCTACGAGTTCGGCTGGAGCTCCTCTATCCTTGCCGGATACTCTCTGTACGGTATCGCGGCATCGGTTGAGCTGATTCGCAGCACGTGGCGGTTGAGGAAGTATCGCTACAGAAAAAGACTTCCATCGGATATCGATTGACGGAAATCCATCCCCGCCCACAATTGGTAGCGCCGCACCGGCGCGAAATCCGGCGTTGCTTGGGCACGCTTTACGTATCCTTGCTCTATATGCGCCACGTTATAGATTGTATGTCCGATTTCCGGAAACACAAGGACATGGCTGTCGAGCTTCATGCTTTTTCTTGGAAGGTTCGCCGAGCGAATGAATCATGAAGGATGAGCTACAAAGGGACTTTGGAGTGCGCGTGAAGGAACTACGCTTACGCGCGGGCCTTACTCAACGACAACTTGCCAGTCGGTGTGGCGGCGGCTTGGCGTTACAGCGGATCGGTGAAATTGAGCGAGGCGGGGCCAACAGCACGCTGAAGACGATTGCCGTGCTCTGCAAGGGGCTTCATTGCAAACCGATGGACCTATTCCTCTTCCCAACGGAGGAAGCAGACCCGGTTCCGCGATTGCCCAACCGCCGGCTGGCTGACCTGTGGAAAGCAGCTGACGAAAGCACGAAGGCCAAGATTCTAAGGGTGCTCGGCGAGTTGGTTCGGTAGCGCGGCAATCATGACTCAGTTACTGCATTCTCGAACCGGATACACGCTACGGCGCGAGCAGCCCCTCCTCAACCAGCACCTCGCCAAGGTCAATGAGGTATGCCTGAATCTTCTTCAACTCGTCCTTTTGGCTCGGCGACAACTTCTTCCAAGCATCGGGGTAACCAAAACGCGGCCGTTCTTTGTCTCCCCGTTCACGGCCGATATCAAGAAGCCTGTCCAAGCCCTTAGCCGACGGATCTAATGCGCCAGCAGCTTGGAGCGCCTTTAGCGAGACCGCTTGGCGATCGAAACTTGCCTTGCCTCCGATCACGTAGTATCCGCGAGTCGTAAATGGCTTCAGAAGGTCTTTCACCTCAGTGCTTTGGGCCAGTGCTTTTTTGCGAGCGTGTTCGGCGGCGTCCATTCGCTTGCCGGTTTCCTCACCTGCCGCGACGTTTTTTGCATGAATATCAACTGCGGCTGCTTCATTCTTGCGCTTCGTTTCCGCACTTTTTTCATCTTGTTCGCGTTTCAGTGTCGCCAAGCTCTCCTGATGCTCGGCCTCGATCACCTTGAGTCGCTCTTCGAACTCCCTCTCCATCGCAGCGATTCTTGCATTCGCTTCAGCTAGGAGCTGCTCGGCGCGTTGCTGTCCCTTCTTCGATTCCGCGATTCGGGCATTTTCCGCAATCTCAACCGCGGATTCCTGGCGCCCGGATTGCGTGCCCCTGTCCTCTGCCCGGGACCACAATGCATCGCGGTCGGCCTTCAGCTTCGCGATCCTGTCCTTAATCGTGAGTACACCGGCACTAGGAGGTTCCTTCGGGGCTCTAGCCAACATGCCATCGATCGCCAGTTGGCGCTCGCTCACCGCTTCGAGAGATTTCCTGGCCCAGGTCGCATCATCAAGTACTCTCGTCTTTGTCTCGACCGGAGGCAGTGAAACATCGGAACCTGCTGCCAGCATGCCTTCTAGCGACGCGGAGAGTTCCTTGGCATTTCGCGTCTTGGCAACAATCGCGGCTTGGTCTACGACCGGTTTGTCCAAATAGTATTGTATGACTACGTGCGCCGTCGGCTCGGCGGCGAGGCGTCGCCCATCGTCGCCTGTATGTAGCTTAGTCAAGCTCTTCTCCAGGTCGCCGTCCGCAGATTCCAGATCGGTGAGTGTTGCTACCGCAGCCTTAACCGTTTGAAGAAAGGCGTTAAGCTGCTGGCGAATGGCCGCCTGCTCAGCAGTTCCCTGGGCGTCGCTCGCTGGTGATTGCCCTTTGGATGATTCTTGCGCAAGAATCTTCTGCGAGGGGTGCCCAACCCAAAGGAACATCATCGCGAAAAACACCGAT
>Ga0187893_10004184_pt1 | contig 27913 bp, 26 predicted proteins | sample MA1701074metaG_FD_139574 | JGI IMG/M metagenome (GOLD analysis project Ga0187893, IMG submission 139574) | White microbial mat communities from a basaltic lava cave in the Kipuka Kanohina Cave System on the Island of Hawaii, USA - MA170107-4 metaG ... | reverse complement strand
GCGACGGAGGCGGCCGCGCTCCTCGAGGACCGGCTGGTCGAGTCGATGACCTTCGCGCGCGGCTTCGACGTCTCGTCGCTCGAGAAGATCGTCGACGCGTTCGTCGATCCGTTCGACCGCGCGCGCGCGGCGCCCGACCACTGGGATCGCTTCCTCGGGCGCGTGCGGCTCGGCGCGTTCGACATCCTGCAGCGCGCGTTCGAGGCGCACGGCGCGCCGGGACGCACGAAGACGCCCGCGGGCGACACGCCCGTCCCCGCGGAGCATCTCGGGCTCGTGCGCGACGCGCTGCGCCTGCTCAAGGCCGCGTCCGACAATCTCCGGCTCTACCCGCCCGGGCACCAGCTCGTCGAGGAGACCGCCGCCGCCGCGAGCCGCGCGTGGCGGGAACTCCTCGCGAAGGTGCCGGCGATCGCGCTCGGAACGGCCGAGGGCGAGCTCGTGATCAACACCGTTGCGGCCGACCGCAAGTTCTTCGGCGACCCGGCGTCCTGGCTGGCGCGCGAGCTCGACGCGCACGAGCTGAAAAGCGTGACCGCGTGGAGCGGGATCGGCGACGACGAGGTGCGCGCGCTCGTCAGCGCGCTCTCGATGACGCCCCGCGAACTCGGCGAGTCGGCGTCGCTGCGCGGCAGTTTCCGGCACGTCGCGTTCGGCGCGACGCAGTTCGAGCGCGCGGCCGCGGGCGAGACGGCCGTCCGGCGCACGACGCCCCCGCCCCGTCCGCTGCGCGCGGAGCTGCGCGCCCGGGCGCACCTCGCGCGTCCGTACGAGCGGCTCCTGACGTTCGAGCTGGAGCAGGAACTCCACGTGCTCGTCGAGGCGCTCACGTACGGCGCGTCGCGGCCGCTCGCCGAGCAGCTCGTGGACCGGCTCGCCGAGCACTTCCACGACAAGGCGCTGCCGCACCGGCGGCAGTCGCTCCGGCTCCTTGAACACTCGCTCGCCTACGCGTCGCCGGGGACGCGCAAGCTGCTCGTCGAGCGGACGGGGCACGCGATCCGGGCGCGGCTCGCCGAGGACACCCTGCCGCTCCAGTTCCAGGCGGTCGCGGCCACGCTCACCATGTGGACGCCGGCCGCCGTGACGTCGGGGTGCCTGCGCGAGCTCGCGGACGTCGCCTCCGAGACGCTGCGCAAGCGCGCCGACGCGCCGGGCACCGCGCCGGAGATCAGGAGGCTCTGCGAAGCGGCGATCGCGCAGATCGGCGAGTCCCGATCGTTCGACCGCATCGTCGCCGCGCTGAGGAGGCCGAACCAGGACGAGCGGCGTGCGGCCATCGACATCCTGATGTCGCTGGGCGCGACGGGGCGGCGGGCGATCGTCGCGAGCCTGGTCGAGGAGCCGGACCCCGCGGCGCGCCGCGCGCTGGCGGCTGCGCTGGCGGGCGTCGCGGAGGCGCTCGTGCCGGACGTGGCGGCGGCGCTCCTGCCGTCGCGCCCCGAGACGGAGCTCGTGCGCGTGCTGGAGGCGGCGGACGCGTTGCAGTCGGCGTCGCTCGCGGGGCCGGTGGCGGAGCTGGCGGCGCATCCGTCGGCCGCGGTGCAGCGCGAGGTGACACGGGCGGCGAAGGGCGCGCCGAAGGCGGTGGCGCTGGCGGTGGTGAAGCGCCTGATGACGGCGGGCGGCGTCGACGGGATCGCGATGGCGGCGGAGCTGCGGCTGGCGGAGGCGGCGCCGGAGATCGGCCGGATCCTGGAGGCGTCGAACGACGAGCGCACGCTCGTGGCGTGCTGCGGGTACTTCGCGGCCGTCCCGAACGCGGCCGTGGTGCCGGTGCTGGCGGGGATCGCGACCGCGCGTCCGCGGCTCTTCGGGCTGGTGAGGGGGTACGCGGCGGCGACGCGCGCGGCGGCGGTGACGGCGCTGGCGGCGCACGGCGGAGCGGCGGCGCAGGAGGCGCGGGCGGCGGCCGCGGCGGATCCTGAAGTGCGGGCGCTGGCGCGGCTGTGAGGTCGTGATACACTGTTCATGCGATCGCTGTGGGGTTGTAAACATACGCCGGCCGGCGGCACCTTCGCCCGCCGACCGTATCCGGCAGCGGATGGCCCCCGGCGGGAAAGGAGGTGGTCCAGAGTGATTGGTGAATGTATGAGGAGGCTCTCCGCGTGAGAGCAGGCGTGCTCTCGCGCGCCTAGCCGTACGAGAGCCGAATCAGCTGATACCAAGGGGCGGGCCGCGTCGTGAGACGCGGCTCGCCTGCTATATGGAGAGAGAACTCGACCTGGGCGGACGGCGCGTCCGCTACGAGCTGCGGCGGAGCGGTCGCGCGCGATGCATGCGCGCCGACATCCACCTGCGCCGCGGGCTGCGCGTCACGCTTCCGCACGCGATGGACGAAAGCCGAGTGGCGCCCTTCCTCGCGTCGCGCGCCCGGTGGATCGTCCGGACGCTCGCGCGGTTCGAGCGGCTGGCGCGCGAGATCCCGGACCGCCGGCTCGCGCACGGCGAGCGCGTGCCGTACCTCGGCGGCGAGCTCGCGCTCGACGTGAACGTCGGCGGTCCGAAGGTCGGCCGGCTCGGCGACACGCTCGTCGTCCACGTGAAACGGCGCGTGACGGGCGCGGTGCGCGAGGCGCTCGTCGCCTGGTACCGCGCCGAGGCGGAGCGAGAGATCGCCGCGCGGGTGCGCGCCATCGCGTCGCGGCACGGCATCGACGTCGGCCGTGTGCGGATCGGCGACATGCGGACGCTCTGGGGGAGCTGCTCGGCGACGGGCGCGCTCTCGTTCAACTGGCGCCTGATGCTGGCGCCGGCGGTGGTCGTGGACTACCTGGTCGCCCACGAGCTGGCGCACCGCGTGGAGCACAACCACTCGCCGCGCTTCTGGTTGAAGGTGGAGGAACTGTGTCCGGAGTGGAAGGAGCGTGAGAAGTGGCTGAGGAAGCACGGTCGAGCGCTGACGCTGTAGAGGATCGCTTCGTCGCCGGCATGCTCGGGCTCGCGCTCGGCGACGCGCTCGGCGCCCGTCACGAGGGCGGCCCGCTCGGGCAGGCCGCGTGGTGGCTCCTCGGGCTCGGGAAGGGCGACCTCCTGCGCTGGAGCGACGACACCGAGATGGCGCTCGGACTGGCGGCGTCGCTCGTCGAGAAGGGCGGCGTCGACGCGGACCATCTCGCGCGCACGTGGGCGGACGGGATGAGCGCGACGCGAGGATACGGGTCGGGGGCCCGGCGGCTGCTGACGATGATCCGGGCCGGGGCGGACTGGCGCGACGCGAACTGCGCGATCTTCCCGGACGGCTCGTTCGGGAACGGCGCGGCGATGCGCGCGGCGCCGCTCGGGCTCTTCTACCATCGCGAGCCGGCGGAGCTCGAGCGCGCGGCGCGGCGGGCGGCCGAGATCACTCACGCCCATCCGCTGGGGATCGAGGGCGGCATCCTCATCGCGCGCGCGACCGCGATGGCGCTCTCGGGCGACCTCGATCTCGGCGCGCTGGGCGACGGGTGTCGCGAGGACGAGTTCCGCGACCGGCTGAAGACCGCGGTCCAGGACCTGGACCGCGACGCCGTCGTCCGCCGCCTGGGCAACGGGATCGAGGCGCACCGCTCGGCGGTCACAGCGGTGCATTGCGCGCGCCGGTTCCGCGAGTTCCTGCCGATGATGGAGTTCATCATCTCCCTCGGCGGCGACACGGACACGATCGGCGCGATGGCGGGCGGGATCTTCGGGGCGCGTCACGGGACGGCGGCGCTTCCAGAGGAGCCGCTCGCGCGGCTGGAGGAGCGCGGACTGATCGAGAAGCGGGCGCGCGCCCTGTGGGCTACTTGTCGTACACGATCTTGAAGATGAGCTTCGTCGTGCACGGCGACTGCGCGCGGTTCTCGATCACGACGTCGTAGCGGCCCGGCGAAATCGTCTCGCTGAGGTGGCGCGGGCGTCCCTGGACGGACGTGAGGATGCCCGAACCGCTCCCGTACCAGATCACGTTCTGCGTATCGAGCTTGAGCCCGGGCTTCACCACGCCCGCGAACGCCTCGCCGCGCGACGGGTCGATCTCGAGGCGGTACTTCGACGAGGACTTGCCCATGGGCTTGACCTCGAGCTTCTCAAAGCGCTTCGCTTCTCCAGGCTGCAGCGACACCTCCGTCTCGAGGAGCGACACCTCGGTCATGAGCCCGACCGTCGGGGCGAGCTGTTTCCAGAGGTACCAGAGTCCGTAGATCGCGAGCCCCCCGACCACGGCGATCGCCACGTACGTGAAGAGCTTGTCCGCCGCCTCGTTGCGCCCCTTCCGGATCGCCATGCGGCGTATTGTAGCCCAAACGGGCCGCCGTCGGCCATCAGCTATCAGCTGTCAGCCCGGCGGCCGGAAGCTACACTGGAACCCTTCATGCCCCAGCCGCAGAACGTCATCGCCGTCGTCTTCGACTACGACAAGACGCTGTCGCCGTCCTACATGCAGGAGGACGGCATCTTCAAGCGCTTCGGCATCGACTCCCGCGCGTTCTGGACCCGGACGAACGCGCTCGTCGCCGACGAGCTCTACGAGAACGAGCTCGCGTGGATGTACCAGCTCCTCGACGACCCGAACGTGCGCGCGCTCTCGAACGCGGACCTCCGCAAGCTCGGCGCGGAGCTCACGTTCTACCCCGGCCTGCCGGACGCGCTTCCGCAGATGCGCGGCGTGCTCGATACGACGAAGCACCGCGAGTTCGGGCTCCAGCTCGAGTACTACGTCGTCACCAGCGGCCTCAAGGAGCTCGTGAAGGGGAGCACGCTCGCGCCGCACCTCAAGGCGATCTTCGGGTGCGAGTTCGACGAGAAGGACGGGCGCATCGCGCGGCCGAAGCGGTGCGTGAGCCACACGGGCAAGACGCAGATGCTCTTCCGCATCTCGAAGAACATGATCGCGATGAGCGAGGACGTGAACCAGCACATGCCGCGCGAGGAGCTGCGCATCCCGTTCTGGAACATGGTCTACGTCGGCGACGGGCCGACGGACGTCCCGTGCTTCGCCGTGATGAAGAACTACGGCGGGCGCACGGTGGCCGTCTACGACCCCTCGGACGACCGCGCGTACACGCGCTGCTACGAGCTCGCCGTCAACGAGAAGCGCGTCGACATGATGGCCGAGGCGGACTATGCGCCGCGCTCGCAGCTCCGCCGCACGCTCGAGCGCATGGTCCTCGAGATCGCCGACAAGATCGTCGACCGGCGCAAATGAACCGCCAAGCGGCCAACCGCCAAGACGCCAAGGCGCCAAGGGCGAATGGCGGCGGCGAGAGAGCGCCAAGAAAGACGGCGATCGACGTCGGGCGGCCGCGCGCCTCCGAGCTGAGGCACTACGAGCGCGTCGTCGAGCACGCGTTCCATTCGGCGCACGAGCCGGCGACCGCGCATGCGTGGGCGACGCGCGTGGGCGCCGCGAACATGCGCGTCGCGCGCCTCGGCCGGCGCGTCGCGGGCGGCTTCCTCTGGTACCCGATGGGCCAGTGGTTCGGGGGCCGGCGGGTCCCGATGTGGGGCGTCGCGGCCGTGGGCACGCTTCCCGAGCACCGCTCGAAGGGCGTCGCCTCCGCGATGATGCGCGCGGCGATGGAGGAGGCGTCGCGGGAGGGCGTCGCGCTTTCGTGCCTCTACCCCGCCACGCAGCCGGTCTACCGCCGCGTCGGGTTCGAGCAGGCGGGCACCTTCCAGTCGTGGTCGCTCGCGACGGAGGAGATCGCGGCGCGCGAGCGCGGGCTCGAGATTCGCGAGGCGGGACGCCGGGACGAGCGGACGATCCGCGCCATCGCCGGCGAGTTCGCGCGGCGCTCGAACGGGACGCTCGACCGGCCCGACGCGCTCTGGGAGCGCATCTTCCGGCCCATCAAGGGCGACTCGTTCGCGTACCTCGCCGGCGACGAGGGATACGTCGTCTACTGCAAGGAGCCGTCGGGTCAGCACTACGATCTCGTGCTCCGCGACTGGGCGGCGCTTACGCCCGCGGCGGGGCGCCGCCTCCTCACGTTCTTCGCCGATCACCGCTCGCTCGCCGACCACGTGCGCTTCGCGGCGGGGCCGACGTCCCCGCTGCTCATGCTCGACCGCGAGCAGGCGGCCAAGCCGGTGCGCGCGCTGCGGTGGATGCTCCGGATCGTCGACGTGAAGGCGGCGCTCGAGGCGCGCGGGTACGGCGCGGGTGTCGCGGCGGAGGCGCATCTCGACGTGAGGGACGACGTGCTGCCGTCGAACGCCGGCCGCTGGACGCTCGAGGTGTCCGGCGGTCGCGCGCGGGTTCGCAAGGGCGGTCGCGGCACGGTGACGATCGACGTCCGCGGGCTCGCGGCGCTCTTCAGCGGGTTCATGTCGCCACGGGAGCTGGTCGCGACGGGGTATGTCGACGGGCATTGCGACGCGCTCGACGCTATGTTCGCCGGGCCCCACCCCTGGATGGCGGAGATCTTCTGATGGACGACTGGCTCGGCGACGCGCTGCGCGAGTTCCGCAAGTACCGCAAGCTCGCGGACGGGGCGATCGCCCAGGTCCCCGAGAGCCGCTGGTTCGAGCGGCTCGACCCGGAATCGAACAGCCTCGCGCTCATCATGAAGCACCTCGCGGGCAACATGCGCTCGCGCTGGACGGACTTTCTGACGAGCGACGGCGAGAAGCCGGACCGGAACCGCGACGTCGAGTTCGAGGAGGCCGGCGACACCGTCGCGACGATCCGCGAGCGCTGGGAGGACGGCTGGAGGCGCGTTTTCGCGGCGATCGAACCGCTCTCGACGGCCGACCTCGCGCGCACGGTCGCGATCCGCGGCGAGCCGCACACCGTGGCGCAGGCGATCCAGCGCCAGCTCACGCACTACGCGTACCACGTCGGCCAGATCGTGTTCGTCGCGAAGCACGTCGCGGGCGCGTCGTGGAAGTCGCTCTCGATCCCGCGCGGGCAGTCGAAGACGTTCGAGGTTGCGAAGGACGGTTCGCGATACCTCACCGGCGGCGGGCGGTGAACGTCGCGACGAACGATTGCCCTTTCGCGGCCTTCTCCGGCGGCGGCATCAGGACGAGGTTGTCGAGGACCAGCGCGGAGCCCGACGTGAGCCTGGCGTCGCTCACGCGCGCCGGCAGGAACGCGATCGCGGGGCGCAGCCACGTGCCGTCGACGTTCGACGTGACGGTGAACGCCCACGCGCCTTCCTTCTCCTCCAGCTTCTGCTCGTAACCGGCGTCGGCGACCTTCTCGATCCGCGCCGCCCACGCCGGGTCGCCGTAGAACGCCACCGTGTCGCGGTCCCAGAGCAGCCCGAGCTCGTCGCGCTCGCGGACGCCGAGCGTCCGGGCGATCTTGTTCGGGAGATCCGGGTCGGTCTCGATGCCGTACTCGTCGATCGCGGCGCGCGCGGTCTTCGGGAAGCGCGTCTCGAGCTGGTGGACGAGCGCGACGTTGTTGAGCATGAAGCTCTCGGCGAGCGTGTAGCGTCCGCCGAGGCGGAAGAAGTAGTCGCCCGTGCCCCACCCGCCGTAGCCGAACCACGTCGACACGCTGTAGCCGACCATCTGGCGCACGCCGCCGGAGTTCATCCACGCGAGCGCCATGGCGTCGCGATCCGGCACGTGTCCCATGAGGCAGTTGCCGAGCGCGAGGTAGACCTTGGGATTCGAAGAGTCGATCGGGTGGCGCCGTCGCGCGAGGTCGAGCCCGAAGAGCTTTCCGTCGGCGCAGCGGAACTGGCCGTTCGGGTACGAGTAGCCGATCTGCCAGTCGCGCTCGGTCGCGTGGCCGCTCGTCATGAAGAGGTCCGTCTTCCCCGCGTTGAGCTCGGCGACGATCGCGGAGGTCGTGTCGTCGTCGCAGCGCTTCTTCTCGATGGCGCCGCCCCGGGCCTTCTCCCACATTTCGTTCTTCTTCCCCTCGCTCCACCACGCGCCCTCGACGACCACCTCGAGCGGGAGCCCGCAGCCGGCCGCCCCGCGCCGGACGACCAGAGGGTCCTTCGTTTCCGCGACGCGCAGCGCGGCCGCGGCGTCGTAGCCGGTGACGATGCCCCAGACGGCGTCGGTGTACGGATCGTCGTCGAGCGACCGCATGAGGCGGTGTACGGCGACGACGAACGCGCGGTTCGGGAGCGGCTCGACGAAGCAGGCGTACTTCGGGAACGCGGCCGCGAGGCCCTTGCGGGCGTCGGCGACGGCGTCGCGGTACGTGATGAGGGTCGCGCCGTGCTTCTTCTTCAGCGCCTCGACGACGGGGGCCCAGTCCTTGAGGGTGGCCTCGGAGGCGACGACGGCGTAGTCGGAACCCTGGAGAAGGACCGCGAGGACGAACAGGGTCACCGGCATGATGATAGCTCAAGAACGGCCGGGTCCCCTGCCGATAAAGCCCACGGGTAGGTATTGAGATTTCGCGGGCGGCCCTGACTCCGCCTGCGCAGGCAGCAGCCGGGGATTCTCCATGGGCAAGACCGAGAAGCCGGTGGCGGTGGACGGGCGGGAGAAGGCGCGCGAGCTCGCAGCGCTGGCGTTCGTGCTGGCGGCGTTCTTCGTCCTCGTGTCGCTCGTGACCTACAACGCGGGCGACGTGTCGGCGATCAGGTACCCGGCCAACAACCCCGTGCTCAACAAGGGCGGGCGCTTCGGCGCGGCGCTGGCCTATTTCCTCTACTCCAACCTGGGGCTGGCGGCCTACCTCGTCGCCTTCCTGACCGGTTTCTGGGCGTTCACGGTCTTCTTCCGCAAGAAGACCGAGGGCCTCTCGCTCAAGATCGTCTCGGCGGCGGTGGCGGTCGTGGCGGCGGCGACGCTCCTGTCGCTCCAGCCGTTCTTCACGGCGCTCGCGGGAACGGCGCCGGGCGCGGGCGGCGCGTACGGGCGGGCCGCGGAGACCGTGCTCGTCCGGAACCTGGGCGGCGCGGGCGCGGCGCTCGCGGTGGTGCTCGCGTTCGCGATCTCGATCGTGCTGGCGACCGACTGGATGCTCTGCGTGCTGGCGGCGCGCGCCTTCGGCTGGATGAAGGCGCTCTCGCCCGCGGAGATCGACCGCCGCACGGCCGAGCGCGACGCCCGCGACGCCGACGACGCGCGCCGCGAGATCACGAAGAAGGTGGCGGCCGAGCGCGCGAAACTGGCGGTCATCGATCCTCCGAAGGTGAAGGTGGAGACCGAGGCGTACGTCCCGTCCCCCGCCGTCCCCCGTACCGCATCCCCCGTCAAGCCGGCGAAGGAGCTCGACGAGAAACCGGGGGTCGAGCGCGTCAAGCCCCTGGCCGAGCGTTCGAAGGATCTCCTCTCCGACGCCGCCCGGCGCAGCGACCACAAGCCGGCCGCCGCCTACGAGCAGCCGCCGCTCGACAGCTTCGAGAAGAAGCCGGACAAGGGGCCGTCGCTCAAGGAGCCGGAGATCCGCGAGCGCATGGCGATCATCGAGAACACGCTCCGCGAATTCCGCATTGAGTCGCGCGTCGTCAACTACGAGGTCGGACCGGCGACGACGACGTACGAGCTGGAGCTCGCCCCCGGCACGGCCTGCCACAGCGTGAGCGCGCGCGCGAACGAGCTGTCGATGAAGCTGCAGGTCCCGCCCGTGCGCGTCGTCGCGCCGATCCCGGGCAAGGGGACCGTGGGCGTCGAGGTCCCGAATCCGGTCATCGACGTCGTGCGCATGCGCGAGTTCATCGAGAAGGACTACGCGTCGCTCCGCAAGATCCCGCTGCCGCTCCTGCTCGGCAAGACGAACAGCGCCGAGCCGATCGTGAAGAGCCTGACGTCGATGCCCCACCTCCTGATCGGCGGCGCGACCGGCTCCGGCAAGAGCGTCTGCCTCAACTCGATCATCACGTCGATGCTCTGCGGCATGAGCTGGGACGAGATGAAGATGATCATGATCGACCCGAAGATGGTCGAGCTGTCGATCTACCGCGACATCCCGCACCTCTGGGCGCCGGTCGTGACCGACCCGAAGAAGGCGGCGCAGGTCCTCGAGTGGCTCGTCAAGGAGATGGAGGACCGCTACCGCCTCCTCTCGCGCGTGCAGGTCCGGGACATCGAGAGCTTCAACAAGCTCGGCGAGAAGAAGCTCCTCGAGCGGCTCGCGGAGGCGGAGGCGGACGAGCAGGAGATCCAGGAGACGCCCCGCCGGCTCCCGTTCATCGTGGTCGTGATCGACGAGCTGGCGAACCTCATGCACGTGGCGCGCAAGGAGGTCGAGACGTCGATCTCGCTGCTCGCGGCCAAGGCGCGCGCGATCGGCATCCACCTCGTCTGCGCGACGCAGCGTCCGTCGACGGACGTCGTCACCGGGCTCATCAAGGCGAACATGCCGAGCCGCATCTGCTTCCGCGTGGCGTCGAACATCGACAGCCGCATCATCCTCGACCAGAAGGGCGGCGAGTGCCTGCTCGGGAAGGGCGACATGCTCACCGTGCTTCCGAGCGACTACAAGGTGTGGCGCGGGCAGTGCACGTACGTGTCGGACGACGAGATCCGCACGGTCGTGCAGTACCTGAAGTCGAAGGCGCAGCCGGTCTACCACACGGAGCTGATCGAGATCGAGAAGGCGGCCGAGTTCGAAGGGACGGAGGAGGACGACCTCTTCGACGAGGCGGTGCGTATCGTGCTCGAGGAGGGGCGCGCGTCGACGTCGCTCCTCCAGCGGCGGCTCGAGATCGGCTACTCGCGCGCGGCGCGGCTGGTGGACGCGATGGAGAAGCACGGCATCGTGAGCGGCTACAACAAGTCGAACGCGCGCGAGGTGCTCGTCTCGATGGAGGAGTGGGAGTCGAAGAAGAAGGCCGCCGCCGAAGAATAGCCAAAACACCTCCCCGCGGACGCACAACGGACGGCGGGAGGTGACGCATGGTATGGATCATCGCGGCGGGGGTCGTCCTCGCGCTCGTCGTGATCGGCGCCTTCGCGTCGCGCCGGCCGACCGTCGAGGGGCTTCTCGAAGCGGCGGCTCGGGGTGACATCCCGGTCGACGACCGCTCGGACGAGCCGCCCGACGAGATGACCGACGAGCAGGCGGCCGTCGTCACGCAGGTCGGGCGGTTCCTGCTGGCCGGAAAGCTCGATCAGGCGCTCGTGTTCATCAACGGGCATCTGCCGAAGGCGGCGGGGTCGTTCCGCGCGGAGTTGCTCGGGCAGCGCGGCGGAGTCGCGTGGATGCGAAAAAACCACGCCGCGGCGCTCGCGGACTACGAGGAGGCGGCGCGACTGGATCCCGCGTCCGAGACGCACCGCGAGAACCTTGCGGAGGCCCGTCAGAAGACGAGGAAGTAGACGAGCCCCGCCCCGCCGACGACGACCGAATAGACCGCGAAGACGAGCCACTTCCGGCCCGTCGCCAGGAGCTCGACGACGCGGATCGACGCGAGCGAGAGCGCGAACGTGAGCGCGAGCGCCAGGATCGTCGGCCCCCACGGGAGATCGATCGTCCGGAAGTCGATCTTCCTCGATTTCCAGACGACCGCGCCGAGGACGGCGGGGATCGACAGGAGGAAGCTGAACCGGACCGCTTCCGCGCGGTCGAGCCCGACGAGCCAGCCCGTGCCGATCGTGCTTCCCGAGCGCGAGAGGCCCGGGAGGCGGAGGCCCTGCGCGAGGCCGACGACGAGCGCCTTCCACCCGGGCGCGTCCGCCAGCATCTGCGTGCCCCGGCCCCAGCGGTCGCTCGCCCAGAGGAAGACGCCGTTGACGACGAGCATCGCGCAAATGAGGGCCGGCATGCCGTGGACCGACTCGATGCGCTTTTCGAGGAGGGCGCCGACGGCGACGATGGGGAGCGTCGCCAGCACGAGGTACGCGAACTCGCGCCGGCGGCCGCCGACGAACTCCCACAGCCGGCGCCGATAATAGAGGAAGACGGCGGCGAGCGACGCCAGGTGGAGGAGGAGCGTGACCGTGAGGTTGCGCTCGAGGTCCTTCATGCCGAGCAGGTGTTCGGCGAGCGCGAGATGGCCGCTCGAGGAGATGGGGAGGAACTCGGTCAGACCCTGGACGACGGCCAGTACCGTCGCCTCCAGATAGGTCATCGCGCCCGTCCCCCGTCCCTCGTCCCCCGTCCCTCGTCCGGACGGACGGAGAGCGGGCTGTAGTCGTCATCGGCCACTCGGTACAATTCCTTGATGGCCGACGGCGCGCCTCCCGCACCCGGACCCGAGGACATGAAACCCGACGGCCCGCCGCGCGAGCCGTTCCTCTTCGAGATGGTGAAGGGGGACGATGCGGGCCAGGGGTTTCCCGTCGTCCAGCTCCCGCCGAAGGAGCCCGACCCGCCCGCGCCGGCGCCGGCGGCCGTGGAGGTGAGGAAGCCCTCGCGCGACGAGCGGATGGACGAGCTGGCGCGCGCGCGCAAGAGTCGCGGGCGCCGGAGCTTCCTCGTCGGGCTTCTCGTGGGGCAGCTGCTGATCCTCGCGATCAACTTCGGCGTGCCGTGGCTCGTCCGCGTGTTCCCGGACCGGATGCGGTTCGACAACCCGGGGCGGCTGCCGCTGCTGGTTTTTCTCGGCGTGACGATCGGCGTGGCGCTCATCGCCGCGGTCATCGCGCTGCTCCTCTTCTTCTCGGGCGTGGCGGCGATCTTCAAGGGCGGGAGCCTCTGGCGCGGGATCGTCCGCACGGTGAAGGCGGCGTTCTCGATCGGAGTGACGGCCGGGATCCTGAGCGGCACCGCGTTCTTCCTCATCCCGAAGAGTCAGTGGAGGAAGGTGCCCGACCAGTCGATCGAGATGGGCAAGCAGGGGTGGGAGCGGGTGAAGAGCGAATTCCGCAAGTGACCGTCTATCCCCCCGCCCGCTTCGACCGGAACCCGCGCGCCAGGAGCACCTCCGCGATCCTGTCGCGGTGGTCCCCCTGGATCTCGATCGTGCGCCCCTTCACCGTGCCGCCCGTCCCGCACGCCAGCTTGAGCTCCCGCGCGAGCGCGTCGAAGTCGACCTGCGTCCCCGGGTTCCAGCCTTCGACGATCACGATCTCGCGGCCGCCTCCCCGCTTTTCGCGACGGAGTTTCAGAGTCTCAGGGTAGAGCTTCGGCTTCGCGGGCGCGGCCGCCGTCTTCGGCGGATCGGCCGGCCCGGGCGGCAGCGGCGGACACGAGCACGGCGGCGGCGGGAACCTCCCGCACTGCGGGCACGGAACGGCGATCGGCACGCGGCCTAGTCTAGCACCTTGGCCGGATCGGCCGCCGGCTTGACGACCGTGCCCAGCCCGCAGCATTTCGTGCACGGGACGGCGAGGCCCGCCAGCGGCCAGCCGCTGGCGCGGCATGCGGCGCAGCGGTCGGCCGAATACACGTCCGACGTGACGATCGGCGCGCGCGATTCGCGACCGGTGCCCCCGCACACTCCGCACTTCTGCACGCCCTTGCCCTCCGGGCTGTTCGCGCACGTGGCGCACGGCGCCGCGTCCTTCAGCGAGCCCCGCCCCTTGCAGGTGCGGCACTGGTGCGTGGCGCCGGCGCCGGCATCGCCGAGCGCCTTCTTCCGCCCGGCCCCGCCGCAGTCCTTGCACTGGACGTCGATGCGCTGACGGCCCTTGCAGTCCGCGCACGGAGCCTTCCCTCCCTTGCAGGCGAGGTTCGAACACGCGCGGTCGAACCACGGCGAACCGCTGCACTTGCCGCACTCGACGAGACCGCTCTTCGAGCACGGCGCGCACGCCTGGTCCTTGAGCGTGCCGGTGCCGCCGCAGGGGTTGCACCGCTGGGTGGCGCCCACCCCCGTGTCGCCCGCGGACCCGACGCGCCCCTCGCCGCCGCACTCGGGGCACTTGATGTCGACGCGCTTCTTCCCCTGGCACCCGGCGCACGTCACCCTGCCGTTCTTGCAGTCCTTGCAGTAGGCCGCCGCCTTGAAGCTCGCCGCCAGCGCCTTCACGTGCTCGGCGGCCCCCTTCGGGCCGCCCCCGGACGACCAGCCCGCGATCGCCAGGAACGTGCTCTCGTGGCCCCGGCGCGTCGCGAGCGTGCGGTGGATCTGCAGGAGGAGCGCCGCGTAGCGCGCGCCGAACGAGGCCGAGCCCCGCGCCGCCGCCTCCATCGACGGGTCCACCTTGTCCGGCTGCTCCATGCTGCGCGCCATCGCGTAGTGCGCGTGCTGGTCGGCCGTTCCCCAGCGGTCGCCCGCGCGGACCAGTCCCAGCTTCGCCGCCGCGGGCACGTCACCCGAAACCGCGCCCGCGTGCGCGAGCCCGAAGAGCCGCACTGCGTCGTGCGCCTGCGACGTGGCTTTCGTCTTCTCGACGATGGCGACGAGCGTGTCGAGCGCCGCGCGATGGTCGCTCTCGGAGAGGTCCGCCCGTCCGTAGCGGACGAGGTAGATGTCCAGGCCGGGGGCCGCCGGATCGACGGCGCCGTCGACACGCAGCTTCCAGGCCGCGTCGCCCTTCTCGAGGAAGCGCGTCGCGACCCAGAAGAACGGCCCGTCGAACTCCTTCGCCTTGAAGTACTCGAGCGCCGCCTTCCGGTCCGCCTCCTTCGCGCGCTTGAGCGGGTCGCGAAGCGTGTCGGCCGGATCCTGGAAGAGCAGAGCGACGGTCAGCAGCGCACAGAGCATGAGATCCCCCCAACGTTCGTCTATCCTTTGTCACCGCGCAAGGGTGAATGCGTTCACGGAATCACAATGTAGAGTAGTGGGACCATGAAGAAAATCGCTGTCCTCGGAGTGGCGGTGCTGGCGGCGGGGGCGGTCCTCGCGGGCGTGTCCTGGAGCCAGGCGGCGCACCGCCGGGAGTACGTGCGCGCCGCGATGGACCTCCGCGACCAGGCGGAGCAGGCGTACGCCGCGGGGAAGTTCGACGTCGCGGCCTCGACGGGCGCGGACGCCCTCGCGAAGCTCCGCGCGAACCCGTCGTGGTTCGACGCGGCCGACGCGAGCAGGCTCGAGGGCGATGAGGCCTTCTGGCGGGCGCAGATCAAGCTCTGGAAGGTCGCGCAGGCGGCGACGGCGGCGAGGGACCTCGAGCGGATTCTCGCCGAGGCGAAGCAGGGCGGCGCGAAGACCCGCCCGGTCTGGTCGCGCGTCGAGCCGATGCTGGCCGCCGCGACCGCGCGCGAGAAGGCGGCCGTCCTCGAGTCGGTCCGCAAGCAGATCCCGCTCGCGTCCAGGGCGTACGAGGAGGGCCAGTGGACGGTCTTTCGCGCGCGCCTCCAGTCGATGCTGAAGGAACTGCAGGCGCTGCCCGAGGCGGAGCGCGGCGCGGCGGGCCTCGACGATCTCGCCGCCTGCGGACGGATGCTCGCGGAGGTCGACGCGATCGCCGGCGGCGCCGGCAGCGAGTTCGCGCGCGCCGACAAGCTGCGCGCGTACCTCGACGCGATGGGAGCGGCGAAACCGCGCGACGCGGCGCTGCGCCGGGACATCGTCGCGCGGATCGACGCGCTCGACAAGGAGACCCGGCCGCCGCTGCGCGGGTCGAAGCTGCCCGAGGGAGCGGTCGACGAGTTCGCGCAGGCGATGCCGGGCTTGAAGGCCGTCGCCTCTGCCGACGCGACCGCGGACGTCCTCCAGGGGCCGCGGCACCGCTACGTGCTGAAGATGGTGAGCGGGCGCGTCCTCGTCGAGACGGACCGCGTACGCATCGTCTTCTCGCGCGACCTCGTTGAGGGGCGCGAGGGCTTCGCTCTCGAGACGGCGGGCGCGCTCTCGAAGGCGCTCCGGGCGAGCGGGCACGAGAAGGCGCTCGGCGAGGAGCCCTGGTACGTCGACGCCGACGCGCCCGGCCGCTGCGCGCACGCGAAGGAGGGCGAGAAGGCGTGGATCGTCCTCGACGGGATCGTGTACGAGGGCCGCGCGCCGCCGGTCCCGTCGAAGTCCGACACGCTCTCCGCGTTCCGGCGGACCGCGCGGTCGCTCGAGGAGGCGATCCGCTCGAGCCCGGCGGTCGCGCCGGAGATCAGGGGCCCGCTCGCGGCGTTCGTCCGCGCCACGCACATGCCGCCCGAGCCGGGCGACGACCTCAACACGGACTTCTGCCGCGACGCGGTGAACGCGGGCTACGTCGAGACGCAGGTCCCGAAGGCCGACGAGGCGCTCGCGGCGAAGCTGAAGGAGTACCGCGACGCGTACGCGGAGCTGACGACGTTCCACGTGGCGATGGAGGGGAAGGCGGCCGACGGCCGGACCGTCGCGTGGCGCACGAACGCCGAGGGGCAGAGCTCGTGGCGGCTCGAGGATCCGTCGGGCCCGGCGACGACCTTCACGATCGCGCCGCGCGACACGATGCGCAGCAGCCTCGTCGCGCACGTGGTCTTCGCGGGGCGGCACGCGGAGTGGCCGGAGGGCGTGGAGCCCGTTCGCCTCCGCATGTTCCATCGCGCCGCGGGAGAGATCTCGCGGTGGGACGCCGCGGGCGGGTTCGTCGTCGACGGGAACCGCTGGTCGACGGCGCTCCGCTCGGACCCGCGGTTCTTCAAGGCCGAGCACTTCGGCGAGAGCGACTGGGTCGTTCCGCCGCACGCGCTGCGTGTCGACGCGCGCGGCCGGCCCACGGCGATCGTCCTGCCCGGGGGCGCGCTGGCGATGGCGACCTTCGCGGGCGAGAAGAAGCGCGAGGCGCAGGACGCGTTCCTCGACGCGTGCGCGAAGGCGCTGAGGTCGCCGGGCGAGCTGCACCTCTTCTACCGCTACTTCGTCGAGTACGTGCACGACAGTCCCGTCACGACCGCGCTCTCGCTCATCGGGAGCGGCAAGCACGGCGGCGACATCCACCAGGACGCGTACCAGACGCTCGGACGCCGGCTCTGCGGCCGCTACCTCGCGGACTGCGACGACCTCGCGGAGCTGTACCAGGAGATCCTGAAGCGCCAGGGCCGTCTCGCGTACGTCCTGAGCGTGCCGGGCCACGCGACGTGCGGCACGGCGGAGAAGGACGGGAACGACTGGGTTTTCTTCTGCGTCGACACCGGACCGCCGCGGCAGCTCCGGGGCGCGGACCTCGACGTCGTGCTCGAGAAGGTCGTGCGCACGTACGACGACGACGGCGACATGCAGTTCGACCCGCGGCAGGTGCACTTCCTCTTCCGCTTCGCGGGCGAGCAGACGCGGACCGAGTACCTGCTCGACAGCCGGCTCTTCCGCGACGCCGAGTACGCCGAGCTCATGATCCGCGTGCAGGAGTACTGGCACTTCCACTTCTACGCGCTCGGCATCGAGACGATGAACACGGTGCTCAAGACCGACAGGATGCCCGCGAACTGCACCGAGCTCGCGGGCCTGCTCATGCGCGTGCGCTCGTGGGACGAGGCGATCAAGTGGACGGACGCGGGCATCGCCGGGCTCTCGGCGGCGGACGTCGCGGCGCGCCTCAACGAGGCGGTGCGCAAGGCGACGTGCCACCGGTCGATGGACCGCGACGCCGAGGCGCTCAAGGTGCTGAAGGCGGCAGCGGCGGACCTCGAGGCGTACGTGGAGAAGCACCCGGACGAGGCGGGGCGGATGCTGCGCGACCGCTTCGACATCGCGCTGGCGATGGGCGAGGCGGACGACCCGTGGGGCGGGTGGGTGCTCGTGTCGACGGCCGTTCGCGGGCTGCGCTCGCCGGTGCTCACGGGCTACCTGACGCGTCTCTACGGGAAGATGAAGGACCTGGAGCGCGACGGCCAGGCGCTGACGGACGAGCAGAAGCGCGAGACGGAGGCGCTGGGGCAGCTCCTGGAGCGGATGTTCTCGAGCGGCTTCTTCCGCGGCGACGAGTCGGGCACCGACATCATGCGGAACTACACGCTGCTTTATCACTTCTTCGAGGCGCGCGACGGGGACGCGGCGGCGCGGACGGAGCTGGCCAGGCGCGACTACCCGACCGCGAAGCGCCGCCACACCGCGCGGAAGACGGCCGACGCGGCGCTCGACTGGCAGTGGATCCGGCTTTCGCCCTACGCGTACGCGCGGGCGGTGGCCCGGGCGCTCGACAGGAAGGACAAGAAGGCGGGGGGGCGCGAAGCGGCGATCGAGATCCTGAAGTCGCTCGAGGAGGCGGTGGCCGAGATGCGCAAGCAGGGCTCGCTCGGGACGGCGGAGTTCGTCGTGCTCAACATGCGGCTGACGCGCGCGTGCCTGGAGATGGACGAGGCGGGGATGAAGGCGGTCTTCGACGAGATGAAGCGGCAGGCCTGGGGCGAGATCTACGACCAGCTGTCGCGGACGATCGGCGGGATCGCGCCGCACCTGAAACTCGAGGACTTCGAGAAGGTGTTCCGCCTCTTCTGCTCGTACGGCGTGCCGCGGCCGCACTACTACGGCGTGGTGTACACGGCGTGGGACGCGGAAGCGAACGCGCACGCGCTGGCGGCCTCGCGGATGTGCATCGAGAAGTTCCCGAAGGACGAGGACATGAGGCGCGAGCACGCGCTGCTGATGAAACTCGGGAGGTAGCTCCGGGCTACGGCGACTCCGCCAGTTCGACGATCTCGAGCTCCATCCGCCCCAGGTACAGCAGCACGTTCAACAGGTCCTCCTGCAGCCGGTCGCTCGCGCCGCTCGACTCGCCCATCTTGATGTGGGTGGCGTCGAAGCGCTCCGCGGGCAGCGTCGCGTCGATCGGCACCCAGCGGCCGACCCACACCTCCGTCCACATGTGCCCGCCGTAGATCTCGCCGACGGCCACGAGCCCGACGGCGATGCGGCTCGGCAGGCCGACCGCGCGCGCCATCGCGGCGGCGAACACCGAGTGTTCCGTGCAGTCGCCCTCGAGCCGCTCGGCGACCTCCGCCGCGGTCGCGAACCCGACGCCGAAATTGCGCTTGGAGATGCGCGCGCGCGTCCACGCTTCGATCTTCTTCGCCGCCTTCCACGCGTCGGTCTCGCCCTCGACCGCCGCCTTCGCGGCCTCGACGACCCGCTTGTCGTGGCACTGGAGGATCGCGGTCTCGCGGAGGAAGTCCTCCATCGCGGGCTCGCTGACGGGGAGCGACGGCCGGCCGTCCGGCGGACGGGCGGGGTCGACCGTGATCGTCATCGCCCGGCCGTCCACCCTGTCGACGGTCTGGCCGTCCCACTTCAGGCCGTCCGGCGTGAACTCGCCGTCCTTGATCGTGACGCGGTAGACGGCGCGCGTCACCTTGCGCGGGTCCTTCGGCATCTTCGCGGGGCGCAGGAGCGTCTTCGCGAGCACCTCGGGGACGTCGCCCTTCGCGGAGGCGAGCGCCGTCGCGCGGTCGCTCTCCACCTGCTCGATCTCCAGCCCCATGATCTTCGTGCGGGAACGCGCGACGCGCCCGTCCGCGCGAACCCACTGGATCGTGTCGACGTTGGGGAGAATGTCGATCGTCACGGCGACCCGGGCCAGGTCGTTCTCGCGGCCGATCACCTTCACGGTGTGGGTGGCCGCGCGGCCGAACTGCGGATTCCACGCGACGTACGTGTAGGTCGTGCCCTCCTTCCAGCCCTTCTCGCGCTGGAGCCGCTCGATGCGCAGGGGAAAGAGGAAGTGAGCGGCCCACGGATGCGACTTCTTCTCCTCCACGCCGCGCGAGCGCACCACGACCTCGAGCGTGCCGCCCTTGATCTCGCCGGTCTGCACGGTGTCGTTCGCCGAGAGGAGCGTGCGGTGCGTGTACCGCAGCGGCGTGCCGTCGGGCTTCTCCTCCCACGCCGCCTCCTCGACGAGCCGCGTGACGTCGCCCATGCGCTTGATGCGCATGTCGCTCGACGTCTCGGTGCGCCACGCGCCGTCGACGTTCTTGCGCGACTCGGAGGCGTAGCCCGCCGGCTCGCCGTTGATCTTCACGACGAACCAGTGCTCGTACGCGACCGCCTCGGCGGGCGTCCCGTCGCGGGTGACGACGTACACGAGCGCGATGAGCGCGCAGAACGTCCCGAGGAATGCGGCAACCTTCTTCATGCGAGGCCTTCGATGAACCGGACGAGCAGCCGCGCGAGCGTCTTCTTTGATACGCGGCGGAGCGTCTCGCTGGAGCCGTCCGCGTGGAAAACCGTCGCGTCCATCGCGTCGGCGCCGAAGCTCGACGGCGCGTTGAGGACGACGGCGTCGAGGTTCTTCTTCGCGAGCTTCTCGACCGCGTTCGCGCGGGCGTTCTGGGATTCGAGCGCGAAGCCGACGAGCGTGCGCCCGTCCTTCTTTGCGCCCATCTCGCCGAGGATGTCCGGCGTGCGGACGAGCGCGAGCGTCTCGCGCGACGGTCCCTTCTTGATCTTGCCGGCCACCCGCTTCGCCGGGCGGTAGTCGCAGACGGCGGCCGTCGCGATCACGGCGTCGCACGCGCGGTAGGCCTTCATCGCGGCGGCGCGCATCTCGTCGGCGGACACGACGCGCACGACCGTCACGCCCTTCGGGTCGGGCAGCTCGGCCGGGCCGGTGACGAGCGTCACCTTGTGCCCGGCGGCCCGCGCCGCCCCGGCGCATGCGAACCCCATTTTCCCGGACGATGCGTTGCTGATGTACCGCACGTCGTCGATGAACTCGCGCGTGGGGCCGGCGGTGACGAGGATCTTCATGCCCGCTTCGCGAGCTTCTTCTCGACGGCCGCGACGATGTCGGCGGGCTCGGCGAGCCGCCCCACGGCGTACGTGCCGCACGCCAGGAAGCCGGTCCCCGGCTCGACGATCTCGGCGCCGAGCTCCTTCGCCTTCGCGACGTTCGCCGCGACCGCCCGGTTCGTCCACATGCGGTCGTTCATCGCGGGGGCGATCAGGAGCGGGCACTTCACCGCCAGGACGAGCGACGTGAGCATGTCGTCGGCCAGGCCGTGCGCGATCTTCGCGATGGTGTTCGCGGTCGCCGGCGCGATGAGGACGAGGTCCGCCTCGTCCGTGAGCGAGACGTGGGTCGCGTCGATGACGTTCTCGAGGTCGAATTGATCCGTCATGACGCGCGTGCGGGCGATCGCCTGGAACGTGAGCGGGCCGACGAACTTCGTCGCGGCGTCGGTCATGACGACGTGCACCTGCGCGCCGCGCTGGACGAGCTGGCTGACCACGTCCGCCGCCTTGAAGGCGGCGATCGAGCCGGTCACGCCGACCACGATCCGCCGCCCGGACAGGGTTCCGGACGACTTCGCCTTCACGGACTAGTCGCCTTTCTTGCCCTTCTTGCCGCCGCCGTCCTCGTCGAGGGACATGCCCTCCCACGAGACCTTGCCGGCGCGGATCTCGTCCATGGCGACGTCGATCAGGTTCTTCTTGTCGGAGTCCACGAGCCGCGCCGCGCCGCGCACCAGCTCGCGCACGCGCTTCTGGATCAGGACGGTGAGCTTGAAGCGCCCGCCGAACTTCTCCGCCAGGTGGTCGATCTCGGACTTGTCCATCACACCCTCGATCATAAGAGCTGCCTTTCCTTCAATGCGCGCACGATGTCCGCGACGGCGCGGTCGACGGAATCGTTGACGATCCGCACGTCGTACAGGTCCTTCTGCTTGAGCTCCTCGAGCGCGTGCGCCAGCCGGTGCTCGACGTCCGCCGGGGCCGTGTCGCCGCGCCCCGCCAGGCGCCGGCGAAGCTCGTCGAGCGACGGCGGGAGGAGGAAGATCCCGAGGAACGCGCGCCCAAGCGCGCGGAGCGCCGCCGCGCCCTGCACGTCGATCGCCAGCACGATCGTCCTCCCGGCCGCGACCGCCTCCTCGAGCGGCCGGAGCGGCGTCCCGTAGCACTGGCCGTGGATGACGGCGTGCTCGAGGAACTCGCCGCGGCGCACGCCCTCGTCGAACCGCTCGCGCGTGTGGAAGAAGTACTCGCGCCCGTCCCTCTCCTGGCCGCGCGGCGCGCGCGTGGTCGCGGAGACCGAGCGGACGAGCCCGGGCGTCTCGAGGAGCTTTGCGACGACGGTGGTCTTGCCGACCCCGGCGGGTCCGCTGATGACGACGAGCGAGCCTGTCTTCGTCACGGGCCTCTTCTTCTCGACGAGTGCGTTACTCAACGTTTTCGGCCTGTTCTTTGATCTTCTCGAGCTCCGCCTTGATCTCGACGGCGTAGGCGGAGACGTCGGAGTCGCTCCCCTTCGAGGCGAGCGTGTTGGTCTCGCGGAGGATCTCCTGCGTGAGGAAGTCGAGCCGCCGCCCGATCTGCCCGCCGTTCTTCACGATGCGGCGGAAGCTGTCGACGTGCGCGCCGAGCCGCTGGAGTTCCTCGCTGATGTCGCAGCGCTCGGCGTGGATGGCGATCTCCTTCACGAGGTCCGCCTTGGCGATCTCGAGCCCCTTCAACGCGAGGAGCGACGAGATGCGGTCGTCGAGCTTCTTCTCGTACGCCGCCAGGACCGTCGGCGCGCGCTCGCGGATGCGCTTCACGGACTTCTCGATCGCGTCGAGCCGCGCGAGGAGGTCGCGCTTGATCGTCTCGCCTTCGCGCGTGCGCATCGCGACGAGCCCGTCGAGCGCCTCGTCGACGAGCTTCCTGAGCGCAGGCCAGGTCTTCTGCGCCGTCTCGCGGGCGTGGTTGGGCGCGGCGAAGAGGCCGGGCACGGCCATGACGGACTCGAACGGGACGTCGCCCTTGAGGCCGCACGCCTTGCGGATCGACTGGAGCTGGGCGTAGACCTGCTTGACGCGCGCGGGGGCGGGCAGCGGCGGGGCGCCCTCGTCCCCCGCCTTCATCGTGGCGGTGAGGCTGACGCTGCCGCGCGCGAGCCGCCCGCGCACGATCTGTTCGACGTCCGGTTCGAAGCGCGCGAGCGCCTCCGGCAGCGAGACCTTGAGCGAGAGGAAGCGGTGGTTGACGGAGCGCGCTTCCACTTCGAGGTCGAGTTTCCGGTCGCGCCGGGAGGCGCGGCCGAAGCCGGTCATGCTCAGCATGCGCTATTTGGGCGGTTGGGGGAGTTTCTCGGCGGGAGCGGCGGTGCCCTTGTCGAGGAGCGTGCTGGGGCCCGTGCCGCCGCCGCCGGTGGCGTTTCGGAGCAGCACGTTGATGAGGACCGCCAGCACGAGGAAGCCGACGGCGAGCCCCATCGTGAACTTGGAGATGTGCTGGTGCGCCTTGGTGCCGAAGAAGGTGTCGCTGCCCATGCCGCCGAACGCGCCCGCGAGCCCCTCGCTCTGCGACGGGGTGATGACGACCATGAAGACGAGCAGGAGGCAGACGATCACGAAGAGGATGTCGAGCAGGATGACGAGGCCCGACGCCGCCAGCAGAGTGGTCATGCCGACTCCTTGTATCGCACGATCTTGTTGAAGTCGCCCGCCTGGAGGCTGGCGCCGCCGACGAGCGCACCGTCGACGTCCTTCTCGGCCATCAGCCCCTTGATGTTGTCCGGCTTCACGCTGCCGCCGTAGAGGACGCGGACGGTGTTGGCCGTCGCCTCGCCGTACTGGCGGGCGAGCAGGTTGCGGATGAAGTGGTGGATCTCCTGCGCCTGGGCGGGCGTCGCCGTCAGGCCCGTGCCGATGGCCCAGACGGGTTCGTAGGCGACGACGGCCTGGGTCGCGTCCTGGGCGGACACGCCGTCGAACGCCTTCTGCATCTGCTTCTCGACGACCTCGCGCGTGACCTTCATCGTGCGCTCCTCGAGGAGCTCGCCGACGCAGACGATCGGCGTGAGGGCGTGCGCGAGCGCCGCCTTGAGCTTCCGGTTCACCATGTCGTTGGTTTCGCCGAGGATATGACGGCGTTCGCTGTGGCCGATCACGACAAACGTGCAGCCGGCCTCCTTCAGCATGGTGGGCGAGATCTCGCCGGTGAAGGCGCCTTTCGCCTCCCAGTGGAGGTCCTGCGCGCCCAGCCGGATGGCGCTCCCGTCGATGGCGGAGCGGACGAGCGCCAGCGCCGTGAAGGGCGGGCAGACGACGACTTCGGCGCCTTCGTAGCCGTCCAGCAGCCGGCGCAGGCTGGCGGCCAGATCGGCGGCGTCGCGCGCCAGGCCGTTCATTTTCCAGTTACCGGCGATGATGGGGCGGCGCATGGGGAACCCACCACTATAGCCACAAGCCGTTGGGGGTCAACCAGAAATCACGGCTGCCTGTCTCTTGTCCCTCGTCTCTCGTCCCCTGTCGGGTGCGCCGAGCGCCACCGGGCACGACCGCGAAGCCGCCGAGGAGGCTCCCGCGTGACACATCCATGTCCTGTCAGACGTAATATGGGCGCGGAGGTTGACTCATGGCGGGTTGGTGGGTGGTGGCGTGCGCGCTGGCTTTGCAGGACGCCCCGATCGAGCGCACGGTCGACGTCACGAAGGCCGTCGTCGTCCTCGTCAACGAGAACGTCGCCGACGGCGTGAAGATCGGCGAGCACTACGCGAAGGGCCGCGGCATCCCCTCGTCGCAGATCTGCCGCGTCAGGACGGTCGCCGACGAGGTCTGCACGTGGAAGGAGTTCCGCGAGAACATCCTCGCGCCGCTCAAGACCTTCCTCGAGTCGCGGCCGGACGTCGTCTACGTCGTCCCCGTCTACGGCATCCCCGTCAAGACGAGCGAGGGCGACCCTTCGAACGACGCGAAGGGCGGCCCGGGCGGCGCGCTCACGCAGTGCGTGGTCGGGCGCGACTACGCGTGCATCGACCGCGAGATCGAGCTTCTCAAGCAGGAGCACGAGATCGACGGCTGGCTCGAGTCGAAGACGTTCCGCCTCGAGCAGAGGATCACCGTCGAGCACGGCATCTACGTCGTGTCGCGCCTCGACGGTCCGTCGGCCGAGGCGGCGCGCTCGCTCGTCGACAACGCGCTCTACGGCGAGGCGTACGGCGTCGAGGGGAAGATGCTCATCGACACGCGCGGGCTCAACTCGCCCGGCGACGGCTACACGGAGTGCGACCAGTCGATGAAGGCGTGCGTGAAGGTGTGCGAGAACCTCGGCATCCCGTTCACGCACGACGACAAGCCGGACGTCGTCGACCTCGGGACGCAGACGGGCGTCTCGCACTACTGGTCGTGGTACACGGGAAACGTCGTCTGCTCGAAACCGGACTTCCGCTTCGCGCGCGGCGCGATCGGCGCGCATCTCCACTCGTTCAGCGCGGGCAATCTGCGGCGGAAGGACGTCACGTGGACGGGCCCGCTCGTGCATCACGGCCTCACCTGCACGTGGGGGACCGTCTACGAGCCGCTCATCAGCGGGTTCCCGTGGGGCACGATGCTCTTCGACCGCTTCTTCCGCGGCCACACCTTCGGCGACTCGATCCAGATGGCCAACCAGATGACCAGCTGGCAGGCGGTGTTCGTCGGCGACCCGCTCTACGCGCCGTACGCGGCCGGGATGAAGGAGCGGCAGGCGAAGAACCGCGAGACGGCGAAGAACGCGTACGTCGCGCTCGCGCAGGCGCTCGACGGCGGCGATCTCGCGAAGGCGGACGCGATCGCGAAGGATCTGGCGTCGATCGGCCTCGCGTACGCGGGCACGGAGGATCCGAGCTTCCTCCTCCGCGAGCTGCGCGCGCGGCAGGCGTGGCCGGACAGGAAGGCGAAGGGCGCGGTCGCCGAGCTGCGCGCGGCCGTCGAGGCGGCGCGGAAGGCGGTCGACGCGGGCGACTTCAAGGCGGGCGCGGCGGCGGCGAAGAGGGCGCTCGATCTCTCGCCGGCGAACTTCGAATCGAATCTGCTCGCGGCGATCGCGGCGGCGGAGACCGGCGGCGCGAAGGGGGCGCTCGCGAACCTCGAGGTCGCGGAGAAAGTCGAGGCGACCTTCGCGGTCCTCTACTGGAAGGCGCGGGCGCTGCGTGCGTCGGGCGACAGGAAGGGGGCGATCGTCGCGTTCGAGGCCGCTCTCGTGATGCAATTCGACGTCGCGGCGCTGGGCCAGCTTGGCGAGGTGCTCGTCGAGGAGAGGCGCTACGCGGAGGCGATCGCGAAGCTCGAGCAGGCGGTGAAGCAGAAGCCGGACGACCGCGAGATCGCCGGCGAGCTCGGCCGCGCGTACGTCGCGACGAAGGAGTGGAAGAAGGCGATCGCGACGCTCGAAGGCGCGCTCAAGGACCTGCCGCGCGCGTGGCCGGACGTGAAGGACTACGTCGCGTGCACGGAGCTGCTGCTGGCGGCGGTGAAGGGCGACGGCGACAAGGCGCGCGCGCAGGCGCTCGGCGATCTCGTGAAGGAGCTGAAGGGCGGGAAGGTGAAGGCGACGCCCGCCGCGCAGGCGGCGAAGATCGACGAGCAGGTGGACGCGGGCGCGGAGAAGGCGGAGAAGATGGCGGAGGTGGGCGCGTACGACGACAAGCTCGCGGGGATCGCGAAGCTGCGCCTGGCGACGAAGCTCGACAAGGAGGTGCAGTTCGTGATCTCGGGGCCGATGTCGGCGGTCGTGCGCGCGCGCGGGTCGGGCGGGAAGGAGAAGCCGCAGGACATCGACCTCGTGCCTGGCATCTACCGGATCCTCGTCGTCACGCCGACGAAGTCGTTCTTCCGCGAGCAGCGGATCGAGGCGGGGACGTGGTACGGTCTCGGGGTGGACGAGAAGACGGCGACCGTCAAGCCGGGGGAATAGTCGCCTCCAACGAGATCGATGGGGCAGATCTGCCCCAAAAACGGGGCACAGATGTGGGGCGCGCCCTGCCGGACTCCAAGGAGGTGGGCCATGAGGTGGCGGCGACGCTGCGGCAGGCCAACGCGATGCAGGAGCATCTGCGGTTCACCGAGCGGAAGGCGGCCGTGCAGCGGATGCGGCACGAGGCGGTCGCCGTCTACCGGGCCGTGCTCGACGTGAACCACCGCGCGGCGGGCGTTTACGCGGCCGACCGGAAGAAGGCCGAGCCGTTCAACCTGCGCATCCTGAAGCGCCGCTCGTCCCGCCGGACGAGTCTCCTCCGGGAAGGGAGGCCGTCCCCGCATGAGATGAACGCGACACCGAGGGGCGTCCATGGCGCAGGCCGTGGACGCCCTTCCCCCGGAACCCGAGCGTCTCCCGTCGCGTCAAACACCGCATGATGACACTCTTGATGGCTCTCGTGCTCGCCCAGGACGCCGACGCGCTGCTCGAGAAGCTGAAGTCGGACGACGTGGCGGTGCGCGACGAGGCGCAGTCGAAGCTGATCGCGGCCGGTCCGAAGGCGCTTCCGAAGGTGAAGGAGGCGCTGGCGGCGGCGAAGGACGCGGACCTGCGGGCGCGGCTCGAGAAGATCGCCGCGGAGATCGACCGCATCGAGCGCGGCGACAAGCTCAAGATCGAGATCGAACCGGCGAAGGAGCCGCCGACGCTCGCGCAGGCGCGCTCCTCGCGCCGTCTCTTCACGATCCGCATCACCAACGAGACGGACAAGGACGTCGTCCTCTGGAGCTACGTGCGGCTGGAGGTGTTCGACGCCGACGGCAAGCCGGTCAAGTCGAGCGCGGCGATCGGCCGCTGGGGCCTGCGCGAGAAGGAGTGCTTCCTCGAGTGCCAGCCGTTCGAGACGCTGGCCGCCCGCGGGACGAAGGAGATCGTCACGGGCCTCGCGTCGTACGAGCACGACCCCGGGATCATGCTCGGCTGGAAGCTCCCGGCGGCCGGCGACTACACGCTCAAGGCGACCTACGTCTGGAAGCGCGGCGCGGTCACGTGCCCCTGCAAGCGCGAGGACCACGACGACGCGAAGCACGTGTGGAATACCGCGCTCGAGGTGGAGAAGACGGCGCAGGCGAAGCTGACGGTGAAGTAGCGCGTTTGCGAACCCGCGCCGTTCGGAGCCGCGCCGACCTCTTCGACTCCGCCGACGTGAAGGCCGCGCCGAAGGACTGATTTACCCGCGCGGCCCGTCGTCGTCCATTCATCATGAGACGTGGGCCGCGGTCCTCCTTCTGCTGGCCGGCTGCGCGTCGCCCGCCGCGCTGCGCGTCGACGGTCCGGCGACCTTCCGGCCGTGCGAGAGCTTCGCCGTCGACGTGAGCCGCGACGAGAACGGACGGCTGCTGTTGCGTGTCGGCTGGGGCGGGGACTTCGATCCTGCGCCGGCCGTTCTGCGCGACGGGGCGGCCGCCGAGCTCCAGGTCACGCGTTCGTCCGGGTTCGGACTGGTGTACGAGACCGTATACGTCGTCGACCGGCCGGGCCGCTACGAGGCCGTCCACGCCGGCGCGCACCGGGTCGACTTTCGGGTCCGCGGCCGGTAGTTAGTTGCTGTTGACGGAGTCGCTCGATTCCGGAAT
>Ga0187893_10004182_pt1 | contig 27922 bp, 42 predicted proteins | sample MA1701074metaG_FD_139574 | JGI IMG/M metagenome (GOLD analysis project Ga0187893, IMG submission 139574) | White microbial mat communities from a basaltic lava cave in the Kipuka Kanohina Cave System on the Island of Hawaii, USA - MA170107-4 metaG ... | reverse complement strand
CTGAACAAGCTGGCGGATACGATGGACTACCCGCCGAAGGCGCAGCTCCTACAGAAATTCGGATTCACCTGGCACTACGTGACGTTCGCCACACCGGAGAAGCTGAAGGCCGTCAACAAGGAGATCTTCGAGAACCAGAAGCAGAAGATGGAGACATCGGTCCAGGAAGCGACCGATGAGATCCGCAAGATCCTCCGGCAGACCATGTTGACGTTCGTCAACGATATGGTCAGCCGGCTGAAGCCGGGCGAGGACGGCAAGAAGAAGATCATCAAGCCGTCGAAGATGCTGCAATCGCTCACGGATTTCCTCCAGACCTTCGACGTGAGGAACATCACGGATGACGATGACCTGCGCCGGATCAAGGATCAGGCGGCCGCCCTGCTGAAGGGCGTGGACGCTGAGAACCTGTGCTCCCAGGAGACTGTCCGGGAGAAGGTCTGCCAAGGATTCGAGGAATTGCAGAAGCAGATGGAGCCGCTGATCGGGACGGCCGGCAAGCGGGCATTTATTTTCGGAGACGATGATGAGGAGTAGCACAATGCTGGAGACACTTACCAAGGAACAGGAGTCCTTACTGCCTGTTTACAGAGACAAGTGGTTGCAGATCGGATTATCTACTGAGCCAGCGTGCCGTGACAAGGCAGAGCGAGCGATTGCGCAGGTGTACCGCTGTGTCGGACTACAGCCGCCACGGAAGATTGTCTGGTGCGGATCGCCGCTCAGCCAAGGATTGACTCGTGCGGCAATTCTCGACAAAATAATCAGGGATTCGGTCGGGGCTTCGGTCGGGGCTTCGGTCTATGGACAACACGATGCTAACTGGCTTGGGTTTTATGACTATTTCCGCGGAGCCCTTGGTCTGGAGGAACAGACCGAAAAGATTATCGGCCTGATCGCACAGGCACAACACGCCGGGTGGTTCCTACCGCACCAGTACATCTGCTGGGTTTCTGAGCGGCACCATGTGCTGCAACGTGACCAGCGTGGGCGGTTACACTGCGTCACCGGGCCTGCCGTGATGTACCCGGATGGCTGGGCAATCTACGCTTGGCATGGAGTCCGTGTCCAAGAAGCGGTGATCGAACAGGCGGGCAGTATCACGGTTGAAGCGATCGTCGCGGAGCAGAATACGGAAGTACGTCGCGTGATGAGAAATCTCTATGGCACGGAGCGGTTTCTCCGGGACGCCGGAGCCGAAGAGATCAGCCGTGAAGATCGGCACGGAGCCAGATTACTACGCTTACGGCTCCATGGCGATCCCGTAGATATTCGCGCCGTAGAATTGACGTGCCCAAGCACCGGCAATAAATATTTGGAACGCGTTCCGCCAGACATTAGCGACTGCATGGAGGCGTTGGGCTGGCGCTTCCGTGTGCAGGCGAAGGAGTATCAGCCAATTACTGACAGTTGAAAAGGAGAACAGCGATGCTGCAATACAGACACGGAGATGTTGGATTGGTGCCAGTTCGAGTTACCAAAAGCGAGCTGGCACAAGCGAAACGACTGGACCGTCTGGTGTTGGCCGAGGGAGAAGCCACCGGCCACAAACACCAAGTTACCGAAGCAGACATTGAAGGAGCCGAACTGTATCAGCTCGGCGACCGGATGATTCTGCGGGTGACCGCCAAAGGTGGTGTGTCCATCACGCACCCGGAGCATGCTGCGATCCTCGTAGCTCCTGGTGCCTACGAGGTTCGCATTGCTCAGGAATACGACGAGGAAAGGGATTTCCGGAAAGTTGTTGACTGATCGGATGACGAAGACTGAACCGACCTACAACTCGATCGAGGAGTTCCAGAAGCGCGGCACGGAACTGTTCGGAGATCCGAAGCACTGGCACTTCCAGTGCCCGGTCTGCGGCAACGTCACCACGCCGACGCAGTTCACTGACCTGGGGGCCGACGCGCAGTCGGCCGCCCAGCAGTGCATCGGCAGGCACCTGCCACTGGAGCAACGGCCGCGGACCAAAGACGGCCAGCCGTGCAACTACGCTGCGTACGGACTGTTCCAGTTCGGTGACACCGTGCGGTTTGATGACGGGAACATCGTCGCGGTCTTTCCGTTCTATGAACCGGCGCTCCGGGTGACCACGAATAACCGACCGGAGGAGATCGGATTCTTGGATTGGATCTTGGCCAACAAGGATAACGAAGAGATTCGACGCGCGGTGCCACGCATCCTGGACGGTGAGGTCGTCCAGTTCGGCGGCGGCGCCGCTCCGCTGGTGGAGGTCCAGATCGCCACCGGCTAAACGATCTTGCCCCAGGCCCTTGCCATGGGGCCGCCATCTCCTGTGGTTGGGGCAAGCCGAGCGGGGCCGGGGCCAATCCGGCCTCCGTTCGGTTACAACGTCCAGAATTGGACAGACAGGTTTTTAATGCAGCTTCCCCACCGGGGAACCGGTCCCAAGCCCGGAGGAATGCAGAGGGAGAAACGAGGCTTGCAATGCAAGCGACGATCACTTACCTGCTCACCGAGCAGGCGCAACGCGCGCAGATGGCGGCCACTGGCCAGCCGGTAACGCGCAAACAGCAACTTACCATCGATGTCACCACCCCTGAGGACATCGCGGCATTCAGCGTGCGCGAGGATGGCACGCTCTACATGGATCTGAGTCGGATCAGCGATCTGGCCCCGCTCCACCATAAACTGTATCGAGCCGAGGCGGAGGGTTGGCGGGACATTCCTCCGCATCTGTCGTATTTCGAGAGCGGCGCGGATCTGCTCGACCAGATGCGCGACGATCTGGCGACGGCGAAGGCTACGCGGGAGGCGAAGGCGGAGCAGGAGCGGCTGGCGAAGATCGCTCGCGAAGAAAAGGAGCGGTGGAAGAACGATGTGGTGTCTCGTTACCACGCCGCAATCGTGCGTGCGGGGCTCGGCGATCTGGATGCATACCGCAGTCGGAGAGCTGGTTCTATCCCGTTCCCCGGGATCTACGAGCAATTCAGCGCCGAACTGGATGCGGTTGGCCTGGGCGGCGCGGTGTACGAGGAGGTCAATTTTGCGGCTTGTCGCGCGGAGTACGACCAACTCCTGGCTCTCATTGCGGAGGAGAACACTCGTCAAATTGCGGCCATCAACGCCCGCAACGAGGCCAAGATCGCTTTCATTGGCGATTGGGTCGCCAAGCACCCGGACGCCGAACTGCGCCAGCAGCACGCCGACGGGCTGCTGTGCCGGGATGAGGTAATCTCGCTCATCGCCGAGGAGGCGTTCGTCGCCGCTGGCGTCCCGGTCGAGGCAGGGTACGATGATACGTACTGCCGCGACAACGATTGTCCGTGCGGCGAGACGACGCTGAAGTGTCTGCCGCGCGGCGTCTACGGCGCTTGGAAGCCGATCCAAGCCGCCCTGAAGCATCTCGACGATCCCTTCGAGCTTGGCTGGGATGTCGAGTTCGTCCGGGTTCGCGAGTGCCTGCAACGGGATGAGAACTATGAGCCGGGCGGCGAGACCGCCGGGCCGAGGCGGTATTTCGCCAGACTCGCGATGCCGCATGGCCCGTTCCGGTTTGAGCGAATGATCGAACTAGACTGACCCGGACACGGACTGGATACAAGATATGCCAATATCACCGCCGTCGCCGCACACGACATTTACTGTGGGCGGCATCAAGTTCTGGTATGAGTGGCGGCCCAATGGCAGGGCGCTCCTCCATTGCGGGCTGCCGCTGAACAAAGAGATCGACTTGGCCAATGCCGACGAGGTTTACCCTGTCGCCTACGGCCAGGTGGAGCAGTACAAATCGAAGAAGAAAGGAAAGAGACAGAATGTCACCACGAGCAAAGACGGCGCCCAGCGGCGCCGCTGAACAGCAACAGCAGACAACCGGGATGCCCGGAATGCCCACGGTCGAGACGCTCGCAGCGATGCGGGCTTTCGCCGAGAGCATTAAGGGCAGTCCCTTCCTGAAGCCGGAGGTCCGGGATGACCTGCCGACTCTTATGTATCTTCTCTGCCTGGCGAACGACATCGGCTTGCCTTGGACCACCGGGATGCGGCTGCTTTATCCCATCAGCAGGAATGTCCAGCAGAACGGGCAATGGGTGCAGGTTTTTTCCGGCGTCGGCATGGAGGGCAAGGCGGTCATGGCCTTGCTGCTATCCCGTGGCTTCAAGATCGATCAACTGACGGAGCCCACGGACGCCGAGAAATGCACCATCCAGTTGACCCGCCCCGATGGAACGGAATGCCCGGCGGAGACATTCAGCTTCAAGCAAGCCCAGGATGGCGGTTTCACTACCAACAAGAAAGACAGCAGCATCAAGGCACCGTACAATCTCGGCAACCGGGCCAACCAGCTCCGCTGGCGGGCTCTTGGCCGGACGGCGAACTTCTACGCTGCCGATGTGATGCAAGGCGTGTACGTGGCCGAGGAGCTGCTGGACATGGCCGATCACCCGGAGATCGGCGCCGCCGCTGAGCCGACGACCAGCACGGACCTTGTGGTCGTTCGCAACAAGGCCGAAAGTCCAGAATTGGACAAGCAAGAGCCGCAGCAGGAGGCACAGGCAGCCGGCGCTGCTGCGACCGAACCGCAACCGGAAGCCACCACCACTGAGAAGCCGGCCGCCACGGCAGCACCGGCTCCGCCGAAACCGACTGCTCCCGCAACACCGGCACCGAAGCCAGCGGCCACCGCCGCACCGGCACCCTCACCCGCACCCGCAGCGCCAGCAGCATCGGCTCCACCGGCGCCGGCGTCCCAGAAGATGACCACCGAGCAGATCCAGGACCTATACCGGTCCATCGCCGCCCAATGTGGCGATGGCAAGGAGGGCAATCGGATCGCCAACAACTTCATGAAGGGCTGGTTCGGCGTCGAGAAGAACGCCGAAATGCCGCAGGATTCATCGTTGTTCCTGGAACCCCTCGCACTCCTCAAGTCGATGATCGCCGAGAAACCGGACCAGCTCCTCAACTCGAATTTCTGGGGCAAGGCTGCCCGGCAGATGCCGCAACTCACCGCTCGCATCGACCAGCACAAATGGAGCGATACCGCCAAGCGGTGCGTCTCCGAGATCATCACCTTCTACAGCAAACAGCCGGTCGAACTGATCGCCTTATTCGACGAGCTGGCCCTGTGGGACAAACCGACTGCGGATCTGGAGGCTGTCCTTCGGGCCGGCGTGGTTCATATCGGCGGGATCGAGGACATCGTCAATGTCTTCCAGCAGCCCGAGCTGAGCGACAAGTCGCCGGCTTGGCTCATCGCCAGCGTCGAAGAGAAGACCGGCAAGGCGATCGAGCAGCTTACCCAGGAAGAACTGGCGGATGCCTGCATCAAGACCATCCAGGCGGAGCGGAAGCAGAAGGCGGGAGCGGCTTCGGAACCAGCGAAGAAGCCTGCTGCCGCACCGTCCAATTCTGGACAGGAGCCAACCCAGAATCTCGGACTTCAATTCGGCGATGAGTAGCACAACGTTTCGCTTCGATCCGGTCGAGCATCGTTACTACGTCAACGATGACGAGCGGCCGAGCGTCACGACCGTTCTGCGGGAGGCCGGGCTCTACCCGGCCACCCCGTTTTCAACCGACAAACACCGTAACCGCGGGAGCCGGATCCACCAAGCCTGCGAGTTGATCAATCAGGATCCGCCAGCGGCCTGGGATCCGGCGGAATGGTCCGGTACCAGCCCGGAACTGCTGCCGCCCATCGAGGCGTACGCCCGGTTCGTCATCGAGAAGAAGTTTCAGGCGGCGTATTCCGAGCACCAGGTCTACAGCCAGGCATTGAACGTGGCCGGGACGTTCGATGTCCTCGGCAAGGCAGACGGCGAGTGGTGGCTGCTGGACGTCAAGTCCGGTGTCCCGCCGGCGGGCGCCAAGCTGCAACTGCTGCTGTACAAACTCCTGATCGAGGAGTGCCTGAAGATCACACCCGCCCGGCTATTCACGCTGGCCGTTGCCAACGGCCGGCCGAAGCTGCGGGAAGTCCGCACGACCGCGCAAGAGAGAGCCATCGTCATCGGCGCTTGCTACGCCTGGTGGTGGAGAAAGGAAAACAGAATCGCATGACGCAACAACAAGAAGCAGTCGTTAGTTACGAGACGCAGATTGAGCAGACAATCGCAACCTACAATACGCAGGCTTCCGAACTGGTGGAGGAGGCCACCATTACCGATCTGGAGGAGAAGGTCAAGGCGCTGAAGGCAGGCGGCATCCAGTCGCAAGCCAGTCTCGACGTGGCCAACGAACTCCTGGTGTCGATCGCCACCGAGCGCGGCAAGCTGAACGATTTCTGGTCGCCGATCACGGCACGATTCTACAGTGCGCACAAGATGTTAGTGGCGGCCAGGGACGCCATGCTCGGACGGTTCGACAAGATGCGCGGGATGGTTGATCCGGACGTGAAAGCCTACCTGAATCGGATCGAGCAGCAACGCAGGGAGGCGGACCGGCTGGCGAAGGAGCAGGAGGAACGGGAGCGCAAAGCCCGTGAGGAACAGGAGCGGATTCAGAATCAGCAGTTCGGCAGCATGTCGAGCATGCTCGATGCCATGGAAGACGCGCCGGAGATGCCAGCGCCGAAGCCGCTGCCACCGGCGCCGCCACCACCGAGGTTGGGATCGGGCATATCCGTGCCCGGGCGCTTCACCTTTGAAGTATCGAGCCTGGAGGAATTCGCCCGGGCCGTGCTCGACGGCAAGATCCAGGGCATCAAGGTCGAGGACGTGCTGGAGATCAAGTCGGCCGTCGTCCGGAAGCACGTCTCGGCATGGGGGGAGAAGCTGAACTGGCCGGGCATCACGGTGGTGCCGGACATGTCACTGAACGTGCGGAGGAGACGCTGATGCCGAATCCGAAACGACCAACCGAGGGCGATGAGAACGTCATCCACGCGGCCGTTGACGACGCGCTGCCGCACATTCAGCAGTACTTGGCGCAACACGAGGACTTCCAGCAACACAGCGTGTTGAGAGAGGCACTGATCGATCTCCTCTACCACTGCACAACCGAGGATGGATACGACCGGGCGAAGTACCTGGATCAGAACTTCCACTGGAAGCCGGATGCGGAACTGGTCGAGCTGCTAGACAAGTTTCCTGACATTCGCCAAGCGTACAGGGGGGCGATCGCGTCCTGGGTGAAGGCGGTGAAAATCGAACCGACGTTGCCTGTTGGCGCACGGGTCCCCGTCCGCGTTCAGAGTGGGCAGTATCAGGGAACCATTGCGCGAATCGAGAATGACCACGGGGAATACATGGTCCGGATCGAAGCACTGGGTCATGTTGCCGAGGGCCAGATCGGTATACATGGATACTACTTCGAGTGGGAGTCGATCGAGGGCGGCGCCCGGTTCCCGCAGATGGAGCTGGCGCTGTGAAACGATTCTTCAGTTTGTTCAGTATTGCTCCCTGGGGAATGTGGAAGCTGATGCTGGCTCGTGAACCTAGCTGGTTTAACGAAAGCCGCATCGGCATCTTCCGGAATCTGCCGCACGTGATCCCGGGCCGGTGGGGATTATACATTCTCGGCTTCGAGTTCGGAAGCCGCAATCCAGGCGACCCGATTGGCGTCTGGCTGAAGAACCACGGGCTGTGGCCCTGGTAGAAAAGTGAGCGAACAATATGAGCATGTCAACACACGTGGTCGGTATCCGGCCAGCAACTGAAGAGTTCAAGAAGATGAAAGATGTCTGGAATGCTTGCATGGCCGCCGGCGTTCCAATTCCGGACGTGGTTCTGACGTTCTTTACCGATGCCCGTCAGAACGATGGCCGTCTAGCCACTGTTCTTGATGCACATGAGTGTGTCACAAAATGGGCGGAGGGCGCCAACGCAGGGCTGGAGGTTGACCTTGAGAAACTACCGAAGGGCACCAAGATCCTGCGCTTCTACAATTCGTGGTGAGAAAGGAGCACGGCATTGAGCACATCCAATACTGGACACGATGACGAGGCGCGGGTGGCCGCGCTGCTACGGGAGATGGACGAGTACGACCGGGGGCTGCTGGTCGGCGCCCTGGCCATGCATTCCTGCATTCACCGATCGAGAGGCGATGGTGCCGAGATCACCAGCCCGGTCGAGGAAATCTTTTTTACTGATATCGGCGCGTTGATGAAGCCGCGCGTGACGTTGGGCGATATCAAGCTGATTCAGAGAATCTACTGGGGCCAGGAGCGCCAGGCCCAGCGCATGCTGCGGAGTCCCATCCCATGCTGAACCGGAGAATCAGATTAGTAACTTGCACCGTCTGCGGAAGCGCTCGCAACCATACAGAGCCACGCTGCCTGAACACGAGTTGTCCGGAACATCGGCCAACTCAAACGCTGCCGGAACTGGAAGCACTCCGGCGATTACTGAAGATCGCCATGTCCGATACTGGACAATCCCGTCGAGTCGCCGATTTCCTTCTGGCGTGGCACAACGGCCCGGAGAATGGTGGCTGGGATCCGACCGATCTTTGGTCGGTCGATGCGGCGATCGCCGATGACATCGTCTTGCTGATCCAATCGATCCGCATCCATCATGGCGAGTATCCGGGAGATCTCGGCTTCCAAGATGAAATCGCCAAGGTGTGGGAGCTGTGGCGCGTGAGTCGCAAGCCTAAATGAACCGCCCCTACCAGACAGCTTCGCTCGATCGCGTCCGCTCCGATTACCTCGCCGGTCACCACCGGCTCCTCGGCGTCATGGTCACCGGCGGCGGCAAGACCAGGATCATGGCCCAGATCCCGGACACCATCCAACTCGCCGGCCGGACCGTGGTGCTGAGTCACCTGGATGAACTGGTCTGGCAGACGGCGAAGACGTTCGACGAGATGAATCCCGACCGGCTGGTCGGCATCGAGAAGGCGGACCTGGAGGCGCGTCCAGATTCGGACATCGTCATCGCCTCGCTGCAAACCTTGACCGCACGGAACGGCCGCCGGCTGAAGAACATCAGTCCGGAGCACGTGAGCGCGTTGCTGATCGACGAAGGCCACCACGCCACGACCAAACAGTACGCCGCCGTCATGCGGCACTTCGGCATGTACAAACCGGAGTTCCCGTCGACGGGCGGGCGCCTGCTGCTGGCGGTCACCGCCACGCCAAGACGGTCCGACAACGTCGGGCTCGAGAAGATCCTCGATCACATGTCCTTCAACGTGACGGCCGAGTCCCTGTACGCCAAAGGGTTCTTGGCTCCGGTGCACGCCGAGCGCGTCGACGCGCCGGCGGAGCTGGACGACGTCGGCTGCCGGCAGGGTGAGTTCATCGAGAGCCAGCTCGCCCGGACCATCAACACGGTACAACGAAACGCCCTGGTGGTTGAGACGCACGCCCGGCTGCTGGCACGGTTCGGCTGGGCGCCGGGCTTGGTCTACACGGCTAACATCCAGCACTCATTGGATATGGAAGCGGCATTCCGGGCGGCCGGCTTCAAGGCGCATGCCATCGTATCGGGGATGGACCCGCAGGTCCGGCGCCAGGTCATCAGTGAGTACCGGGAAGGGAAGGTCGATCTTCTCGCCAGTTGTCTTGCATTGAGTGAGGGCTTTAACGCGCCGATCGCCACCATCGGCCACATGGCCAGGCCGTGCCGGTCCAGGCCCTGGTATCAGCAATGCGCCGGCCGCCTCTGGCGGACTCACTCCTCCCTCAACGGCGGTTACTCGAAGCGGTGGGCTTACCTGGTGGACTATGTGGACCACACCACGAAGTACCGGCTGGTCACGGCGCCGACGCTCTTCCGTCTTCCGTCCGGATTCGACGCCGCTGGCGGGAATCTCTACGACCAGGCCAAGCAGTTCGACCAGATCCGGTTGCGGTACCCGGCCCGGAATCTGGATGACATGCGGTCGGTCGATCAGGCCAGGCGAGAGGCCGGACGGATCGGACTGCTCGAACCGCCAGACGTCTGGCCGGACGCCAAGAAGCATTCCAAGTACGGCTGGCTGACGATCGATGACGAGACGGCCAGCCTGACATACGGTCCGGTGGACCTGGTGCTCCACATCAACCCGCTCGGCCAGCACGAACTCTACCGCATGGCGGACGGGCAGCGGACCAAGGAAGGGATCTTCTCCACACCGGAGGCGTTCTTCGCCGCGGCCGACGAGCTGGTCCCGCCGGCGGAGCGGAAGATGTTGGAGCAGGCGGCCGGCTGGCTCACGCGGCCGTTGACCGAGGTGCAAGCCAAGAAGCTGCTGGACCTGGACGACTCTCTGCGGGGCCGGTTCGTTAACAAGGAAGCGTTCTACCAGTACGGGCTGGCGCAATACTCACTGAGGGACCGGCGGTATTCGCGGGGATCGATCTCGCGGATCATCACGGCGATGATGAGGGCATCCTGAGCGTCCAGAACTGGACGTGAGTCCGGGTGATAGGATGGCTCCTGAAAGGAGTCCCCTATGCCCAAGCGATTCAACGATTGTGTCGAGAAAGGCGGCCGCGTCCGAACCATCAAGCCCAGCGAGGGCACCCACCAGAAGATCTGCTTCGACAAGCAGGGTTCGCACGCCGGCGAAGTGAAGAAGACCAAGAAGAAATGATGACCGCGCTGGGCCCGGCTCCGCCGGCTGAGGCGGTCAAATCCCAACCGGACTAAGGAGCCGGGCCTGTTCCCGTCGTGCTACTGTGGCTGAATTATAGCACGGGACCGCCTATCCTCCGGCAGAAGGGTCGGTTGCAAATTGACTCACTATACCATACAATCGCTGGCGGAGGAACAACCCCTTGGAAATAGTCGCCTTCACGAACTCTGTCACCCCTGGCACCCCGGAACAGATCACCACCGAAAGCCGGACCGCCAGAAGCATCGGCATCCAGGCCCATCCCGCCAACACCGGACGGGTCTACATCGGAACCTCCGCCACCATGAACAAGGCCACGCACGCCGGCGTCATCCGGGTCCTGGCGGCCGGCGCGAGCTTCGATATCACCGGCATCTACCAGGAGGTCCGGGCCGATAAGTTATGGATGGACGCCGATGGCTCTGGCGATGTCATCGTAGGGGTCTTGTATGTCGTTTAAAGTGCTGATTCTTCTGTTGTTGCTCCTGTCCAGTATTGGACACGCGCAACTCGGCGGCGGCGGCATCATAGGTACCAGGCCGGTGACGCCAGCCATTCCGGAGTGGCAGCGGTTCCGGGTAACCAAGATCGCCAATGGCGTGGCTGGCTGCGCCAACGCCAATGGCTGCTGGCAGGTGAACTCGGGCACGCCGGTGGCCGCGATCGCCGGGCTCACCCAGGCCCTGGTCCTATTCCAGCTCCCCGCGGGCGGCTTCGTCCACGGAGCTCGGCTGAAGAGCCGGGTAGCCTGCTCCGGCGCGACGACGATCACCGTCTCGCTCGGCGTCACCGGTAACGTGACGTTCTTCGTCTCATCGCTTTACGATCTGATCGCCGCGGTCGCGGACACGAATTTCTCCACCACGCTGGCGGCCGGCGCGGCCGGATCCACGACGAACGCGGCGATCAATGTGGTAGCCGGCCTGACGACGACGGTGCAGAACATCGACGCGATCGCCAACGGCTGTAGTTTTGACGCCTGGGTCCACTGGGCTTCGCTGCCACTGTGATGCCGATGACTTCCAGTTTGGCGAATAGAATTGCGGGGACGATCTTGGCTGACGTCTGGATCGAGATGCCCAAAACGATGCTGCCTCATCCGGATTACGATTTCCAGCCGCTTTCGTCGGCCCAACGGACGTGGCTATTTCTGGACTACAGCCGCTTTTTATGTTCACCCACAGAACCAGTCCTCGAATCCAGCCTTATCGGCTGTCGCTCGGATGGCCAGCACTTCCAAGTGAAACTGACAGTCCGACCGGAGTACTCCGAGCGCAAAGTCGAAGCCCTAGTGAAAGAGGCAAGGGTTCATTTGCTCAGTTTCCGGGATTGCTCTTGTGGAATAGTCGGCGTTGTGGAGTGTGAACGAGAATCAACGAACGAGGCTGGTTTTCGGACAATCCACAGTCCTTGCGATAAGCATATTCCGTTGCCAGGCGTCTTATACCTCCCACGGAAACAGAGAGCCACCAATGTGGCCTGAGCGCGTGTCCAATCCTGGACGCCACGTCACGATCGCCGATCTCAACCGCTACACGGCCAGTGTGCTGACCCCACGAATCCTGGCCTGGCGATTCGGCGCTGGCCGACCGCCGGCAAAACCGAAACCCAAGCCGCAGCCGAATCCGCAGCCGTTCGACTACCCGGACTGAGTTATACTGATCCCGGGGAGCCTGGTGCAGCAGCCTTCCCCCGGGCGTTGGTCCACTCCAGTGCTCCCGGGGTGCTCCGCGCCGATCCAGAGGCTCCCCCCCCACTCACACCGGGAGCTGTAAGATTCCTCACATTCGCCAAAAGCTAGAAGAAATTTCTTGACAGGCTGGGCGCCGCAGGCGTATCGTAGCCAAGTCCCCCTACTAGGAGAAACCCTCGCTGGTGCGGGGATGAAATCCAGCGTAGCCCGAAGCTGCGCTGGTCGGTCGGTCTCGGGGCTGAACCGCAAACCGGACGGCCGAGGGCTCGGGGCTGCCTCCGAGGTCCTGGCTCTCGGCCTGTCCTTTGAACATCGGAGGATAGCCGTGCGCCTGCTTAAACCGCCTGACTCCAGGCCGGAAGATACATTAAAGAGGATCAAAGTCGGCGATACATTTAACCCGCGTCTCTTCGCCAACGTTTCTGAGCTTCTAGGTTATCTTGAACGCAGCCATCTACCACCAGTAAATCATTACGTGATTTGGGAAGACTTGGCTGAAATAGCTGGCAGAGCGCCAGACGGTTTTGTGTTGAATCTGATTGATTCTATCATGCAGGACTACCGCCATCTCACGCACCGTGGAAATCCAGATGGTTGTCTGCCGTATGCCGGATATATCGAACCGCCTCTTTTGATGTGGCTTGGCGGAAAATCTCCGTTACAAGCCCTGAAGCGGTTGGAATCGAAAGGCTTCATTACAATTACTCGAAATGAGGACGGAGCACCAAGTTACATCAAATACAACGATGACTGCGTTGAACTGGCCATCAAGGCTCTCGGCCAGGTGCCCCTGAAGAGAATCAAAAAAGCCACCCAGGAATGGAGAAAGCCAATCCGTCCGAAATTAAAGTTTTCTGTTCTTGCAAGAGATAACTTCAGATGTTGTTACTGTGGCAGAAAGCCGCCTGAGGTTGTACTTGAACTTGACCATGTAATACCGGGCGGGCCGACAACTGAAGAGAATTTAAAAACTGCCTGTCGGGAATGCAACATAGGGAAAGGAAATAGAAATGTCGCATGGCAATCAAACTCAACAGGTATTTGAGGGATTCAAACGTCCTGCCTACACCCAGATCCCCAACATCATATTCGACAGATACCTACCGAGTCTCAATGAAGGCGAACTGAAAGTGCTTCTTTACATCGCACGCAAGACGTTGGGATGGCATAAGGAGTCCGACTCGATGAGTATCGCCAGAATTTGCACCGGATACCAGAGCACCGCGGGCGTCGGCCCGCTGGATTGTGGAACTGGTCTCTCGCGTTCGGCTGCAATCCGATCTCTGCGCTCGCTCCGGACACGTGGTTTCATTCTACGCTCCACGATCTGGTCGCCGGACAACGGCAGGCAGATGTGCAATGTTTACCGCCTGCGATTCATCGAGGAGCCTGTTGATATCGGACCGGACGAGGATGATGACGTTGAAGAATCTCCATTCGTTAATGTCTCTCGATCGGGACTTGTCTGGGTAGGGGAGGGTGTCGCTGGAGACACCCCCCCCCATGTCACTACTGACACCCCGGGGGTGTCGCTGGAGACACCCCTACAAAATAAAGTAGTACAAAAGAAAGAGTCTTCTTCTTCCCCTATAGTCCCCGCTGAAACTCTCGATTCAGACGCTACGACCAAAACCATCAAGTGCAAACTCCAGGGCATCCGCGGCCGCAAGGTGAAGGTGGGTACACCTGAGCGCAGGGCGATCGTGGAAGTAGTCAACCGCGCGGCAGCGGCCGACTTCCAGGAACAGGAAGTCCTGGATATCGTCGATCACTGGATCGCCAAATACATTGACGGGCCCGAGCGTGAGCAGCCGGTGAAATTGTTGGTGGGCTACTTGGATAGTGCAATTCGAGGCGGGCCCTCCACGAAAACGCCACCATCCGCCGCGCCCGGCGGCATAGGTGAAGCCGCCGGACCCTCGCCGGTACCTACGGACCCCCCGATTGCACCAGCGACCCCCAATGGCCCGGAATCGCCATCCCCATCGATCCCCGAATTGGCCCTCCGCTGGAACCGCCTGGTTCCCGATGGCCCACAAGTTGATCTCTGGGATCCAGCCCCGGACAAGGATGCCCAAACACAGCGCGACATCACCGACCGGCTCGGCGACCCGAAGTTCGTAGTCAACTTCGAGCGTCTCTGTGAGAAAGCTAACAGAATCCATGTTGCTAACAAAGAATGCACTTGGTTGGATTTTCGGTGGGTGGTGAAGAACGGGAATTGGTGGAAGGTGATCACCGGCAAATACGACTTCAAGGCCACCAATGGCAAGCCGGCTCAGGAATCTGTGAGTTCAGGTACAGCCGCGGCACTGGCCGTTATACGGAACTACGAGGCAAAGAAAGCCAAGGAAAAGGAGAAGCAAGACCATGCAACTCACTGAAGAGACCAGCGTAATGATCATTGGCAAGTTCGTCGAGCACGGCATCAGCGGCCTCCGCGGATTTCCCAAGGAAGATGGGTCGATCAAGGCGCTGGCCCGGGCCGTCGCCAAGATCGTCCGCAATCAGCCGATCCACCGTGAGGACGGCCGCTTCGAAGGCCAGAACGATCTCGACTGGCTGCTGGAAACCGTTCATTCCACACAGGAATGGTGCCCCGCCCCGATCAAGTTCCGGGAAATCTACAGCCGCTACTTCCCCCCTGAGGATCACGACCAGTTCGAGAGCCTCTACCGGCCCCGGCCCGCCGCCGAAAGTCCCGCTGACTGATCCCGCCTGATGCCCGATTATAAAAACCTGGAATTCGAGCGGGGCTTGCCGGTTGCCGTCGATGCCGAGCGCGTGCTGCTGGGCGCCATCATGACGGACGGCGCCGCCTTTACGATCGCTGCCGCCATCGTCGACGCCGTCGATTTCTCGCTCGAGAAGCACCGCCGGATCTTCCAGCGCATGGCCGATCTCCACGGCCGCGGCGAAATCATCGATCACATCACGGTCGCCGACGAATTATCCAAAACTGGACAACTGGAATCCTGTGACGGGCTGACCTACCTGGTCTCGCTGGGCGAGGCGCTGCCCAAGATCTTCAGCCCGGATGCGTACGCCAACATCGTCAAGGAGAAAGCCCGGCTCCGGCAGATCATCTTCGCGTCCCAAAGGGCGATGGACCAGGCCATGGCCGGCGGGGAAGCCTCAGCGGATATCGCGGCCGGGATGGTCCAGAGCTTCGTCGAGCTGCACCAATCCTCTACCAACGGTACGCAGGACCCGATGGGCGTGACCTCGATCATCGAGAACTACCCGGGCGGGGTCCAGGCGTTCTGGGATCCGCTGAAGCGGCCGCGCGGCTTGCAGACCGGGTTCATCAAGTTCGACGACATGACCGGCGGGCTGTACCCCGGGCAGCTCATCATCGTGGCGGCGAGGCCCTCGGTTGGAAAGAGCTCGTATGCGGGGAACGTCGCTTGCCACATCGCCTTGCGCGGCGATCACAAGGACCACGTCAAGAAGACGGTCGTCATCTTCTCTCTCGAGATGTCCAAGGATTCGCTGCTCCAGCGGTTCGTGTGCGCGGAGGCTCGGGTGGACCAGCACAAGTTCCGGCTGGGCTACGTCAACAAGGACGAGCGGCAGCGGATCATGCAGGCCACGCACGAGCTGAGCGAGACGAACCTGCTGATCGACGACACCACCGGCCTGACTCTGATGGCGATGCACTCCAAGCTCCTCAAGATCAAGGCCGAGATGGGGCTGCACTTGGCGATCATCGATTACCTGCAACTCATGGACGTGAAGGAGCGGACCGAGAACCGGACGCGCGAGATCGGCATTCTCAGCAAGGGTCTGAAGATGCTCGCTGGCGAACTGAAAGTTCCGGTGATGGCGCTGAGCCAGCTCAGCCGGGCCCCGGAAACACGAACCGGTGATCACCGGCCGATCCTTTCAGATCTGCGAGAGGGAGGCTCGATCGAACAAGAAGCGGACGTCGTAGCATTTCTCTTTCGCGAGGAACTGTATAAGCCGGACTGGGAGCACTTACACGGCATGGCCGAACTCATCCTGCGGAAGCAGCGCAACGGGCCGATCGGGACAATCAAGCTGGCATTCCTGAAAGAATTCACCAAGTTTGAGAACCTGGCGATGGATGTGGGTGACGAGGTCGATGCGGCCGTGACCGGCCAGCAGCACTTCAAGCACTGGAGCGAAACCGGAGGCGATCACTAGTTGTGCTGAATGAAAATGGAGTATAATGCCGGGCATGACTATCCATCGACGCCACTTCATCGTACTGTCGCTGGCCAAGATCGCCGCGCTGTGCGCTCTGCCGTTTCAGAAGATCTCGGCCGCGCTCGTCAATCGCACCGCCGACTCGCCAGGTCTTCATTGGCTGGCCGAAGGCGACCCGCTCAAAGAGCAATGGCCGCACGCCATCGCGACATATCGCGGCTGGATGCTGCACTGCACCGGCTGGAAGACGAATGCCGCGACGATCGACAGCTTTCTGCAATGGTACGCGATCAAGGCGGAATACTTCCAACAGCTCGCGGCTTGGCACCGATACTGGGACGGCGACGGTCATGATAAACGATTCCGAATGTACTACGATCTGGCCTACTACGTTTCATTCCCCGGCGGGCAAGGCACGCTGCAACGCGGCTGGCCTGCTGACGTAGTTCATCGGGATGATCAGAAAGAATTCTGGCCATTCGAACTGACGGCAGAGCGGCTGGAGAAGATCCGCATGGAGCAGCTTCAGCGGCTGCTGACCTATCTGGATTCAGTGGACAAAGAGGCGCAGGCTGCATGAGTGTATCGCTCGAGACTATCGCCAGATACGCTGACACCAGAGAAATGATTTGGCTGGATGCATTGCCAGCCGATCATAAACTGAAGGACTGCGATTACCGCATCGAAGGTCTTTATCGTGGGTGGGGATTCTTCTGGACCGGCTGGAAGGTCGGGCCTATTGCTCAATGGTGTGGCAGTCGTATACGTGACCTCATGGACGATAAGCCGATCAAGATGGCCTACGCCTGTTTTCCAGGTGGATGTGGCTTCATCGGTCGCGGTGAAAAGTGCGATAGCAGAGTCCGCAAATCTCAGGAAGACGTGCTGAGACGCATGAAAGCCGATGAGCCAGGCATCAGGGATCAAGTCCGAGACTCCGAACTTCAACGGTTCCTGCGATTCATCGATTCCCTGGAGGATGCTGCATGCTCCAACGCCTGATAGCTCTGGTCCGGCGCGGACGGCAACTCCCCGCCGCCACCAAGGCCCTCGTCCTGCATCGCGTCTTCAACCAGCCGTACGTCCAATCTTGGACACTGGCCGATTCGCCGATGCGCCTGTGGAACTGCCTATTCATCGACCTGGCGGCGACGGCGCCGGTCCGCGCCACCGTCACGCATCCCGACATGGAGGACCCGGTCCTCCTGACGATCATCAACGTGCGCACGCGCGAGACCGTGAAGCTGCTGGCCCTGCACGGCGCCTATGCGGACCGGCCGCTGCGGCTCCGGCTGGAAAGCCGGCGTCCGTTCACGGCCTATCCGAAGGAGATCTTCATGCTGCCCGCTTTCGAGAGGATCGACGGCATGATCGTTTATAAAGATCCGCGGTTCCCGTCGCATCCGGAGTCGGAGTTCTTCGGCCGGGACGAAGCGCTGGTCCAGCGCAAGCTGGGACTGCCGGGCCGGGATGTTGCATATTGACTGGTAGTGGGTCAGATTGAGGCATGCTGAGGACGTTCACATTTCGGCTCTATCCAAACGCCACGCAGCGGGCAGCGATGGAGTACATCCTTGCTGACTCGTGTGAGACGTACAACGCAGCTCTCCAGGAACGTAAAGAGGCGTGGAAGCTACAACGGAAGTCGATCAACTATTACGATCAACAGGCGCAGTTGACCGAGCTTCGGAAGGATCCACAATTCAGAACGATTACTTGCGATATCCAGCGGGAGCCACTACGCCGAATAGATCGGGCATTCAAAGCGTTCTTCCGGCGCTGCAAGATTGGTGAAAAGCCGGGCTTCCCAAGATTCAGGAGCCGTCATCGATATGATTCATTTGGATTCGGAAGTCATACTCCAATAGTTAGGGAACGATCCATAAAGATTCCACAAGTCGGCGACATCCGGATGCGAGGCGGGCGGCCGATTCAGGGCACGCCCAAAACGGTCACGGTCAAGCGGGACGGCAAACGCTGGACGGCGCGAGTGGTCTGCGAGATCGGCCCGGCGCCGGAGAAGAAGGCGGTCGCGACTGCGGTCGGCATTGACCTGGGCCTGACGAACTTCGTGACTTTGAGCGACGGCCAGGCGATCGAGAATCCACGCTGGCTATCGAAGCACGAGAAGCGGATCGCGGCGGCCAATCGGCGGCTGGCCAAGAAGAAACGTCGGTCGAAGAACCGCATTCGGGCGCGAGAGGTCTTGCGCCGTGCTCATCAGAGAGCAGCAAATGCTCGACAGAACTACCTCCACCACGTCTCGAAATGGCTGGTGGCCAATTACGATCTGATCGCGCACGAAGATCTGAATATCCGGGCGATGGCGCAGTCGCGCTTCGCCAAATCGATCATGGACGCCGCGTGGGGAATTCTACTATTCCAACTGCGTTACAAGGCTGAAAGCGCCGGGGCGCATGTTGTGGCAGTAGATCCACGCGGCACAACGCAGCGGTGCTCCCAGTGCGGAGAGACCGTCCCGAAAAAGATCTGGCAGCGAACGCATGCCTGTCCGGTCTGTGGATTGGAAATATGCCGGGATGAGAACGCTGCGCGGAATGTTCTTGCGCTCGGTAGGAGCGCTGTCGTTGTATAGACAAAAGGGTCAGTTTCAAATTGACCCGCCACCACGTAGCATACTGAAATCACATGGCCAAGAAAACATATTCGATTCCCAAGTGGGACCTGAAACCAGACGCTGCAATCAAATTCCTGCCGCCACCACCACCCAACATGGATCCGGGCGATTGGACGCTTGACGAGATCTCCTACATGGATCCGCCTCGGACCACGGCTGCCGAGGTCCGGCTCAAAGAACAGGAGATGGCGATGGAGCTGGCTCGTAAAGGGATGATCTCCGCCAGCCAGCTCATGAAAGACTTCGGACTGGAGGACCCTCCGGCCATGGCCTACAGCAGCGGCTTACAGCAGATCGACGATAGCGTCACGCAGATACTCGCCTACGTGAATAGCAAATGCACCGTCGTCACGAACGTCGAGTTCACTGGCTTCCGGTCCGAGGCTGGCAGCCTCAACTTGGTTGGCACGCTGTCTGGCGAATACGCAGCGGGGCAACGCGCATTTGTTCCGGTGACTCTGGATGCGTTCGCAATAGAAGAGCGTTACAGTTACCCGAGTCTCATCCGAGAAGTCTTGGTTGCCGCCGCCAAGAAGCTCGATGACGAGGCGCTGAAGTTGCTGAAGGCCAAGGCGGAAGTGAAACCGTTCATGATGCTGCCGCTGAAGCAGACGGTCATCAAGCCAGCCAAGCCCGCTCCGGAGCCGGAGATCCTGGACGTCAAGACCAGCGGCAAGCGCCGGTTAATCTTGGAGTAAAACCACTTATGACGATCTCACAGTTTGCCCCGCCCCGCATTCTCACATATCGAGGACTGACCATCACAGCAACAGGCCTATGTCCAGATTTGTACAACCAGGAATACATCGATAACTGGGCAAAGGAAGAGCTAGAATGGGACGGCAAATCCTACCGCTGCACACACTCGGTTGCTGTGCAGTGGCTCGCCACAAATGCCGAGCATCGAATCATTGACTCCGAATTTGCGACCGTTCGTGTTTCGGCCTCGGTTGATGACAAACGCCTGGCGGAATGGGAGGCGCTCGTCAAGCTCCTGCGACGGCTTCAGCGTGCTGCTGAGGATGAAGCCGAAACGAAGAAGCGGCACGCTCTATTCCTCGGCGCATCCGTAGACGCGCCGGCCGCCGAGTGATACAATCGGTTCGCGGAGTACAATCAGTTGGTAGATGGCAGGTTTCATATTCCTGCGGCCGCCGGTTCGAATCCGGCCTCCGCAACCAACCTCGGGATGTAGCGCAGCTTGGTAGCGCACCTGCCTTGGGCGCAGGGGGCCGTTGGTTCAAATCCAGCCATCCCGCCCACACGCTGCTGTGGCGCATTTGGAAAGCGCAGCCGTTTTCTAAACGGCGGGTAGCAGGTTCGAATCCTGCCAGCAGCGCCAATCCCCACGGAGAGTGCCGCTGAATGGTCGGCAACCGGTCCTGAAAACCGGGGATGGGTGACACCATGGGGTTCGATTCCTCCACTCTCCGCCACTTTCCTCTTGACAATCCACGAATCCGCTGATATCGTAGTCCCTGCCCCTGAATGTCCTCAAGCAAAACCACACTGAGAATCCTTCTCCGAGAGGCGGCGGCCTTGCGAATCCGCCGCCTCACTGTTTCCAAGGCGATTCTAGACGAACTGCGTGGGCTTGCCAAGGCTGATTCCCAGCGCATGGTCGCTGCCCGTATTGGCATCACCGCGCAGTATTTCAACGATCTACTGCTCGGCAACCGGGACTTGTCTGACGGAGTCCTGGACAAGCTGAGCGTAGCTGTACAGAAAGGAACCCTGTGACGCAACTAACGAACGAAGAACTATTGGCTTACGCCGAAGACGGTCTGCGGGCCAAGCTCGACACGGTCATCGCTATGCGGGCCACCCGCAATCCTTCAGCGGTCTTGTCCAATTCTGGACACGGCAACAAGCCGCGGAAGCGGCGCCGATTGAGCGTCGCCGCCAAAAAGCGGATCGCCGCGGCACAGCACTGGCGCTGGGCCAAGTTCCGCAAGGACAACCGGCAAACCAAGAAAGCGGCGTGACACAACCAGCTCTCCAGAAAGTCCCCGTCTTCACGAAGGCGGATCAGGCCCAGGTCGCCGTGTGGGCCAAGCACGTAGGCCGGCTCGACGAAGCAGTGCCGATGCCGGCCGAAGGCGATGACCTGGAACCTCTGTTTGAAACGCTGAATATGTTCTGCCGGGCCAACTGGCACCTGAACAACGGGCTGGACACGATCCGCCCGTTCGTCGGCAGGATATTGGTGGTCATCCAGGACTCCGGCGCCTTCAAGAGCCGGGGCTGCGAGACGTTCGATGAATTCCTCCGGAACCATGTGGCCGGCGTCTTTCGCCTGAAGCGGTCGTCGCTCTACATGCTGATGCGAATCGCCAAGCGGCTCCCCTCGGTGACGCCAGCGCAATTCTCCAGCGCCGGCGTGAGCAGCTTGGCGCTGATTTCCAAGTTCACGGACTCATCCTCGCCGGTCCAGGTGAGCAAGCTGGTGGAACGCGCCAGCTCAATGACGAACGATGCGTTCGAGGACTGGGTTATCAAACAGGGATACTTGGATAAGGGCGAGGCGAAGCAGGCCACCATCGTCATCAGGACCAATAAGGCGGTCGCCGGACGGTGGAAGAAGTTCCTGGCGGACGAGAAGATCCAGGCGGAGTTCGGGGACGATCCGGGCCGGGTCCTGGACGATCTGATGGACCTGGGCCGGGCGCACTTACAGGGGAAATGAAATGGGATGCCTTAACAGCGAGGGGCAGTTTTCACATTGGTTCGGAAACATCCATCTGAGCGGACCATGTAACCGGTCGTGCTACTTCTGCATCGGCCAGCACATGATGGCCCTGGATTCGTTGAATAATCTGGATGCTTGGCCGCTTGTTGGTCTGCCGACTTTCATATACGAATGTCATCTCCGTGGAATCACAGAGGTAAATCTCACTGGAACGAACACAGATCCAATGCTGTATACGAAGACGGCCGAATTGCATGACTATTTGCGCGGAACGATTCCGTCGTTGATCTTCGGCGTTCGCACCAACGGCGTTGCGGTTTTGGATCATCTGGAACGGTGGACTGGTTTTAACAAGGCCAGCATCACGATTTGCTCACTGACGCCAGGTGTCTACGAAGCAATGATGGGCCGTGGCAAGCCGCCGAATCTCGCCAAGATTATGGCGGTCTCCGATAGCAAGGATATCAAGATCAATGTAGTTCTCGGGCCGGAAAACGTGAAGACTTACGATCTGTTTCATACGCTTGATCGCCTCGCTGAACTCGGAATCAAACGAGTTAATCTAAGAGAGCCGTATGGTCAGCCGCATGTCGGCGTGCCGTTCAAATATAAAGCGACCGAGCATCGATTGGGAATGCCGCTATACCGGTGGAATGGCATGGAAGTGCTTTACTGGGATGTTCACTACGTAGAGGTTGAGAGCGTGAATTTCTACGCGAACGGTCGAGTGTCTGTTGATTATCCGATTACGCGCGGTCATGATCCGACCGGCGAAGTAAAAGACCAAAGTCATTTTCCAGGAGGGCGTGTCCGGGCACAATGGGTGCATGCAATCTCGCCCTCCACGGAGCCTCCGGCATGACGATCAGCCGAGCCGAGCGCCTCACCGGGTACAACATAGAGGTTGTCGGTATTGGCAGCGGATGCTACGCGGCAACCGCATACTCCGGACTCGATGGCGAAGTATTCTTACGGAGGAGCGCAAGAACAAAAAAACAAGCACTCGACTTATTGGTCGCTGCGGCCTACCGGAGTCATTGCGATCTGGCGTTCAAGAAGCACAAGGGCCGGTGCGCGATCTGTAGCCGGGAACTCCGCACCGGTCGCTGGGAGACGGATCATATCGTGAAGCGGTCGCAAGGCGGGACTCACCACGTATCCAACCTGCGGCCGGTGTGCAGCGGAGACGCGCGGAGCGGCTGCGGTTTCCACCGGCGCCGCCACGGAGGGTAAGCATGTCGATCACGGGATGCGGGCGCGGCATCATCTTCGGCCACTTGGTCACCGCGATCATCCGTGGGACCAAGACCCAAACCCGCCGACCAATTCGTCCCGAGCCGCTCCACGCGGATCCGCCCGGCAGCTATCAGCACTGCCACCACTATTTCACAGGCGTTCCGGAACGTGGCTGGGCCTACTACTGGATGCGCGGAGGCACTTGGAATTCCACGCAGCCATTCTTCCCGAGGTACAAGGTCGGAAGCTGCCCATGGGTGCGCGAGGCGTGGCAGCTTTATCATCTCCATAGCGACGGCGATGGAGGCTGGGACCCGTATCTGTGGCGTGAGGCGGTCCCTCCTGACCGGCCAAGGCAGCGTCACATGATCGATTACAAGGCCGATAACTCTATGGACGGACCATGGCGCACGCCACTCCACATGCCGCGCTGGGCATCCCGAGTCCAACTTGAGATCACCGACGTTCGGCCGGAGATCGTGCAGCGTATCTCAGAGGCCGACGCCGTGGCCGAGGGAGTTGAGAGCGTCGAGCAGTTCCAGAAGGAATGGGAATCGCTGCACGGCAGCATGTCATGGTCGGTGCCGACATGGGTGTGGGTCTACACGTTTCGCGTGGTGTCCAATACTGGACGACCGGAGATAGAAGCCGCAACAGCGGCCGGAAGGGGGTGAATCGGTTGACGGCGAAAAGCACATTGTCCCTCTGTGGAATCCTTCCGTTCCTGGCAGCGGGTTTAGTGGCCCAGCAGGCAGGATCATCCCATCTGGGACAGGTCAGCCCGCGCCGTAAGGCCCGGTAAGCGGCGGCGGGCAGGACAACCGGGCGGATGGAGAAGTTAATGCCAGAGAACACTTACGAACGACTCATCGACATGGTTTGCGATGGCGGCACGCCGATGGCGACGTGTGGATTCTGCGGCCGTGTCCATTTCACGCAACAGGAATTGGATCCATCGGAATACCGTCGATTCAAACAACAAGCCGAAACGAACCCGGAACAGTTCATTGAGCACGATATAGAGAACTCCATTTCGATCGGTCAGTTCGAGGGAGTGATCGTTGTGCATGACTGCCGGTGTAACAGACTGCAACGCTATGAGGAGTTCATCTGGAACCATCGGGAGATCATCCTGCGATATCTGAAGCAGCGCATCGAGGGCGAGAAGAGAGCGGCCGCCGCGCTGGATGATTTACTGCCAAAATGAAGGTATGCCAGTTGTAGAAGATGCATTCATTGCAAGCCCAGTTCGCACTGTCCAGTTTCTGCTGGAGCGCGACTGGAAGGGCCGGGATCTTGCCAAGCTACAGATCGTCCTGTGGGTCCGTTGGCCGCCGATCCCGAAGACGTGGCCTAGCCGCCGGCCAGACTGCCAGTGTACGTTTGGGGTCTTTGTAACAGAGGACTCCGTCCGCGAACTATATGAACGGTTCCCTCACCTGCGGCAGTTCGAGAGCGGCGGCCGGTGCCTGTGCCAGTGCGTGGGAAGGATCATCGAATGAGTAGAGTCTTCGGTATTTTGTTTCTGCTGGCCCTGTTGATAACCAGCACCGTCATCTACTGGCCGCTACTCATGCGGGACTGGAAGTCGCTTCGAGCCTACTGGGGGTTGTGATGCCAAAGGGAAGAGAGAACGTCTATGTCTGCCGAAAGTGCGGCGGCCACACCGTCACCATTGACCGGGACGAGGGAACGACGCCATTCATGATCACCTGCCGGGCTGGTGATATCATTACCGAGGACGGCCTTCGAATCCCTGGCAGTTGCAATGGAGATGCTCACTCCAGTTTCTATCCGCCGGGACCACGGCCGCCACACATTGAGCCACCGAAGTGGGAGTGGTACAAACCCGATGGGCTTGAGATCCGTGACATCACTGAGCTCAATACGCTCCAGCACATTGCGCTCGGTGGCTTGCTGATTCGCCCGATAGTTTCGCTGTGAGTCCAGCCGAAGTCACCAAGCGCACCCACCAGTTCCACATCCAGCGTGACGACCAGGGCAACCAGCTCCGCTATTCCGACATCGTTGTCTGGGTAGAGTGGCCACCGGTGACCGATTTCAAGAACGACCGGAGGGGCTGCGAATGCAAGCGGAAGTTCCTCGTCACCGAGGAGTCGATTGACGAGCTGCACAGGCGGTTCTTCGGGGCTGTGATTCGGCGGCCGAGCTACCAGGAGCGACTACTTTGCGCGTGCGTCGGCCGCCTGATTGAGTGACTACCGCTTCGGCTTGGCGGTCAGTTTCCAGCCGTCATCGGTCTTGGCGACCGTTCCCTTTTTGTGCTGCTGGAACAGGAGTGAAGAGATCGTGTCCCGTGTCGTCGGGCGGACCCGCGGGTTACCTACAACGCGATCGCAGATCTCACCGAGCGTCATGGGCCCACTGCCCAGCGCGTGAAGGATGGCATCGGTTACGGACATCGGCGCCTCGATGACCGGTTCTTCTTCCGGCTCGGGAGTTGGCGCGGCGACGGCCTTCCGGCGGTACTGGCGGCGCGGCTTCTCCTCGCCGTGTCCATTGTTGGACGCCGCCGGGAGCGCGGCCGGGACGGCTGGTTCCGGCAGGACGTGGGTGGCCACCATACCGGCGCCGTGAAAGGCGGCGCGAACGACCTCGGCGCACTCCTGGGTGCTGGCGAATTCCCCCGTGATTTCGATCTTGGTAAACCTGAGTGTGGGCACTGCTCCCTCCGCGCGTAGCTGAACGCCGGTCCATTTTTGATTCACGAAAACGGCTCAACAGCAGTGTATCAGTGTTTCGCTGCGGAGGCAATGGCTGCGGTTTGCGCGGCAGTCAGGCGTTTCCAGAGTTCCTGCCAAGTTCCGCGGCCGCTCTGGCCATAGAACCGCTGGATCCACGCGCCGAGCGTCGCGTTGTCGAACATCTCACGAGCCTGATCCTCGGTGAGCGCCTGGACCCGCTTGCCGGTGACCGGCGAAGTGACGTATCCGGGCGGCGCTGCCGCAGGAGCCGGGGCAGGAGCGGCTGCTCGGCCAGCTTTCTTCTTCGGTGTCGGCACCGGGAGAACCGCCGGAGCTGGCGCCGGCTGCGGTGCAAGTTGCACCCGCTCGATTGGCACCCGGCCAGTTCGCCCGCCAGCCTGCTCGACCACGACGACTTTCTGGGTCGGGTCGATCGGACTGCTCTCCATGCTCTGAACCTGTCCAGATCTGGACTTTCCATCGTTGCCGACCCAGGTGATCTGATCACCGGCCTTCAGCTTCGGCGTCGATGGGATGACATCTGGCGGTGGGGCCGGCGGAGCCAGCGGCGGCTTCACCGGCCCCGGAATAACAGGAGGCGGCGCACTGGCCGCCACCTGGCGCGGCTTGGGCGGGGTGCCTGCCGCCGTTTTACCGGCGCGGGGAGCCGGTGTTGGCGCAGCGGCAGGCACTGGCGGTGTGGACGCGGGCAGGGGAGCGGGGGCAGCGGTCCGTAAGCGCAGGACTTCCTCCATGGCGCCGAGCCGGCCGGCGAGATTGAGTTGCTTGGCCTTCTTGGAGCCCACGCTGTCTCGCACGGACTGGAGGGACGTGGCCATGTCGCCAATGGACTTCGGGCTCTGGCCGGCGATCTGCCGGACTTCGTTCAGGGTGACGCCGTGCCTGGTGGCGATGCCCTGTATGACGTCGTCGGCCAGCCCGGCGGGAGCGGCAGCAACAGGCACTGGCGCGGCTGGCGGAGGCGGAGCGGCTACCGGCGCCGGTGGCGCCTCGCCCGGCATGGGGCGTCCGGGAATCTCGACCGTGGGCGGCGACGGAGCCAGGCCGGCTTTCTGGACTTTCAAGCCCAGGATCTTTTGCAGGTCGGTGAGGGTGTCCTGCGCATCCCGGATCTGCCGGCGCATCTCAGGAGATACGGCGCCCGGCTCGCTGCGCGTGACGGCGCCCTTGCCCTTGCCCACCTGGTAGGTGACCGTCTCCGGGAACGGCGCTACCTCGGAGCTGGCCAGTTTGACCAGGCGATTGACCTCGGCCTGGGCCTCGTCGACCATCCCCTGCACTTCCCGCAGCGGCCGCCTGGCGATCTCCTCCATCTGCGGCGGACGCATCCGGGAACCCGAGGCTACGGCAGCGATATCCTGGGCGCTCACGACTGGCTCGGCCGGCGGTGGCAGTTGCCGGGGCGGAGGCGGACCGCCGGGGATCCGTCCAGCAGGCGGAGGCGGACCCGGTGCAATCCTGGCAGGATCCACGAATTCATGAGTCACTTTCGCCGGGCCAGCCGGTTTCGGCTGGGCGCCGGACTTCAGTTTCGTGGTCCCCTGCCCGAGTGCAGCCTTCCCGGCCTGCACCCCGAGCACCAGTTCTCCAAACGATTTCGCCAAATGCTCGCCAGCCGCGTTCATGTCGCCAGCTTTGTATGCCTTGTAGGCGGCCGGGGCATCTTTTGCCAATTCCTCCAGCATGCTCGCCGAGAACCCACCGGCAATGACCATTTGTCCAATTCTGGCCACGCGCGGCGCCTTTCCCATGAGCTTCAGGGGCAGCTTCGTCAATGAGACGAGCGCCATGCCAGCATTCACCGGCGACGTCAGATCGACACCAAGATTCGCCAGCCCACGGTAAAAGCCACGTTCGAACTGCTGCGCCTGGGCTCGCTCTGGTGGAAGTTCTTCCTGGGAGAGCCCGGGAGTAGCCGCTATCATCTCCGCTCCGGTGCCGATCGCATCCCTGGCGGGCTCGAGCACCGGAGTGTTCAATAGGCCCCAGACACGCTGAGAAAGAGACTTCGCCGCGCCGCCCATTTGCGGTCCGAGCTGTTGATCGACTTCATCTTCTTCCTGCGGCGGCGCCGGCATATCGCTGAACGTGAACTGCGAGGCATAGCCTGGCGCCCGGAGCTGAACCTCCCGAACGAGCTGCTGGTCGCTCAAGCCGTTCGGATAGCGATCCATTAGGTCCCGGCCGAATTCGATCAATGGCCGATAGCTCGGGTCAGAACTCTGCACCTGGGAATAAAACGAATCGGCGAACTGTTTGACCGTGAT
>Ga0187893_10004181_pt1 | contig 27936 bp, 19 predicted proteins | sample MA1701074metaG_FD_139574 | JGI IMG/M metagenome (GOLD analysis project Ga0187893, IMG submission 139574) | White microbial mat communities from a basaltic lava cave in the Kipuka Kanohina Cave System on the Island of Hawaii, USA - MA170107-4 metaG ... | reverse complement strand
TCGCATGCTACGCTACGCGCCATGGGGGAAATCCTCCAGTATCTCCTCACCGGTCTCTCGCTGGGAGGCATCTATGCCCTCATCGCCCTTGGCTTCTACGTCATGTGGGAGACCACTCGCGCGGCCAATTTCAGCCACGGCGACGTGTACATGCTCGGCGCGGTCCTCACCGTGGTTCTCTTCGGCTGGGGCCTGCCCCTCGTGGTGGCCGCCGTCGTCGCGGTCGGCGTGGCGGCGCTGACGGGCGCCCTCATCGAGGGCGTTCTCGTGCGTCCTTTCAACAAGGAGCCGAACGCGATCGGCTGGATGCTCACCACGATCGCCGTCGGCATCGTGCTCGAGAGCAGCGCCACCATCTCTTACGGGCCCCTGGGCCGCCCGCTGCCCTCGCCGCTCGCCCAGCATCCACTGCGCCTGGGCGGCGCCGGGGTCTATCCCCAGGAGTTGCTGCTGCCGATCGTCGCCCTCGGCGTGATGCTCGCGCTGGAGGCCTTCTACCGTCGGACCATCCTCGGCCGCGCCATGCGGGCGGTGGCCTTCGACCGCATGGTGGCCGGGCTCATGGGCATCAACGTGAACCGGATCGCGGTGATCGCCTACGCCATGGCGGCGGCGGTGGCGGCCCTGGCGGGCATTCTCATCGCTCCCGTGGCCCAGGCCACTCCCACCATGGGAACCCTCATCGGGCTCAAGGCCTTCGGGGTGGCCATCGTGGCCGGCATCTCGAACGCCCGCGGCGTGGTCATGGTCGGGATCGGCTACGGAATCCTCGAGAAGTTCATCGAGGGCTATATCAGTACCGGCGCCCGCAACGCCGTGGGTTTCACCGTCATGATCCTGATCCTCCTGCTGTTCCCCCAGGGCCTCTTCGGCCGCCCGGCGATCGCCAAGGTATGACGCCGCGGCGGCAGTTCGTGAGCGCCCTCGCGTTGGGGCTCGTGTTCCTGGTCGTCTTCCGGATGCTCGAGCCGACGAATTACCAGCTCGGTGTCCTCATGCGTTGCCTGATCCTCATGATCGTGGCCATCGGGCTCAACATCCTGATCGGCCACGCCGGCTTGGTCTCCCTGGGGCAGGCCGCTCTCTATGGCCTTGGCTCGTACGTGGCGGCGTGGCTGGCGCTGAAGGCCGAGGTGTCGTTCCTTCCCGCCGTGGGGGCGGGGGTCGCGGTAGCCGCTCTCTTCGGAGTGGCCCTCGCGTATCCGACGGTGCGCGTGCGCGGCGTCTACCTGGCCGTGATCACCATCGCCTTCGGGCTCGTCTTCCAGAACATCCTGGTCGAGTGGGTCACGGTGACGGGTGGCAGCCAGGGGCTGATCGGCATCCCCCGCGGCCAGGTATTCGGGGTGACCCTCGCGCGCCCGATCTACTTCTGGGTGATCGCGGGCTGCCTGATCACCGCCTTCGTCGTCCAGTACACGATCATCCACTCCCGCTACGGACGCGCCATGCGGGCGACCGCGCAGAGCGAGAACGCCGCGCGCGCACTCGGCATCAACGTCACCAACATCCGCATGCTGGCCTTCGTGGTGTCGGCGGTTCTCGCCGGCCTCGTCGGCGCCCTCTACACCTTCCTGAACCTCTTCGTGAACTACGAGTCCTTCACGTTCTTTCACTCGTTCGGCTTTCTTCTGATGGTCATCCTGGGTGGCACCGGAACCCTGCTCGGCCCCGTCGTTGGCACCGCTACTCTCACCTATGTCGTCGAGCTCTTGCAGAACCTCCGCGAGTGGCAGATCTTCGCCTACGGCGTCCTCCTTCTCCTGATCATGTTCGCCATGCCCCGCGGTGTCGTGGGCACCATCGAGCACCTGGCCGGGCGCTTCGGAGCCCGATCGGTCCAGCGCCAGCCCCGCGCCTGGCCGAACCCTGACGTGCCCCTGGGCGAGATTCTGGGTAGCCCGGCCCTTGCGGGCGGGATGACACTCGAGACCCGCGACCTCACCCTCCGCTTCGGCGGCCTCACCGCGGTCGATGCGGTATCGGTCTCGGTGAGGCCCGGCACCGTCCATGCCCTCATCGGTCCGAACGGCGCGGGCAAGTCGAGCCTCCTCAACGTGATCTCGGGTTTCTACACGCCGACCGCGGGCGAGGTCATGTTCGAGGGCGCCGCCGTCGGCGGGCTCGCCAGCCACGCCCTGGCCCGGCGCGGGATTGCCCGCACCTTCCAGAACACCGAGCTGTTCGGGCGGATGACGGCGCTCGAGAACGTGCTGGTGGGCTTTCACGGCCGCTACCGGAGCACGTTCCTGGAGACACTCTTTCGGCTGCCCCGCGCCGTGCGCGACGAGCGGCGCGTCCTCGGACAGGCGCGCGCGCTCCTCGACTTCGTCGGCCTTGCCGAGTACGCGGACGAGCAGGCAAGCAACCTGCCGTTTGGCCATCAGCGTCGTCTCGAGATCGCACGGGCCTTGCCCCTTCGCCCGAAACTCCTCTTGCTGGATGAGCCGGCCGCCGGGCTCACCCACGGTGAGATCGAGGACCTCAAGGCCTCGCTCCGGCTCCTGACCCAGCACGGGGTGACCATCATCCTCGTCGAGCACCACGTGGAGATGGTGATGACCGTGTCGGACCACGTGACCGTGCTCGACTACGGGGAGGTCATCGCCTCCGGTCGCGCCGCCGAGGTGCAGGGGGACGCGCGGGTGGTCGAGGCGTACTTCGGCACCGGTGGGAAGGACCTCGCCGCAACGGGCGCGGTGGGCAGATCATGACGGCGCCGCTCCTCGCCATCGTCGATCTCAGGGTCGCCTACGGCCGGATCGAGGCCGTGCGCGGCCTCGATCTCGAGGTGGGAACGGGAGAGTTCGTGGGGATCATCGGAGCGAACGGCGCCGGCAAGACCTCTACCTTGCGCGCGATCGCCGGCGTGGTGGCGCCAGCCGGCGGGACCATCAACTTCGACGGGCGCTCGACGGGCGGCCAGCCAAGCCACGTGATGGTGGCTCGTGGTCTCGCCATGGTGCCCGAGGGTCGGCAAGTCTTCGCCGATCAGACCGTGCATGACAATCTTCTCCTCGGCGCCTATGTCCGCATGGGCCGTGGCGCGACTGGCATCACCGAGGACGTGGAGCGCGTTCTCTCGCTCTTTCCTCAGCTGGCTGAGCGCCTGACCCAGCAGGCGGGCTCCCTCTCCGGTGGCGAACAGCAGATGCTCGCGATCGGGCGTGGGCTCCTCTCCCGGCCGAAGCTCCTGGTGGTCGACGAGCTGTCGCTCGGGCTCGCCCCGAAGATGCTCGACCTGCTCTTTCCCGTGCTCCTCGATCTGAACCGCCAGGGTCTCTCCATCCTGCTCGTCGAGCAGATGGCGTCCTACGCGCTCCAAGTGACCCACCGGACTTACGTGATGGAACATGGTCGGATTCTCCTGCATGGTCCGTCGGCGATCCTGGCCCACGACGCCCGTGTCCTCGATTCCTATCTCGGCCGGCGGGCGGCGACCAACGGGAGCCGGGCCTGATGTCGGTGATGTGGCGGGGAATGGACCGCGCCTCTCTCGACATCGCCTACAACAACATGGCCGCCGTCGCCGACAGCGCCGACTGGATCACGCGGTGGACGGGGCGGACGCGAGAGCTGCGCGCGCTCTATCCCGAGCACCTCGATCTGGCCTACGGCGACCGGCCGCGTAACTGCCTCGATCTCTACCGATCGGGGGCCGCGGAAGCTCCCCTGCTGGCCTTCATTCACGGCGGGTACTGGCAGCGCAACTCGAAGGACGTATTCGGATGCCTGGCCGAAGGTCCGCTCGCTCACGGGATCGACGTGGCCATGGTGGGCTACACCTTGTGCCCGGAGATCCGCCTCTCCGGGATCGTCGCCGAGATCGAGTGCGCGCTCGACTGGCTCGCCCAGCACGCGCCGGCCCACGGCTTCCCGGCGCGCCGGATCGCGGTGTCAGGGTGGTCGGCCGGCGGCCATCTCACCGCCCTCGCGATGCACCATCCCGCCGTCGCGGCCGGGCTGGCCATCAGCGGGATCTTCGACCTCGAGCCGATCCGTCTCGGCAGCCTGAACGACGCCGTACGTCTGGACACGGCCGAGGTGGAGCAGCTGAGCCCGATTCGCCGGCTGCCGCACCGCGCGGGCCCCTTGACCGTCGCCTGCGGCGCGGGGGAGTTGCCGGAGTTGCAGCGCCAGTCCCGCGAGTTCTTCGCCGCCTGGCAGGCCGCCGGACTGCCGGGTGGGCTCGTGATGCTCCCCGGCCGCGATCACTTCAGCATTCTCGACGAGCTCCACCGTCCCGATGGCGCCCTCACGACAGCCGTGCGTCGACTGCTCGAGTCACCGCAGGGGGCGGGATGAAGCTGTCGGCAGTGCACACACCGAAGACAGAGGAGGAGGAATCATGATCGGACAGTCCGTTCTGGCGGCAATCGTTTCAGGAGCGATCGTATTCGCCGGGCTCGGCACGGCAAGCGCGCAGAAGGCCGAGCCCTGCCTCGGCGCGTCGCTCGAGGTAACCGGTCCCATCTCGCACATGGGGCTCGCCGTGCGCATCGGCGTCGAGACCGCCCTCGACGAGATCAACGAGAAGGGGGGCGTGCTTGGCCAGAAGCTCAAGTGGGTCTACTACGATGACCAGGCCGACCCCGCCAAGGCGGTGGACAATGCCCGGCGCATCGGTGAGAAGGACAACTGTATCGCCATGATCGGGGGCTTTCGCACGCCGAACGCCATGGCCATCCGCCAACCCATCGCCGAGATGGGCATGCCCTGGGTCGGTGTGATGTCAGCGGGCACCAAGGTCGTGGAGTGGGACAAGAACGACAACAAGTGGATGTTCCGCGTGTCCATGAAAGACCGCTGGGTCGGGCCCTTCCTGGCCGAGAACGCCCTCAAGCGGTCCGCCGCCAAGAAGGTTGGCCTGCTCTACGAAGCAACGGCGTGGGGCCAGGGGGCGGTGGCCGACGTCGAGGCGGGCATGAAGTCGCATGGGGCCCAGCTCGTCGGCAAGGAGACCTTCAATCTGGCCGACCAGGACATGAGCGCCCAGATGATCCGGCTGCGGGACGCGGGGGCTGACACGCTGATCTACTACGGGGTCGACCGTGAGGCGGGCCAGATCCTCCGGAGCGGAGAGCGGATCGGCTACAAGCCGAAGATCGTGAGCGCGTGGGGCATCACCGCCACCCTCGGCAAGACGGCCGGTCCGCTGGCGGAGGGCGTGGTGGTGGCGGGGACGTTCGCCTGGACGGGCGATCTGACCCCGCGCGCGAAGACGGTGTGGGAGCGCATGAAGGCAAAATTCAATCTGGAGTCGCCGGCCGCGCTCGTGATGCCGAGCGGCACCGCCGATGCTTACGACGCCGTCTACGTGGTGACGGAGGGCCTGAAGATCGCCGGCGCCTTCGACCGGGCGAAGCTGCGCGACGCGCTCTACAAGGTGAAGTACCAGGGCATCGTGGCGAACTACAACCCGGCCTTCGAGCCGACGCAGGAGCGGCACGATGCTATCCTCCCGGCGAGCTACAAGCTCCTGGTCTTCCACCAGGGGGTCTTGATGCCGATCGAGCAGACGCCGTACGCCAAGGGCATGTGACGGTCCGCTCAAGGGAGGCATGACATGGCTGTGAGCGCGACGAAGACGACCACCGGGCGCATCCTCGGTTCCGCCATCAAGCGGCGGGAGGACCCCCGGCTGATGACGGGGGCCGGCACCTTCGTCGACGACATGCGCGTGCCGGGCATGGTCGAGGTGGCTCTGGTGCGGAGCCCCCACGCCCATGCCCGAATCCGCGGGATCGACGCGGTCAAGGCCCGGAGCGCGCCGGGCGTGGTGACGGTGCTGACCGGGGCCGACCTCGCCGGTGCCATGCGCCCCGTGCCTTGTATCTGGACGCTTCCCGACATGAAGGCGCCCACCCGCAAGGCCATCACCGTGGACAAGGCCCGGTTCGCCGGCGACATCGTGGCCGCCGTGGTCGCGACTGACCTGATCGCGGCCGAGGACGCGGTGGCCCTCGTGCAGGTGGATTATGAAGTGCTCCCGGCCGTGGTCGATCAGGAGGCGGCCATGCGGCCGGGGGCGCCGCTGCTTCACGACGACGTGCCCGGCAACACCGCCTTCACATGGAAGCTGGAGGCCGGTGACCAGTCGGTGTTCGAGGCCGCCCCGGTGAAGGCCCGGGTCCGCCTGGTGAACCAGCGGCTGATTCCCAACCCGATGGAGGGGCGGGCCGTGCTGGCCCAGTGGAGCCCGCCCACCGGCGAGCTGACCGTGTGGACATCGACCCAGATCCCGCATCTCGTCAAGCTCCAACTCTCGCGGGTGCTCGACCTGCCTGAGCACAAGATTCGCGTGATCGCGCCCGACGTCGGCGGCGGGTTCGGCGCCAAGCAGAACTTCTATCCGGAGGAGATGCTGGTGGCTGCCCTCGCCGTCCGCCTGCGCCGGCCGGTGAAGTGGGTCGAGCAGCGCCGCGAGAACTTCCTGGCCATGACCCATGGCCGCGACCACATCCAGGAGGCCGAGATCGTCGGCCAGCGCGATGGCACTATCAGCGGGATCCGCGTCACCTCGCGCGCCAACGTCGGCGCCTACTTCTCGATGTTCGCGCCGGCCGTGCCCACGGGGCTCTTCGGGCTCATGCTGTCGGGCTGCTACCGGCTTCCCGCCGTCTCCTGTCAGGTCTACGGCGTCCTCACCAACACCACCACTGTCGACGCCTACCGCGGCGCCGGCCGTCCCGAGGCTGCCCACCTGGTCGAGCGGCTCGTCAACATGTTCGCCGCCGAGCTCGGGATGGATCCCGTGGAAGTGCGGCGCAAGAACTTCGTCCGCGCCGACCAGTTCCCCTACACGACCATCACCGGGGTGACCTACGACAGCGGCAACTACGAGGGCGCGCTCGACCGCGCCCTCGAGCTGGCCGGGTACCCCGCGCTGCGGCGCCAGCAGGCTGAGGCCCGAAAGGCCGGCCGGCTGCTGGGCATTGGTATCTGCTCCTTCGTCGAGATCTGCGGGATCGCGCCCTCCCAGGTGCTCGGGGCAGCCGGCGGAGGCCTCGGCGGCTGGGAGTCGAGCACAGTGCGCGTACACCCCACCGGCAAGGTGACGGTGTTGACCGGCTCATCGCCGCACGGCCAGGGGCACGAGACTACCTTCGCTCAGATCGTTGCCGACGAGCTCGGCATCCCGATGGATGACGTGGAAGTGATCCATGGCGACACTGCCCAGGTTCCGCAGGGCATCGGGACGTTCGGCAGCCGCAGCGCCGCCGTCGGCGGCAGCGCCCTGGTCGTGAGCACGCGCAAGATCAAGGAGAAGGCCGGGCGGATTGCCGCCCATCTGCTGGAGGCCGCCCCCGAGGACATCGAGCTCGAGGGGGGGCGCTTCCGGGTCCGCGGGGCACCCGGGCGTCACCTCGCCTGGAGCGACGTGTCGTTGCAGGCCTTCCTTGCCCACAGCTTTCCACCGGGCTTGGAGCCGTCGCTGGAGGCCACGACGTTCTTCGATCCCTCGAACTTCACGTGGCCATTCGGGACCCATATCTGCCTTACCGAGGTGGATCCAGAGTCGGGCCACGTCAGCGTGCTTCGCTACGTCGCCGTCGACGATTGCGGCTTCGTCATCAACCCGCTCATCGTGGACGGCCAGGTCCACGGTGGGATCACCCAGGGGCTCGCCCAGGCCCTCTACGAAGGCGCGGAGTATGACACGAGCGGCCAGCTCCTGACGGGCTCATTGATGGACTACGCCATCCCCAAGGCCGAGCAGACGCCAGCCTTCGAGACCGCGCATACAGTCACCCTCTCGCCCGTGAATCCCCTCGGCGTGAAGGGCATCGGTGAGGCGGGCACCATTGCCGCCAGCGCGGCGGTGGTGAATAGCGTGGTCGACGCGCTCGGGCATCTCGGCGTCCGACACCTCGACATGCCGCTCAAGCCCGAGCGCGTCTGGTCAGCGATCCGGAGGGCCGCCCGCCCTACTTCTTGAGCCGGACCTCCTCGTAGGACGCCGACCACGGATAGGGATCGATCAGCAGAGAGGCGTCGTGGCACGGCATACGCGCCTTGACTTTCCCGGTCTTGGGAAGCAGCATCGCCGCGATGGGTGTGCCCCCCTCCTGGCCTGCATGAGCAAATCACGCCCGGGCAAGCGGCCGCCCGGGAAGCGGGCCGCGGGTAAGCCCGGTCGTACGCTCGGCGCCGCCCACACGACTGCCGCCGAGGCCGCCGCCCTCCGGGAGCGCGTGACCGCCCTCGAGCGCGAACTGACCGAGGAGCGGGCGCGCGCCGCCCAGTCCCTGGACCAGCAGGCAGCCATGGCGCAAATCCTGCGCATGATCGCGAGCGCGCGAGCGACGTCGCAGCCCGTGCTGGACGCGATCGCGCGGAACGCGGCTGAACTCTGCGGAGCCCTGGACGGGGTCGTGTACCTCCGGGAGGGGGACGCGCTGCGGGTGGTGGCCCACCATGGCTCCATCGCCGGGGCCGTCGGCTTCACGGTGCCCGTCTCACGGGACACGGTGGGCGGTCGAACGGTGCTCGACGGCCGTCCAGTGCACGTCGCCGACGCACAGTCGGCCATCGAAGAGTTCCCCGAGGGCAGCGCGATCGCACAAGAGCTGGGTTATCGCACGGTCATGAGTGTTCCCCTGATGTGCGACGGGACCGCGATCGGGGCCGTGTTCGTGAGGCGTACCGAGGTATCACCGTTCACCGAGAGCCAGATCGCACTCTTGCAGGCCTTCGCCGACCAGGCAGTGATCGCCATCGAAAACGTGCGCCTGTTCACGGAGCTGGGAGCGCGCAACCGCGAGCTGCGGGTCGCCCTCGAGCAACAAACGGCGACCAGTGAGCTGCTCAAGGTCATCGGCCGCTCCACCTTCGACCTCCAGCCGGTCTTCGAGACGATGGCCGAGAACGCGATTCGACTCTGCGAGGCCGAGCGCGCGTTGATCTTCCGCTTCGACGGTCAGGTTTTGCGCGTCGTCGCCACCCACAACATCTCGCCCGAGCTGAGAGCCTTTCACGAGCTGAATCCGATCGGGCCGAGACGCGAAAGCGCTGCGGGGCGCGTCGCCCTCGAGCGGCGCACCATCCATATCCACGATGCCCAGGTCGACCCCGAGTACACGTTCGCAGGGCGGGAGGTCGATCCCTACCGGACCCTGATTGCGATCCCCATGCTCAGGGTGAGCGAGCTGATGGGGGTAATCGTCATCATCCGACACGAGGTCCGGCCGTTCACTGACGGTCAGATCGCCTTGATGGAGACCTTCGCCGATCAGGCCGCCATCGCCATCGAGAACGCGCGGCTGCTGCGCGAGCTGCAGGTCAAGAACGCGGACCTCACCGAGGCCCTCGAGCAGCAGATGGCCACCGCCGAGATCCTGAGGGTCATCAGTACCTCGCCGACAAATCTGCAGCCGGTTCTGGACACGGTGGTCAAGAGCGCTGCTCGCTTCTGCGGAGCCAATGACGCAGAGATCTACCAGGTGGACGGGGCAAGCTTCAAGGTCGCCGCTCATTACGGCCCTATTCCCGGTCCCGCGGGCCGCCGGATCCCGGTGCAGCGGGGGAGCCTCGCGGGGCGCGCCGTGCTTGAGCGGCAGGCCGCTCACGTGGCCGATCTTCAGGCCGAGGTCGAGGAGTTCCCCGTGGGGAGCGCCCTGGCTCGGGAGTTCGGCTACCGAACAGCGCTGGCCGTTCCGTTGCTCCGGGAAGGGGCGGCGGCCGTGGGCACGATCAACCTTCGGCGTGGCGAGGTGAATCCGTTCACGGACAAGCAGATCGCGCTGCTGAAGACCTTCGCGGACCAGGCGGTGATCGCCATCGAGAACGTGCACCTGTTCACCGAGCTGGAGGCGCGCAACAGCGAGCTGCGCGTCGCCCTCGAGCAGCAGACGGCCACCAGCGAGCTGCTCAAGGTGATCGGGCGGTCCACGTTCGATCTCCAGCCGGTCTTCGAGACGCTGGCCGAGAACGCCGTGAGGCTGTGCGAAGCCGAGCGCGCCTTGATCTATCGCTTCGACGGTCACGTGCTGCGTATCGTAGCCACTCACAACGCCTCCGCCGAGCTGCTCGCCTTCCTCGAGCAGAACCCGTTGGCCGTCGCGCGCGGGAGCGCGGCCGGTCGAGCCTCCCTCGATCGGCGCACGATACACATCCGGGATGTCCTCGCCGACCCCGAGTACACGTACGGGGCGACGCGGGTAGACGCCGTCCGGACCGTGCTGGCGATCCCCATGTTCAGGGTGGACGAGCTGCTCGGGGTGATCGTCATCTACCGGCACGAGGTGAGGCCCTTCACCGAGGGCCAGATCGCCCTTATGGAGACCTTCGCCGACCAGGCCGCCATCGCTATCGAGAATGCGCACCTCCTGAGTGAGTTGCAGGCGCGGACGGACGACCTGACGCGCTCCGTGGGCCAGCTCACCGCCCTCGAGGAGGTCGGCCGCGCCGTCAGCTCGACGCTGGATCTCGAAACAGTGTTACCCACCATCGTTTCGCGCGCCGTGCAGCTCTCGGGCACCGAGGCCGGCGCCATCTACAAATACGACGAGGCGGCCGAGCTATTCCATCTGCGGGCGACCGAGAGCATGCCCGAGGAATTCGTGGAAATAGCCAGAGCGACGGCCCTTCAGAAGGGCGAGGGGGCAACCGGCCAGGCTGCGGTCACGCGCCAGCCCGTCCAGATTGCCGACAGCGCCGTCTCCGGCGCCTACCAGAGCCGCATGCGCGAGGTGCTGCTGCGGGCGGGTCAGCGCTCCGTCCTGGCCGTGCCGCTCCTGCGCGAGAACCAAGTCGTGGGCAGCCTCGTCGTGGCGCGGACGACCCCGGGCGAGTTCCCGCCCGAGACCGTGGATCTCCTCAAGACCTTCGCCACCCAGTCCGCGCTGGCCATCCAGAACGCGCGTCTCTTCCGCGAGCTGGAGGACAAGAGCCGCCAGCTGGCCGTCGCCAGCCGTCATAAGTCGGAGTTTCTCGCCAACATGTCTCACGAGCTGCGCACACCGCTCAACGCCATCATCGGCTACAGCGAGATGCTGGAGGAAGAGGCGGGCGACCTCGGCCAGGAGGCCTTCGTCCCCGACCTCAAGAAGATCAACGCCGCTGGCAAGCACCTGCTCGAACTGATCAACGCTGTGCTCGACCTCTCCAAGATCGAGGCGGGGAAGATGGAGCTCTACCTCGAGCGCTTCGAGGTGCCGTCGCTGATCGAGGAGATCGCGGCCGTGGTCCAGCCACTGGCGGCCCGGAAGGGCAACACGCTCGCGACCTGCTGCGCGCCCGGCGCCGGCGAGATGTACGCGGACCAGACCAAGGTCCGCCAGGCTCTGTTCAACCTCCTCTCCAACGCCTGCAAGTTCACCGAACGGGGGACAGTCTCACTGAGCGTGCGCCGCGAACGAGTGCCCGAGGCCGATACGCCCTGGATGGTTTTCGAGGTGACTGATACCGGCATCGGCATGACCGAGGAGCAGATGGGGCGGCTCTTCCAGGAGTTCTCGCAGGCTGAAGCTTGGACCGCGCGGAAGTACGGCGGGACCGGGCTGGGGCTCGCGCTGTCGCGACGCCTGTGCCAGCTGATGGGCGGAGATATCACGGTTCAGAGCAAGGTGGGGCGCGGAAGCACCTTCACGATCCGGCTGCCCGCCGAGGTCAGCGCGGCGGCGGCGCAGCCCGAAGCGACGGAGACAACGGCGGCGGAAGCCAGGGCGACATCTCGAGCGGGGGCCGCGACGGTCAGCGCGGGGACGGTGCTGGTGGTGGACGACGAGGCCGCCACCCGCGAGCTGATGGAACGCTTCCTGGCGAGAGAGGGTTTTCGCGTGGTGACGGCGGCCGGCGGCGAGGAAGGGCTACGCCTGGCGCGGCAGGTCAAGCCTGACGTCATCACCCTCGACGTGCTGATGCCTGGCATGGACGGCTGGGCGATGCTGGGCGCGCTCAAGCACGACCCCGACGTCGCGGCCATCCCCGTCGTCATGCTCACCTTCGTGGACGACAAGACCCTCGGCTACGCGCTGGGCGCGGCCGCCTACCTGACCAAACCCATCGACCGTGACCAGCTGGTGGCTGCCCTGGCGCCGTACCGCCGCGGCCTCTCCGTGCTGGTGGTGGAGGACGACAAAGACCTCCGTGGTCTGCTGCGCCGCATCCTGGAGCGAGAAGGCTACGCGGTGACCGAGGTCGAGAACGGGCGGGCCGCGCTGGCCCGGGCGCGCGAGGCACCGCCTGGACTCATCCTGCTCGACCTCATGATGCCCGAGATGGACGGCTTCGAGTTCGTGACCGAGCTGCGTGGCCAGGCGTGGGGCCGGAGCATTCCGATCATCGTGGTCACGGCCATGGAGCTCACCCCGGCCGATCGCGACCGCCTTAATGGCGGCGTCCAGCGCATTCTCCAGAAAGGCGGCTACACGCGCGAGGCCCTCCTCGCCGAGGTCCGCGACCTGGTGGCCGCCTGCGTCGCGTCCCGCCAGGTCGAACCCGCCCGCGAGACGGCGCCGGGGGCGGAGGGATGCTGATACCGTGACTCAGGCGGCTTGAGCTCCTCTACCATAGAGCCGGCGTCTTTGCGGGAAAGACAGAAACTCCACAGAATGCAACGCATGGGAGCAAGGAGCCGGCATAGATGAAGGGTCCGGGCGAGACCACGGCCGGCGCCAGGCGAGCGGAGACCGGCGGCGTTTGACGCGTGTCTTCCATTCCTCCAGAATGGAGGCACAATGGAGGCACGAGCGTGGCGACCCTGAACGTCAAGAAGGTGCCCGACGCCCTGTACCGGAGGCTCCAGGCCCACGCCAGGCGGCAGCGGCGCTCGGTGGCTCAGGAGGTCGTCCACCTCCTGAGCCTGGCTCTCGAGGAACCCGAGTCGCGGTCCATCCTCGAGCTTCGAGGGTTGGGCAAAGAGCGCTGGCGTGGGGTCAATGCGGCCCGGCACGTGACCCGGGAACGGCGCTCGTGGGATTGATCGATGACATCGGGGCGGGTCCCGTCGGTCTCGACACCGCGATCTTCATCTATCTCATCGAGGAACATCCCCGCTTCCTTCCCCTCGTGGAGCCGGTGTTCACGGCCGTCGACCGCGGGCGCTGGCCCGGGATCACGTCGGGCGTCACGTTGCTCGAGGTGCTCGTGGTGCCGTACCTGGCCGGGGACGTTGCTCTCGCCGAGCGGTACGAGACTCTCCTCACGCGGAGCCGCGGAATCCACATGGTGGACATCGACCGGGCCCTCCTGCGCGCGGGAGCGCAGATCCGCGCGCTGACCGGGATGAGGGCCCCTGACGCCCTCCAGGTGGCGGCAACCCTACGCGCTCGCTCGAGCGCGTATCTCACCAACGACCGCCGGCTGCCCCAGGTGCCCGGGCTGCGGGTCCTCCAGCTGCGCGACTACCTGCCATCCAGATAGCACGGCCTCGCGTATGGCGAGGCAATTTCGTGGCAGGCGCGCCTTGACTTGCCGGCCCCGGCGGAGGAGCATCCCCGCGATGGATCCCGCCGCTTCGATATCACGATCGTTTCGCCCGCCACAACGGGAGGGCCCCTGAGTGGCCAGAAAACCCACCAAGCCCAGCCGCAGGCCCAAGGTCAACGTCGCCGCCGAGAATGCTGAGCTTCGGCAGGCGCTCGTCCGCGCCGAGGCCCGAGTGAAGCAGCTCGAGGCCGAGGTGGCCGAAAAGAGCGCGGGGCAGAAGCGGACCGAGACCGCCCTGGCCGAGGCCCAGGAGCAGCAGACCGCGACCGGCGAGATCCTGCGCGTCATCGCGGGGGCCCAGACGGATCCGCAGCCGGTGTTCGACACGATCGCCGCCAGTGCGCTTGCGCTATGCCAGGCTACGTTCAGTGTGGTCCTGCGCCTCGACGGGGAGATCCTTCACCTCGCCGCCATGGACGCGGACTCGCGGACAAGCGAGGCCCTCCAGCAGATCTTCCCGATGCCCCTCGGCCGGAGCGCCACGACCGCCCGCGCGGTGCGTACGCGCGAGGTGGCCTACGTGCGGGACGCGGCCAAGGATCCCGCGTACGCGCTTCGCGACTGGGCGCAAGCGGTCGGAACCCGGAGCAGCTTGTCGGTGCCCATGCTGCGAGACGGCGTCCCCATCGGCGCGATCAATGTGACCGGGGTCGAGCCCGAGATGTTCTCGGAGCGACAGGTGGAGTTGCTCCGAACCTTCGCCGACCAAGCCGTCATCGCCATCGAGAACGCGCGGCTCTTCACTGAGCTGCAGCAGAAGAACCAGGCCCTCACCGAGGCCCACGCCCAGATGACCGAGGCCCTGGAGCAGCAGACAGCTACGAGCGACATCCTTCGCGTCATTTCGAGCTCACCGACCGATGTTCAGCCGGTCTTCGACGCCATCGCCGAGAGTTCGCATCGGCTGTGCAATGCGTTCACCAGTACCGTCTTCCGATTCGATGGAGCCCTCATCCATTTCGTCGCCCAGCACGGCCTCGCGCCGGAAGCGATCGAGGTCACGCGAGGAATCTTCCCTGCTCGCCCGAGTCGGGATAGCGCGACGGCACGAGCGATTCTCCTTCGGGCCATCGTTCACGTTCCCGACGTGCGCGAGGATCCCGAGTACCGGACTCACCAGTGGGTTGGTGCCATGGGAGTCCGAAGCGTGCTGTCGGTGCCGATGCTGCGCGAGGGGCGCCCCATCGGGACGATCACGGTCAATCGAATCGAGCCCGGGCCGTTCTCGGACAAGCAGATCGAGTTGCTCAAGACCTTCGCCGATCAAGCCGTCATCGCCATCGAGAACGTCCGACTGTTCAAGGAGCTGGAGGCCCGCAATACCGACCTCAGCGTCGCCCTCGAGCGGCAGACGGCGACGAGTGAGATCCTGCGCGTGATTAGCCAGTCGCCAACTGACGTCCAGCCGGTGTTCGACACGATCGTCCGGAACGCGGTGCGGCTGGGCAACGCGCGTTTCGGCGTCCTGCATCGCTTCGACGGTGAGTGGCTCCACGTCGTGGCGCACGACGTCACCCCCGAGGCGCTCGAGGCCCTGCGGCGCGCGTACCCGATGCGCCCGACGCGTTCCCAGATCTCGGGGCGGGCCATCCTCACTCGTGCGGTGGCCGAGATCCAGGACGTGCGAGAGGATCCCGAGTACCAGCGCGATATGGCGACGGCCGGGGAGTGGCGAAGCCTGCTCGGCGTGCCGATGCTCCGGGCGGACGGGAGCCCCATCGGCACCATCGTCATCCAGCGGAGCGAGCCGGGGCCGTTTTCCGCCAGCCACATCGAGCTCCTGAAGACCTTCGCCGACCAGGCCGTCATCGCCATCGAGAACGCGCGGCTCTTCAACGAGCTGCAGGAGCGAACGGCCGCGCTGACCCGCTCGGTCGGCCAGCTCACGGCGCTGGGCGAGGTGGGGCAGGCCGTCAGCTCGTCGCTCGATCTCGAGACCGTGCTCCCCACCATCGTGGGGCGGGCGGTGCAGCTCTGCGGCGCCGCGGGAGGCGCCATCTACGAGTACGACGAGCCGTCCGAGGTGTTCCATCTGCGTGCGATCGATGGTCTCACCGAGGAGTACCTGGAAATCGCGCGCCAGACGCCGCAGCGCAAGGGCGAGGGGGCGACAGGCCGGCTGGCCATTACACCCGAGCCCATCGAGATCCCCGACATCACGTCCCCGGGCGCCTACGAGGGCCGCCTGAAGGACATCCTGGTCCGTACCGGATATCGCGCGCTCCTGGCCGTGCCGCTGCTTCGAGAAGGGCACGTGATGGGCAGCCTCGTCGTATTGCGAACGAAGGCGGGGAGCTTCGAGCCCGAGGTGGTGAGCCTGCTCGGGACCTTCGCCACCCAGTCGGCCCTGGCCATCCAGAACGCGCGCCTCTTCAAGCAGATCGAGGTGGCCAACCGGCACAAGTCCGAGTTCCTGGCCAGCATGTCCCACGAGTTGCGCACGCCGCTGAACGCCATCATCGGCTACAGCGAGATGCTGGAGGAAGAAGCCCAGGACCTCGGAGCCGAGGCCTTCACCCCCGACCTCCGGAGGATCAACGCTGCCGGCAAGCACCTGCTGGAGCTGATCAACGCGGTGCTGGATCTCTCCAAGATCGAGGCCGGCCGGATGGACCTTTATCTCGAGACGTTCAGCGTGCCCTTGCTGAGCGAGATCGCCGCCGTCATCCGGCCGCTCGCCGACAAGAACGGTAACCGGGTCGAGGTGCGCTGCGACCCCGCCGTCGGCCAGATGCGAGCCGACCTCACCAAAGTGCGCCAAGCGCTGTTCAATCTCCTGTCGAACGCGTGCAAGTTCACAGAGCGGGGGACGGTCTCCCTCGCCGTGTGCCAGGAGGCTCGCGAGGGTGGGGGCGTCATCGTCTTCGACGTCAGCGACACCGGCATCGGAATGACCGAGGAGCAGCTTAGGCGCCTGTTCCAGGACTTCTCCCAGGCCGAGGCATCCACGAGCCGTCGCTATGGCGGAACGGGGTTAGGACTGGCGCTGAGCCGCCGGCTCTGCCGGCTCATGGGCGGCGACATCACCGTCACCAGTGAGCCCGGGCGCGGAAGCACATTCACCATTCACCTTCCCCTGGAAGTGGCCGAGGCTGCACCCGAGGCCCCCCCTCGCGTGGCGGACGGCCCCGCGGGTGGAAGCCTGGTGTTGGTGATCGACGACGATCCTTCCGTGCGAGAGGTCATGCGGCGCTTTCTCGTCAAGGAAGGCTTCCGCGTGGCCACCGCCACCGGGGGCGATGAAGGCCTCAGGCTCGCGCACGACCTCCGCCCGGACGCCATCACGCTGGATGTCATGATGCCCGGTCTGGATGGCTGGGCCGTGCTCGCCGCACTCAAAGGGGACGGCGCCACCGCCGGGATCCCGGTCGTCATGCTGACGATGCTGGACGACCGGAGTCTCGGGTATGCCCTGGGAGCGGCCGACTACCTCACGAAGCCGATTGACCGCGAGCGGCTGGTGACCGCGCTGGCCCCTTACCGGCGGGAGCTACCCGTGCTGATCGTGGACGACGACCCCGATCTGCGCGCGCTCCTGCGCCGCATGCTGGAGCGGGAGGGCTACAGGGTCAGCGAGGCCGACAACGGCCGCGTCGCCCTCGCGCGGGTGCGCGAGCACACGCCCGGTGCCATCCTGCTCGACCTCATGATGCCGGAGATGGACGGCTTCGAGTTCCTGGAAGCGCTGCGACGCGACGAGGCAGGACGCGCGATCCCCATCATCGTGATCACGGCCCGGGACCTCTCGGCCGAGGACCACCAGCGCCTCAACGGTTCGGTAGAACGCATCCTCCAGAAGGGCGCCTATCGCCACGACGCCCTGTTCGCCGAAGTGCGGCGCCTGGTGGGAGCATCGGTGGGGCAGCGGCGATGAAGTCTTGGCGGAACGTGAGGGTGGCCCGACCAGGTACGTTCGAGGGGACGTGGTGAGCGCCGATCTCCGGATGGCGCGGTCGATCAAGCTTGATAAGATGGCGGCACTTGGCCGGCCATGCGCGTCTACCTCAACACAAGTGCCATTAACCGCCCGCTCGACGACCTCTCGTCCGAGCGGGTCCGCGTCGAGGCCGAGGCAATAGTTGCGTTGCTGGCGGCCGTCGAGGACGGAACCGTCGAGTGGATCGGCTCCGAATATCTCGACTTCGAGGTCGGGCAAGATCCCGACGGCGAGCGCGTGAAGCGCGTCCGAAGCCTGCTCGCGCTGGTCAGCAGACGCATCCCGGCGTCACCGGCTGTGGCGAGGCGCGCCCGTGCGATCGAGGGGGTGGGGTTGCGTGGGCTCGACGCCCTCCACGTCGCGTCCGCCGAGGCTGGCGGGGCGGAGCTGCTCGTCACCACCGATGATCGGATGATGCGTCGGGCGGCCCGGGCAAGGCTCCCGCTACGCGTCAAGCTCGTCACGCCTCTGGAGGCGATGTCATTGTTGCCGCGCAGTGGCGCTCGATGAGCACGGGCCGATTGACGAACGCAGAGATCCGGGCCCGGGGCTGGGAGGCGCTCGTGGAGAAGCTCGGTCCCTCCGGCGCGTTGCGCTTCGCGATGCAGACGGAGCGTGGCCGAGGGGACTATGCTGAGCGCCGCCACCGGATGCTCGGCGGGCTCTCGGTGGGCGAGCTGCTCTCCCGGATGCGTCGGCGCGCCCGTCGCCGGCAGCCGCGGTCGTAAGCGGCGTCTCCTCTACCGGTCGGCGGTGCTTGCACTCTGCCCGAGGAACCGAAATGTCAGGGGTTGGCGGGGCTCGCTTACCATGCCGAGCGAATCGGATACTGCGAGATGAGCGGGTCGGGGCCGAGCATCACCAGTCCGTGGACGATGGCCTGGGACACGAGCATCCGGTCGAAGGGGTCGCGATGGAGCGGCGGAAGCCTGTCGAGATGAAGGGCCGATTCCTCGTCCAACCCGAGGGCGTCGATGCCGTGGCGGCGTCGCTGCGCTGGCACGAACCGCGTTGGCGCCTCAGGCAGCGGAAGCCGGCCGGCCGCGTGCGTGAGGGCGATCTCCCATGCGGAGACGGCGCTCAGATAGATGTCCTTGTCCGGGTCCACGAACAGCTCGCGCGCCCGGGGTGACAGGTCGGACATCCCGCCGATGATCCAGAGGAACGTACAGGTGTCGAGCAGGAGTTTCACCCGGGCTTCCCCTCCCAGCGGTCCATTTCGGCCTCCGAGAGGGGCTCGAAGAACGCGGCCAGAATCTCGAACGTACCTTTCGCCAGCCCGACCGGCCGACGGGCTGTCCGACGGGCCGCCACCGGGCGAATCTCCGCGACGGGAACGTTTCTATTACAGATGACGATCGTCTCGCCCGCGGCGACACGGGCCAGGTAGCGGGACAGGTGGGTCTTGACGGCGTGGATGTTGGCCCGGATCATGGTCAACTTTTGAGTCTACAATATGACTAAGTCAATCCTCCTGTCCAACGCGTCAAGCTCACCGAGCGTCGCACCGTCTTCCTCAAGGCCGAGAGGGACCCACTCTCATGCTCACGCGTGGGTCGGGCTCAGGCCCTGGTGGGGACGAGTGTCAGCTCAGGCATCGGATAGTGCCGCACGTTGCCGGTCGCGAGGGCCGCTGCCTCCGTCACCGCGGTGGCCGCGATCAGGCAGTCGGCCAGCTCGAGGCGGCGCGCTCGCTCTCGCTGCTTGAAATGTCCCGCCAGCTCCGCCACCGAGCGGGTGACGTCGAGCAACACGAGACTATCCAGCAAGGCCGTTGTCCGGGCGCGCTCCTGCACGTGCATCCCGGCATGAATCTCGGCGACGGAGATGACGGAGCAGCAGGGGATAGCGTGCCCGGTCACACGCAGCAGGAGCGCCTGGGCGGCGGCGCGGCCCCTCAGAAGGTCGATCAGGACGTCTGTGTCAATGACGACCTTACTCATGTCATCGTCTGCGCTCATGCCCTCCGGCGGATCGGCCGCGTGGAGCGCCGCAGGGATCGAACGAAGCGGCGCGTGCCCCTGGCGAGTTCCGGATGCTCGCTGTCCTTCCAGGCGCCGAAACTGTCGACGACCGCCCGCCGGAACCGGAGACGCCGGAGTTCGTTCCGGAGAGCCTCTCCGACGACCCGGCTCTGCTGGCCGCGGGGAACGACGCGGCGCAGCTCGTCGAGCAGCTGTGCGGGGAGAAGGAAGTTCGCCTGCCGCATCGAGTCGCCCATGATCCCTTCCCCCATGTTCCTATACGATCATCTATATATTAGTATAGAGCACGTTGCGGCCCCGTAGCCGCTCAACTTCCCGACCTCACCCCATCAGCGTGAAGAGGTCCTCCTGGATCAGGCGCAGCTTCCCAACGAGGTCGACTGCGCGCGGAGCCAGGCCGATGACACACCCCTCGATGAGCCGATCTCCACTCGCTTCGCTCGGCAGGAATGCAGGTGACGCGTGCGTACTGGCATATTGACACTAGGGAATGATACGCAGTCGCCCCCGTCGTATGGCGCGGTAGATGGAGAAGTTACGTCGATCGATCGTGAACACGCGGTCGAGGCGATCGCGCTCGGCGAGCCTCACCAGGGCAGCGTCGGCGAGGTCCATCGGGACATCTCGGTACTTCGTCATGAGTTGCTCGATGCGCGCCACGTCCCCCTCGTCGAGAGCCAGGAGCCTGAGGACGCCTGACGAGAGCATCTCGAGCCGCGCGCGCTGGCATGGCCACGAGAAGCTCAGCAAATGGGAGGCCTCGGTGAGCGCCGGCCATGCCGTGGCCAGGTCTTCGGTCAGCGTGTCGACCACACGCCGGCAGGACGTGTGATGCGGGTCGCTCCGATCGAGGAGCGCCACGAGTGGGCCGGCGTCAGTGAGCAGCACGTGCGGCTCGGCGGCCGCGGAGGAGGGCACGCACCTTGTCACCGGTCCGCTCCGAGAGTCGGGCTCCGCCGCTGTCGCCGATCCCGATCAGGTGATCGATCCGCTCGCCGACCGTCCGGCCTGAGGCTGGCGGCTCCTCCGCCTCGGCGAGATGCCGGATGGCGGAACGGATCACTTCGGACTTGCTCTGCCCGCGCGCCTTGACTTCGCCGGCCTCAACAGAGGAGCATCGCCACGTGGGCGCCTCCTCGCCGGGCCGGGGCAGTACCGATGAGCGCTAGGAAGCCAACCCGAACGCCGGGAAAGACGACCGGGGCGCCGACCAAGGCCCAACTCGCCGCCGAGACCGCCGCCCTCCGGGCTGAGCTCGTCGAAGCGCGAGAGCAGCAGGCGGCCACCGATGAGATCCTCGGCATCATCTCCCGATCGCCCACCGACGTTCAGCCGGTCTTCGACGCGATCGCTCGCCATGCCGTCATGCTCTGTGGCGGCGAGGGCGGCACCGTGTTCCGGTACGACGGCGAGCAGATGCACTTTGTCGCACACCACAATTTGCGGCCGGGGGGAATGGAGCGTTTCCGAAGCTTCCCGCGGCCACCGGATCGGAGCCTCCCCCCGGCCTGGCCATTCTCGATCGGGCCATTGTGCACGTTTTGGACCTCCAGGGATCGGAGTTCACGGGCTCCCCCGCGCGCGAAGTGGGCTTCGGCAGTGCGATCGCAGTGCCCTTGCTACGCGATGGCCAGGCCGTCGGCGCCATCGCTGTCTCGCGGCAAGCAACCGGCGGCTTTTCCGACCGCCAGATCATGCTTCTCCAGACCTTCGCCCGCCAGGCCGTCATCGCCCTCGAGAACGTCCGGCTGTTCCGGGAGCTGGAGGTACGCAACGCCGGCCTCGCCGAAGCGCTGGAGCAGCAAACAGCGACGAGCGAAATCTTGCGCGTCATCAGTAGCTCGCCGACCGACGTCCAGCCGGTGTTCGCGGCGGTGGCCGCGAGCGCGGCCCGCCTGTGCAGGGCGTACGATGCCGCCATCTTCCTGGTCGACGGGGACGTGTTGCGCCTCGTCGCGCATGATGGCCCAATCCCGGCTCACCCCATTGGCGAGGGCCCTCCTCTGGTTCGGGGGGCCGCGGCTGGGCGCGCAGTCCTCGAGCGGCGCACGATCCACCTCGTGGACGCGCAGGCCGAGACCGACGAATACCCTGAGGCGAGCGCGAACGCCCGGCATTTCGGTCACCGCACGACGTTGGTCGCTCCCCTCCTCCGGGGTAGCGAGGCGATCGGGGTGATCGCCATGCGGCGCGTCGAGGTCCGGCCGTTCACCGACCAGCAGCGGGAGCTGCTGGAGACCTTTGCCGCGCAGGCGGTCATTGCCATCGAGAACGTGCGGTTGTTCGAGGAGCTCGAAACGCGTAACCGCGATCTCACGCAGGCCCACGCGCAGGTCACGGAGGCTCTGGAGCAGCAGACCGCCACGAGCGAGATTTTGCGTGTCATCTCCCGTTCGCCTACCGATGTCCAGCCCGTGTTCGATATCATCGTCAGGAGTGTCGTGAAGTTGTGCGGCGGCCTTTTCAGCACCGCCTTTCAGTTCGATGGTGAGCTCCTCCGCTTGGCGGCGCATCACAACGTCGGTCCTGAGGGCCTCGCGGAGCTTCATCGCGTGTATCCCGCGCACCCCACCCGGGGTCTGCCGGCCGGACGGGCCATCCTCGAGCGCGCAGTCGTCCATATACCTGACGCCGAGCTTGATCCGGAGATCCAGGTTCGCGGCCTCTCCCGTCTGATCGGTTGGCGAAGTGCCCTGATCGTTCCAATGCTCCGAGAAGACGCTCCCATTGGCGTCATCACAGTGTCGCGTGCCACTGCCGGACTGTTTACCCATAGAGAGATCGAACTACTCCAGACGTTCGCCGACCAGGCGGTCATCGCCATCGAGAACGTGCGGCTCTTCACGGAGCTGGAAGTCCGCAACCGGGACCTGACGGAATCGTTGGACCGCCAGACGGCCACCGCCGAGCTCCTCCGGGTCATCAGCCAGGCGCAGACGGACATCCAGCCGGTCTTCGAGGCCATCGCGGACAGCGCTATGCGGTTGTTCGGGGCATGGTCGGCGGCGGTGTTCCGGTACGACGGTGAGCTGACCAGTCTCGCAGCCGCCCGCGGCGGTTTGCCGGGGAGCGCGGAATCCTTCGCCGCGCGGCTCCGGGTGCCCTGGCGTCCTACGGACGACATGCCGCCGGGGCGAGCCCTGTTGACCCGGGCGGTGCAGCATGTTGCTGATGTCAACGCGGACCCATCCTGGGGCCCGCAGCTCTACCAGGACGCGAGTGAGCGCGGCTTCCGTTCTGTGGTCGCGGTGCCGATGCTTCGCGGACGCGATGCGCTTGGGGTCATCGCCATCACGCGTGCCCGAGTGGGGGGCTTCTCGGCGACTGAGATCGGGCTCCTGCAGACGTTCGCGGACCAGGCGGTCATTGCCGTCGAGAACGCGCGGTTGCTCACGGAGCTGGAGGCGCGAAACTGCGACCTCACCGAGACCCTTGAGCAGCAGACGGCCACCGCGGAGATTCTCCGAGCCATCGGGACCTCCCCGACGGACGCGCAACCGGTGTTCGAGGGGATCGCCCGCAGCGCGGTCAGTGTATGCCGGGCCCTGGGCTGCGCGGTATTCTTCATCGAGGGAGACGTCATCCACCTGGCCGCGACGCACGGCGTGAGGCCGGAGCGCGTCGAGCGCTTCCGCACGCAGTTCCCGGCGCCGGTCAGCGCCGAGCCCGAGTTCGCCCGGGTCATTCGCGAGGGAATGTTCCACTTGGCGGACATCGAGAACAACCCGGGGGCGACCGCGGAACAGATCGAGTTTGCACGGCTGGGAGGCTATCGCACTCGCCTCATGGTCCCGATGGTGCGCGGCGACAGCGTGCTAGGCGTAATCGCAGTCACTCGCGAGGCCCTCACGCCGTTCCCCGACCGTCAAGTGGACCTGCTGAAGACTTTCGCCGACCAGGCCGTCATCGCCATCGAGAACGTCCGGCTGTTCAAGGAGCTGGAGGCGCGTAATCGGGACCTGACGGAGTCGCTAGACCGCCAGACGGCCACCGCCGAGATCCTCCGGGTGATCAGTCAATCGCAGACGGACGTGCAGCCAGTCTTCGAGGTCATCGCGGACAGCGCTATGCGGCTGTTCGGGGCGTGGGGGTCGCTCGTGTTCCGCTATGACGGCGAGCTGATCAGCCTGGCGGCTGCGCGAGGAGGCTTGCCGGGGAGCAGCGACACGATGATGGCTCGCTTTGAGAGCCACCCGGCAACTGACAGCACTATGGCGGGCCGCACAATCCTGTCGCGGGCCGTGCAGCACATCGTGGACATCGAGACGGATCCGTCCTGGGGCCGTCTCCTTGGCGAAAACGCCAGGCTCCGGGGCTGGCGTTCGAGCGTGCAGGTGCCCATGCTCAGCGGGGACGATGTCCTCGGCATCATCGCCGTTTCCCGCGCCGAGCCGGGAGGGTTCTCGCCGGCCGAGATCGCGCTACTTCAGACGTTCGCCGACCAGGCGGTGATCGCCGTCAAGAACGCGCGGCTGCTCACAGAAATCCAGGCAAGCAACCGAGACCTCACCGAGTCGCTCGACCGGCAAACGGCCACCGCCGACATTCTCCGAGTCATCAGCCAGGCGCAGACGGATGTGCAGCCCGTGTTCGAGGCGATCGTGCGCAGCGCGGCACGACTCTGCGGCGCCATGCACGGCGGTGTGTATCGATTCGACGGCGAGCTGGTGCACTCGGTCGCTCACGAGGGCTACACGCCGGAACAACTCGAGCAGTGGCGTCGAACGTTCCCACGCCCGGTGAGCGCGCCGGGCGCCGCCTGCGCGGCGATCAGGACGGGCAGGATGGCGTATATCGCGAATGTCGAGGATAGTGCCCCATTCCAGATCAGCTTGGACAACATGGCCAACCTCCGGTCGCGTGGCACGCGGAGCGTGCTGGCGGTTCCGATGCTTCGGCAAAATGAGGTGATCGGCGCCATCAGCCTGGCCCATCAGCAGGTCGACGCATTCTCCGATGCCCACGTGGAGCTGCTGAGAACGTTCGCTGACCAAGCCGTCATCGCCGTCGAGAATGCGCGACTGCTGGCAGAGCTGCAGGCGCGCACAGTGGACCTTACGCGCTCGGTGGGGCAGCTCACCGCCCTCGGCGAGGTGGGTCAAGCCGTGAGCTCATCGCTGGACCTGGAAACGGTGCTCACGACCATCGTCTCGCGCGCCGTGCAGCTCTCGGGGCTGGACGGAGGCGTCATCTTCGAATACGACGAAGCGGCCGAGGAATTCGCGCAGCGTGTGGCGACCGGGCAGGCCGGCGCCGGCGTGCTTGCCGAAGCCCGGCGCACCGCCCAGATCCGCAAAGGTGAGGGGGTGGTCGGACGGACGGCGGTCACGCTCCAGCCGGCGCAGGTCCCCGACATCACCGTGGCCGGAGCGTACGAGGGCAGGCTGCGCGAGACCCTGATCGCGGTCGGCATCCGCGCATTGCTGGCGGTGCCCATGCTGCGCGAGGGCCGCCTGATCGGCTGCCTGGCCGTGACCCGGAACGCGCCCGGCGACTTCCCGCCCGAGACCATCGAGCTGCTCCGGACCTTCGCCACCCAGTCGGCGCTGGCCATCCAGAACGCGCGGCTGTTCAAGCAACTCGAGGTAGCCAATCGGCACAAGTCTGAGTTCATGGCCGGCATGTCGCACGAGCTCAGAACCCCGCTCAACGCCATCATCGGCTACTCGGAGATGCTGCAAGAAGAAGCCCAGGACCTCGGCCAGCCCGCCTTCGTCCCCGATCTCAAGAAGATCAACACGGCGGGTAAGCACCTGCTCGAGCTGATCAACGCCGTCCTCGATCTCTCCAAGATCGAGGCGGGCAAGATGGAGCTCTACCTCGAGCGGTTCGACGTGGCGGCGCTCGTCGAAGAGATCGGCGCCGTCGTCCAGCCGCTGGCCGCTCGGAAGAGCAACCGGCTAGTCGTCTCGTGTCCGCCCGACACCGGGGAGATGCGCGCGGACCAGACCAAGGTACGCCAGGCGCTGTTCAACCTGCTCTCCAACGCTTGCAAGTTCACCGAGAGTGGGACCGTCTCCTTGACGGTCCGACGCGAGTGGGTGTCGGAACAGCGTGCGCACTGGATCGTGTTCGCGGTGGCGGACACGGGGATCGGCATGACCGAGGAGCAGATAGGGCGGCTCTTCCAGGACTTCTCCCAAGCCGACGCCGCCACCGCGCGGCGTTTCGGCGGCACCGGGCTCGGCCTTGCCCTCTCCCGGCGGCTCTGCCGCATGATGGGCGGCGACATCACGGTGCAGAGCGAGCCGGGCCTGGGGAGCACGTTCACGATCAGGCTACCGGCGGAAGTGGCCGAGGCAGGTGCGACACCACGCGAGGCCTCACCCCCGGGACAGGGGCAGGATACGGCCGCGCCGGGAATGGAGGAGGGGACGGTGCCGTCTGCGGGGCGCTCGGAAGCGCTCGCTGGCACCGTACTCGTCATCGACGACGAGCCAGCCGTCCGCGACATCGTCACCCGCTTCCTGGGCCGCGAGGGATTCCGCGTCATGACGGCGGCCAGCGGGGAAGAAGGGCTGCGGTTCGCCCGGCAGGTCGCACCCGACGTGATCACCCTCGATGTGCTCATGCCCGGCATGGACGGTTGGGCAATACTGGCTGCGCTCAAGGCCGACCCGCTCCTGGCCAATATTCCGGTCGTCATGCTCACGATCGTCGAGGAGAAAAACCTCGGCTACGCGCTCGGCGCCGCCGACTACCTCGTCAAGCCCCTCGATCGCGACCGTCTGATCGAGGTGATCCGTCGCCACCGTCCGGAGCGGCCGGTGCTCGTCGTGGATGACGACCCGGAGCTGCGTGGTTTGATCCGCCGCGTTCTGGAGCGTGAGGGCCATACCGTCATTGAAGCCGAGAATGGGATGATCGGTCTCGCGCGGGCCCGGGAGCGACAACCGGGCCTGGTCCTGCTGGACCTCATCATGCCGGAGATGGACGGCTTCGACTTCCTCGAGGAATTCCGCCGAGAGGAAGCATGGCGGGCCGTTCCCGTCGTCGTGGTGACGGCCCGGGACCTGACGCCTGAGGACCGCGCCCGTCTTTCGGGTTCGGTGGAGCGTGTGCTCCTGAAGGGAGCCCAGGGGGGAGACGCGTTGCTGCGAGAGATCCGCGAGCTGGTGGCGGCGTCGGTCCGGCGGAGCGGAGGAGAGCGCTGATGCCGAAGATCCTGCTCGTCGAGGATAACGAGATGAACCGCGATATGCTCTCTCGCCGTCTGGCGCGGCGCGGCTACGAGGTGCTCGTCGCGGTAGACGGCGAGGCCGGCGTGGAAATGGCCACGCGAGAGGCGCCCGCCCTCATCCTCATGGACATGAGCCTGCCTGGGTTGGACGGCTGGGAGGCCACGCGCCGGATCAAGGCGAGCCCGGCCACGCAGGCCATCCGCGTCATCGCGCTCACCGCGCACGCCATGGCCGGCGACCGAGAGAAGGCCGTGGCCGCCGGTTGCGACGACTTCGACACCAAGCCGGTGGACTTCGAGCGGCTGCTCGGCAAGATCCAGACATTGCTGGGAGGCCAGGCCACCTCGTGAGCCAGATCACGGCCATGCGCATCGCTCAGCTTCGCGCGATGCTGGCGTCGCACGGCGCGGCCCAATGACCGATCCGGCCGCCCTGGCCCACCTGCGCCACGAGCTGCGCACGCCGCTCAACCACATCATCGGCTATGCCGAGATGCTCCTCGAGGACTCCGGCCCCCGACTCGCCGGAGATCTGCGCGGGCTCCTGGACGACGCCCGGCAGGTGCTAGCGGCCGTGAACGAGCGGCTCGCCCCGGGAGGAAGGGACGCCGAAACGCTCGACCTTTCGGCCCTCGGGACGGTAGTGGCAACTCCGTTGGGACGCATCGCGGCCGCCACCGATCGGCTTGCCCGTGAGGCCGCTGCCGTCGGCGCAGAAAGCGTGCTGCCGGACGTGAAGCGCATCGCCGAGGCGGTCGGACGCCTGGCGACGCTCGTGAAGCCCGACGTCGCTACGGCTAGTACAGGAACCGCTCCGGCTGATGCCGCTCACGCCCCAGAGGCGGCGAGGGCGCCCCAGGGCGGCATCCTCGTGGTGGACGACGACGCGGCCAACCGCGATCTGCTCGCCCGGCGGCTCGTCCGCGAGGGCTACGAAGCGCGCACGGCCGCCGACGGCACGGCGGCCCTGGCGGCGCTCAAGCCCGGCGCGGGCGCCCCGGTCGACCTCGTGCTGCTCGATGTGATGATGCCAGGTTTGGACGGCTACGAAGTGCTACGCCGCATGAAGGCGGACCCGACCTTGCGCGACATCCCCGTGCTGATGATCTCGGCGCTCGACGAAGTCCAGAGCGTCGTCCGCTGCATCGAGCTGGGGGCCGAGGACTATTTGCCCAAGCCCTTCGACCCCGTCCTGCTGCGCGCGCGCATCGGCGCTTGCCTCGAGAAGAAGCGGCTGCGTGACCAGGAAGTCCGCCACCTCGCGGAGCTGGCCGAATTGAACCGTGTCCTTGCGGCGGGCCTGCGTGAGGGGGTAACGACCAAACAGCGCCGATCAGCGCAGGCGGCCGAGAAGGAAGTCAATGCCCTGCTGGACGCATCGCGCGAGTTTGGCTTGCCCGGCC
>Ga0187893_10004180_pt1 | contig 27939 bp, 20 predicted proteins | sample MA1701074metaG_FD_139574 | JGI IMG/M metagenome (GOLD analysis project Ga0187893, IMG submission 139574) | White microbial mat communities from a basaltic lava cave in the Kipuka Kanohina Cave System on the Island of Hawaii, USA - MA170107-4 metaG ... | reverse complement strand
TTGTTCAGCGTGACGGGGCCGCTGAAGGTGCTCCCTGCGCTGTTGGTGATGCGCAGCGTATTCCCGCTCGAGCCGGCCGCCACCGTGATCGGCTGGGCAAACGTGCCCGACAACCCGCCGTTCAACGTCGCATCGGCGCTGCCGCTGGTGTCCCCGAGCGTAATGACGTTGCTAGCCGCCCCAAACGCGTTCGCACTCGTCGTGCCGCTGACCGTGCCGGTCTTGATCGTCAACCCGCCGGTAAAGGTGTTGGCGCCGGAGAGCGTGAGTGTGCCGGTACCGGCTTTGGTCACTGACCCGGTCGTCGTCCCAATGATACCGGTAATGGTCGTGTTGCCCGCGCCGTTCACGGTGAAACCGGCGGCGGGACCGGTCACGGCCGGGAGGGTGAGGAGCGTGCCGGTGTCGGCGGTGAAGGTGGCGCCGCTGGCGGAGAGGGTGGTGGCGCCGAAGTTGACCCGGGCGGTCCCGCTCGTCACGTTGCTGCCGGCGATGATGGTGAGCGTCTGCGCCCCGATCGACAGCGTGCCCAGTGTGTGCGTCACCCCGGCCCCGGCGGTGAGGCGGTCAGATTCCACCGCCGCGGGCCCGCCTATTGTCGTGGCCGTACCCCCATAGGTCGCACCGGCCGTCACGCCCAGCGACAGCGTCCCGCCGTTGAGATTCAGCGGCGCCGTCGCCAGCGTATTCAGGGCGTTCGCGACGTTCAATCGCAGGGTGCCGGCACTCAACGTCGTGCTGCCTGCGGTGGTCGTCCGCGTGCTGGTCGTACCCAGCGTCATCTGACCTGCCCCTTGCTTGGTCATTGCAAAGGCGCCGCCAAGAGCGCCGAGCGTGAGGTTCGTGCCCGTCGCGGTGTCAAACACGGCCGGGCCAGCCGTGAGCGTCGTTGTGCCAAAGGTCACGCCGGCGGTCCCGCTCGTCACGTTGCTGCCGGCGGCGATAGTGAGCGTCTTTGCTCCGATGGAGAGCGTGCCGAGCTGGTGGGTAATCCCCGGAGAGGCGGGGGTCGCCTTGTCGGAGACGATCGTCGAGGACGAGGTCACGGTCGTGTTATACGCCGTAATGCTGGTATCCGTCGCCAAGTCCAGGGTGCCGCCACCGAGCGACAGCGGTGCCGCGGCAAGACCCAAGGCCTGCGGGTTCGCGGCGATCACGGTCCCGGCGTTGATCGCGGTCGTGCCGGTGTAGGTATTGGTGCCCGAGAGCGTCAGGGTGCCGGCCCCATTCTTGGTCAGGGTGGTGCCCGTGCCGCCGATGACGCCGCTGACCGTGAGGTTGCCCGCTCCGGCCACGGTCACGGCCCCGCCGCCTGCGCTGATCGTCTGCGCGGTCGAGGAACCGCTCGCCGCCGTAAGCGACACGGCCCCGCCACCGGTCGAGAGTTTGCCCAGGGTCATGCTTCCGGCGGAATTAAAGGCCATCGCTCCCGTACCCTGGGTTTGAAGCGTATCGGCGGTATTGGCGAACGTGATGGTGCTGGTCGTTGGCGTGAGCGTCTGGAAGGTCACGTTGATGTTGCTGGGCACCAGTGCGGTGCCGCTTAAGTCGGCGATCGTGATCGCGTCATCGGCCTCGAATGTGGTATTGGCAGCCAGGCCTTCTAGGGTAGCCTTGGTAACATCGAGCGTGACGGGATCCAGGAGGAGAGAGCCGGTGGTTCCATTCGGCGCAAGGGCATTCACTGTCCCGTCAAAGACGAGGTGGTGCCCAGACACTTCCACCTGGCCGCCGTTACCGCTCAACTCCCCGCCCCGCGCCAAGATGGTCCCGCTGAAGCGCATATCCTGGTCCGCCCAGACGACAATCTGCCCGCCGTCGCCTCGGGTCACGGCATCGGCGCTGAGCACCGCGCCAGACTGCGCGACGATCGTCACCGCGTTGTCACCAAGGCCCTCTCCTTTGAAGCCGCCGCCTACCGTGATCGTCCCGCCGCCCGCATCGCCGGAGGCATCCAGTCTGGCGGCCTCAGTGAGCGCGATCTCCTCCCCCCGCAGGAGAATCGTCCCGCCCTTGTCGCCGGCCCCCGCTCCGCCTGCATCCAGCGTCCCGGCGACCGTGACGAGGCCCTCGTCGCCGCCCCGCAGCGCAATCTCGCCCCCTTCATTCACCAGCCGCCGCGCTCGGATCACTCCCTGCTGGTTGATCACCGAGGACACCAACTCCTTCGAGGCCTGCGCGGTCAGCAGCACCTGGCCCCCGTCCGCCTCGATCCGCCCGGCGTTCTTCACGGCGTCGCTCAGCGCTTGCCCGTTCAGATCCGTCACCTGCCCCAACACCTTCCCATCCACGGCATACTGGATCAGTCCGTCGCCTTGAAAATCCACCGCCATCCGGGTGCCCGCTCCCAGGCCCACCGTCCCGACCTTGGCCGCAATCAGCCCCTCGTTCACCACACCCGGAGCCGTCAACACAACGAACCCGTGATCCGACACGGTGATGGTGCCCTTGTTGATAATCGAGGCCAGAGCTTTGCCGGGATCCTGCCGGAAAGCAAAGCGCCCGGTCTGGAGGTCGTGATCCTGAAGACTCAACGTCGTGGCGAGGAATCCCGCGGCGTTCACGACGGAGCCGGCCCCGAAGAGGATGCCGTTGGGGTTGAGGAGGAACACCCGGCCGTTGGCGAGCATCGAGCCGAGGATCACGGAGGGGTCGCCGCCGATCACACGGTTGACGGCCAGCGAGCCGGCGTTCGGTTGGAGGAACCGGACGGTCTCATTGGTCCCGATGCCGAAGTTCTGCCAATTCAACAGCGCCCGGTCGCTGGCTTGTTCGATGTGGAGTGTCTGGGCGGTGGGCTGCTTGATCGTCGCCGCCCCGCCGACCACCTGGCCTTCCGTCGGCAAGGCATAGAGGAGTGCGGGGGCGAGCACCTGGAGAACAGCCAGCAGGAGGCAAAGAAGCACAAAGGGGTGCCGGCTCACCTGTCTCTTTTGATACTTCAATGTGAGTACTACGACTGCACCAGGACCCTAGGAGCCCCTACGAATCCGTGAGCGGCGAATGGTCAAGAGATTAGGCTCCGACCCCGTGGTCGGCGTCTCATTGCTATCGGTTGGTCTAGCAGGACCTTGAGCCTATGTCGTGGATTTTCAGCAATTTGCATACCAACAATGGTTCCATTTTGACCTGGTTGTTTTTTGCCAACGTTTCCGAGGCCATCTGCTATCTTGGGTTACCAACGAGGGCTGAGAGTCACGTCGAAGAGAATCCTGCTGTGACAAAGTTTTGACAGGAATAACGGGTAGATGGAGAAAGTCAGCGGTATGCGTGAATGAGTGGAGGGGGCTTAGCGCTCATCACAGTCGCGCGTTGATCCCGAGATAGAGCGTCGGCGACGAGCCGCCACTCAGAGAGCCGGTCTGGGTCTTGGGCGGCTCGATTGGAAAGCCCAGATCAACACGCAGGGCCGCATCATACCAGGGCAGATTCACCCGGAGCCCCGGGCCGACGCCCGTAAGGGAGTAATAGGCTTGCTGGCCGACCGATGGACTGCGAATCCGTGCCGCGCCGTTGTCGATGAACAGGCCGAACTGAGCCACGCTGACATAGGGCACTGGAAAACGCAACTCGGCGCTCACGGCGTAACCATCGTCACCGAGCCGCTCTCCGAGGATGTAGCCGCGAACCGAGTCCGCCCCGCCCAAGAAGAATTCCTCGATAACCGGGAGAGGCCCTGTCGCCATCTGGCCGGTTCCCCGGAGAATCAGGAAGGTGCGATCCCATAAGGACTGCGTACGCCCCACGGCCACGTTCACGTGTTGGAATCGGTTGTCTGCTCCCTTCCTCGTCGCGTCCGGCGCATTGTCTGCCATACCGCCCAGGATATGACCGAGACCCTGATAGCCGTAAACGGAGAGAAAGGTCCTCCCGGTGGTATCCGTCCGGTCAAAGCTTACTCCCAGCTTGAGCATCCGGAGCGCGTCGTTCCCGATCACGTTATCGAGCAGGCTGAGCTTGTTGTCCTTGGCCAGGTAGCCGACATCGAGAAACAGATTGTCCACGCGTGATCTGATCAGTGGGTGCGTGATCGAGATGTCATAGGTCTGTAGTGTGCCGGTGATCTTGAAGTCTGCCAGGAATGCCCCCACATCAAAATTTCCGTTCGACCCGGACAACACCAGCCTTGTGCCCTGGCCGCCGACGGGCACGGAATAGGAACCTAACTGGAAAAACAGATTCCGGGTGTCGTTGCCGATGATGAGATTCGCGGTGAACACGGCTCCCGGGAGAAGCGCATTCCCGACCTCCAGTCCGAGATCGAAGCGGTCCCGCGAGATGAAGGGGACGCCGAAATTGTTGTACCCGGCGGAGACGTGAATCGGCCGCTTGTCCTGCGCCTTGGCGACGATGTCCGTTGTGCCGACCACTTTTCCGGGCTGCAGGATGGCGGATACGGACAGATCGGGGTTGTCGCTCAAAAGGAGCAGCGCCCGCTCGAGCGAACTGTACTTGATCGCTTCCTCGTCATACACCTTGCCGAAGTACCGTCGGATGAATGCCGTGGAGTAAAACTTGTTTCCAGTAATATCGAGGTTGCCCGCATACCCTTCCAGCACGGCAATTTCGACGATCCCAAACTTGATCTTCTGTTCGGGGAGATAGGCCTTGGCGAGAGAGTACCCCCGTCGGCGGTACTCATCCGTGATGAGGTCTGCGACCCGCTCCAGGTCGACCAGCGTCAGCGTCTGGTCGACGAAAGGTGTCAGAACCTGCGCCAGATCCCAGGTTGGGACGACGCGATTGCCCGATATGGTGAAGCCCTGGACAGGGATCGTGGCCGGCGGCTGCGCCTGCTCCATCACCGGCGGCTGCGCCTGCTCCGGGGGCTCCTGACTCGACTGCGCGCGGCTTGCGGGGGGCGCAGCCAGCATCCCCACCATCACGAGGCAGGCACCCAATCGCCACCCAATCGCCCGTCTGCATTTTCCCGAAGGCAGGGCCGATGGAGAACCTAACATGAGCCGACCATCCCCGGCGGGCAGGTCGGTCGCGGACGATGCGGCATGTCCCTCTCCTCTTTGGGGGGAGGCGGTTCGACGATCTCAATCACACCGTCCTGATTTGTGGGAGGGGTTGGCGGAGGCAGCGGAGTGCATCCCGCGCAGAAAATTGCGATGGTGACGAGAAGGACAAGACTTCTCATGTACGGTTGGCTCGTGCAGGGCAAGGCGACACGAAGCCTAGCCTTCCTGATAAGGAAATGCAATCGACGAAGTCCGTCGCTTCCTGAAATCCGAACACCTGAGAGAGAAAAACCAGTAGACGGCTTGTGCCCTACAGGAGTGCTTGTAGCTTGGATTTGAGAGTGAGGACCGCCTTAGAGTGGATCTGACAGACGCGGGACTCGGTCACTTTGAGAATCGTGCCGATCTCCTTCATCGTCAGCTCCTCGTAGTAATACAGCGTCAGCACCGTTCGTTCATTGTCCGGTAATTGCTGGATGGCCTGCCCAAGCATCTGACGGATGTTCTCAGACACGACCATCGAAAGCGGATCCGGATGCTCGGTGTCCACGAGCGCTCGGATAATCTTGCTCCCGTCCCCGTCCTGCACGCCCAAGTCCTCGATGCTGACCAGGATTGCCCCCTGCGAGCGGGACAGGAAGTCATTCAGTTCGGGCACCGACATTTTCAAGGCCGCCGCCGTTTCCTCGTCCGTGGGCGGCCGGCCGAGCTTGCGCAATAAGGCGGTGTGGGTCTTCTGGAGCAATGAGATGCGCTGGTGGACCGAGCGTGGAATCCAGTCCATCGAGCGGATCTCATCGAGCATCGCGCCGCGGATGCGGAACTCGGCATAAGTCTTGAACTTGGCCTCCCGATTCGGATCGAATTTGGTCATGGCATCCATCAGCCCGATAACCCCCGCCGACACAAGGTCCTCTGCATCCAGGTGGGCCGGCAGCCTGTAGGCAAGCCGATGGGCGATCGCCTTGATCACCGGCACAAAGTCGCGGATGAGACGCTCCTGCTCGGAGTCCGCGCCTGCCGGGGCAACGGGGGACTTGACGGCGGCCACCTGGGTCATAAGCTCCCTCTCTCGTTTTCGTTCACCCCTAACACCCCCAGAGCCCAGTGCAAGGCGCGTACCATCGGAGAACAACGGAAACGGACGTGGTTCGATACACGAACGACCACCAACGGACACAAGTGTCCAGTTCCGGCTCAATTTTTGTTTACGTACCGGGTCCCAATCGACTGGACGCCTTGGGAGGCGTCAGAGCATTGACGATGCTCACCGGCCTTTTTCTGCCAGGTCCGGACAAGGACGGGAAGGACATGAGGCGCGGGAGTGCGGGAAAGGGAAGGTTGGGGATTAGGGATTGGGGTTAGGTGTTCGGGGAAAGCGAGAAAAGCGAGACGGGCGAGAGGAGCGAGACGCGCGGGAGAAGCGGGAAAGGCGAGGTAGAGGTCGTCTCGCTCGTCGCGCTACTCTCGCGCATCCCGCGTCAGATCAAACAGAGGCCTCGCCGTGTACCTTGGCGTCCAGCCCCTTGCGTTTCATTTTCTCGACCAGAGTCGTCCGGTTCAGGTTCAGCAATTGCGCGGCTCGACTCGTCACCCCGTTCGACCGGCGCAGCGCCTCCATAATCAGTCGATTCTCATACCGCTCCAATTCCTGCATGAGATTGACCCCGCCGTTGGTAAAGTCGAGCATTTCCAGATCGCGTGAGTGTCGCGCAGACGGCGCCTGAACGATCTTGTCGGGGAGATCGGCAAGGGTCACCGTGCCGGCCTGCTTGAGGATCACGACGCGTTCGACGAGGTTCTCAAGCTCACGAATGTTTCCCGGCCACTGGTATTGCATCAGCGCAGCCATGGCATCGCCCTCAACCCCGGCGATCGCCGCGCGCTTGCTTTCGTTGAAGGACTTGATGAAGTGGTCGATCAGAATGGGAATGTCGCTCCGCCGCTCACGGAGCGGCGGAATCGTAATGGGGATCACATTCAGCCGATAGAACAGGTCCTGCCGGAAGCGGCGTCCTTCCACCGCCTGTTCGAGGTCCTGGTTGGTCGCGGCAATGATGCGCACATCGACCCGGATGGTCTTGGTCCCTCCCACCCGCTCAAAGCAGCGCTCTTGGATCGCCCGCAGGAGCTTGACTTGTAACGGCAGGCTCATCTCCGCGATCTCGTCGAGGAACAGCGTCCCGCCGTGCGCCAGCTCGAAGCGGCCCATGCGCGCGTTGATCGCGCCGGTGAACGCGCCCTTCTCATGCCCGAAGAGCTCGGACTCCAACAGGGTTTCCGGGATCGCGCCGCAGTTCACCGGCACCAGAGGTCGGTCCCGCCGCATGCTGTTGAAGTGCAGCATCCGCGCGACCAACTCCTTCCCGGTCCCGCTTTCGCCCTGGATCAGCACGGTGCTGTCGCTGTCTGCCACCTTCTCGATGAACGCCTGGACGGCATGAATCTCATCGCTGGTCCCGATCAACTGAACCAGGGCATACTTCTCCCGGACGGTCTTGCGGAGCAGCACATTCTCCTGGCGCAGCCGCTGGAATTCCAGGGCCTTTTTGATCACGAGCCCGACGGCGTCCAGTTGGATCGGCTTGGTGATGAACTCGAACGCGCCGGCCTTCATCGCCCGGACGGCGCCTTCGATCGTGCCGTAGCCTGTCATCACCACACCGATGATCTGGGCATCCTGCCTGGATACCCGCTCGATCACTTCGATGCCGTCCAGCCCTTGGAGCCGAAGATCGGTGATGACGACGTTGACCGGCTCATCCTTGACCACCTGAAGGGCCGCCATCCCGTCGGGGACGACGGTGACCTGGTAGCCTTCTTCCTGGAGAAACTCTTTGAGCAACTCCCGGACGGTGGCTTCGTCATCGACAATGACGATGTGGGGGCGAGTACCGACTGACGGGGCTGGTGTCTGCGGCATGATTTCCAAAATTCCCCGAGGAACAGAGGCCTTTATAGCCCAAATACTGTGTTTCTGCCAGCAGATTCGATTTTCTCGCCAAAGACTTCGAGAAATGGTGATTTCACCCTGATACAAAACAGTCTGGCGTGGAACATCGCGCTGCTGCGCTTCTTTATTGCCCCCTCACCCTCATGACCCCTCACCCTCCCCTCTCCCCAAAGGGGCGAGGGAGCATGGAGGCGCGGGACTCTCTCTTTCAATCCCTCTCCCTTGAGGGAGAGGGCTGGGGTGAGGGTGGTGCGGAGAGGGAGCGAGGGCAAGATGGGTTCGCAGGCTCGAGGCTGATCGGGAGAACTTGACCCACCGGCAGAAAGGTCTGTATAAGGATTTGACCGTCCTCTCTGCGCGGCGCGCCCGTAGCTCAATGGATAGAGCATCAGACTACGGATCTGAGGGCTGCAAGTTCAAGTCTTGCCGGGCGCACCAACAATCAACGAGTTTTGGGCTACTGAGCCGCGACCTTCATGCGCTTCGAGGACCCCATCAGTCGCAATCGCGTCGAAATCCGTAATCCATGCGCATGGACATTGCTCTTCGGCCCGTTTTATTGGGCGAAGCACGGCGCATTGGGAGAAGGGCTCGTCGCGACTGTCCTCACCGTGTTCTCAGCGGGGCTCGCCTGGTTGGCTCTTCCCTTCTTTGCCGTCATTGTCCTCCGTCGTCGTTATGTGAGCAATGGCTGGCGAGAGCTGGAATGAGGAGGGAATCATGCCCACGCCCAGGAACGGGACACGAGTACCGCAGACCATCGACCTCGCCTGTCAGATTTTGAATGTCCTTGAGCCATACCAACTAACGACCGAACAGGCTGAAGCCGCAAGGGTCCTGAAAGACCATCAATGGAGCAGGAATCTCCGCAGCTAAAGTTTCCCTTGCAAGTCCCCGAAAGAGTATTGAGTAGACCGTCACAGAGGGGTGGCGCAGGTGGCCGGCCTGGAGATCCGGAGGATGGAACGAATACGCGCCTCAGAAGATGCCGTTCCAGGAGAGGCCTCCGGGACGGACGAAGCCCGGCCAAGCAACCATGGGGGCACTGACCGCGACTCGCCCGGTGTCCTCGTCCTGGCTCCGCCTCTACGGCTCCTCCACATGACTCAACGGGCGGCCGCTATAATCCGGCAGCTCGAGACCCTGCCCGATCAACAGGCGCCCGCCGGCATCGCCAACGGCCCTATCCCCTCGCCCCTCCGGCAGATCTGTGCTGAAATTTTCGGATTGCTCCAAAACCGCGCCGTCGCGAAAGACTGGGAACAGCTTGAGGTCAAGCACCTGATCGACAGCCTGAACCCGCCGATCCTGATTCGCGGCTTCGGAGTTCCAGACCCGTTCGGCTGGGCCCATGCACGGATCGTCATTATCCTGGAGCCGGTCGCACCTCCTCGGGCCGAGGTCCCCCGGTCACCGGAAGAGGAGTTCCGCTTTACCCCTCGGGAGAAGGCGGTCCTCGCCGCGCTCTCGAAGGGATGGACCAACAAGGAAATTGCCACCTCCCTGACGATCTCGCTCCCCACGGTGAAGGGACACATCAAGCAGATCATGCGAAAGACCGGTTCGGCCACTCGAACGGAGATTCTGGTGAAGGTCATCAAGGAGGCCGGATGAGAGGTCGTCTTACTTCGAGAGTCGGGCGAAACAAAAAGCCGGTCCGACCTTACGGCCGGACCGGCCCATCCCCCAACGGTCATTCCGCCAGTTAAATCAACTACCCGGACAAATCGCCTTGCTAAATAACCCCTCCCTGCTTCCGTCGCCGCCACCCCCAGAGACCCAGTCCCGCCAAGCCCATGCCCAGCATCAACACGCTCGCGGGCTCCGGGTTGGACACGAGCGGCGCCTGAGACTGCTGCTGGGTGCCGCCGCCTGGAGGTGGATCGCCGGCTGGCGTACCGCCGACCCGGTCCGCCAACGCCGTCAGCGTGGCGCCGTTGAAGTAGAAGTCTCCATCGGTCCGCTCGACCAGAACACCCAGAGCACCATCGCTAAGGGTGGACAAGTCAACGACGGAAATGGGCCCGGACGTCCACGACGCGGAGCCGTCCTGGATCGTCACCTTCGACGGGGTAGCATAGACCCCCTCATACTTCACCTTGAACTTCTCGTTTGTATCGACACCGGGGCCGACGTCATCGGCAAAGGTGAATATCGCGCTGGCCGAGGTCAGGGTATCCGTCGCAGCATTGAATCCGCTGAGGGTAAAGGTGAACGCGTATTGGTTGGCGCCGCTTTGCATCAGCGAAGGATTGCCGCCCACCGTGCCGGTAAGGGTAACCGGAACCGCCTGCGCGACCAGCACCAAGCAGACATTGAGAACCAGAATGGACAGCGCCCCCACCGCCCATCCAGCCCATCGAGGAGCCCTATGGACCCCTTGTGTTTTTCTGGCTCGCATGATTACTGCCCTCCTCGTGTAAATTGAACGGCTCGATCCCAAATGATGTATTCCTTGGAGAACCAAGCTGGAGCTATAGTGGAGCAATCCTCATACCATTTGAAGTCCTTGAAACTTCCAGGTCGAGAAAGTCTCTGTAACATATTGTTTTCATAGGACACTTCATCAGAATTCAACAATGGACTGGTTTTATTAAGCCGGCCTCGGAGTAGCTCAACTGTAAAGGCAGCCGACAGGGGGGAAGAGGCTTTGTAAGCGGTGACCTCGCCTTAGAAACTTGAGAAACAGGATACCCGTGAACTTTATTTTATATGTCAACATGTTATGGATCTTGTCGATTGTACAAACGGCCCTACCGGCAGTTCAGACGGCATGATTTACCTGTAAGGTTTCCCGACAGGACGACGAAGCGATTGAAATCATTTCTAAAACTTACGATTTCCCGGGAAGTGGGCCGGTCGACCAGATCGTCGGGTGAAAGCCACGAATGTTTCGCTCTCCCTCCGGCAAGCTCATGTAGCCCGTCTCCCCGCTCCCATGAACCAGTTCCGGCATCACCTACAATTGCTCAAGGTTCTGTCCCCAAGGGTGGCGGCGCGCGGCGGCTGTTTCCTGGCGTTTCAACGTATGCTGTGAGAGAATGCTTTTCCGTTCCATCCCCTGTTCCCGCATGGAGGTTCAGCCCATGTTCCTACGCAGCACTCTAATCGCCTTTCTCGCGATGTATGTCGCATTCGCCGGCTGTTCTCCGTCGTCGGAATCCAAGACCGCCACACATCGTGAACGCGGACTCGCGTATTTCGAGAAGGGACAATACCAGGAAGCCCTGCTCGAGTTCAAGAACATGGTGCAGGTCGATCCGAAGAACGCGGATGGGCACTACCGCCTCGCCCTCACCCTCCTGAAGATAGGCGGGCTGCCCAATCTCCAGGCGGCCTTCGCCGAGTTGACGAAGACCACCGAACTGGACCCCAACAACCGGGACGCGCAACTGAAACTCGGCGCTATGTACCTGCTCTCCAGGATGCCGGAGAAGGCGTTGGAGCGCGCCGATCTCATTCTCACCTCGACGCCCCAGGACGTGGACGGTCTCGTCCTTCGCGGCCAAAGTCTGATCGGGGAAAAGGAGTACGAAAAAGGCGTTGCGGACCTGAAGCAGGCCAGCCAACTCGACCCCAAGAACATCCGGATCTACCTGGACCTGGCGCGGACCTACGTGCTGATGAAGGATCTGCCCGCGGCAGAGGCGTCGTTGCAGGCAGCGCTCACGGTCGACCCGCAATCCCTGGACGCCCGGCTCGCCCTGGGTGATTTCAGGGCCCTGACGGGCAAGCCCCAGGAAGCGGAGGCCGAATACAAACGCGCCCTGGAGGCCAATCCGGACAAGGATGTGCCCTACCTGAAGTTGGCGGGCTTTTACCAATTGACCCGCCGATGGGCCGATGCGGAAGGCATGTACCAGCAACTCGCGACGCGGAAACCGAACGAGGACGGCCCACAGATCATCTTAGCGGACTACTACGCGTTCCTGGGTCAGGGAGACAAGGCTCGTTCGGCCTATCAACGGGCGTTGGAGGTGAATGCCAAGTCAATTCCCGCTCGAAACAAATTGATCGATCACGACCTCAACAGCGGGAAGGCGGCGGAAGCCGAAGCGCGCATCAGGGAGATTCTTGCCAAGAACCCGAAGGATCTGGACGGACGCTACTTCGATGCCCGGCTCAAACTCGCGCGCGGCAACACGGACGAGGCGATCGACTTGCTCCAACGGGTCCTCAAGGATGAGCCCCAGTCTGCCGGGGCGCACCAGTATCTGGGCCTCGCCTTTCTTGCCAAGAACGATCCGGCGCAGGCGCGTCGCGAGCTCACCGACGCCGTGAAACTCAGCCCCGCCATGCCCGAAGCTCGGACGGGGCTGGCCGCCCTCCACCTGGCCGAAGGTAACACCGACCTCGCCATCGAGCATGCCAGCGCGGCGATTCAGCTCAACCCGCTGCGCGTTCAACCGGTCATCATCCTCGGGGACGCCTATCTGCGGAAGGGCGACCTGTCCAAAGCCAAAACGATCTATGAGGCCTTCATCAAAGCGGCTCCGAAGGAACCGCTGGGCTATTACAAGCTCGCCCTGATCGCCCGCGCCGAAAAGAAGGATGACGAGGCGCTGGCACGCCTTGAAGAAGCCCTGGCCGCAAACCCAAACTTCGTCGATCCACTGGCTCAGATCGTGTCCATTTACGCCGGCCGCGGCAAACCTCAGATGGCCCGCGACCGCATCATTCGACAGCTCGAGATCTCCCCCAAGAACCCTCAGATCTACACCCTGCAAGGCCGATTGCTGGTAGGAATGAGAGACTTCGCACTGGCCGAAGCCTCATACAAGAAAGCCATCGAGTTGGACGCTACCGCAATGCCCGCCTACCTGAGCCTTGCCGAGCTGTATCGTGGCACCGGCAGGGTGGATCAGGCGATCAAGGAATATGAAGGTCTGATCGCCAAGAATCCAAAGTGGGTCCCCGGCTATCTGCTCCTCGGCATGATCAACGAGTCGCAGAAGGACTACGACAAGGCGAAAGCCCGCTACGCGGAAGCCCTCAAGATCAATCCCAAATTTTCCCCGGCCGCAAACAACCTGGCCTACCTTATGAGCGAGCAGGGAGGCGATCTCGACCAGGCTCTCGTGTATGCACAAACAGCCCACGAGGTGGCGCCGAATGACCCCAGTATCGCGGACACGCTCGGGTGGATTTATTACAAGAAAAAGGCCTACCTCAAGGCGATCGATCTCCTGAAGGAGGCAGCCGAAAAGATGCCGGACAATCCCGTCGTCCAGTATCACTTCGGGATGGTGCAGTTCATGAAGGGCGATACGATCGGAGCGAAGAAGAACCTCCAGGCCGCCCTCAAGCTCAGCGACACCTTCCCCGGCTCGGAGGAAGCCAAGAAGACCCTGCAGGCCCTGTGATCGGCTGCCGTTTCACATTTATCCTGTCGGCGGTCGTCACAGTCCTGATCGCGGTCGGTACGGCATCTTCTGCCTCCGCGACGCTCACGCCTGACCAAGTCGCAATCCTCGCCAACCGGAATAGCCAGGATAGTCTGGATGTCGCTCGCCACTACGCGAGGAAACGGGGCGTTCCAACCAATCATGTGATCGAGCTCGACCTGCCTTTCGAGGAGACCATCAGCCGCAAAGAGTACGAGGACCGGGTGTTACGACCCGTTCGCCATGCACTGGTGAACCGACAGCTTGCCCCCAAGATTAGAGCTCTCGCAACCATCTACGGCACACCGCTGCTGATCGAAGCATCGCAGCCATCATCCGAACAGGGACGCTGGCTCAAAGACACGTCCGAACGACGCCGTTACGCGGAAAGCCACTTGCTTCGGATCGAGGAATCAATCACCCGCATCGCCCCTTCCGGCGAACCGGATACGTCGGAGAAGGCCGGGAATTCGGCCATAGGAACAGACCAATCCCTGGAGATACGACTGGAGAAGGCCGTTCAGTCGGCGATTGTGCGCCTGAAGCAAGTCCAAGACCGCAAGCAAGCGGACCAGTGGAAAGCGGAATTGACGCGTCTCGCCAGGATCGTGGGAGGTCCGGCAGCGCTGATCAACCACCTCGTGCCTGCTCCCACAGCCGATCCTGCCCGGACACAAGCCGACATCGAGAACCTCCGGCGGCAAGTTGCCTCCACCAGACAGATGATTCAGGCGCTCACGGATTCGCCTTCGGATGCAAATCGCCAGCGGGCCTATAAGCTGGTCGAACAGGTCTTCGGCCTGTTGGGGATTTTGCGTCTCGCAATCCTGGAAACGGATCTCTTCACGCAGAAAGACAGCGACGCCAGCCTGGACAGCGAACTGAGCTTCCTCTGGTGGGACTTCGATTTCTATCCCCTCGCGGGCCGCCTGACGAACCCCTTGTACCACGATCTTCGTCCGCCCGGCTCGGCGCCGACACCTTTGGTGCCGGTGCTCATGGTGAGCCGCTTGGACGCTCCGTCGCCGGAACAGGCGAAGCATGTCGTAGACCAGGCGTTTGTCGCCGAACAACGGGGGCTATCGGGAAAGATCTACGTGGACGCTCGAGGACTCAAGCCGGAGCCGGCCTCGGTCTATGGCCAGTACGATCAGAACCTGCGTGATGTGGCAACGCTCTTCCGGAATCGTACGCCATACGAAGTCGTTCTCGAGGACACAGACCGGCGGTTCAGCCAGGCCGGCGAGGCACCCGACGTGGCGGTCTATGTCGGCTGGTACAAGCTCCGGGCGTACGAAGATGCCTTTACCTTCCTCCCCGGCGCGATCGGATATCACATCGCTTCCGGCGAAGCGATCAGCCTGCATGATGCGCTGGAACGGGGCTGGTGCAAGAACGCCTTAGAGCGGGGCATCACGGTCACGCTGGGTTCGGTCGGGGAACCATACGTGGACGCCTTCCCGTTGCCAAGCGAATTCATCGGCCTGCTCCTCACCGGCCGGTACTCGTTGGTGGAGGCGTATTATCTAACCAGCCGGTACATCAGTTGGCGGATGGTCCTGGTGGGAGATCCGCTCTACAACCCCTGGCGGGGGAAGAACCTCGTGGGAGAGAAAGACCTCGGGCTGCGTGCGGGTTCTCCCGGACCCGGGAAGCTCCCGCTCCCTCCTTCAGAGGGACCCTTCCCCAATCCGATCTCGGCAGGCAAGCAGGCCCGCGAGCAGCGGCAGGCTTTGTCCGCGAAAGTGGACGAGATCCTTGGCCAGATCGAGAAGCAAGGTTCAAGATCAAGGCCGTCGGGTCCTTGATTACAGCCATCTCGTGTCCCCAGACTCAACCATGCGGCAGGTCGGCGGAACTCTGTTGATCAGGACGCTCGAACGCTTCCACCTGAAGCATCCCATCAAGATCTTGATCAACGGTTTGATCAGGGCGAGGACACCGCGCGTCAGGGCTCAGATCGTACGAACGCTCCCCCACGACTGCCTGGCGTTCACGCAGGGGCTCTCCTACCACAGCGGTCTGCTGTATGAAAGCACGGGGTCCACTACCTGTTCGAGTCTTCGTTGCCTTGACCCCAGCGACGGCAGGATACGGAACCAGGTAATGATCGAATACGAGCACGCCGAAGGGATTGCCGTGATCGGAAACCGGCTGTTTCAACTCTCGTGGCAGTCTGGAAGGGCCCGCGTCTATCAACTTCCCGAATTGACGAAGATCGGCGAGCTCACCTACGAGGGTGAGGGTTGGGGACTGACGGCCGGCCCGACGGGCTTAATCATGAGCAACGGCTCCAACACTCTCACCTTTTTGGACGAAGGCTTCAAAGTAACCCAGGTGCTCCACGTTCGTTCGAACGGCATCCCCGTCAGGAATATCAACGACATCGAATGTGTGGGCCGCTCGATCTATGCCAACATTCTGGGCAGCAGCGATATTTTCGAGATCTCGCTCGATCAGGGTATCGTCGTTCGAATCGTGGATTGTTCAGCGCTCCTGGCCGCGGCAGTCCCCACCGGGGACTACTCGGTTCTCAACGGAATTGCCTATAATCGAGATCGAGATACGTTTTTTCTCACCGGAAAGAACTGGCACTTGCTGTTCGAGGTACATGTCCCACCGGTCCAGTGATCGCGCATCGAGTATGGGCTACGAGGTCACATTCATTCGGAGTCAGGAGGACCTTCGAGACGTGTTGCCTGCCTGGGAGGAATTTCTGACATCTCCCGTGTGCGGCAGCAACCTCCTGAACGACCCGACGCACATTGACCTGCTTCTTGCCGCCGAACCCGACCACTCACCTCACATTATTTTGGTCAGCACCCAAGGGCGGATTAGATGTATCGCCCCCTTCTTGATCCGGCAAACCCGCTTCAGGCTACAGTTCAGCTTGTGGACGCTGGCCGCTCTTCCGATCCGAATGCTGAAGTTGATGGGTGATCAGTTCGTTTACTCCACCGAGGTCGATAGACAGGCCTGCTTCGATGCCGTGTTCGGAGCATTGCGGCAAGAACGGCACGCGTTCGATCTGATGTTCGTTCACACTCTGGATTGCTCCGGATCCCTATGGAAATACTGCTCTGCGTTTCGCACCAAGCAGTCTGAGTACCGGATGATCATGGCCTCGCCTCGCATGGAGAGCGTCCACCAGATCAAACTGCCGGAAACTCATGCGGCATATCTCGCTTCCCTGAACCCGAAGACAAGACAAAACCTTCGACGAACGACTCGAAAGCTTGCCGGCAGCGGCGAGACCCGGATGACAAAGGTCACAGGGCCGGAGCAGGTGCCGGCGTTTCTGCAGGAGCTGGATACGGTGCTCGCAAATTCATGGCAGGCGAAGACCTTCGGTCACCAGCATCGCAATACCAAACCGCAGCTTCACTATTTTGAGCAACTAGCCAGGTGCGGATGGCTGAGATCCTACCTCCTTATGCATGGCGACAGTGCGATCGCTTATGAACTTGGCTTTCAGTACCGCAACACATACTATGGCCAAGACTGTGGCTACGACCAACACTGGAAAGATTGGGGGCCAGGGTCAATCTTGATGTACATGGTCATCGAGGACCTATTTCATGACGACAGGCCGGACCTTCTTGACTTCGGGCTCGGCGACGCACCATATAAGCGCAGTTTCGGGAATCATGAGCATCCGGCGGCCTCGTTCTACATCGCTCCACCGAATCGCTGGCGCCGCCTCGTAATGGTACAACAGGCCCTCAATCTCGCATTTCTGTCGGGTCGCACAGCGTTGGTCAAGACGGGGTTGGATAACTTGGTCAGGCGGATCCTGAAGCACAAGACATGAAACGATTCCGACAGCTCTGCAAGAGCGCGTTGTTCAAGGTCTGCGGCGTGGTGCATCATCTCGGCAACCAATCGGGCAACGCCATTCTCCTGACGTTCGACGACGGCCCCGATCCGACAGTGACGCCGGAGGTGCTCGCTCGGCTTGAAAAATACCGCGCGCGGGGGGTGTTTTTCATCATCGGGAACCGAGTCGGCTCGGCCGGGTGGGTCTTGAAAGCAATGACCGACCAAGGTCACGTGATCGGCAATCATGGCTATCAGCACCCCCTTGGCCGTCAACCATGGCTCCTCCCCTACCTGCGAGACATCATCCAATGCCAGACCATGATTGGGTCTCTGGTGGGGCGACCCCCCACGCTGTTTCGTCCACCCCTGGGCTGGCTCTCCTTTGCCAGCCTGCTGGCTCCCAGGCTGATCGGCATGAAAACCGTCATGTGGACTGCGGACGCAGGCGACTGGAAGGTCAGAAGCGACAAGGAGGCTGTGACCTGCGCCGAGCAACTCTCCCGGATGATCGGCCCCGGCGATATCGTCCTGCTGCATGACTTCAACCCATTCCTGCTGCCGCTGCTCGACACTCTGCTGCCCAACCTTGCCGCGCGAGGGTTCGACCTGGCCAAAGGCGTGACGCTGCTGGAATCCCGCTGATTCCCTCGGCAGACACAAACCGGCGCCCCCCTGGCGTTTCAACGTAGGCTATGAGACAATTTGCACCATACGGCGCCTCTAGCCGCACATCATGAAGGAGGGTCCTCCCATGTTTCTGCGCCAGGTCCTATGCGCCTTTCTTGTGCTGCTGCTCGCCGCCACGGGGTGCAGCCAATCACCCGAGGCCAAGAAAGCCAAGCATCGAGAGCGCGGTCTCCAGTACCTGGAGCAGAAGAAATACAGCGAAGCGGTCATCGAGTTCAGAAACATCCTGCAGGTTGAGCCTAAAGATGCCGATGCACACTATCGCCTGGCTCTCAGCTACTACAACCTCGGCGGCGTTTCCAATTTACAGGCAGCCTATGCCGAGTTCCTGCGCGCGGCGGAACTCGATCCCAAGAACCTGGACGCCAAGCTCAAGCTTGGCCACCTGTACTCTCTCGACCGAAGGGCGAAAGAAGCGCGCGAACAGGCCAATCTGGTCCTTGTCGCAACGCCAGACAACGCCGATGCGCTGCTGCTTCGGGCGAACTCGTTCTTCCTGGACCAACAATATGACCACGCAATCGAGGATCTCAAGAAGGCGCTCACGCTCCAACCCAAAAACCTTGGCCTCTATCTCGAGTTGTCACGCGCGTATGGCCTGAAGCGAGACTACACGGCTGCGGAAGCCGCGTTGAGAAAGGCCCTCGAGGCGGAACCCAAGTACGTTGACGCGGTCGTCGCGCTCGGCGACCTCCGTGTCCTGACCGACCAGCCCTCGGAAGCGGAAGCGCAATTCAAGCAAGCCATCGAGATGGCTCCGAACGACGACGGAGTCTATCTCAAACTTGCGAGCTTTTATCTAGCCTCCGACCGCGCCGACGATGCGGAAGCCATTTATCAGCGACTGGCGAACGCCAAACCGAAAGAGGTCCGACCCCACCTCGTCCTGGCGGATTTCTACGCCGAGATCGGGCAGATGGACAAAGCCCTGGCGGCCTACCAGCGAGCCGTTGAAATTGACCCGAATTCGACGCTCGCCAGAGACAAGCTCATCGAGCACCATCTCACTATGGGCAAGGTGGAGGCGGCGGAGAAACTGGTGACGGCCATACTGCAGACCCGACCGAAGGATCTGGAGGGACGATTCTATGATGCACGCATACGACTGATCAGGGGTAAGGCCGATGAAGCGATCCCGATCCTCCAGGTCATCCTGAAGGAAGAACCTCGATCGGCCAGCGCCCATGAATATCTCGGGCTCGCCCATCTGGCCAACCGAGAGCTTCCCCAAGCCAGGCGAGAACTCACCGAAGCGCTCAAACTTGCACCGAATTTGGCTCACGTCCAGGCCGGGCTGGCCACTGTTCACCTCGCCGAACGATCCTACGATCTCGCAATCGAGCACGCGCTGCTCGCCCTTCGCCAGAACCCCCGCAACGGACAGGTGGCCGCCATTCTCGCCGAGGCCTATGCGCGCAAGGGTGACACCGTCCGGAGCAAGCAGCTTCTCCAGTCGATCGCGAAGGCCTCACCGAAGGACCCGCGATCGCGCTACCGCTTGGGATTGATGGCTCGAGACGAGAAGAAGCCTTCGGCAGCGCTCGACTACTTTGAAGAGGCGTTACAGGCGGACCCCCTGTTCCTCCCGGCCATGGGTCAGATCGCCGACATCCTGATTGCCCAGGGGAAACCGGCGGCAGCCGCCGAGCGCGTGCAGCGACAGATCGCGGCGAATCCGAAAAACCCGGGGCTGTACAATCTGCTGGGACGGATCTGGATGGGCAACAAGGATACGCCCAAGGCCGAAGCTGCGTTCAAGAAAGCAATCGAGCTCAACGAGGCCAGTCCCGGCTCCTACGCTAATCTGGGAGAGCTCTATCGCAGGAGCGGCAGGCTGGATGACGCGATCAAAGAATACCTGACGGCTGTCCAGAAGAATCCCACTCTCGTCACAAACAGGACCATCCTGGGCCTCATCTATGAACAACGGAAGGAATTCGACAAAGCCAGCGCCCAATACCGGGAGGCGTTAAAGCTCAACCCGAAGTTCCCACCGGCCGCCAATAACCTGGCATACATCATGGCCGAAGAGGGAAAAGACATTGACCAGGCCCTCGCCCTTGCCCAGACCGCCCGGGAATACGATCCCAGTGATCCGGCTATCGGAGATACCCTGGGATGGCTGTATTACAAGAAGAACGCCTACATCAAGGCCACTTCCTTCCTGCGAGAGGCCGCGGAAATGCTTCCCGGCAATCCCAATGTGCTGTTCCACTACGGGATGGCGCAGTATAAGAATGGGGACAACGCCGCTGCGGCGAAGTCTCTACGGGCAGCCCTCAACCTCAGCCAGACCTTCCCCGGAGCGGAAGAAGCCAAACAGACGTTAAAGGAACTCTGAGCCAGGTGTTAGGGGTTGGGGGTTGGGTTTCGGACACCTAATCCCTAACACCCGACACCTAATCCCTGCCCCCCTACCACCAGTGCCATTCTCCCGTCACCAGGACATGGATGCCGAGGCAGAGGTTGGTGACTCCATGAGCCACGATGCAGGGCCAGAGACGCCGTGTCCGGTAGCAAAGAACGCTGTAGGCCAAGCCCGCCATCATTCCGGCCAGCCAAAGCTGATGCTCCAGGCCGAATAGCACGACCGTGACGGCAAGCGACGCCGGCGTAAATGTTCCGAGGGGAACGACTTCAAAGCGCGGATTGATCAGATACCGGAGTAAGAACGACCGCCAGAAGATCTCCTCCATGACGGGCACGACGAGCGAGGCTCCCAGGAGGCGAACGGCGGCCAACCCGGTCCCGAGAACGACCCCGTTCTGGAACGGGTTATAGCCAATCGCCGTTCCCTGCATGGCCCAAGGCCAGTCCATCCTGACCCAGGCGAGGTAGACCGCCACCCCGATTGCCGCCGACAGCCCCAGCTCGTGCGAACTCTTCACCACCGGCCCCTGGAGCTCATCGTAGCGCGGCCACAAGAGGACCAGAAGCGCGATCACGACCGCGGTCTTGATCGGGTAGTGCCAGAGGGTGACGGCCTGCACCCAAGTCTCTGCTCCCGGGAATCGGGCGCCGGCCCATTCAACACCGGACATCAGCCCCAGAAAGCCAAGGTAGGCGGCAAAAGGCAGGATGCGGATCCAGGAGGGCGAAAGATTTCCCATCGACGTTGACACGCGATGAGCCTCACATACAACAAGGCCCCTTACCGCTTGGGTAAGGGGCCTTGTCTTCAATCAGCGCTCTGTGCCTGCTAAGAGCTGCTTAGATGTTCTTTTTGGCGAACCGCCGCCGACCCCAGAGACCCAACCCAGCCAAGCCTGACCCCAAGAGCAGCAGGGAAGCGGGCTCCGGCACTGCACCCTGAATGAATGCGTCACCGCTCGACACTTGCGTCGTCGAATGCGTGACGTCAACTTGAATGGTGAGGGCATAGGGAGCCGGAGCGTTCGCCGGTGTGGTGGCTCCAAAGTTTATCGGGCTTGCGACAGCGCCGCTATCAGCCAGCTTCGTCGCGCCGACATCGGACACACAAAACGTACAGCCAGCCCCGGAGTAATCCGCGACCGTCTGCCCAAACAAGACGTTCGGGACGGTCGTAGACAGGTACGAACGGAACCGAGTCGTCCCAGCCGCTGTCTGGTTACCGTCAATCCGGTTATCAAACCCTACATCGGGCGGACTCGCCGGCGACGTGAAGCCCGTGTCGCTGAAGAACAGTGACACAGAACCCGGCCCAGCCGACGAAACGATGTACACCATATCTACCAGTGAAGTCCCCCCTCCCGGTGAGTTACTGACCCCGACCGTCACCGTAAGGGTAAAAGCCCCGATGGAGGTGGTCCACGACACACTGCCCGCGCCACCAGCAGCGTCGCACGCTGCACCGTCAGCACAGGTCACGGCCGTCACCCCATCATATAGGCCGAGGGTCGCCACCGCATGTGCCGGCGGCGAGGTTCCCAGGAGGAACACTCCAATGGCAAAGACCATCATGCCTAGTGTCAAGACTCGTTTCATGACGTTACTCCTTCCCTTGAAAACTGATCTAGTTGTTGTCATTTCTAATCTATTTCTATTACTAGGCCCGGCGTCTCGCAACGCCGACGCTCACACAGATAAGCAATCCCTATACCTGTGCAGGATAGTCACTTGCCGATGAATGTAAATCATTATGTTTTTCAACATCTTACTTGACTAAACCGGCTTAAGACTTGAACCGAGACTTGGCCTGGGGTTCATATGAATTGTAAGGAATTCCGACGGTCGGTGATGAGGTGAGAGGAGCCATTTGAGCCTTCCATGCCAACAATCAGCATTAAAATCATGTGTTTACAATTGTGCTTCTCATAAAAACGTGACCTGTAAGAAAAGTCTGCTATGTGTCCCCTGGCCGGCCGTGGCGTAATATTATTCAAGTATTTGTTATATCAGCTAAAAGTTTCATAAAGTCACGAGCGGGTATGGTTCTCCCCATGGTCCATGCCGCAGCTCAGACCCTGCGACAGGCCCTTCGATTGGGCTCAGCGCAGGCCTCAGAGCGAACTAAATCAGACAGCATGACTTCCCCCGTTCGTGCTGAGCTTGTCGAAGCACGGTCATCCTAAGTGGGAGCCCTTCAACAAGCTCAGGGCGAACGGAAAGTTAACGTGATTTCCAGGACGGAGCACTAGTTAAAGCAGGGTGGGAAGGAGAAGGGCCGGGGTTCTGCGGCTAGCGCTCGATGGCGTGCTTTTGGAGGAGTTCGTACAGGGCCGGGCGACTGATGCCCAGCTCGGTCGCCACCTTGGTGACATTGCCGTGGTGTTTGGCCAGAGCCCGCACAATGGTGTCCCGTTCGGCCGTCTCGCGCGCGCCTCTCAGCGTCGTCCCCTCCACTCGATCGGAGATCGACGTCAATTGCAGATCTTCAGGCGTCAGCCGCGTCCCGTCCGCCATCATCACCGCCCGTTTGATGTGATTGTCGAGCTCCCGCACGTTCCCCGGCCACCGGTAGGCGAGCAGGGCATCCTGTGCCTGCCTGGTGAACCCGGTCACGCGTGACTTGTTCGCACTGGCATACCGCTGCAGCAACGTCCGGGCCAGGAGCTGGATGTCATCCGCCCGGTCGCGCAGCGGCGGGACCACGATGGTGACGACCGCGAGCCGATAGTACAAGTCGTCCCGGAATCGCCCCTGCTCCATCGCCGCCTTAAGATCCACATTGGTTGCGGCGATCACCCGCGCATCGACTGCGATCTCCTGGCTGCCTCCCAGACGAACCAGCCGTTGGTCCTGCAGGAATCGGAGAAGTTTCACCTGCAGCATGAGCGGCAGTTCCCCGATTTCATCCAAAAACAGGGTGCCGCCCTGAGCCGCTTCAATCCGTCCCTTCCGTTGCGCGTGCGCGCCGGTATAGGCCCCTTTTTCGTGACCGAACAACTCCCCCTCGAGCAGCGTTTCCGGGATCGCGCCGCAGTTAATGGCCACGAACGGCTCCAGGCGGCGGCTGCTTTCCCGGTGAATGGCCCGTGCCACGAGTTCCTTCCCCGTGCCGCTTTCTCCGGAAATCAGAACCGGCAATTCGGTCGCCGCCACACGCCGGATCGTCTCAAAGATCTGCAGCATCGACGGGCTGATGCCGATGATGTCCTCGAAGCCTGCCTCCTTGGCCTCCTGCCGCAAGAGGCGATTCTCCCGCTCCAGACCGGCGAGATACAGAGCCCGCCGAAGGATCACCCTCAGCTCCTCAAGTTGGATGGGCTTCTGCATGTAATCGTAGGCGCCTTGCTCGACGGCCGCGAGCGCCACCCCCCGGTCGCTTTTTCCGGTGATCACCACGATCTTGGTCTGCCGATCGAGCTCGAGCAGATCATCCAAGGCCGCGAGGCCCTCGGTGACCGCATCGTGGTGTGGCGGCAATCCCATGTCCAGCGTCACAAGCGGGGCGTGGGCCGACTTCTGCACGGCAAGGGCCGAAGCGCGGTCTCCTGCCTCCAACACGGCGTATTCAGAGGCAAGCGCCCACTTCATCTGCTCCCGGATCTCCTCGTCGTCGTCGACGATGAGCAGCGTCGGCAGAGCCTCGGTTCCGATCCGTTCGTCCTGATCACCCATGGGGTCGCTCATCGGGCAATGGCATGCTCTTCAACCGCCGGGAGCTGAATCCGAACTTCGGTCCCTCGGCCCACGACACTGTGCACGGAAATCGTGCCCTGATACGCTTCCACAGTCCGTTTGCATTGGTACAACCCCAGTCCCAGCCCGCCCGCCTTGGTCGTCTGAAAGGGTCGGAAAAGGTTCTGAAGCCCACCCGCAGGAATCCCGGGCCCGTCGTCGGCCACCGTGATCACGACGGAATGGTCGACTTGCTGGGTACTGATCCGAACCTCCCCCTGTTCCCCGACTGCCTGCATGGCGTTCAACAGCAGGTTCGTCAACACTTGGCTGAGTTGCTCCCGCCCGAATCTGACGGGTGGGATCCGTTCCCCTCCACTCACGACCTGAACTCTTGACCCCGCTTCGACCGCTCCCACCGTCTCACTGACGACCGACGCGACGTCAACGCATTCAGCAGGACTTTCAAGCTTCGTACCCCCGTCGCCTTCTCCGGGCGACAGCTTCGCAATCAGCGCCATCATCTTGTCCACGGTCTTGGCCATGGCCCGCATCGCGGACATTTGAAAGGCCGGATCCTTGCCGTACACTTGAGCGTTCTGCACCACGAGCGATAATCGAGCGGCCAGGTTCTTCAGATCGTGAATGCAGAAGGCCGACAACTGGTTCAAGGCTTCGACGCCCGCGGCGGCCCTGCGCTCATCAGCCAGCTTTGCATGGGAGAGCAGCACCCCGACGTGATGGGCAATCGCCCGCAACAAGTCGCAGTCGTCGGTCCCATATCGCTTCCGATGCGAATCCCGGCTCAGCAGGACGAATGCCAGGAGTTGGGACCCGGCCCGGATGGGCACTCCGAGTACAGCCTGGGTCGTCGAGAGGAGTGAGGCCGACTCCCCTTGGGTCTCTCCCAGACCGGCCAGTTCGACCGGCTCGTCGGCTGTCTCCAGGCATGTCACGACGGGGTGATTCGTCTCCAGCGGCGGCGGGGCCATGTCGGTATTGACCGATCGGACCCGATGAAAGCGCCCATCCGCTTCGCACCGCATCCAAATGGAGATCATGGAAGCTCCGAAAGTCCGGCTGAGCACGTGCAACGTCTGATCTAGTAGGGCTTCCGTGGATGCCGTCGTCCGAAATGCCTCGGTGACCTCCAGCCATTTGGCGCGGTAATCATAGAGGGAGCGGTAAAAGTTTCGACCGATGAACTGCCGGACCTCCGTGCGGACGGATCGAGAGGCTGCCAACAGTGTCAATCCCACCGCAGCCACGAAGAGCAAGAGAACTCGGAGCGCTTCGGTGATGGGAAGACCGGTATAGCGAAGCCATTCCCCGACCAGTCCCACACCGACCAGGTAGAGCCCGACCGCAAGAAAGGTAAATGAGCCGTAGGCCACCTGCGGCGAGACATAGATCGTGCCGCCAGCAGGCTGCGGCCCCATTCGTCGCAACCCGACGGCCACCAACCCAAGAGCCATAATGGTTGCCAGCGCTGCCACCCACGCTCCCTCCGGCCACAGCACGCCCAATAAGAGCACCTGGCTGGCTTGATAGATGTGATAGCCCGCCCCTGCACCAACGCCGATCAGGATAAACTTCAATTGATACCGAGCCGGATCACGCAACACCCTCAGAAGCTGCTCGAGCTGGCCAAGCCCCACCACCAGACCCACGAGCGTGAAAACATAGAGAATCCGCCCCTGAGGACTCACGGCAATGGCGCCAAGTTGGCCCTCGGGGTCACTGCCTGCCATGTTCGGCTGAATCCTTGTCACGACCGCCATCACCACGCCAAGAACGAGTACCACCCGCGCACGCCAGCGGGCGCTGTTCAGTGTCCGGGACGACGCCGTGCCTCCCTTTTCCTGGAACAACGACAGCCCGAAGTATAAGAGGGCCGCCGGCTGAAGCAGTTCCCCGACCAGCGCCAGGTGACGCCACAGGATGGCATCCGCTCCATCCAACAGCGCCAACCCCATCGCCCCCTGGAACACCCCGATGGTTGCCACCAGAGCGCCCAGACTGCGATAGACAGGGCTCGCCGTACGACGAAGGATGAGAAACCCCGCCATCCCCAGCGCCGCAAGCGCTGCGGCAACGGGCGGCAGGCCCTGCCACATGAGGTCGGTCTGACTCATGTGGACTTGGCTCCTGTGGGCAGATAATTCGGCAGAACCGGCCAGAGGTCGTTCATAAATGCCTTCGCCTCCCGATCCGCCGCCTCCAACGTGGTCACGACGGGCAGGGAAATCCGGACGAGCGTCCCATCGGTGCGGTTCTTCATCATCGCGTCCCAGATCAGGTAGCCCTTGGCCCAGTACTCGCTTGCAATGACGCGACCTCGATCCTGATACCAGTACAGGATGAGCTCCCTCTCGAGCCCCTTCTGAATGATTGCCCGGTTGATCGTAACGGCCGGGCCGCCAGGAACTGGTGTGGAGACTTGCGCCGTGTCGACAAATTGCCATCCGGACCCGGGAAGGCAATTCTTCGGAGAATGGTAGGTCACACCCGTTCGCTGGCTCTGGTAATAGCCCACATACAGAGACACAGGAGCCCTCGCAAGGCTTTCACCGGCCGACTGTCCGTCCTCGCTTGCCACTTGCCCCTCGCCTCTTGCCACCGGTACGTACACCCGCATCATGTAATCGGTGACCTTCAGGACATCCAGGATTTTCTGCTCGATGCCAAGTTCCCTGCCATGCCATCGGTCCCCCAGAGCGAGCGGAAACTCTGCAAAGGGTTTCTTCATGGGGATCTCCTCCCCATGCGACAGGGTCTGCAGCAGCCCCCACGTGGCCGCCAGCATCACCACTGCGGCCAGCCCCGGCCACAGCTTCATCCGGCCTCCTGCAACCGCCTGGGTAGAAGGGATTCGTGTGTTCACGTTCTCACCTCTAAATGGCTCTGCGTTTTAATCGCCCGTACCAACTCCTCTGCGACCACTCTATGGCCGGCAGCGCTCAGATGTGCCCCGTCCAGAAACAGGGACTCCCGTGCCTGGTGGCGAAAAACAGGATTGAGATCCAGAAATGGAACGGACATCTCGTTCGTAACTCGTTGAATTTCTGTGACACCTTCTGCATCAGCAGATCCTTCATCGTAGGAAGGTACCACCGCCACAATAGCCTGTGCGCCCTGCGCCAGACAAGAACCCAAGGCCGTCCGCAGAGAGTTTACATTATGATCAAGAATTTTGGCAGCAGACTGCCTGGTACGGTCAGAGGAAAGTCGCCACTCCTTCGCGGAGGAAAGACGCCGCATCAAATCGGTAGACAGCAGGTAGAGACGCGTAAATAGATAGCCGATGCGCGTCAACGGTTTTTCGACCGGATATGCATACACCTCCAATGAGGTCTTCGGGCGATAAACGTCCGCCCACGGAACGGTCCAAACTACGAGGTCGGCGTCCAAGCACCCTCTGGTGCCAATATAGGCGGCCATATTCTGAATGCCCCACCCAGGCAACGAAAGGTTAATCCCCTCGACCGGCCGGCCGGACACAGTCTTGAAAAAGGCAGGCGTCCGGTTGCTGAAGAGCTCCTCATCAGGAATCGCTCCTCCTCCATAGGTGACGGAATCGCCCACAAAGACGATTCGATAGACGTTCGCGGGCTTCGGCATCGCAAAATCTGCGCCGCGCAATCCGAACTGATTGATATGAAAACGGTGTCCCCGCGTTGATGCATCCTGGCTGGGCTTCAAGAGGTACCCAATCTCCGGATGCCCGACGAATACAGGAGGATCACCGATGTCCACCCAGCGCAGGAACGCTTCGAAAATACCAAGACCCAGGCAGATGGTGATGATGCTGAATGCGAGAAGGAGCTGCGGTGAGAGTCTGCTGTTCGGCAGTCTTTGCATATTCAGGTGTGAAGACCGAGCTGGTTCGATCACGAATCGCCGACCCTCTTCTCCACGCCCAACCTTGCGCCGGCCTTGCCCGACGTATGAATCTTCGAGAGCCCGACTCCACAGGCCAGGAGCAGCACAAAGGCAACCCCGAATATCACCAGGCCGGAGAAGGTGTGATAAAACCCCTCCGCCGCTTCCGCGCCGAAGTACTGGGCCAACATCCCGGTTCCGGTCA
>Ga0187893_10004179_pt1 | contig 27944 bp, 23 predicted proteins | sample MA1701074metaG_FD_139574 | JGI IMG/M metagenome (GOLD analysis project Ga0187893, IMG submission 139574) | White microbial mat communities from a basaltic lava cave in the Kipuka Kanohina Cave System on the Island of Hawaii, USA - MA170107-4 metaG ... | reverse complement strand
GCTCTCGCCCGAGTTTGCGGCCGCGATCGCGCGCGTGACGAAACAGACGGGCACGTTGCTGATCGCCGACGAGATCCAGTGCGGCCTCGGCCGCACCGGCCACCAGTTCCACTACCAGTCGTTCGGCTGGACGCCGGATCTCGTGACCGTCGGCAAGGCGCTCGGATCGGGCATTCCGATCGGCGCGGCGCTGGTGGCCGAGCAGGTGGCCGCGCAGATTTTTGCCGGCGATCACGGCACCACCTACGGCGGCAATCTGCTGGCCACGCGCGCGGCCTTGTACGTGCTGGAACAGCTTGACACGCTGGCGCCGCACATTGCCGCGGCCGGGGCGCGGTTCGAGCAGAAGCTGCTCGACCTGCAGCGCAAGCACAAAGTGGTGACGTCGATCCGCGGCGCCGGCTTGATGCGCGGCCTCGAGCTGGCGGTTGACGCGCAGCCGGTGGTGGCCGCGGCGCTGCAGTCCGGATTGCTGGTTAATCGCACGGCGGAAAAAGTGGTGCGCATGTTGCCGCCACTCAACGTGACCGCGGCGGAAATCGACGAGGCGGCATCGATTCTCGATGCGGCGCTCGCGTCGGTATCGGTGGAAGAGGTGAAAGCGTAGCAATGGCGATGCGTGTTGTTGTCGACAATGGGCCCCGCGACTTCGGTCGGGACTGGCCGGCACGGAAGCGAAAGACGGGCAACGGTCGCGCCCCGGTGATCTCGCTCCGCCGCGGGGTCGCTGCGGATGCGCCGGCGCTGCTGGCCTTGATTGCGTCGCATCTCGACGAGGGCAAGCTGCTCCCCCGTACGCTCGACGAGCTCACGGTGCATGCGCCGAGGTTCATGGTGGCCGTGGACGGCGATCGCATCGTCGGCTGCGCTGAACTCGCGCCACTTTCCGCGAGCGTGGCAGAAGTCCGCTCGCTCGTGGTCAGCCAGAACGTGCGGCGTCTCGGCCTTGGCGAGCGGATGGTGACGGCGCTTGCCGTTCGCGCGCGCGTCGAGGGTTTCGCGCGGTTGTGCGCTTTCGCCCACAACCCGGCATTCTTCGTCCGACGACTGGGCTTCTCGATCGTCCCGCATACCTGGGTGCCCGAGAAGATTGCGCACGACTGCTACTCGTGCCCGCTGTTCCGCAACTGCAGCCAGCACGCTGTCGTGTTCGACCTTGAACAAACCGACGTTCAGACGAACGTTCGGGCGGGCGTTCAGACAGACGTTCGCACGACCGTCTGAACGTTCGCATGAACGACCGTATGAACGACCGTATGAACGATCGTATGAACCCTCGTCCAACGCTTCGCGCCGTTGACGGTGGCGTCACCGCGCCGTCCGGGTTCCGCGCCAGCGGTCTCCATTGTGGAATCAAGGCCCGCCGGCCGGACCTCGCGTTGATCGTCAGCGACACGCCCGCAACAGCCGCCGGTGTGTTCACAATCAATCTCGCCAAAGCGGCGCCTGTCTACCTCTGCCAGGAGCATCTGGCATCGAGCGGCGGACGCGCCATCGCGATTGTGACCAACAGCGGCTGTGCCAACGCCTGCACCGGCCCGCAGGGCGTGGCTGACGCGCGCGAGATGGGGCAACTCACGGCCGCGGCTCTTGGCTGCCGCGAGGATCACGTGCTGGTCGCGTCGACCGGCGTCATTGGCGTCAACCTGAAAATGGACAAGCTCCGCGCCGGCATCCCTCAGGCGGTCGCAGCATTGACACCGGATGGCGGTCCGGACGCGGCGCGCGCCATCATGACGACGGATCCGTTCCCCAAGGAACACGCGGTGGAAGTCACCACTGAGTTTGGCGCGTTTCGCGTCGGCGGCATGGCCAAGGGCTCCGGCATGATCGAACCGCGTATGGCGACGATGATCGGATACCTGACGACCGATGCTGGCGTCGATCCCGTCATGTTGCAGCGCGTCGTTTCGGAAGCCAGCCGCTATACCTTCAATGCAATCACCGTCGACGGCGAGCCGTCGACCAATGACTGCGTCCTCGCGCTCGCCAACGGCGCCAGCGGCGTGGACATCAACGAGAACCTTTACCCGGCGCTCTTCGAAGGCTGCCGGGCGGTGGCGCACGAGCTCGCGTTGGGAGTCGTGCGCGGTGGCGAAGGCGCCACAAAACTGATTGCCATCACCGCCACTGGCGCAGCGACCGAGAGCGACGCCTGGACAGCGGCCCGTGCGATCGCGAATTCTCCGCTGGTGAAAACCGCGGTGCACGGCGGCGACCCCAACTGGGGCCGCCTGGTTGCCGCCGCCGGACGGTCGGGCGCGGCCTTTGCCCTCGAGGGTGCGCGCGTGCAGATCGGTCCGCTCGTGCTCTTCGAGAACGGCCGTCCCTTCGACGAACGCGCTCCACAGGCTGCCGAATACCTCACCGGCAAGGACCTGACGATTGAAGTGAACCTCGGCACCGGCGGCACTTACTCGGCCACGGTGTGGACGTGCGATCTGTCGGCCGACTACGTCAAGATCAACGCCGAATACCGGACCTAACAAAAGATAAGGAGATCAAGAGCATTTCCTTCTGAACTTCTGATCTTCTGTTGAATCCCAATGCAGAACTTTCTGTCCATCCTCGATCTGAATCCGGACACGCTCGCGAAAACGCTCGAGTCGGCCGCTAAACTGAAGCGCGAGCGCGTCAAGGGCATGAGGGCGCCGACGGCGCAGGCGCTGAACGGCCGGCACGTCGGGCTGCTGTTCGAGAAGCCGTCGCTGCGCACGCGCGTCACCATGACGATCGGCGTCAGAGAGCTCGGCGGCGATATCGTCGAGATCCCGGCCGACGTGATGCATGCCGATCGCGAGCCGATTCACGACGTGACGCGGAACCTGGCGCGCTGGGTCGACGCGGTCGTGATCCGCACGTTCGCCCAGGAACGCCTCCATCAGATCGCGGAGATCGCGCCGAAGCTGCACGTGATCAACGCGCTGAGCAACGAGGAACACCCCTGCCAGGCGCTCGCCGACGTGCAGACCTTGTTTGAGAGGTGGGGCGTGGTGGCGGGCAAGCGCATCGCCTTCGTCGGCGACGGCAACAACGTGTGCGCGTCGCTGGTCCACGCCGCCATGATGCTCGGCATCCACGTGCACGTAGCGACGCCGAAAGGCTTCGAGCTGCCGGACGAAGTGGTCGATCAGGCCGCCGAAGTGTCGCAGCAAGGCGCCGGCCTCACCGAGTTCACCGATCCCAAGGCGGCGGTCCGCGACGCCGATGCGGTCTACACCGACGTATGGACGTCGATGGGCCAGGAAGTGGAATACGCCGAGCGCAAGCGGTCTTTCAGGCGCTATCAGGTCACCGAATCGATGATGGCGCTGGCCAAATCAGGTGCGCTGTTCATGCACTGCCTCCCCGCCCACCGCGGCGAGGAGGTCAGCGACGAGGTGATCGAGTCGCCGATCTCCGTCGTGTTCGATCAGGCCGAGAACCGTCTGCACGCGCAGAAGGCCTTGCTGCTGCAAATGCTCAAGGACTGAACCGCCGGGCGCGTATCAGCACCTGGATGTCGTCGTTGCGGCTGTTCTCGAAATACAGCCGCTGCCGGCCATCGGGATCCTGGGTGATGGTCGACGGAATCGAGCTTGCCACCACGGTCCATCCCGACGGCAGCACCACCGTGTTTCTCGGCCTGCCGAACGCGCGATCCCACACCAGCTCTTCGCCATCGAGCCGATAGCGGTCCTTATCAGTATAGGTCTCGGTGATTCGCAACCGCGCCGACCGACCGGCTTTCACCGCGGGAAAACTGATCACGACGATCTGTGTCGTGTCGGCCACCGGCTCGCCGGCGTCGAGTCCTCGCTTCTTGAGATCCGCGCCGGTCAGGGTCTCGACCTTCAATGCTTCACCGGTGTCCAGCAGCAGCGCCGACGGATTCGACACGCTGCTGCCGGCGCGCACGACGTTGAAGTAGTGGCCGACACCGGATCGCGATTCCGTGTAGTCGTGATACAGGTTGAACGAGTTGGTTGCGGGATCGTTCGGGAAGTACACGATCTCGCGATCCTGATGCGCCCGATCCGACAACCGCGCCGATTGTGAGGCGAGGCTGACCGCGGACTGCGGCCCGCGCTCCGGCGCCAGCGTCGGCGTGAACCGCGCGAGCCCGGGGCGGGCGCGAATCACGAGCGGCGCCGCCGCGGGACCTGGATTCATGAACGTGACCATCACCCGGCCATCCGTTGTGGCCATGACCTGTGACGGCACGTTGCACGACAGCAGCCGGTAGCCGGCCGGGAGCACGATGGCATTGCGCCGGATGCCCAGCGACCGATCAAACACGATTGTGTCGCCGTCGCGAAAATAACTCTTCGGGTCCTTGTAGGTCTTGTCGATCAGGACGCGGCCTTCGCCGCCCTTCGGTACCGGGCGTGCCAGATGCACTTTCAACCATTCGGTCTCGAGGTCCGCGGTCGGATGTCCTTCCCGCCTCGCCTGTGCGCCGCTCACGATTTCCCACTTGAGCGGCTGCCCGGTCATCATGTCGATCACGCGCTCGTCGGAGGCAATGCTGCCTTTGCGGATGGCGTTGAAGAAATATGGCGCTGCCGCGGTGGTCGCGCTCACTTCATACAGGATGCGAAACTGCGCGGTGTCGGGACCAAGGAGTTCGTAGCGGGTGTAATCGTCTTCCTGAGTTTGCCGCTGTGGCGTCTGAGCCGACGCGGCCGCGGCGATCGTACAAAAAAACAGGGCCGCCATTGGCCCCGACGCGCGCAACGGTGTGATCATGGCGCCATCATAGCGCCACACGCCGTTCAGTCCCCGGCGTCGCAACCGTCGCCGCCAGTGTAGCCGACAGCACCGCCGTCGTTACTCCCTGCTGCGTGGCGGCGTGCCCCGCTTCTCAAGTCGCTGGCGATCGCATGCACGATCGGCAATGACTCCACCGATCCGAGCCCTATCCACATCACCGTCTCCATGGGCCTCCCGTCACGAAGGATCCTAGCCTCCAGAGATTTCCGGCGGGTTACGGCCGTCACGCCAACAGGATTCAGGAGTTGTTGAGCGCGATTCGCTCCGCCGCGATGCGAGCCTGATCGAGCAAGGCCGCAACGCCAATGCGGCCCAGATAATTGCCGGTCACGCCCAGCCATGCCGGCAGCGTCGACTGCAATTCAGCCACATCGAGAATCTGCGTGTCGTACACGGGAATGGCCTGTGGCCATCGGGTGATGTGTCTGCTCAACGCCACGTCGTTTCGTCCGGTGACGAACTGGCGGTCGGCGGCAAGCGATTCGAATACCCGGTCGTCGTCCCAGGTCGTCATCGCCGCCTCCCGATCGCCGACGATCCAGGTTTCCGATCGGACGCTGCCACGCTGGTCGAAGATGTCGGCATTGAACAACACGCCGAGTGCGTGCACGCCGGAACGGGACGGGAACAGCAGGCCGAACCCGTGAAGATCGTCGGGATGGGGCTCGAAGAACATCGTCACCGTGATCAAGGGCGACATCTTCACGGCGGCAATCGCGCGCGACAACGGCGCGGTATGCGGTGCGATGAGCCGCGCGGCGTTTGGCGCATTGGTCGCCACGATCGTTGGAGCCTCGATGTCGATGCGGTCGACGTGCCGTTCGAACTCGAAACGGACGCGGCGATCGCGCAGACGTTCGTACAGCCGGGTGGTGAATTGTCCCATCCCGCCGGCAGGCGTCGCCATTTTTCGCGGTCCGCGCCGACGGGCGGCAAGGACGACCCGCGCCGACAATCGGTCTGGCGCCGCAGCGTAAATGCCCTGCAAAGCCGGACCGAGCAACCAGCGTGTGGCCGCGGTGCCGATCACCCGCGTGCCCCACGCGGCCATCGACTCGCCATTGCTTGCGGCGCGCGATCGCGTCAGCGTCGCCACCGAAAGGCGGCCGGCCAGTGTCAGTGATTCGCCGATCGACAGCGGCCAGCGCCGCGGCACGCCGTTACGGAGGATGTAGCGGCGCCGGCTCGCGGCCAGCGGGAAGATCGGGTGCAGATCGAGACGCTGGAACCACTCTGCGACCGTGGCGTCCCAGACGAACGCGTTCGCGGCAGTCTCGACCGGACCGTGCGGCGTCTCGACAGTCCCAATCAGTCCGCCGGGCCGCGACGCCTGCTCAACCACGCTCACGTCAAAACCGCGTTCGGCGAGATGCCAGGCGGCGGCCAGTCCCGACAGCCCCGCACCGATGACGCGTGCCGGCCTTGCTCGAGCCTCGGCGGCGACAGTCATATGGCGCGTGAATAGGTCGGGCTCTGGCTGACGGCGTTCCGGTAATAGACGTCGAAAATCGCGGCCGCATTGCGAATGAACGGCCGGCCGAGCGGGGTGATGCACACCTCGTGTTCCGTCACCTCGATGAGGCCGTCGTGCGCCAGTTCGGCCAGCGCCGACTCGGCGTCGGCACGGTCCGCGGACGTGAGGGGCGCGCGGCCCCGTGTCATCAAGGCTCGAATCGCGTTGGCGCGCCGGCGATCGTCTTCGGAGAGGACGTGGCCGCGCAGCGTCGGCATCTCGCCCGCGGTGACGCGGCGCTCGTAGACCGTGATGACCTTTTCGTTCTGGTGATACGCCGCCGGTGTTTCGGAGATCGCGCTGACACCAAGCCCCAACAGCGCCGTGGTCCGGCGATCGGTATAGCCCATGAAATTGCGATGCAACGTGCCCTGCCGCGATGCCGCGGCCAGGGCATCGTGTGGAAGCGCGAAATGATCGAGCCCGATCTCGAGGTAGCCGCCGGCCAGCAGCCGATCGCGCAGGATTTCGTACAGCGCGCGCTTGGCGGCGCCGGCCGGAACCTGCTCGTCGGTGAATTTGCGCTGCGCGGGTTTGATCCACGGCACGCGCGCGAAGCTGTAGACCGCGAGCCGATCGGGCCGCAGATCGATCACCGCTTCCGCAAGTCGGGACATACCCTCCGGAGTCTGGCCCGGCAACCCGTAGATTAAATCAAAATTGATCGACTCAAAGCCACGGTCGCGCACCTTCACGCATAGGCTCGCCGTCAAGTCCAGCGGCTGCGGCCGGTTGACGAGTCGGAGCACGTCATCGTCAATATCCTGGACGCCCAGCGAGATTCTCGTCACCGCTCTGGCTCGCAGCGTGTGCAGTTGGTCATCGCCCGTCACTCGCGGATCGACCTCGATCGATGCTTCATAGCCGTCGCCGCGCCGCGGCAATCGGTCGGCGATGCCGTCCAACAACGCTGCCAGCACATCGGGGGGCAGAAAGGTCGGCGTGCCGCCGCCCAGATGCAGTTGCGACACCGGACGTGCCGCCAATTGCGGTAGCCGGGCAAGATAGAGATCGAGCTCCGCGAGCACGGTGGCGACGTACGGCGCCGCGCGATCGTGATTGCGCGTGATGACCGTGTTGCATCCACAGAACGTGCAGAGCGTCTCGCAGAACGGCAGGTGCACATACACGGCGAGCGACGAGCGATCGCCGCTCAGCGCAGCATCCAGGCCGGCGAGCCACTCCTCACCCGACGGCGCCTGCTGCCAATTCGGCACCGCCGGATAACTCGTGTAGCGCGGCACCTGCACGTCGTACCTTTCGAGCAATTGCGTCAGCGATCGACTGGTCATGCGAACCTCTGCCGCACGGTGTCGACGAACGTCCGAACGGCCGACTCCGGAGTGCCCGGCAGCACACCGTGTCCGAGTCCGCAGATCCACCCGCGACGCTCGACTGCCGTCAACGCGGCCACCGGATCGAGGAACTCGCCGAGCGCGGCGCCGAGCTCCGGTTCTGGAAGAAACAGCCACGCCGGATCGAAATTGCCCTGCACGAAACCGGCACGGCTCGGCGCGGACAGAACGGCGGCCAAGTCGCATCGCGAATCGACCCCGATTCCCGCCCACGGCGCAGCAGCCATCGCGCCCGAATAGTGCGCGGGGTGAGCGCCCTTGGTGTAGTAGCCGACACGCCGCGGCGCGGCGAACGCCAGCTGCGTCAGGTCAGCCGCGATTGCTCGATGAAAGTACGAGGGCGGCAGCTCACCAGCGGCCGTGTCGAGGATCATCACCACGTCGGCGCCGGCGGCCAGTTGCCGCTCGATCAGGGTCCGTAACAACGGCGTCATGCGGGCGGCAAACTCGCGATACAGAGACCACGACGACTTCGCCACGCGCATGGCACCGGCGTGTGAACCCTCCATGGCATACGCGAACAGCGTCCACGGTCCGCCAACGAATCCAATCAGTCCCTTCTCTGACGGCAGCAACGCCCGGGTGTGCCTGATGGCATCGGCCTGGAACTGCATGCGTGCCGCCGCCTCCGGCAGTTCGGTGAACCGCTCGATGCGCTGCCAATCGATTGGGCCATCGAGCGTCGGTGGACCCTCGGCATACGACAACGCCATGCCGAACGCCTCGAGCGGAAACAACAGATCGCTGAACAGGATGGCGGCGTCGAAGTCGAAGTCCAACACTGGACCGAGCGCTACGTCGGCGGCAAGCTCGGGAATGCGGCACAGATCCTCGAAGCGATGCCGCGAGCGCAGCGCCTGGTATGGCCGATGGTAGCGGCCGGCCTGGCGCATCAGCCAGATCGGCGGAACCGGCTGCGGCTCGCCGGCCAGCGCGCGCTGGAATACGTTGCTTACTTCGACGCTGCCGCCCATTGATAGCCAATCCCGCGCACGGTGCGAATCAGCAGGCCGTCCTGATCGCCGAGGGCCTGCCGCAGCCGCACGATGGCGTTGTCGACCGTGCGCTGCGTGGGAAACTCGTCTTCGCCCCAGACCCGATCGAGGATGTCGCCGCGCGACACAGCCCGTGGGGCCGCGTCGACGAGCAACCGGAGCACTTGATAGTCGCGGACCGGCAGGAAGCTGCGCTCGCCGCCAGCCTGCGCCACGGTCATCGCGTCCCAATCGATCACCGCGCTCCCCGCGTGCAGCACGGCGCGGTGCGGCTGCGTGGTCAGCACGTGGCGCACGCGCAGCAGGAATTCCTTCAGGTGAAACGGCTTCGGCAGATACTCGTCGGCGCCGAGCTCGAACCCGGTCAAACGACTCTCCGCGGAATTGAGCGCGGTCATGAACATGATCGGCGTGCGCGAGCGCAGGCGGATGTCTGGCACCAGATCGAAACCTGAGCCGTCGGGCAGCATGACGTCGACGATCGCCAGATCCCATGCGCCCTGTTCAGCCGCGCTGCGTCCGGATGCCAGCGTCTCCACCCAGTGGACGTCCAGACCCTCCTTCTGCAGACGCTCGGCCAGCGTCTTGCCCAACGATCGATCGTCCTCGATCAACAGCACCCGCGACACTAGGCGGCCTCCGGCAGCTCAATCGCCACGCTGAATCCCGGCGCCCCCTCGCGGAGCTGGATACGACCATGCATCTGCGATAACAGCCGGCCGCACACGTACAGGCCGACCCCGGATCCGCTGGTCGTGCTGGGCCGCACGAACGGCCGATCGAGCGCGATCGACAGATCGGCGTTCGCGCCGGTCCCGTCGTCGCTGACGACTATCTCGACGCCCCCCGCCCGTCGGGTGACGACGAGCGAGACTCGCCTGGCGTGGCCGTGGACGACCGCATTCTGCAGCAGGTTGCGCAACACGCTTTCGAGCGCTCGGCGGTCGGCGCGAACTCGACCTTCACCGGCCACGTCGATGGTCAGCTCGGGAAAGTCGTCGCGCAAGTACTCGATCAGCGTTCGCAGATCGATCGGTTCGATGAGGATCGCGCCGTCGGTGGTGGCGAGTGCGAGCGCGTTCTCGAGCTGCACCTGCAGCCTGACGGAGTCCTTCAGCAGGCGCCGCAGGTTCGGGTTGTCGCCGGCCGCCGGCAGATCCTCGCGCAGCGCTTCAGCCTGCAGGCGAAGCGACGTCAGCGAGGTCTTGAGATCGTGCGTGAACGCCATGAAGAAGGCCCGCAGGTCGCGGCGGCGGCGTTGTTCCAGACGAATCGCGGCCAGCAACGCGGCGCCGCCTGCCACCAGCATGCCGACGAGGATCACGCCCTCCAACACCAGCATCCGGGTCACGCGCGCCACTTGCGCCGCTTCGGGACCTTCAATCGCGGCCAGTTGGCGCGCCTGGCTCAATCCGAAGATCAGCCACCACGACGCGAGCGCGATCGTGAACACCATCCAGACGATGGCGGCGAGGTATTGCCAGGTACTGCGGGAGGTGTTCACGCGGCGTCTGCCTCGTTGGCGGCCGCAACCAACGCCCATGCGGCGGTATCGAGCGTGGCGGGATCGTCCGCCAGCGACACGAAACCCACTTCATATGGCGACGGCGGCAGATACACGCCGCGAGCGGCCGCGGCGTGGAAGAAGCGCGCGAACCACGGCGCCTGTGCGCCGGGAATTTGATCCGGCCGCCGGATCGGCGCGTCGGTGCGCACGTGAATCCAGGCATTGATATCCTCGGCGATCACATCGAGGGCCGAGGTCTCGGCGCACAGGTCGCGAAGATGCGCGGTACGGCGCAGCCGCAATTGCGACCAGCGCGCGGCGGTCCGTTCGGCTACTGGCATACGTCGCGCTGCCATGATTGTCGATCGAGCCACACGCCCGTGCGTCCAGCGGCGCCGACCGCATCGAGGATGGCCTGACGGGTGCGCCCTGGACCCGACGCATGCCAGCCGTCACGAAGCGAGGGCCACCGCTCGACGGCACGGCGGAACGCGTCGCCGCTGGACCAGAAGAAATGCGATCGTGCCGGCAGATCGTCCGGCAACCGCGCGTCGACGTGACAGGTCGCGAGGGCGTTGATCCGATCGGATCGATCGTGCGTCAGGCTCACCCACAGAAGCGTGCGGCCCGCGAGCACGTCAACCTTCGGCGCCTCATCGTCGCCGAGACCGTCGGCGCAGCCGTTGACCCACATGCCACGCGCCGCGAGCCGGCGCCAGGTCACCGTTCCTGCGGCCCACACGACGGCCCGATCGTCGCGTGACCAATGATCAGGCCAGGCATCCGCACGGGCGATGCGAAATGCGTCGGCGCTGGGTTGCGGAACGCGAACGCTCGAGCGCACGGCGTCGACACCTTCGTCATGGCGGGGCCAGATCCGATCGCTCGTGGTCCGCGGAAACGCGTGTCGCTCGCCTTGCAGGGCCCACAGTTCGAGACCCCGATCGCGGGCCTGAATACTGACGATGCGCCCGTAGGGCCTGTCGAGCACAGCGGCGCCAAGCGCCTGGTGGCAGCCGCCGCCGTGATCGTCGAGGATCTGCCTCTCCTGCCGGACAACGTCGGTGGTACGTTCACAGAGAACTGGTGCAATCACATCGTCGAGATCGCGCCTGCTGCGCGCAATCTCGAGCGCGAGCGCGGCCTGCGCCGGTGCCCACGGGAACTCGCGCATCGGCAGCACCATCCAGAGGCATTGATCCAACAGCGCTCGCACCGCAGCCGCGTCGCTCTCGAACGGCGCACCGAAACCGAGCAGGCGATCGAGCGCCGCCTTGGCCACGACCAGGCCATGTTCGTTCCCGCCCACGAGTTTTCGCAGTCGCGTTTCGACGTTGCCGCGGACTGGAAGCGCCTGAACGTCGCTTACCGGCCACGGCAACAGCGCCGGCACCACGTCCTGCAGCAGCCACGCGCGGCGCGGCGATGACGACAAGATTCGCCGCGTTCCCGCCGCCATATCGGTCGGCAGATCTTTGAATGAATGCACGGCGATGCCGGCGTCAGCATCGACGAGCGCGCGCGAAAGGTCTGCGGTGAAGGCGCCTTTGTCGGGGAGCTTCCAGAGCGGTGTCGTCTGATCCTGATCGCCGGCCGAGGTTCGGGTCACGCACTCGATCTCGAGAGCGGGATGCGACGCGCGCAGTGCGCGCGCGACGATCGCCGTTTGCAACCGGGCCAGCGCGCTCGCGCGGCTCAGCAGCGTCACGCGCACAGGTCGTGCCACCCCGACGGGTTGAGCCTGGCGCGCGTCGTGAAGTCACGCGCGCAACTGCCAATGGCGGCCTTCGCGGCGCGGACACGGTGAGCGTTCTCCTTCGCAACCGCCTCGAAGTCGGCAAAGACATCGGCCAGCGTGACAACCCGGGCCACTGGCGGGACCGGATCCTCCACACCTTCGGCGCGCAGATCGATCAGCAGCGAGAGCGCGCGATAACCGGACGCGAGTTGGACGATCGCCGCTGACGTGGCCGGTGCGGCAACCACGATGGCCGCGGGCCCCTCGACAACGATCGGAGCGCTGGTGCAGGGGCGGTAAGCCAGACCCGCCGCTGCAATCGAGCAGTCAGGACGGCGTCCCCACAGGTCGACAATTCGATTGGGGTGAGCGAGAAACGGCACAATCTTCCGGGCCAGCATCCCGGTACCGATGATCGCCACGCGCGACAGCGGACCCACGTGCCGGCGGACGGCGCTGCCATACGAGCGTGAGCCAAGACCGATGAGATGTGTCGAGCGAATCGCTCGCGCGTCGCTGAGAACCTGGCCGCACAGCGCGCGCCAACGCGCGGCGCCTTCCTCCAGGCCTTCGGCGAAGACCTTGAACTGGTGCATGACCTCGGTTTCGCCAACGATCGGCGAATGCAACCCGCACACCACCTCGAGGAGATGTTGATACGCGGCCTCGTCGTGCCAGACGGGCGCATCCGGCGGAATGACGCTGCGATCGTCAACGAGCGCCACTTGCCGCACGCACGTGCGCCACACCGGCATGTTGATCGCGAACGCCGCTGCCTGGGGCGGCCGTTGAATGACGCTGAATTCGGTCACGATCCCGCTCGATCTTACGAACCATCGTCACCGGTTTGTCACGGTTTTGTCGCGGGCTCGGCGGTCACCAGCTGTACCAGCGTCTGGAGGAACCGGTCGTCGTCATTCAGGCACGGGCAGAGCGTATAGCAGGCGGGATCGCCGCCGCCCGAAGCGAACTCGTGCCGGCCCTCATTGCCAAGCTCGTCGAGAGTTTCCAGACAGTCGGTCGTGAATCCTGGTGCCACGACCAGCGGCCGGCGCAGCCCACGCGCGTGCAACCCCTTCAGGGTCTCGGCGGTGCTGGGCTCAATCCACTTTTCGGGCCCGAAGCGCGATTGAAACGACACCGTGTAGAACTGCGTCGACCACTTCATCTGATCGGCGAGCGCCGCGACCGTGCCGCGGCAGTGGTTCAGGTACGGGTCGCCGTTTGCGACATAGCGCTGCGGCAACCCATGGAACGACAGCACGATGTGATCGGGATTGGCCTTCGCGCTTGCTTCTCGAACGCGGTGGGCCAGGGCGCCGATGTAGCCCGGGTGATCGAAGTAGGCGTCGATGCAACTCACTGCCGGCACGAACATGCGGGCGCTCCGGCGGCGATCGGTTGCCGCCGCAAACACCGCGTCGTAGACCGATGCCGTGGTCGCGGATGAGTACTGCGGAAACATCGGAACGACAACCACGCGGCTGCACTCCGCCGCGATCAGGTCGTCGAAGGCTTTCTCGAATGAAGGACCCGCATAGGCCATCCCCAGCACCACGCGAGAGCCGGTGCCCAGCATGACCTGCAACTTTGCGCGTTGCCTTTCCGACTCAACCAGGAGCGGCGAGCCCTGTGGCGTCCAGATGCGCTGATACAACCGTGCCGATCGGCGCGATCGGGTTGGCAGTATTACCAGCCGCAGGAAGGGCTGCCACAACCACGCGGGGTAGTCGACGATGCGGCGATCGGAGAGAAAACGTTTGAGATAGCGGCGGACCGCCGGAGGTGTCGGCGCCTCCGGCGTCCCGACCTGTGCGAGCAGAACGCCGATCACAAACCGTAATGTTATCTTGCGCTCTGCACCACCCACTTCACGATGCGATCGTCAGGCATCAGCGCCTGCGACGTCATCGTGTACGCCAGACCTTCGAGCCGCTTGCGGATGCCCGGCTCGATACCGCCGAACGACATCAAATGCGGCACGACCAAGACCCGCCGGCCACGTGCCAGCTGCGTCTGCACCTTGTCGCGTAGCTCTTTCGTGGCGGCTTCGCGCCGGGCGGGGCCCGCATCGTCGCGAACCGTCATGTACTCAACCGATGCATACGACGCCGACTCCTGGATGTGCCCAGCCAGGACCGCCATGTCCTCGAGCCAGCGCCGATTGTCGTCGTCCGGCACGGGTCCGTGAGCGACGAGGATCACCGCCTCGTTCGCGGGCGCCGTGCTGACAGACTTGGCGCGATCCACCACGATTGCGCCGATCAACGGGTGACGATTGAGCGCCGGCGTCATCCGGATCGGCACGGTGAGGTTTACCGGCGACGCCGGATCGGGCGCGGGCGCGCCGTGCGCCGAATGGTCCTCAGCTGCGGGTGCGCCGTGTGACGAATGATTCATCTTCGCGAAAATGGCCATGTCCTTCGGCGCCTCTTTCCGCAGGCCGAGCAGGTACTCGGTGGACGTGATCACCGAGCTGTGCGACGACACGAAGAGCGGCACGGCGACGATCTCGGTGACGCCGCGCGCGGCCAGCTTGTCGACCGCGCGCTGGATCGAGGCGCGCGACGCCATGCCGAACGCCACCTCGGTGGGCTGAAGGCCGTCGACCTCGGAAGCCACCGCCGTGACGCGTTCGTTCCACTGCGCGGCGCCGCCGTGCGCGAGGAGCAACACTCCCGGCTTGGACGCCGATTGTTCGGCGGCGACAGAAACACTCAGGCCCGCCAACAGCAGGCCCATGACGCTGATTGTCCGCTTCATTGTTTCACTCCACAGGGGGCGGGGTTACCTCGCCCAGGACCAACGAATGCCGCCGCGTAACGTCCGGCCGACGTCAGGACGGTAGATCGCCAGCGGCGCACCGGTGGCGGAGACTTTGCCGACATTGGGATCCTGGTTGTCGGCGAGGTTATCGATCGCGACGAACGCGGTGATGCCGCGAACGACGCGTCGCGACACGTAGGCGTCCCAGACGGCGTATCCAGGCGCCATCGTGTCGATGGGTTGTCCGGCAACCGTGGCGCGGGCCGCCACCCATCCGCTGGCGAACACACCGCGGACATTGGCCGCGAAGCCGCTGGCCGCATGACGCCACGTCGCGCGGACCGACCCCTGATGGTCGCTGCGTCCCGTCAACCGCAGGTCGGTCGCCGCGTCCCGGGCATCGAGATAGGTGTAGGCGGCAGCGAATGTGAGCGCCGGCGTCGCCGCCAGCTCGCCGTCGATTTCCACGCCTTCCGTGACCGCGTCGTTGACGTTCTTGTAGGTGAAGAACAGGCGCCCCGCGACCGGGCGGAACGAGATGTCGAGACCCTCGCGCGTGAGGATCTCCTGGACCTGCGCGGGAGTGGCGGCAAAACCCAGATTCACGGACTCGATCAAATCGCGCACGTCGTTGCGGAACACGCTGACGCCGAACCGCGCCCGCCGCGCCGGCGTCGTGTACTCACCGCCGAGCTGCACCGAGTTCGCATATTCGGGCTGCAGGTTCACGTTGCCGATCACCTGATAGATGCTCGATGGATTCAGGAACCGGTAGTACAGCTGGCCGATATCCGGCGCGCGGAATCCGCGGCCGTACGAACCTCGCACACTGACCCCGCCGCCAAGACGCGCGTTCGCCGCCACCTTGGGCGAGACCGCGCTGCCGAACTCCGAGTGATGATCAGTCCGCAGCCCGAGCGTCGTGGTGACGCGGCCACCGAACGTGAACCGGTGCTGCAGCCACGCCGTGCCGATCGCCGCCGATTCGCCCGCGTCGTTGCGGAGGCGATTGATGCCTGAGTACTCGTCGCGCCAGTATTCCGCACCGCCCTGCAGCTGCTGGTTACCGCCGATGAATTGCGAGAAGGATCCGTCGATCTTGACGAGCCGTTCGTCCAGCGCTCCCGGCGCCAGCGGCGTCGAGGCCGGCGGCGCCAGCGTCGCCGTCGAGGCCTCGTCGAAACGGGCGACGTAGGCGCGGGCCTGCACTGCGCTGGTGGCGCGCGGCATCCAGTCGGCGCTGAGGTTGACGTTCACCGTCGACTCGTCGATGCGATCCTCCTGCGGCCCGAGCTCGCCGTTGGAGCGCCCTTCCGTCTGGTTGTCGTAGCCGGTCACGCGCGCGGCGAGCGCCAGCGCGCTGGTGACTTGCGCGCGGCCGCGCCCCATGAAGTCGACGCGCTCGAACGGCGCGCCCGTGGTGTCGAAAGTTGTTGGCGTGAGATCGAAGCCGTCGTTGCGATGATGCTCGACCATGAACAGCCCGGACACGCGGTCGCGGCGGAAGCCCACGCCGGCCGAGGCATTGATCTCGCCAAAGCTGCCACCCGAAAGCTCGCCGGTCGTCTCAAACGGCGCCGTCGCCTCGCGCGTGATCAGGTTGATGACCCCGCCGATCGCGTCGGACCCGTACAACGCCGACGAGGCGCCCTTGACGACTTCCACCTGCTCGAGCCGGTCGACGGATTGCCGATCGAGATTGAGGACGCCGCGCTTGATGCCGCGGCCGCCAAGCAGCGGCTGACCGTCGAGCAGCACCAGGACCTGGCGCGAATCGATGCCTTGGATCTGTTCACCGGCGGCGCCGGCCGTTTCCGATCCGCGGCGCGACATTACGCCGGGCACTTCGCGGAGCAGCTCCGCCACCGTCTGCGATCCGCTTTCCTCCATTATTCGCCGCGACAGCACGTTGACGTTGGTGTTGAGGCTTTCGCGCAACTCCTCCTGCCGCGATGCCGACACAATCTGCACCGCCTCGACGACCGGAGCCGGAGTCAGCACGATTTCCAGTGCCTGTTCGGATGGCACCGTCGCGGTGGTGTTGAACATCGCGAATCCCGGCGCGATGACGTCGAGCGAGTATTCGCCGACACCGATCGGACTCACCGAGAAGCGGCCGTCGCGCCCGCTCTCGACGATGCGCTCGAACGCGCTGCCGGCCTGATGCACGACCACGGTGCTGCCGGGAACCACGGCACCGCTGCCGTCGCGAACCACACCATTAAGGACGGCGCTCTGCGCGGACGCCATCGACGACACTCCCAGGACGATCACTATCGCAACTGCGATTCTCATAACGGGTCCTTGCAAACGCTTCATGGTCTGCCTACACCTCCGCCCACTTGCGGAGCAGGTTGTGATACACGCCGGTCGACTGCACCGCCGCGGCGTACTGTGGGATGGTCTGATTCAGATTTACGCGGACGAACTAACATCTCGAACAATCGCCCTTCTGACGCTGTTTCGGAGTTACGAGCCGACGCTGCTTCGAGCTACGCCGCACGCGCGGGTGGTTGTTCCACGGGTTCCCGGCCTTTGCGCCGCCGTTCGAGCCAAGCCAGGAAACGGCGACACGCCAGCGCGATGCCGGTGTAGACGAGCACGGCGCCACCCGCAGACACGATGCCGGCGACGGTTTGACCTGTGAGCCCGTAGAACTCGCCCGTGTGCGCGAATCGCAGCCACGATCGCACGCGCCGGCCAGAGCTCAAACTTTCGAAGGTCTCATGCTTCGCGATTGTCGCGGTGGCGCGATCGATAGTGAGCGTTTGGCGCTTCTGCGGCTGCCCGCCATAGCCCACGTCAACCGTCAGCACGATTGGCGCTCGCTCAGAGGTGGCAAAGCGGGTCGAGATCGTCCGCCACGCGGGCACCTGTGCCTGAGCGGCAGACCACGACGCATCCAGCCCGCTCGAGAAATAGCGCGGCTTCTCCGCCGGCGGGCCCGGTGCGGGCCGCGCTGCAGCGGCCGCAGGAGCGGGCGGTGTGTCGCCGGCCAATCGATAGACCAGATTGCTTGCCCACGGGTACGAAATCGGAACTGCGCCAGCGACGACAATCGCCAGCGGCACTGCCGACCAGAAACCGATCACGTTGTGCCAGTTGAAGTCCCGCGCTTTCGTCGCGAGCCCGCGACGGAACCAGAGCACGTTCTTGAACTGAGTCCAGGTCCAGACACGCGGGCACCACAAATAGATGCCGCTCAGGACGATCACCAGGAAGCCCAGATTGGCGGCGCCGGTCACGGCCTTGCCGGTGGTGCGGCTGGCACCTTCCAGGGCGAGGTAGCGGTGCCACACCGTCATGGTGCGGAAGAACGATCGCAGCGCCGCAGGAGGTTCGCCGATGACAGTTCCGGAATAGGGATCGACGAGCAGCGTCCGGTTCCCATCGAGCGTGATGGTCGCGGGCGCGGCCGGGTCGGCGCGCACCGTGATGCCGGTCGGGGCCACCCCCGGCTGCGTCTCGGCCACCCTCGCCAGCAGCGTCTCGGGCGAGAGGGACGGGGCGTCACCGTGGGGTGGCGCCGTCCAGGCACGGCGGTCGGCCCACTCGAGCATCTGCTTCTCGTAGGTGAGCGCCACGCCGGTGACGCTCATCATCAGCACGACCACACCCGCGGACACGCCGGTCGCCAGGTGCAGCCAGAAGACCACGGAACGAAAGCTCTTCATAGGAACTGAAATGAGACTGTGTCTCAACTTCCTATTGGATCCTATTGCCGACTAAAATGGTCGGTCAAGCTCAAAATGAGAATTGATCTCAATTCTGACCTCGGCGAGTCCTTTGGGCCATGGCCGATGGGCCAGGATGCGGTGTTAATGGAGAGCATCACGTCGGCCAATGTCGCCTGCGGCTTCCACGCCGGCGATCCCGGCGCGATGCGGCAAACTATTGCACTGGCAAGAGATAGGGGCGTTGCCGTAGGCGCTCACCCCGGCTTTCCCGACCTGGTCGGCTTTGGCCGCCGGGAGATGAAGGCCACGCCGTCGGAGGTCGAAGACTTCGTGCTCTATCAGGTGGCAGCCCTCGCCGGGATGGCACATGCCCAGGGCGTGCGGCTGCAGCACGTCAAGGCACACGGCGCGCTCTACAACATGGCGTGCAAGGATCGGGCGCTCGCCGGGGCGATCGCACGCGCGGTGGCGGCGTTCGATCGGTCGTTGATCCTGTTTGGGCTGCCCAACTCGGAGTTACTGCGGGCCGGCGAAGCGGCCGGCTTGCCCGTGGCCGCGGAAGTATTCGCCGATCGCGCGTACGAACCGGACGGTTCGTTGGTGTCGCGAACCAAACCCGGCAGCGTCATGCACGATGCCGCCGCGGTGGTGCATCGCGCCGTGCGGATGGTGAAAGAGCAGCAGGTGGTCGCGATCGACGGATCGACCCTGGCGCTTCGCACCGACACCATCTGTCTGCACGGCGACACGCCGGGCGCCGCGCAGTTGGCGAAACAGATTCGCGCCGGCCTCGAGAAGGCCGGTATCGAAGTGAAGCCGCTGCGCTATTCGTAGCGCATCGCGTCGACCGGCTGCAGCGCCGCGGCCTTCATCGCCGGATACAGCCCGAACACCAGGCCGACGAAGAACGACACCACGAACCCCAGCAACACGGCCGTGATCGACACGTGGGTCGCCCACCCGGCGTACGCGGAAATGCCAACCGACACCACCGCTCCCGCCACGATGCCGACCAGCCCGCCGCCGACCGTCATCAACAGCGTCTCAATCAGGAATTGCATCGTCACATCGCGCCTGCGCGCACCGGCGGTGCGCCGGACGCCGATTTCGCGCGTGCGCTCGACCACCGACGTCAGCATGATGTTCATGATGCCGATGCCGCCGACGAGGAGTGCGAGCGCCGCAACGCTGCCGACCACGACGCTGAAGGTGCGCTGGGTTCGATACCGCTGTGCCAGCAGCTCGCGCGGCACGACAATGTGGAATTCGTCCGCCGAACGGTTTTGCAACAGCGCCCGGCGCAGCACTTCACCGAGCTCGACCGTTTGCTCCGCGTCGGCGACCTGCACCCACACTTCTTCGACCGGCTGATTCGGCGTGACGTCGAGGGACTTGCCGGTCAGCGCCGGCAGCGGCACGAACGCGGCGCGGTTGATGTTGTGCCACGCCATCGAAGTGCCCGCCTGGGGATCGCCGCCCCGCTCGCGCAACACGCCGACGACGCGGTAGTGATCGTCGAGAATCTCGACGGTCTCGCCGATCGGATCGCGATAGCCGAACAACTGCTGCGCCAGCGCCGCGCCCAGCACGCACACTCGCGCGGCGTCGGTCGCGTCCGTTTCGGAGAGCAGCCTGCCGCGCCGCGGCTCGAGCCGCAATATGCGCTGGAAGTCGGGCGATGCCGCCAGCACCTGCTGAGGGTTGGCCTGTCCGGCACGACCGATACGCACGTAGCGCGAGACCACCGGGGCCGCAAGGGTCGCCGTCGGCACCAGTTCGAGAACGCGCGCGGCGTCGGCAGCGGTCAGGCTGCGCTTCATGGTGCCGCGATCGTTCAGCCCACCGGAGCTTTGCGCCACGATGTTGTCCAGACCCAGCGCATCGACCTGCGCCAGCGCCTCGCGCGCCGCACCCTCGCTGACCGACATCATCGCAATGACCGCGGCAACACCCAGCACGACGCCGAGCACGCTCAGCGCGGTGCGCAACCGGTAGCGGCCGAGGGCTTCCGTTGCAATGCGCAGGTATTCGGAAAGCTCAGCGAGGCTGAAGCGCATTGTTGCGAGGAGAACCTTGAGGACGTGGGGGCTCAGGCGCGACCAGCGACACACGGTCGCCCTGTTGCAGGCCGCCGGCGATCTCGACCATTCGATCGTTGGACTCGCCGAGCTCGACCGGCCGCATGTCGGTGCCGGTAGCGGTCACGAGATAGACCACGCGAGTACCCTGGTTGTTGAACACCGCCGTCACCGGAATCGTCAGCACGTTCGATCGGGTGCCGACGATGACGTCGGCGCGAATGCTCATCTCCGGACGCAGTTCGGCGGTGGTGGGGTCGAGCGTGATGATCAGATCGAAGCGTTTGTCGTCGAACGGCCGCGTCGGCGACGTGGCCGCCAGCGTTCCCACCCGCGTCACCTTGCCGGTCAGGACCAAATCCGGAAACGCCTCGACGCGAATCTCCGCCGCCTGGCCGGCGCGCACGCGGTGCACCTCGGCTTCGCTGACCGAGGCTTCCACCAGCATGCGATTCACCTCAGGAATGGTGACGATGCCCTGCGTCGCGAACACGCGGTCGCCAATGCGCAACTTGCGGCGCGGATTGGCGTTGAGGTTTTCCTCGTACACCACCAGGCCGGGGCCGCGGGCGCGGATGGTGCAACCGTCGATGATGGCGACCAGCTGGTTGAGGCGCAGCCCCGTCTCGGCCAGGCGCGTGCGCACGTGGCTCAACTGCGACGCCTTCTGCGCCAGCGCCAGCGCCGCGCGCTTCTGCTCGCGGGGATGGGAGAGTTGCACCACGACCTCGGTCCGCCGCCGCGCCAGCAACAGTTCCTCTTCCGATTCTTCGAGTGCGTCCTCGGTGCGGGCCAGCTCTTCGCGGGTGATGAAGCCCTTCTCGAGGAGGGGCCGCAGCTTGTCGTATTCCTGGCGCAGCCGCTCGGATTTCTTCTGCGCGCGCGCGAGCGTGGATCGCGCCTCCTCCACCGTCAGCGCCCCTTCACCTTCGGTGACGGCCTTCACCTCGGCGTTGGCTTCATCCCATTCGCCCTCGGCGACCTGCAGATCGACCTGCGCCTGGCGATGTTCCTGGCGGACCCGCGCCGCCTCCACTTCCAGGTCTGTGGTGTCCAACCGAACCAGCACGTCCCCGGTCTTCACCCGCGAACCTTCCGGCGCCAGGTCGCGGATCTCGATGTCGCGGCCGGGAACCGGGGAGCGATAGGTGATCGACTGCATCGGCTTCAGTGTGCCGCTCGAGGTCAGGCGGGCGGTGAGCTCGCCGCGCGTCACCTCGACAACCATCCCGTCGTCGGCGCCGGCGCGCACCCACAACAGCACGGCCACCAACGCGGTGGCCGCCACCGCCGCCGCTATCGCAAACCGCGGGCGCGCGAGCGCTGATTTGATCATTTCGTCAACGGCGACGCCGAGGCCGTCGCCGGCGTTGAGGCCATCATATCGGTGCGGGGGTTGAATACGCCGAGCACCGCGCGCAGCCGCAGTGCGGCCACGGCCGAGTCGGCCAGCGCCTGGATGCGGCGGCCCTCGGACTGCAGCAAGTTGCCCTCCGCGGTCACCACATCGAGATTGTTCGACAGCCCGGTTTCGTAGCGCAGCTGCGCCACTTCGACTTCGCGCTTGCTGATCGCGACGCTGGTCTCCGCCGCGGTCACGGAGCGGATCAGCCGGTCCCGCTCACGGACAATCTGTTTCACGTTGTCGGCAATCTGCCGCTCCAGCGTTTCGACCTCACGCCGCCGGCGATCGCGATCGATGATCGCCGACTGATGCTCGACGTGCTGCGCCGTGCGATCGACCGGCATCGCAATGGTGAAGAACGTCGCGAACTTGTAGCCGTCGAGACCGAAGCTCTCGCGGAAGCTCGGCGCGGTTTCGCGCCGCGTGAGCGCGAGATTCACATCCACTTGCGGCAGCAGCTGGTTGCGCGAAAACCGGACCTGGTTGTCGGCGTCGCCCGCGGCGGCGCGCCGGTTCTTGAGATCCAGACGGTTGGCCAGAGCCAGCGCCGTTGCCGAAGGCACGTCAATCGGATCGGTGCCCACCCGCGGAATCTCGGCGTTGACCAGGAACGCTCCGGTCTCGGGACGCCCCATCAAAAACGTCAGCTGATCCTTTGCGTCCTCGACCGCGGCCTGGGCGTCGAAGTACTGCATCTCCGCTTGTGAGACCAGCTGCTGCGATCGCAACACGTCGAGCTGCGAGACGAGCCCGGCATCGAGCTTGGCCTCCGACGCGTCGCGCAACCGGCGCGCGCGCAACAGGCTTTGCCTCGCCACCTCGACGAAGGCTTGCTGCGACACCACGCGGTAATACGCGGTCGCGACCTCCACCGCCACCTGTTGTTCCGACAACGATTGCTGGCGATCGGCTTCCTCGCGCCGGAGCTCGGCGGTCGTCAACGGACGCCGCGAGACGCTTCGGCCGAAGCCGCGCAGCAGCGGCTGCGACAGCGTCAGCGTAGTGTCGGCGTTGTAGAACAGCACGTCGCTTTGCGGATCGCCGAGGTCGCCGGGGATCTGCGCCGAGATCGTGCCGGTGGAAAGCCTCAGCTCGGTGCCGGTCACCAGCTTCTGCGTGACGTCGACGCGATACGTCTGACTGCTGACGTCGGTGCGCCCAAACGATCCGAAGATGTTCGGCGTCACCTTCGGTCGAAACGCATTGCGCGCCAGACGCAGTCCGAGATCGGCCTGCGCGACGGAGTCGCCCTGATTGACCAGCCGCTCGTTCTTCGAGAGCGCCTCGTTCACCACGTCGGTCAACGTCAGTGTCGGGGTTTGCGCCGATGACGTTCCCGAGAGAACGAGACTGCAGGCGAGGCCTGCGGCGACGTGATGCGCGAATGGCTTGAGCACGACAGCCCTCATCCTCGATTCAGCGTCAGGTTGATCGTCCCGGTGTACGCCCCTCGGACGCTTCCGCCAGGACCGCGAGTATCGGCGGTGCTGTTCCAGACGAGCGTACCGGTGACCGTGTTGCCACTGATGGTACCGGTGAAGCGAATGGTCGTCGCGACGGTAATCGAGATTCCCTCGATCGTAATAGTGTCGCGAAACTCCTGTGTGGAGCCGACCGTATTTCCCGTCCCAATGACTGCCGCGCTGTAAACAAATGGAGCATCGGGTATCGGGACCGAGGTGCCGCCGGTGCAATTGATCGAAAAGGCCGAATTGGTCCCGTTCATCTCCAGCGTGCCCGTGATGGCGCCGCTGGATGCGGTCTGCAGCCTCAAGGTTGAGTTTCCGGTGGTGCGAACGCTGTAGGTGCAGTTGATTCCGCCGTCCTCGACCGAGCTCGTGCCGGTCATGGTGCCTGCCATGGGTCCGCTGAACGCCGAGCTGGTCGGTTGCGGGGTGGGAGTCGAGGGCGGCGTCGGATTCGTGGTCGTCCCGGTCCCGGTCGTCCCGCTCGACGTCGTCGATGTTGCCGAAGGCGACGAACTCTCGCTGCCGCCTGCCGCTTTCGTCGCAACAACGACACCGCCCGCCGCCGCGGCCCCGATGACGCCAATCATCGTGCCCGACAGCCCGCCGGCTGCGCCGCCGCCAGCGCCTGCGGCGCCGGCCGCGCCGCCCGATCCGGATCCGCCTCCGCCGGCAGTGCTCGCCGCGCTCGCAGCTTCTGCAGCCGTCATGACGTTCGACTGCGCAATCGTGGCGACGGCGGTTTGTCCCTGGAAGGTGGCGGTGGCCTGGATCTGAAGGGCCCCCGCAGCGCTTGGCGTCAGTCCCGTGGCGGTGGCCTGTCCCGCCGCGTTGGTCACGACCGTGAGCGTGGACTGCCCGCCGAACGATGCGCCCGGCCCGAGGCTGAACGTCACCGTGGCGCCGGCAACGGGCAGGTTATTGCGATCCCGGACTTCGACGATGGGAGCGACCGCGGTCTTCTGCTGAATGATGTTGACCGCATCCTCGCCGGCAATCACGACGATTCGTAGACCGGCCGGGTTCGCCGGCTGCGCCGCGGCGGGCGCAGACACCAAGAGGAGCGCCGCAGCAGCGGCGAGCCATGGACTTCGCATGATGAGTTTCGCTTTCCGCTCGGGGGGTAGCAACGGCCGAGCTATGCGAAGAGTAGCCAAAAGCCGGGCCCGCCGCCACCCTCGATCAGGAGTGGGGTACGCGTTTTCCGGCGAGATTCGCCGATCCCGGCGTTGCCGTTTCGAGTGCTCGCCTTACGCGCCGCATCCGGCTTGCGGCAGGATACCCTCGATCTGACCGACATAAAACTTCGCGTTCTTCGATTCGTCGAGATGCGGGTTGATCGCGAGCATTTTCACGTAGCTTGCCCTCGCATCCTTCAGGAAACTGCAGGTCTGGCGCACGTTGAACAGGTCGCGATTGACGTTACCGAGCAGGAAATGCGCGATCGGATCGTTTGGCGCGTGCTTGAGCGCGCGCCGGCAATAGTCGCGCGCTTTCAACGGATTGCCGACCTTCTGTTCCGACAGGCACAAACCCAAAAACCCGGCGCTGCGCAGGCTGTCGTAGGCGCCCTGACGATCGGCGTGGCGCCGCGTGCCGACGCCAAGGCCGATGAAATGGAACGCCAGCTTCGAGCCGAGGCCCGTGGAGAAGTTCGTCAAGTCGAGGAACTCGCGATAGTTCTCGCGGGCGTCGGCGTACAGACTGACCTGCACCGTGCGATCGGTGCTCGCCGCCGCCAACTGGCGCTGCGCGTCGGCCTTCCACAGATGCGCCTGCGCATTCGAGGGCTTGATCGAGATCGCCTTCTCCGCGCTCTCGATGGCGCGGCCCCACGCGGCCTTGTCCCAATAGGCGCGCGCCAGCATCGAGTGCGCCACGTCATCGTCGGGGTCCAAACGCAGGGCTTCGGTGAGCTCGCGAATCGCTTCGTCGGGATCGCCCTGCTCGATCAGGACCGCCGCGCATTCGACACGCGCGTCGACGTGCGTCGGGTCAATGGCGATGGCGCGCCGAAAGTGCTTCACCGCTTCTTCGTGCTCGAGCAGCAGCTGCTTCACCTGGCCGAGGTGATACGCGGCGACCGCGAAATCGGGATCGATTGAGAGCGCCTTTTCGAACAACGCCGCCGCACGTTTCAGGTCGGCCTCGCTCTGACGCCGCTCCACCGGCACCAGATTGAGGAGACTCAACGACGACCGGCGCGTGAACAGCAGCTTCTCGCCGTCGTCGTTCAACTGCTGCGCGGGCTTCTTCACCTGGCGGACGTAGCGGATGCGGAAGGTCACCGCCGATTCCTGGCCGGGCGCGATCATGATCTCCTTGCGATCGGGCTCGTAGCCCTCGCGCACGCCGTTGAACTCGTGCAGGCCGGCAGGCAGGCTCGGCACTTTCAGCAGCTTGTTCTTCATGATGCGGCCGATCAATTTTCCGTCCAGGTAGACGTCGACATCATCCATGTTCGATTCGATCACCGCGGTGCCGAGCATGGAGGGCGCCTCGGTGCCGCTGGAGAGACACGCGTTGGCCACGCCCAGCAGCATTTCGGGCTCGTAGTCGCCACGCGCCGTCGGCGTTTGCGACACGTTGCGCTCGCGCGCATAGCGCCGCACGTTGGTGCGGACGTACTCGATTAACTCGTCAGCGGTGATGCGGCCATCGCAGGGGTCGCTGTCGGCATAACCCTGGAAGGCTTGCACGAGGTAATACGTGAAGAACCCGAAGCCAGTGGACAGGTTGGGATCCTCGAAGCTCTGCTCGCGTTCGGTGGTGGCGGTCAGCGTCAGGAAACTTCTCGGCAGCGCATTGAATTGCTGCTCCAGCGCCTCGTTGGTGGTTTCCGCATTGATCTTGCCCGAATGGCACGCGTCGGTGAGCAACACCTTCCAGCCGGCGCCCACCTTGTTGGCCAGCACGTTGCCGACGTCGGCCATGGCATAGGCGGTGGTCTCAAGACTGTTGGGCTTCACATCCCACGGCGCGAGATACCCCTTCCCCTGGTGCACGAACCCATGGCCGGCAAAGTAGACGACCACACGGTCGGTGGGCTGTGCCACCTTCGGCAGCCATTCTTCCAGCTCGTACTTGATGTTGGCGAGCGTGGCCTTCGGCCCTTTCAGGAAATGCACGTTCTCCGGCGGAAACGCGCCGCCCTCGTGATTGATGAGCACGCGATACATCGCTTCGGCGTCGGATTCGGGAAAGCGCAACTGCTTCGACTCGTCGAGGTTCTGATACCGGGCGATGCCGACGATCAGGGCATAGCCGCGAGGCACCGCATCGCGCACCGCGAGCGGCGTGTTCTTGGGCGCGAGCACGATGTCGCGGCCCTGCGGCGGCTTCGCTTGTTCGGTGCCTCGTGCCTCGTGCCTGGTGCCTCGTGCCTCGTGCCTGGTGCCTCGTGCTTCGTGCCTCGTGCCAAAGGGCGGCACCAGGATCATCAGCGCTACGACGAAGATAGTGCGTTTCATGGCTTGTGATTGATCGTGAACTTTGCGGTCACGGCCTTGCCGAGCTCCGCCTTGTTGACAATGTAAGTGGCTTGGACGCCTTTCGTCGCAGTCGAGTCTTTCGCGAGAATCAGATCGCGCGAGGCGATGCTGCTCTGCAACTGCGCCACCAGCGCCGGCGGCGACGACTCGAATGTCTTCACCGGCCGATCGAATCCAGGAAGCGTCTTCAGCGGCTCGCGGCTGAGGAACACGAACAACTGCTCCTCTCCCGGATTGCCTTCGAACCTGAACCAGTTGTCGTCGGGGATTACGTACTCTTCGAAACGCTTCACGGCATTGCGGCCGCCATTGATGTCGGGGTTCGGGAAGAGCACGGTCCAATTGCCCGACGTGCCCTGTTGTGCGACGTACAGGAAGCCGTCGATGTTCGATTCGAAGGCGAAGCGAATGCGCTCGCCGGTGTGAAAATCGCGCGCGGGGTCGACGTCGACGGGCTGTCCGCCGGGACTCTCGAGCATCAAGCGGAAGCGGAGTCCTGGCGCCACGGTGGCGGTGTCGGTCGAGGCAAACATGATTTTCGCGCTGACCTCGCGCGGCACTTCGGCAGGCTCGACCGGCCTGGTGGTGCCGGGCGGAACGGGGTCAGCGTTCTTCGTCGCCGCAGGTGCCGTCTTCACCGGTGCGGGCGTGGGCAGCACGGCGTTCGAGGGTGTGGCCGCTGCATCGGGTGGAGGCGGATTCGACGAAGCGGGCACTGTCGGTGGCGCCGACACCGGCGCGGCAGCAACATCGCTCGACGGCTCAGCGTTGGTCGAAGGCAAACCCAGCGAGATGACCGCGATGATCACGGCGGCGGCAGCCGCGCCGCCAACCCACAACCAGCGGCTGGCGCCACCCTGAGCGCGACCCCCGGCGTCGGCCGGCGGCGGCGCACTGACGGGCGGCGCCGGCGCTTTGGCTCCGAGCGCTGTCGGCGTGGTCGACACCTCGCGCGCACCAGTGATCGTGGCCACCGCATCCTGCTGCCGGGCCGCGGTCGAAGGCAGAAGCATGGTCGCGCCCGCAGCCGACTCGATCGCCGAGAGCCGCTCGCGCGACGAATCGAGGAACGCCACGAGTGCGCGACGCATATCGTCGGCGGACTGGAACCGCTCGCTGGGTTGTTTAGCCAGCGCGCGCGACACGATGGTCTCGATGTCGGGCAGCAGCCGGGACAGGCCCGTGTCCATGGGCTTCGGCG
>Ga0187893_10004178_pt1 | contig 27947 bp, 27 predicted proteins | sample MA1701074metaG_FD_139574 | JGI IMG/M metagenome (GOLD analysis project Ga0187893, IMG submission 139574) | White microbial mat communities from a basaltic lava cave in the Kipuka Kanohina Cave System on the Island of Hawaii, USA - MA170107-4 metaG ... | reverse complement strand
GATGTCGGCGGCGAGAATAGCCGCGAGCCGCCGCCTAACCGAGGATTCTTCGTCCATCACCGTGCGATGGCCAGACCGCCGGGTTGTTGATTGTCATCGCGCGTTCTGTCGGTCGCCGAACGCTCGCATTCACCTGCGGACGGGCGAGCGAACGCGAGCCCGTCTGTCAGGTGGAATGCGTTGTTGGGCGGCCGTTCATTATTCAAGGACCTGATCCGCTCGCGCCAGCAACGACGACGGGATCGTCAGCCCCAGCGCCTTGGCGGTCTTGAGGTTGATGACCAGCTCGAACTTGGTTGGCTGCTCGATAGGCAGATCGGCGGGCTTCGCGCCCTTGAGAATCTTGTCCACATAGGTCGCGGCGCGTCGATAGAGGTCAGGCAAGCTCGGAGCGTAAGATATGAGGCCGCCAACCTCCACCCACTGCGCCTGCGTGGACATCGACGGCAGCCTGTGCTTTACCGCGAGGTCGGCGAGCCGTGCCCGGTGGAGGAAAAACATCGAGTCCCCCACGACGAGCAGCCCGCCCGCGCGTTCATTCGTCATCGCCGCGAAGACGCCGGCGAACTCGCCGGGCTCGCGCGCCTCCAGGAGCTGAAGTTGCAGCCCGAGCGAGCGGGCGGCGGCCGTGATGTTCCTGATGATCAGCGGTTGGGCGGGACTCGGCTTGGAGAGAACGGCCACCCGGCGGACCTTGGGGACGGCTTCCCTGAGCAGCCCCAACTGTTTGCCGAAGATATCCGTGTCGACACCGTACGTGACCCCCGTGACATTCCCACCCGGGCGCGCGAGGCTCGTGACGAGTCCGAGCTCGACGGGCTCGGCCAGACTCATCCCGACGATCGGGATCGTCCGCGAGGCGTTCCTGGCCGCCAAGGCAGCGCCCGTCGGCGACGCTGCGATGACGTCCACCTTGAGCTGGACCAGCTCGTCTGCGAGGCCGGGCAGCCGATCGATTCGGCCCTCCGCATACCGATACTCGATGACGATGTTCTGACCCTCGACCCACCCGAGCTCGCGTAGCCCCTGCCGGAATCCCTCGAGGGGACGGAGGCTCGCGGCACCTGAACCCGAACCTTGAGCCAGATAACCTATGCGGTAGACCTTCCCCGTCGGTTGCGCCTCGGCCGCCGGCGACGCGGCGACAATGAGAACGGCTACCACGAGCGTTAGTTTGCTAACCGTCGCGGCCACAGCGCTACGCCCAGCAGTGGTCATAGCATCTGAGCGTGCATTCGTCGTCCGCCCAACTAAAAGTAGACAGACCTACGTATCCTGCAGCGTAGTGGGATAAGGGCTACGACGGTCTGCAGCATATCCCGACGGTGGTCGTGCTCATCGCTCCTGCGTTCACCTTCCATCTTCGGCGGTTAGCCCCAATTGGGGGTGTTCCCGATGCGGAGATAGCCCGCGAGCCCTGGCAGTCTATCCCGCCAGCCCTAAAATTTCGGGCTGCGGGGCCGGTCATGCGCCGAACATCCGGTCGGCGGGACTGCGGACGCCGGCCGGACCACGATTGAGGACGTGCGTGTAGATCATGGTCGTGTTCACGTCCCGGTGGCCCAGCAGCTCCTGGACGGTGCGGATATCGTGGCCGTCTTCGAGCAGGTGGGTCGCGAAGGGGTGCCGCAGGGTGTGCGGGCTGGCCCGCTTGGGGACGCCAGCCCGCCAGCCCGCCTGCTTGACGGCCCGCTGGAGGACTGATTCGTGCAGATGATGCCTCCGGCGCTGCTCGGTGCCCCGATCGGAATATGTACGGGTCGCGGGGAAGACCCACTGCCAGACCCACTCGCGGCCGGCGTGCGGGTACTTCCGCGCCAGCGCCATGGGCAGCTCCACCCAGCCGGCGCCCGCGGCCAGGTCCTCCTGATGCTGCGTTCGGACCACGGCCAGGTGCCGGACGAGGTCGGCCTTGGCCATCGCGGGCAGCATCGTCATGCGGTCCTTGTCGCCCTTGCCTCCGCGCACGAGGACCTGATTCGTCGCCAGATCCACGTCCTGGATGCGAAGCCGACAGCACTCGAGCACGCGCAGACCCGCTCCGTAGAGCAAGCAGGCCATGAGCCGTGGCACGCCTTCGAGCTGCTGGAGCACCGCGCGCACCTCGTCCCGGGTCAGCACGACCGGCAGGCGCTGCGGGCGGCGGGCGCGCACGATGCCGTCGAGCCGGGGCAGATCGATCTCCTCGGGAGCGCCCAGTGCCGCAGGATGGCGCTTACCGTGGAAAAGGATGTACCGCCGGGCCCACGCGATGTAGGCCTCTTCGGTGTGGCGACTATAGCGCCGGAGTCGCAGGGCCTCCCGCATCCGGTCAAGGAGGCGAGGCTTCGGGGCCTCCCGGGATCCAGCTTCGCAAACACCAGGCGAGGGGACGCGCTCGTGCGCGCCCACGTACACCGTTGCCCGACGCTGGAGGGTCATGCCGAGGCGACTATAGCGTGTGCCCGTCGCATCGGGCAACGATCCACCGCTGTACCCGCGCAGATACGGGCCGGACGGCGGCGTCCGGCTTGACGCCGTGCGACGGTGCCGTGATACTCCGGGCATGCTCAGCGACGAAGGCCTCGACCTGATCTTTCGCAAGGCCCGCACCTACCGCGCCTGGTTCGATCGGCCGGTGCCCGACGCGCTGCTGCGCCAGGTGTACGAGCTGGCGTGTCTCGGGCCGACCAGCGCTAACTGCAGCCCGATGCGCGTGTTGTTCGCGAAGACGCGCGAGGCCAAGGAGCGGCTACGGCCGTGCCTCAGCCCGGGCAACGTGGACAAGACCATGCAGGCCCCCGTCACCGCCATCATCGGCCACGATCTCGAGTTCCACGAGCTGCTCCCGCGCTTGTTCCCCACCGCCGACATGCGCGCGAACTTCGTGGGCAAGCCGGAGCTGATCGCGGCCACCGCCTTCCGCAACGGCAGCCTGCAGGGCGCCTACCTGATGCTGGCCGCCCGCGCACTCGGGCTCGACTGCGGCGGGATGTCCGGCTTCGACAACACGAAGGTCGACGCCGAGTTCTTTCCGGAGGGGCGCGTCAAGTCCAACTTCCTATGCAATCTCGGCTATGGCGACCCGGCCAGGGTCGGCCCCCGCGCGCCTCGGCTGCCGTTCGACGAAGTCTGCCGCCTCATCTAGAGGAGATCGCCTCATGGCATCCAAGCTCCTGGGAGCGCACGTCAAGCGCAAGGAAGACCCGCGGCTCATCACGGGCAGCTCGCAGTACGTCGGCGACGTCGCGATGCCCGGCATGCAGCACGTGGCGTTCGTGCGGAGCCCGCACGCGCACGCCAAGGTCCGCTCCATCAAGACGGCCGCCGCCCAGAAGCAGCCGGGAGTGGTGGCGGTGGTGACCGGCCAGGACCTCAAGCCGCACTTCGCTCCGATTCCCACCGCGACCGTGTCGGCCGAGGGGGGGACCGCGGGTGAGATCAAGCTCGGCCGCCAGCACTACCCGCTCTCGGTAGATCGCGTCCGCTACGTGGGCGAGCCGGTGGCCGCGGTGATCGGCGCCTCCGCCGAGGCCGCTGCGGACGCCGCCGCCCTGGTCGAAGTGGACTGGGAGCCGCTGCCCGCGGTGGCCGACGCCTTCGCCGCGATGGCCGCGGGGGCGCCGCAGCTCTTCGACGACGCGCCCAAGAACATCGAGCACTCGAACACCATCAAGGCCGGGGATGCGGACGCGGCCTTTGCAAAAGCGCACAAGGTTGTCAAGCAGCGCATGAACAGCCAGCGGCTCTCCGGCATTCCCATGGAGACCCGCGCGGTGCTGGCCGCACCCGACTTCGCGAGCGGGGGGCTCACGGTGTGGGCCACCCACCAGGCACCCCACGTGCTGCGGGGCGGGCTGGCCGACGCGCTCCGGATGCCCCAGAACCAGATCCGGGTCATCTGCCCGGAGGTGGGCGGCGGCTTCGGCGTGAAGTTCGGGACATATCCGGAGGACGTGACGGTCGCGGCGCTCGCGCGGCTGCGGAAGGTTCCGCTGCGCTGGGTCGAGAGCCGGGTCGAGCACATGACCGGCACCACCCACGGTCGCGCCCAGATGACGGATCTGGAAGCGGCGGTGGACGCCGACGGACGCATCACCGGACTCAAGATGCACGTGGTGGCCGACATCGGCGCCTACCCGATCTTCACCTTCATCCCCGACCTCACCCTGATGATGGGGGTGGGCGTCTACCAGGTGAAGAACGTGGAGCTCAAGAGCACGTGCGTGTTCACCAACACCACCTCGGTCGCCGCCTATCGTGGCGCCGGCCGGCCGGAAGCCGCGTATTACCTCGAGCGGCTCGTGGACTGCATCGCGCTCGAGCTGGGCAAGCCGCCCGAGGAGATCCGCCGGGTCAACTTCATCCCGCCGAACGCGTTTCCCTACGCGGCGCCGACGGGGCAGAACTACGACAGCGGCGAGTACGCGCGGGCGCTCGCCAGGAGCCTCGAGGTCTCGAAGTACCCCGCGCTCCGCGCCGAGCAGCGGCAGCGCCTCGAGAAGAACGACCGGAAGCTGCTCGGCGTCGGCATGGCGTGCTACGTGGAGATGTGCGGCTTCGGGCCCTACGAGAGCGCGATGATCCGGGTGGAGCCGAGCGGCACGGTGACCGCCTATACCGGCGCCTCCGCCCACGGGCAGGGGCACGAGACGACCTTCGCCCAGCTCATCGCCGACTACCTGGGGGTGGACTTCGACCAGGTGATCGTCCGCCACGGCGATACCACCGGCGCGCCCATGGGCTTCGGCACCGGGGGCAGCCGCAGCCTCGTCGTCGGCGGCTCGGCCATGGTGAAGGCGGCGGAGAAGGTGCAGGAGCGGGCGCGCCGCATCGCCGCGTCGATGCTGGAAGCCGCCTTCGAGGACGTGGTGGTGACGGACGGGCGCTACCACGTCAAGGGCGCGCCGGCCAAGAGCCTGGCGCTGGCCCAGATCGCCGAGAAGGCCTACGGAGAAGGGTTGCCGCCCGGCATGGAGCCCGGCCTCGAGGCCACCGAGTACTTCCGCCCGCCCCAGCTCGTCTATCCCTTCGGCGCGCACGTGGCGGTGGTGGAGGTGGACCGTGACACCGGGCGGATCCACCTGCGCGCCTACGTCTCGGTGGACGACTGCGGCACGCGCGTGAGCCCGCTGCTGGTGGACGGGCAGGTGCACGGCGGCATCGCACAGGGCGTGGCCCAGTCCCTGCTCGAGGAAGTGGTCTACGACCGAGACGGCCAGCTGGTGACCGGCTCGCTCATGGACTACGCGATCCCGCGGGCGGAGGACCTGCCGTTCTTCGTGACGGATCAGACGGTGACCGTGTCACCGTTCAACCCGCTCGGCGCCAAGGGCATCGGCGAGGCCGCCACCATCGGCTCGACCCCCGCCATCGTGAACGCGGTGGTGGATGCGCTGCGGCCCTTCGGCGTGCGACACCTGGACATGCCGCTCCGCCCGGAGCGGGTGTGGCGGGCGATGCAGGCGGGCGGGAAAAAGTAAGACCACGACCGCTTACCGCGCGTAGCACGCATCTCCTGGCAGGCCCGGTGCGGGACGTGTAGCATTCGGGACAAGGGAGATACGTGCATGACGACATTCCACGTGAACGGCCGGGCCGTGAACGTCACCGCCGACCCCGACAAGCCGCTCCTGTGGGTGCTGCGCGAGGACCTCCAGCTCACCGGCACCAAGTTCGGATGCGGGATGGCCCTCTGCGGGGCCTGCACCGTGCATCTCGACGGCTCGGCCGCGCGCTCATGCGTGACGCCGCTCTCCGCGGTGGAGGGCCGGCGCGTGACCACGATCGAGGGGCTGGTGCGGGGCGGCCGGCTCCATCCCGTGCAAGAGGCGTGGATCGAGCAGGACGTGCCCCAGTGCGGCTACTGTCAATCGGGCCAGGTCATGAGCGCGGCCGCGCTCCTGACCGCCCAGAAGCGGCCGACGGATGCCGACATCGATGCGGCCATGAGCGGCAACATCTGCCGCTGCGGCACGTATCAGCGCATCCGGGCCGCCATCAAGCAGGCGGCCGGACGCATGGGAAAGGGGGCCTGACCATGGCCAGCGCTCCTCGAGTCTCGCGGCGTCAGTTTCTTGCCACGGCGGCGGCCGGGGGCATCTTGCTCGGGTTTCGCATCGGAACGGCCGCGGCCGCCGATCCGGTCGCCGGCGCCGCCTCCGACTTCGTGCCGAACGCGTTCATCCGCATCAGTCGGAACAACGTCGTCACGATCCTGGTGAACAAGGCGGAGATGGGGCAGGGCATCTATACCTCGCTGCCCATGCTCATCGCCGAGGAGCTCGAGGTCGACCTCAAGACGGTGAAGGTGGCGGCGGCGCCGGTCGGCGCGGCCTACGGGCACCCGCAGTTCGGGATGCAGTTCACCGGGGGCAGCCAGTCCATCGCGAGCGAGTGGGAGCGCTTCCGACAAGCCGGCGCCACCGCCCGCGAGATGCTGCTGGCCGCGGCGGCCCAGACCTGGGGCGTGGACCGGGCGCGCCTGCGCGCCGAGAACGGCCGCGTCATCGGTCCCGGCGGGCGCGTGCTCACGTACGGGCAGCTCGTGGAGAAGGCTCGGACGATCCCGGTGCCCGCCAACGTGCCGCTCAAGGATCCGTCGAAGTTCAAGATCATCGGCAAGCCCACCCGGCGGCTCGACAGCCGCGAGAAGGTCACGGGCGCCGCCATGTTCGGCATGGATGCGAGTGTGCCGGGCATGCTGATCGCCGTCGTGGCCCGGTCGCCGGTCTTCGGCGGCAAGGTTCGCAGCGTGAACGAGACCGGGGCGAAGGGCATCGGCGGCGTGAAGCAGGTCGTCCAGATTCCCTCGGGCGTCGCCGTCGTCGCCGACTCGTTCTGGTCGGCGAAGAAGGGCCGCGACGCCCTCCTCGTGGAATGGGACGAGGGGCCGGGGGCCGCCGTCGACACCGACGCGCTCGAGGCCGAGTACGACCGGCTGGCCCGGACGGCCGGCGCGCCCGCGTACCGGCGCGGCGACGGCGCGGCCACCCTGGAGACGGCGGCACGGCGGGTGAACGCCAAGTACGACATGCCGTATCTGGCGCATGCGCCGATGGAGCCGCTCAACTGCCTGGTCTCGCTCGGCCCCGACCGCTGCGAGATCTGGACGGGCACGCAGTTCCAGACGGTGGACCAGGCCAATGCCGCGCGCGCGGCCGGCCTCAAGCCCGAGCAGGTGGAGATCCACACGCTCTTCCTGGGCGGCGGCTTCGGCCGTCGCGCGACGCCCAGCTCCGACTTCATCGTGGAGGCCGTCCACGTGGCCAAGGCCGCCGGGGCGCCGGTGAAGACGATCTGGACGCGGGAGGACGACATCCACGGCGGGTACTACCGGCCCATGTGGCACTCCTCGATCAGCGCGGGCCTCGACGCCGCCGGCAAGCCGCAGGCATGGAAGCACACCATCGTCGGGCAATCCATCCTCGAGGGCACGCCGTTCGCCTCGGTGATGGTCAAGGACGGGGTGGACCAGACCTCGGTGGAGGGCGCCTCGGACCTGGCCTACGAGGTGCCCAACGTCGCGCTGGATCTCCACAGCCCGAAGTCGCCGGTGCCCGTGCTCTGGTGGCGCTCGGTCGGCCACACGCACACCGGCTTCGTCGTCGAGAGCTTCATCGACGAGCTGGCGCACGCGGCAGGCAAGGATCCCTACCGGTACCGGCGAGAGCTGCTGGCCGCCCACCCGCGTCATCTGGGCGTGCTGGACCTGGCGGCCCAGAAGGCGGGCTGGGGCACCCCGCTGCCGGCTGGGCGGGCGCGCGGCATCGCGGTGCACTCCTCGTTCGGGAGCTGGTGCGCCCAGGTGGCCGAGGTCTCGATCCAGGAGAAGGCGATCACCGTGCACCGGGTCGTCTGCGCGGTGGACTGCGGGCGCGCGATCAACCCGGAGACGATCCGCGCTCAGATGGAGGGCGGCATCGTCTTCGGTCTCTCCGCCGCCCTCTACGGCCAGATCACACTCAAGCAGGGTAGGGTGCAGCAGAGCAACTTCCACGACTACCCGGTGCTCCGGATGAGCTCCATGCCGGTGGTCGAGGTGCACATCGTGCCGAGCACCGCGCCGCCCTCCGGCATCGGCGAGCCGGGCACGCCGCTGATGGCGGCCGCGCTCGGCAACGCGCTGTTCGCCCTGACCGGCCAGCGCGTGCGCTCGCTGCCGCTGGTGCGCCACGGCTTCGAAGGGGCGTGAGGCGCCGGCCATGATCCAGACGCTCCTGGTGCTCGCGGTCATCGCGGGCTCGGCCGGCGCCGCGGCGGCGCAGACCGCAACCCGCGAGGACTCGATTCGGGCCTTTGCCCGCATGGCGGAGGTCCTGCGGCACCCGCGCTGTCTCAACTGCCATCCGAGCGGGGACGCCCCGCGTCAGACCGACGACCGGCACCTGCACCGGATGCTGGTGATGCGCGGTGTCGATGATCGCGGGACGCCCGCCATGCGCTGTGCGACCTGCCATCAGACCGTCAACACCGCGGACGGACGTGTGCCCGGTGCGCCGCACTGGCATCTGGCTCCGCGCGCCATGGGGTGGGAAGGGCTCGACGACGTCGCGCTGTGCCGGGCGCTCAAGGACCGCGCGCGCAACGGCGGCCGGTCGGTGGACGCGCTCGTCAAGCACATGACGGGGGACGCGCTCGTGCAGTGGGCCTGGAACCCCGGAACGCGCGTGCCGCCGCCGGTCACGCAGTTCGACTTCCACGAGGCGGCGAAGCGCTGGGCTGCGACGGGCGCGGCCTGCCCCTCCTAGCCGGGAGCGCCCGGCTGCCGCGGCGTCAGATTCGCTGGGCGCCGGGCTTGCCATCCTCGACCACGAACGAGGCCATCGTGTCGACGCGCGCCTCGCGGCTCGTGACGTTCTGCAGTCCCAGGAGGTCGGCGCGGGCGCGGTCCCGCGTCAGCTCCATCCGAGCGTAGCCGCGGCGGGTCAGGTTCGCGTACGAGATGTGAGGGTTCTCCCCCCGGATCGTGTCCAGCTCGACCTGGGTGCGGGGCAGCTGCGATGTGATGGATGTCCCCACGAACTCGGTGGCCACCGTCGGTGAGCGCGGATCGTCGAAGTCCGGCTTGAGATCGGCCACCCAGAAGGAATGCACGTCGCCGCCGATGACCAGCGGATTCGCGGCCTTCTTCCTCGCCAGGGAGTCCAGTAGGCGGCGCCGGGCCGCCGGGTAGCCGTCCCATCCATCCGTCCAGAACGTTTGCCCCGGCCCCACCTGGCGGTCGAGCTGGGCCATCAGGGTCTGCTGGGCGAGCACGTTCCACTTCGCGGTCGATCGCTCGAGATTGCCCTGAAGCCATGCCTCTTGCACCGGCCCGAGCAGGGTGAGGCCCGAATCGAGTCGGGCCGCGCAGTCTCCGACGACGTTCGAGCCGCCCCGGCCCGGGCGCGGACACACCTGATGGGAGCGGTACTGACGGTCGTCGAGCACGTGGAACTCCGCGAGGCCGCCGAAGGTCACGCGGGTGAAGAGCCGCATGTGCGGGCCGAGCGGGACGGCCTCACGGCGGAGCGGCATGTGCTCGTAGTAGGCCTGGTAGGCGGCGGCCCGTCGGGCCAGGAACCACTCGCGAGGGTCCAGCTCTTCGGAGCGATCGTCGGCGTAGTCGTTGTCCACTTCGTGGTCGTCCCAAGTGACGAGCCATGGACACGCGGCGTGGGCAGCCTGGAGGTCCGGGTCACTCTTGTAGAGGGCGAACCGTGCCCGGTAGTCGTCGAGGGTGATCGGCTCGGGGCCACTGTGCTTGCGCACGCGATCTCGGCCCCAGGACGACTCGTAGATGTAGTCACCCAGGTGGACCAGGAGATCAGGGGCGTCGGCGGCGATGTGCCGATAGGCGGTGAACAGTCCCTGCTCGTAGTGCTGGCAGGAGGCGAACACGAAGCGGAGCCGGTCGATGGTCGCGCCGGGCGCCGGCGCAGTGCGCGTCCGGCCGACCGGGCTTACCTCGCCACCCGCGCGGAACCGATACCAGTACCAGCGGTCGGGCTCGAGCCCCTGAACCTCCACGTGAACGGCGTGGGCGGACTGAGGGACCGCCCGCGCGACGCCCTTCTGCACCACGCTCGCGAAGCGCTCGTCGGAGGCGACCTCCCACGCGACCGGCACCGACTCGGCCGGCATGCCGCCGTCAGTCAGGGGATCGGGAGCCAGACGCGTCCACAGCACGACCCCGCCCGGCAGCGGGTGGCCGGAGGCGACCCCGAGAGCGAAGGGATTCGTCGCGAAGCGTGGCTGCGCCGCGGCGCTTCGCACTCGGGGGAGCGCGAGCGTCACGCCGGCGGCGCCGGCCCCGATGAGGAACGCGCGGCGTGAAACCGAGCTATCGCGCGACATGCCGGCGGTAGGGTACCCCACTGTTCGGACCGTCGTCGTGACGATCGTGTGTCACGGCGCCCCTCACCCTTGCCCTCTCCCCTGAGGGGAGAGGGGAGCGGATAGGAACTCTCGGACCACTTTTAGGAAGTCGTCGAGGCGGTCGTGGTGGAGCCAGTGGCCGGCGCCGTCGAAGCCGATCACGGTGCCGTGGCGGAAGGGCTCGGCCCGCCCGTCCTCGGCCGGGTTGCCCGACCAGCTCTCCTTGCCGTAGAGGAGGAGCGTGGGGCAGGTGATGCGCGACCAGAGGAGCTTGATGTCCTGCCCGCGCATGTCGTAGGGCGGGAACACCCGCACGTAGTTGTCGAACTTCCAGCTATAGGTCCCGTCCTCGTTCTGGTTCACCCCGTGCACGGTGAGGTGCCGGGCCTGCTCGGCGGAGAGGTGCGGGTTCTCCTCCTGCATGCGACGGAAGGCGTCCTCGATCGAGGCGTAGCGGCGGGGCAGCCGGCCCGCGAGCCCCCGCTGCTCCCGGATCCACTCGCTCATCCGCTCCGTGATGGTCCGGGCGGAGCGCTCGGCCCACATCTCCGGTGACGGCCCGAGCCCTTCGATGGCCACCAGCTTCGCGACCGTCTCCGGGTAGATGCCCGCGTAGCGGAGCGCCACGTTGCCGCCGAGCGAGTGCGCGATGATGGTGACCGGGGCGAGCCGCTGGCCGTGGATGAGCTGGGCCAGGTCGTAGATGAACCCGGCCATTGAATAGTTGCCGTCCGCCGACCACTGGCTGTCGCCGTGGCCGCGCAGGTCGGGCGCGATGACGTGCCAGTCGTCACGGAGCGCGACCGCCGTCCAGTCCCAGTTGCGGCAGTGATCGCGCCCGCCGTGCAGCAGCAGCAGGGGCGGCTTGCCACCATTACCCCAGTCGACGTAGTGCAGGCGGAGCCGCTGGGAGAAGAACGTGTGCGAGGCGGGGCCGGGGGCGCGATCGGTCACGACCGCCCTCCCGCCACCAGATAGTCCACCGCGCGGCGGTGGCTCTCGAGAAGGCCGTCGAGGCGCGCGGGGTCGCCGCGGCCCCAGCCGCACTCGGTGGCGACGCCGAAGCGGCTCCGGACGATGGCCCGCGCGGTGTCGATGCGGAGCCGGTCGCCCTCGACGTCGCCGTGGTGGATCAGCCCCAGATAGAGGCGCATCGTCTCCGGGAAGGGCAGGCCGCGGAGCGGCGCGAAGTATCCGGGATCGGTGCGCTCGCGCGGCACCGGCAGGTGCAGGAAGTCCACCGGCCGGCGCGCGGCGGCGATGATGGCGTGCGAGATCTCGGCGAGGGTGCCCGCATCGGTCGGCATCACGAGGTGCTGGTCGGCGGGGCTGCCGTAGCAGAGGTGATAGCCCATCTCGACGTCCGCGGGGACGGCGGCACCCGGGCGCTCGAGCAGCGCGAAGACCCGCGGCTTGTAGTCGGCGGGGCGGGACGGAAAGTAGTTCTCGAACACCAGCACCTCCTGGCAGATGTCCCACTGGATGCTCAGGTCGCGGTGGGGGACGGCGGTGAGAATGTCGCCGAGCGCCCGCAGCAGCGAGCGCTCGTAGACCTTCTGGTAGTCGTCGTGGGCGCGCGGGCTCACGTACATGAACGCGCTCGACATGGGCGTGGGCAGGCAGACCTGGAAGCGCAGGCCCGCCGGCACCACCCCGTCCCGCCGCAGGCGCTCGAAGAGCGACCACGACTCGCAGGCGGCCTGCGCGTAGCCGGTCGGGAAGTCTATGCCGTCGAGGTCGGCTCCGGGCTTGAAGCGCAGCAGGTCGGTGCGGCGGAGCAGGGAGCCGTCCCACTGCTTGAGCTCGAGCAGCCCGGCCTCGGGGTCCACCTCCATGGCCGGGTGGCGCTCGAGCATGGTCCGCTGCCAGTAGATCCAGCGGCGGCGCTCGCCCGGCTCGCCATCCGGCATGCGCGAGAGCAGCGGGCCGAGCGCTCCCGCGAGCCGGCGGAACACCTCCTCGGTCGTGGCGAGTGGCACGCTGCCGATCAGGTGCGCGAGCCCACGGCGCGGATCGCCGCTCATGCGATCAGGGTTCCGCGCTCCAGCATGGCCACGCGGTCCGCGACGGTCTTCGCCAGCGCCGGCTCGCGCTCGGTCAGCACGATCGTCACGCCGGAGGCGCGAATCGCTCCGATCAGCGCGGCCATGCCCGGCCGATCGTCGAGCGGAAGGCGCCCGAGCGGCTCGTCCAGCAGGAGCACCCGGGGCCGCAGGGCGAGCGCCTGGGCGAGGCCGAGCCGCGCGAGCGCGGCCGCGGGCAGCGCGTCACGGCGCCGGCCGGACTCGGCGGCGAGCCCCACCCGATCCAGCAGCGCGGCGACCCGAGCCCGCGTGCGCGCGTCCGGGCGCCTCGCCAGCAGCATCGCGATCGGGCCGAAGCGCGGCCAGAGCAGCGCCACTGCGACGGCCTCCGCGGCGGTGACCGCCCACGGGGGCGCTGGCGCGAGGCCGGCGCGTACCAGCCCCTGCTGGGCCAGCTCGCGCGGGCGCAGGCCGGTGACCTCGCGGCCGTCGAAGATCAGCCGGCCCGACTCGGCGGGCAGGGCGCCGGACAGGCCGTGCACGCACGCGCTCTTGCCGGCGCCCGGGGGGCCGCAGAGCGCGAGGATCTCGCCCTCCTCGAGGGTGAACGACAGCGCGTCCAGCGCCCCGACGGAGCCGGCGCGGCAGGTGAGCCCGACGACCTCGAGGATCCTCATGCGCCGAGGCGCCTCATGCGGGCCGCCAGTCCGCGGTGAGTGCCCGAACCCGCTCCATGAGCGCCGCCTGATCGACGGTGGCCAGGCGCTGCGCGCGGACGACCGGGCGGCCGTGCACCCACACGTCGGTCACCGCCTGCGGAGACATGGCGTAGACCACGTTCTTGAGCAGGTGCGCGCGCGGATGGAGCGACGGGTGCTCGAGGTCCACCGCGACCAGGTCGGCGAGGAAGCCAGGCGCGATGTCGCCGGCCGGGAGCCCGAGGAGGCGGCCGCCGTTCACGGTGCCCATCGCGAAGGCCTGCTCGGCGGGCAGGCGGGTGCCGTCGAGATGGCGCACCTTCTGGAGCAGGGCGGCCATCCGCATCTCCTCGAACACGCTGAGCCGGTTGTTGGTGCAGCCCCCATCCGTGCCGAGGCCGATCAGGATGCCGAGCGCGGCCATTTCGGTGATGCGGGTGATGCCGTCACCCAGGATCATGTTGGAGGACGGGCAGTACGCGAGGCCCGCGCCGCGCTCGGCCATGAGCCCGAGCTCCTCGTCGTCGAGCCAGACGCAGTGGACGCCGATCATGCGCGGCCCCAGCACGCCGAGCTTGTCCAGCAGCCGGATGGGCGTGGCGCCGTGCTCGACCAGGGTGCGCTGGCCCTCGTACTGCCCCTCCGCGGCGTGGATGTGAAACTTCGTGTTGGCCGCCTCCGCGACCTCCCAGCCCGCGCGGATCATCGCCGGCGACGCCCCGTGGGGACTGTGGGGCGCCGGCTGCACGGACACCAATGCATCCCCGGTGTGCGCGCGGATCAGCTCGCCCACCCGCCGCGCCGCGTCGGCGGGCGTCTCGCGATAGCGGGCGGGCGCGCCGTCCCAGTCGTACATCGCACGGGCCAGCACGAGGCGGATGCCCACGTCCCGCGCGGCGCGGATGACCGTCTCCGCGTTCTCGTTGCCGCCATCCTGGAGGTAGAAGAAGTCCACGCAGGTGGTGGCGCCATGCAGCAGCATCTCGGCGAAGGCGAAGGCGGCGCCCAGGTAGATGCCCTCGCGGTCCAGCCGGGTCGAGTACGGATAGAGCACCCGGTCGCGCCAGGCCATGAAGTCGAGATCGTCGCCCAGGCCGCGCAGCAGCGACTGGAAGGTGTGGCAGTGGGCGTTCACGGTGCCGGGCAGCAGCGCCTTCCCAGACAGCTTCACCACGTCGGAGCCGTCGGCGGCGCTCGGGGACTCGACGGCCGTGATGCGGCCGTCCATGATGGTGACCACGCGGTCGCTCACGGCACGTCCGCCCGTGAACACCACGTCCGCCTGCAGGCGCATGCCGGCCATCTTACAACTTTCCCCTTGACGGTGTTCCGCGGGTGGTCACGCCACTCGTCGGCTGTGTTGGTGGAATTCCGCTCCTGCGCCGCGCGTCCGCGGAGCGATGCGCGATCGTGCTGCAGGTGATGAGCGATCATGGCGCGGCGCGAATTCGCGCGTCCTGGAGGCGTCCAAGAGGGTGCCGAAACCGGGATGCAGACTGTCCCCAGTAATCCGTTGGCGACGCGCGACCGGATCCGGGGAAAATCGCCCATGCTAGGCTCGGAATAGCAGGGCCAGTCGAGAGCCAACCACCGGAGGTCGAAACGACATGATCTGGAAGCTGCTCGCAGGCCTCGTCCTCGCCGTGATGATGGCGCTTCCCGCGTCTGGCGCGGAGCGCGTCGCCAAGGTCGCCGTCTTCGCCTCGGGCGCGGTCCAGCTCGACGGGCGGCCGACCACGCTACCCGCCCTCGACGAGGAGCTGAAGAAGCTCAAGGCGGACAACGGAGTGGTCTGGTATCACCGGCAGAACCCGGCCAGTGAGCCGCCCCCGCAGGGCACGGCGGTCATCCAGATGATCATCAAGCACAAGCTGCCGGTGAGCATGTCTTCCCGGCCGGACTTCTCGGACTACGTCGACGAGAAGGGCGTCTCGCGCCCGCGGCCCCGGTAGCTAAGATCTCGGAGGGGGCCCCTTCTCAAGTCTACGAGGAGGCCCCTCCGAGCCCCCCTTCGAGGTGCTAGTGGCCGATCAGCTCGCTGATGTGCTGGAGCTGGGTGGTCGCCGAGTGCATTACCTGCTCGAGTTCCTCAGGGCGGCCGGGCACGGCGGCGGCCTGCCTGAGCTTCACGATCACGAGGTCGAGCTGGTTCCGGGCGAGGTCGACCCGGTCTTCTAGACTCATCACGTACACGGGAGCCATCCGTCCACCTCCCATCACTATCGGCTGTATGCCGGAGTGCCGCAACGGTCGTGCCACCAGGACGGTAGCACGGGTTCAACCTCGCAAACGCTTGCGAGATCGCGCCCTTGTCCCGTGTGGGACTCGAGATTCACTTGCCGGACGGACTGTCTCGGCTTCCCGAAGGTGTCAATCGCTACCCGAAATTTGTCCCTGTCTTCCGTTCGAAAGGCGCGCCCCGGTGCCCTCGTGGCTGTCGCCAGTCTCCCTCCCCAAAGTGGTTGTTGGCCATCGCCAGGGAGTTCCAGGAGTTCAGCGCCGACAAGCTCTACTGGAACACCATCTCGGGCTCTCCCTTCTACATGGTCGCGCAGCCGTGGATGAAGGGCTACGTCGACAACGCTGAGTTCGAGGTGCACTACGAGAGGGTCTGGCTGGACAAGTAGTCGGGCGGCTCACGGCGACAGAGGTTAGTACCGGTTGGCGATCGGCAGCTCGTCGGCCGGGAACAGGGTGATGATCTGGGCGCCCCTGGGCGTCACGATCACCTCTTCCTCGATGCGCGCCGCCGAGGTGCCGTCGCTGGCCGGGCAGTAGGTCTCGACCGCGAAGACCATCCCGGCCTCGAGCTCCATCGGGTCGTCGAACGAGTTGAGCCGCGAGATGATCGGCCGCTCGTGCAGGCCCAGGCCCAGGCCGTGGCAGAAGTTGAGGCCGAAGGCCGCCATCTCGCTCTCGAAGGCGATGTCCTGGGCGCGCGGGAAGGCGCGCGCGATCCGGTCGGTGCCGACTCCTGGCTTGATGAGGGCGATGGCCTCGTCCATCCACTCCCGCGCCCGCTTGTAGGCCGTCACCTGCGGCGGGGTGGCGCGACCCACGCTGAACGTCCGGTAGTAGCACGTCTTGTAGCCGACGTAGGTCTGGATGATGTCGAAGAAGGCCTGGTCGCCGGGCCGGATGATGCGATCGGTGAAGTTGTGCGGGTGCGGCGAGCAGCGCTCGCCCGAGATGGCGTTGATGGCCTCCACGCAGTCCGATCCCATCTCGTAGAGCCGCTTGTTGGCCAGCGCCACGATCTCGTTCTCGCGCACGCCCGGCTTGAGCGCCTCGAAGATGTCCTGGTAGACGCCGTCGCCCATGGCCGCCGCCATATTCAGCAGCGTGAGCTCGTCGGCGTTCTTGATGACCCGCGCCTCCAGCATCACCTGCTGGCCGTCGCGCACCTCGATCCCGAGCTTCTGCAGCGCGAAGAGGAAGGGCGGCTCCACCAGGTCGATGCCGAGCGGCATGCCCGCGACGCCCTCGCGGGCCAGGAGGTCCTTGATCTCGCGCGCCGCCTGCTCGAATAGGCCGGCCTTGGGGGAGACCGCGCCCCGCATGCCGACCATCCCGGCGAGGCACTGGTTGACGGGCAGCTGCGGGGTGTAGAGGCGGTGGTGCCGCGCCGCCGAGCCGAAGTCCCACACCCAGGGCTGCCCGTTGCCGGTGAGGAGGCACCAGCGCGTCAGCTTGTCGCGCGCCCATTCCCCGATGACGGTGCCCGAGATGTAGCGGATGTTGTACTGGTCGAAGACCAGCAGCGCGCCCAGTCCCGACTTCGCGAGGGCACGGCGGACGCGTCCGATGCGATAGTCGTGCAGGCGGTGGAAGTCCACCCGCTCCTCGAAGTCCACTTGCGTGTGGCCGGGTGCCTGGATGGGCCGGTCCCACCGGTGCTTCGGATCGATCGCATCGGGATTCGGCTTCCGGGCCTCCCTGGCCGGGGCCGCTGCCGGCTTGCGCGCCATGTCCGCCTCCTGGGGAGCGTGGTGGACGACGCGTCTCTCCTACCACAGACCCGCCGTTCGCGATAGACTCGGGTGCACGATGACGACGCCGTCGAGGCATTCCGCCCCCGCGCAGGACGCGATGCCGACCACGAAGGGCCTGAACTTCTACCTCGAGGACCGCAACTTCCAGTTCCTGTGCGAGTCCGTCATGGGCTCGGAGGTCTTTGAGCGTGCGTGGCCGCATCTCACGACGCTGGGCGAGATCGCGGGCGGCGAGCTGGACGAGCTGGCCGTCTTGGCGGACCGCAATCCGCCGGTCCTTCGCGGCTGGGACGAGCAGGGGCGCCGCGTGGACGAGGTGGTGCGGCATCCGGCCTACCGTCGCATGGAGGAGATCGCGTTCGGGCAGTTCGGGCTGGCCGCGATGGCGCACCGTTCGGGAATCCTCGGCTGGCCGGGCCGCGTCCCGCAGGTGGTCAAGTACGCGCTCTCCTATCTCTTCGCCCAGAGCGAGTTCGGGCTGCTCTGCCCGGTCAACATGACGGACTCCTGCGCGCGCGTGCTCGCCGCCTACGGCAGCGAGGAGCTCCAGCAGCACTATCTGCCCCACCTCACCGCCACCGACCTCGACGCGCTCTGGCAGGGCGTGCAGTGGATGACCGAGCGGACCGGCGGCTCCGACGTGGGCGCCTCGACCACGGTGGCCCGCCGCGGCCCCGACGGGCAATGGCGCCTCTGGGGCGACAAGTGGTTCACCTCGGTGGCCAACGCGGAGGTCGTGCTGACGCTCGCTCGACCCGAGGGTGCGCCCGACGGCACCCGCGGGCTCGGCATGTTCCTGGTGCCGAAGCGCCTGCCCGACGGCAGCAAGAACGCATGGGTGATCAACCGGTTGAAGGACAAGCTCGGCTCGCGCTCCATGGCCACCGGCGAGGTGACCTACGCGGGCGCCGTCGCCTACGTGGTCGGCGAGCTCGGTTCGGGCTTCAAGCAGATGATGGAGATGGTCAACGGCTCACGCCTCTCCAACGCGATGCGCTCGGCGGGTCTCATGCGCCGCGGCCTGCTCGAATCGTTCGTCCACGCGCGGCAGCGCGTCGCTTTCGGCCGGTCGCTCATCGAGCTGCCGCTCCTGCGCAGTAACCTGCTCGGCATGCTGCTCGACGCCGAGGCGGCCGCCTCCGTCATCCTGAACGGGGCCGCGCTCCTCGACCGGCGCGACGCAGGCTCGCCGGAGGCGCGGACGCTCGCGCGGGTGTGGACGCCGCTCGCCAAGTACTGGATTACTTTGCGAGCGCGTGACGTGGTTGCCGAGGCCATGAACGTGCGCGGCGGCAACGGCTACGTCGAGGAGTGGGTGAACCCGCGCCTCCTCCGCGACGCCTACCTGGGCGCCATCTGGGAGGGCTCGGCCAACGTGGTGGCCCTCGACGTGCAACGCGCAATCCAGAAGGACCGCGGGCTCGAGGTGCTGGCCACGTTCATGAGCGACCGGCTCGCGCGGGTGGCCGAGCCCGCGGCCAAGCCGTGGGTCGACCTGGTGAGGGCGGGTCTCGAGTCGGTGGCGGTGCAGGCGGCGGGCTGGGCCGCGCTGCCGGCGGCCGAGCGGGAGCTACAGGCGCGGCCGGTGGCCGATACGCTCTACCACCTGCTGGCCGGCTCGCTCCTGCTCGCCGAGGGCCAGCTGCTCCGCAAGCGAGGGCACGGGTACCGGAAGCTCCTCGCGGCCGGCCTCTATCTCGAGCGCTGGCTCGAGCCGCGCGGGCCGGCGAGCCCGCCGTTCACCGCGCGCCAGATCGACTGGCTCGAGGCGATGGCGGAGTGGCGGCCCATCGATGCCTCCGCGCTGGCCGACGTGAAGTCCTGAGCGACATGGACAACGACGAGATCGTCTGGCGGCCGGATCCCGAAGCGGCGGCGCGCACGCGCATGGGCCGCTTCATGAAGCAGCACGGTCTCGACTCGCTGGCCGCGCTCCAGCGGCGATCGGTCGAGGACCCGGAGTGGTACTGGGACGCGGTGTCGCGCGATCTCGGTTTTCACTGGTTCACGCCGTATCGGCGCGTGCTCGACACCTCTAGGGGCATCGCGTGGCCGCGCTGGTTCGAGGGCGGCCGGCTCAACCTGTCCGATAACTGCGTGGACCGCCACGTGGCGGCCGGGCGCGGCGGCAAGGCCGCCGTCATCGCCGAGGCCGAGGACGGGACGGTCCGCACGCTGACCTATGCCGAGCTAGCGGCGGAGGTGGGCCGGCTCGCCAACGCCCTCAAGCGCCTCGGTATCCGCGCGGGCGATACCGTCGGCATCTTCCTGCCGATGTGCGCGGAGGCGGTGATCGCCACGCTGGCGGTGGCGCGGATCGGCGCGGCGTACACGCCGTGCTTCTCGGGCTACGGCGGGCCGGCGGTGGCCTCGCGCCTGGACGGCTGCGGGGCGCGCCTGCTCATCACCGCGGACGCGTTCGCGCGGCGCGGTCAGCCGGTGCCGCTCAAGCGTACCGCGGACGAGGCGGTCTCCGCCTCCCCGAGCGTGGAGCACGTCATCGTCCACCGCCGCAGCGGGGCGGAGGTCCCGTGGAAGGACGGGCGCGACCTCTGGTGGGACGAGCTGGTGGCGAAGGAGCCCGCGGAGTGCCCGGCGCTCCCGGTCGAAGCCGATCACCCGTGCCTGATCATCTACACCTCCGGCACCACCGGGCGGCCCAAGGGGACCGTGCTGACCCACGGCGGCTTCTCGATCAAGAACGCGCACGACTTCGCGTACCTCTTCGACCTCGGCGAGAGCGACCGGCTCTTCTGGGTCACCGATCTGGGCTGGCTGATGGGGCCGATGCTGATCGGGGGCGCGCTGCTCACCGGCGGCACCGCGGTGCTCTTCGAGGGCACGCCCGACTATCCCAAGCCCGATCGCCTCTGGTCGGTGGTGGAGCGTCATCGCATCACGGTGCTCGGCATCTCGCCGACCGCGGTGCGCGCGCTCATGCCGCACGGCAGCGAGTGGGTGACACGCCACGATCTCTCGTCTCTCAAGCTCATGGCCTCGACGGGTGAGCCGTGGAATCCCGAGCCCTATCGCTGGCTCTTCGAGACGGCGGGCAAGGGACGGCTGCCCATCATCAACTACACGGGCGGCACCGAGATCTCGGGGGGCATCCTCTCCTGCTTCCCGATCGCGCCGATCAAGCCCTGCTCCTTCGCGGGGCCCATTCCCGGCATGGCCGCCGACGTCTACGACGACGACGGCCGGCCGGTGCGCGGGCAGGTGGGCGAGCTGGTCGTGACGCGGCCGTGGCCCGGCATGACCGCCGGCTTCTGGAAGGACCCGGACCGCTACATCGAGACCTACTGGTCGCGCTGGCCCGACGTGTGGGTGCACGGCGACTGGGCCATCGTGGATGGAGACGGCTTCTGGTTCATCCAGGGCCGCTCCGACGACACGCTGAAGATCGCGGGCAAGCGCGTGGGCCCGGCCGAGGTGGAGTCGGTGCTGGTCGGCCACCCGGCGGTGGCGGAGGCCGCCGCCATCGGCGTGCCGCACGAGATCAAGGGCGAGACGGTGGTGTGCTTCGCGGTGCTGCGCCCGGGCCACCAGCCGTCGGAGCCGCTGCGGGCCGAGCTGGTGGAGCAGGTCGTCCGCTCGATGGGGAAGGCGATCCGGCCGGAGCGCGTGCTCTTTGCGCGCGAGCTGCCGAAGACGCGCAGCGCCAAGATCATGCGCCGCGTGGTGCGCGCGACCTATCTCGGGCGCGATCCGGGCGATCTCTCCTCGCTCGACAACCCGGGCGGAGTCAAGGCGATCAGCGAGGCCCTGTAGAAGACCACCCCTCACCCCAACCCTCTCCCTTGAGGGGAGAGGGCGACTTGGGGACCCCCTCTCCCCTCAAGGGAGAGGGCAGGGTGAGGGGTGGTCTCTCAAGCGCGCGCCCGGCGCCGCGAGTAGCCGATTGCCGCGAGGATCAGCACCACCAGCGCCACCTGGGTCAGCACTCCCTGCCAGGTGGGGTAGACCCCCAGCGACGGGATCGCGGGCAGGTCGAGCGGACCGACCGGCAGCGTGCCGGCGTGCTGGAGCGCCGCGATGCCCTTGCCGGCGAGCACCACGGCCAGGACAGCCATGAGAGCTGACCCAGCGCCGAAGAACCAGCCGACGGGCAGTCGCAGCCCCAGCTTCAGAATCAGCCAGGCCAGCAGCACGAGCCCGGCCACCGCGGCGGCGAAGCCCCCGCCCACCGCCACGCGGCCCTCGGGGCCCGCCTCGATCCAGAGCGCCTGGTAGAACAGCACGGTCTCGAACGCCTCGCGGTAGACCGCCACGAACGAGACGGCGGCGAGGGCCCAGAGCGTCCGGCCCGAGAGGGCCGACGGCACGCGCATCTCGAGATAGGCCTTCCAGCGCGCGGCGTGGGCGTGACGATGCATCCAGAAGCCAACGTAGAGCAGCACCGCCGCCGCCACGAGCGCGGTGACGCCCTCGGTGACCTCGCGGCTGGCCCCGCTGACCGTCACCACATAGGAGGCGGCCAGCCAGGTCAGCCCGCCGAGCGCGAGAGCCGCGATCCACCCCGCGTGCACGTAGCGCAGCGCCTCCCGGCGGCCGGACTTGATCAGCATGGCGATGAGCGCGGCCAGCACCAGGATGGCCTCGAGGCCCTCGCGCAGCAGGATGACGAGGGCGCTCGTGAAGGTGGTGGCGGGGGAGAGGCGGGCCGCCTCGAGACGCTGGCGGGCGGTGTCGAGCAGGGCCAGGATCGCGCGCGCCTCCGCCTCCACCGTCTCCTGCGGCGCGCGTGACTGGATCAGGGTCCGGTAGCGCAGCATCGCGGCCTCGACGCGGGTCCGGAGCCCGCGGTCCACCGCGTCGAGCGGCGCCTCCACCAGCTCGAAGCCCTCGAGATAGCTCGTGACCGCCAGCTGATGCGCCCGCGCCGCGTCGCCGCGCCGGTAGGCGTCGAGGCTCTCCCCGAGCAGACGCGCGCTGAAGTCGATGGCCGATTCGCGCCCTGTCGCGAGCGCGGAGGGCTCGCTCCGGAGATAGGCTAGCACCGCGGCGCCGTCTTCCCCCGCGCGGGCGGCCACGTCTCGCGGGGTCGCCATGACCAGAGCGCGCAGATCCCGCAGCTCGGTCTTGCCGACGCCGCTCTTCCACAGGGCCGCGCCGCGGTCCCGGGCCTCTCCGCCGGTGCCGAGCGTGCTCACGTAGAAGGCCAGAGCCCACCGCTGTGGCTCGCTGAGCGCGGCGAAACCGGTCATGGCCGTGCCCCTGATGCCAAGCGTGATCGTGTTGTAGAGGCTGAAGACGCTGTGCTGTCCCATGCGGGCGGCGTCGGCGAGATCGGCGGGCGGCGGCGTCAGCCCCTTGGCGGCCGGCCCGTCGCCCCGGCCGGCGGCGCCGTGGCAGACCGTACAGTGCGCGGTGTAGTCCGAGGCGGCGGTGCGCAGGTCCGGCGCCTGACGCGGAGCGACGCGCACCTCGTAGAGGTCGATGATCCGGCGGCGGAGGTCGCCCGCGATCGCGGCGACCTCCTCGCCCGGGCGCTTGTCCTTGATGGCGCCCACGAGGCCGGCGGCGGTCGCCTCGAGCGCGGCCCGCTCGGGGCGGGCGGGGAGCCCGGCGATCATGGTGCGCACGCCCGCTGCGAACTCGAGCTGCTCGTCGTATTCGCCCTGGTCGAGGACCTTGCCGTCCTTGACCGCGTCCGGATAGTCGACGGCCAGGTAATCGAGCGCGTGCAGGACCGGTGCGAAGCGATCGGCCTCGTCGGCCGCGGCGGGCGACGCGGCGACGCCGATCGCCAGGACGAGGAGGGCGAGCGCGCGCGGAAGCCGGCGGGTCAGCGCCTCGTCTCCCGCGGCGTGACCGCGATCGCCAGCCTCCCGACGCCGGCGAGCCGCGCCGCGTCCATGACGTCCACGACCCGCCCGTGCAGCACGTCGGTGTCGGCCTCGATGACCACCGCCAGGTCGGGCTCGGAGCGTGCGCGGGCCTGCAGCCGCGCGCGGAGCTGGCCGGGCTCGACCGGCTCGCGCTCGATGCCGCGCTCGGCCAGCTCGAGCGCCTGCTCCACCACGCGCGCGTCGCCCTGCCGCCACCAGAAGCCGAGCCGCTCGATGACCACCGCGAGGGCCACGATGGAGCAGCCGAGCAGGGGAATCATGACGGGCCCGCCCTTGGCGAGCGTCTGGATGAGGGTTGCGATCTCGGACACGAGCCCCTCGCTGCCGGGCCTCGTCGCGGGGACGGCCGGCTCTGGTGGCTCGCTGCCCGAGGCGGAGACTGCCTCGAGGTGGCTGGCTTCGGTGAACGGCTACTTGGTCAGGATCAGCTTGTCCGCCTTCGTGATGTGCAGCCGGTACTCCTGGCCCCGATGAACGATGACGATCTCGCGGCGGCCCCGGAACAGCTCGGTGCTCGCGATGCGGACGGCCGCGCGGGCGGCCGCCTCGCGGGCGATGCACGGCTCCCCGGGGTCGTCGATCACGTGGCCTCTTCCTTGATCTGCTGCGAGAGATAGTGGGCCTCGCCCATCTGCTTGATCAACTCCAGCTGCGCCTCGATCCAATTGATGTGGTCCTCCTCCGCCTCGAGAATGTCTTCCAGCAGGTCGCGGCTGCCGTTGTCGCCCAGGCCGCGGCACACCTCGACCCCCGCGTTGAGCGCGGTCACCGCCACGCGCTCGAGCTCGAGATCCAGGCGGAGCTGCTCGGGCACGGTCTGCCCCACGCTCACCTTGCCGAGCCGCTGGACATTGGGGACGCCTTCGAGATAGAGGACCCGCTCGATGAGCCGGTCGGCGTGCTTCATCTCACCGATGGACTCGTCCCGGAGCTTCTTCCAGAGGCGCTGGTAGCCCCAGTTCTCGCACATGCGCGCGTGGATGAAGTACTGGTTGATGGCGGTCAGCTCCGCCGTGAGGATGTCGTTGAGCAGGCTCACCACCTGGTCGTGCCCCTTCATGACGCGCCTCCGTGAGGACGCTAGCGGACCGCGGTCGCGCCACCATAGTGCCTCTCACGGGCTCGCTCCACCAGGGCCTCCAGGAGGTCGCGGCAGGCGCCGCAATCGCTCCCGGCGCCGCACGCGCGCTGGATCTGATCCACCGTGTGGGCGCCGGCGGAGATCGCGCCGGTCACCGCGTGATCGGAGACGCCGTGGCAGAGACAGAGGATCACGGGCGGGAGCTCCCGGGGCCGGCCGGCGGCGTCGTCATTCGGGATGCATCCTCTTCGTTGTTAGGGTGGTGGTAGACAGCGGATTAGGTATACCTAATCGAGCCAAGGCCTGTCAATCGAGAAAATTCGCCCGCCGGATTTGCCCCGGCCGGGCGGTCGGACTACCATCCAGGCGCGTACAGAGGAGGAACTCGCGATGAACAGGATGATGACGACATGGTTAGCGGGCGCGGTGCTCGCCGCGGCGATCGGGCTCGGGCCCGTCTTCACGATGCCGGCCTCCGCCGACGAGACGTGCCAGTCCCCCTTCCTGCCCAAGGTGACAGGCCAGGAGGACTTCATCTACGTCTGGACCCTCGGGGTGAAGGGGGTGGCCGACGGCAACGACAGCATCGTCACGGTGGACGTCAATCCGGCCTCCGGCCGCTACGGCCAGATCGTCCACCGGGCGCCGGTGCCCGGCCAGCACGAGGCCCATCACGCCGGCTTCACCGACGACCGGCGCTTTCTGTGGGCGGGCGGGCTCGACACCAGCCAGATCTTCATCTTCGACGTGGCCACGAACCCGGCTCAGCCCAAGCTCGTCAAGACCATCAAGACCTTTGTCAAGGATACCGGCGGCCTGGTGGGCCCCCACACCTTCTATCCCCTGCCGGGGCGCATGCTGATCTCGGCCCTCTCCAACGCCAAGGATGACGGGGGCCGGACCGGGATGGCCGAGTACTCCAACGGCGGCAAGTTCATCCGGACGATCTGGATGCCCGCCGACGCGGTCTACGGCTACGACGTCCGGGTCAACGTCAACCTGAACCGCATGCTCACCTCGTCGTTCACCGGGCGGAAGAACTACATGCGTCCGGTCGGCGAGCTGCTCAAGGACGCGGAGGCCATGAAGCAGTTCGGGGGCAGCGTCATCGTGTGGGACTTCCACGCCCGGAAGCCCCTGCAGGTGCTCGCGATCCCCGGGGCGCCGCTGGAGCTCCGGTGGGCCCTGCTCCCGAATCACCCCTACGCGTTCACCTCCACCGCGCTCACCGGCCAGCTCGTCTTGATCCACCAGCAGGCGGACGGCACGTGGGCGCACAAGAACATCGCGGAGATCGGGGCCAACATCCCGGTGGACATCAGCATCGCGCCCGACGACAGCAAGATCTACGTGAACTCCTACGGCGACGGGACGCTCCGCGTGTACGACGTGAGCAACCCCTTCGAGGGCAAGCTGATCCATCAGGTCAAGCTCGGCGAGCAGGCGAACATGGTGTCGACGTCGTGGGACGGCAAGCGCATCTACGCCACCAGCTCCCTGCTCTCCAAGTGGGACAAGCCCGGGGATCACTGGCTCAAGGGGATGGCCTGGGAGGAGGGCAAGCTGGTGCCGAAGTTCACCACCGACTTCAGCGGGGTGGGCCGCGCCCACATCATGAACTTCGGCAGCAAGTCCCGCTAGCCGCCGGTCAGCCCTTGACCAGTCGCGTTGCGGTGGTGGCCGGCTTGCTCGCGGAGGGCGTGCTGGCGCCGGCCCCGGTCGCGGCGCACTCGGCCGGGCCGTCGCTGCCCGACGAGTTCATCCGGGGCGCCTTCTCGCCCGCCTTCGTGCCGCCCGAGCCGGGCACTTACGAGTTGCCCGCGATCAAGCGGGTTGGGGGCTTCACGCTGCGCGACAGCGCCGGACGGGCGGTGGATACCCGCTCGGTGATGGCGGGGAAGGTCGCGGTCGTGAGCTTCATCTATACCGCGTGCCCGGACCGGCTCGGCTGCCCGCTCGCGAGCGGCACCCTGCGGGATCTGCAATCCCGCTTGCGCGAGAGCGGGCTCGCGCGGCAGACCGCGCTGGTCACCATCAGCTTCGATCCCGAGCGGGATCATCCGGCCCAGCTGGCCAAGTACGCCAGGGTCTACGACGCCGATCCCGCCCTCTGGCGCTTCTTCACAGCCCCGTCGGGTCGCGTCCTCGATGCGGTGCTGGAGAGTTACGGGCAGGATCGGACGCCCGAGCGGGACGAGCATGGCCGGTCCACCGGACGGATCCGTCACGTCCTGAAGGTCTTCCTGGTGGACCACGACGGGTTCATCCGGAACGTTTACAGCGCGGGCTTTCTCGTGCCGGAGCTGGTGATCAACGATATCCGGACGGTGCTCGGCGCTCGCTAGAGGGCGTACAGGAGCGGCCGGGCGCGCAGCGTGGCTTCGTCCCAGAAGCCGGTGGCGCGCAGCTCCCCGATGGCCTTCTCGCCGTCGTCGCCGTGCATGACGGCCAGCGTCTCGCCCCCCGGGAAGAAGCCGCCGAAGGCCATGCGCCCACCCCCGCGCGCCTCGATGAGGGCGAAGGAGGCCATCTCCACGTCGGGCGCCACGCCTTCCACGAGCGTCACCTTGCGTGAGCCGTCGGTGACGAGTGGCACCGGCTCCCACGGCTCGAGGAACTGGGCGAAGCTCCGCGGCGTGTAGATCGGCCAGACGCCGCCCGTGAAGTAGGGATCTTCCTCGACGAGACGGCGGAGGTCCTCCGGCTGCCCCACGCGGTAGAACACGTCGGCGCCGCGCCCGTCCGGCGCGGGGCCGCCGCCGATGACGAAGCCCTGCGCGCGCAGCCCCATCAGCCGCTCGAGGTGGGCCTGGCGATGCGGCTCGCGCTTCTGGAGGTAGTCCCCCGACGTGGTGATCGCCACGTGATAGACGATCACGGCGTCACCCAACCGCCCGCGAACGGGATGACCTGGCCCACGAAGAAGTCGGCGTCCTCCGAGGCCAGGTAGACCGCGAGACGGGCCGACTCCTCGCTCCGGGCCAGACGGCCGGCCGGAAGGTGCTTGACGATTCGCGCGAGCTTCACGGGGTCCGCGGTGAGGGCGGGCGGAAAGTAGGTCGGGTTCTCGACGTAGTTCTGGGCGATGGCGTTGACCTGGATGCCGGCGCCCGCCACCTCGCGCCCCACCGCCTTGGTGAGCCCGTTCACGCCCGCGCGCGCGGCGGTGTAGGCCGCGTAGTTCGGGAGGCCGGGAAAGGCGGCGGCCGAGGACATGTTGATGATCTTGCCGCGCCCCGCCGGCCGCATCACGCGGAGCGCGGCGCGGAGGCAGAAGAAGGGCTCGTCGAGCAGGCGCGTCTGCATCTCGCGCCAGGCCTCGTCGGTGATCTGCTCCACCGGGCTGCCCGAGGGCGGGTGGGCGTTGTTGTTGACCAGGATGTCGAGCCGGCCGAAGCGCGCCACCACCGCTTCCACCGCGCGCTCCGCCCCTTCCGAGCGGCTCAGGTCCGAGCCGAGCGCCAGCACGTCGCGCCCGAGGCGCTCCGCGATGGCCACGAACGGTTTCAGCGCGGCCTGGTCGCGGTCGTGGAGCGCGACCGAGGCTCCCTCCCGGCAGAACTCCTCGGTGATGGCGGGACCCATGAAGTGGCTCACGTTGGTGATGAGGGCGACCTTGCCGGTGAGCTTCATGGCCCCGAGCCTACTCGGGGCTTCATGGCCGCGCAAGGCCATGGTAACGTGAGGGCGCGGGCAAGGGAGGTGCCGTGGCCGTGGCCGAGCATCTGCTCCAGTCGTTCAAGGCCCGCTACCCGTTTCCGCTCGACGATTTCCAGCTCCGCGCGATCGACGCCATCCTCGACGGCAAGTCGGTGATCGTCTCCGCGCCGACCGGCTCCGGCAAGACCCTGGTGGCCGAGTTCGCCATCCACGCCGCGCTCCACCGCGGCCGCCGCATCGCCTACACCACGCCGCTCAAGGCGCTCTCCAACCAGAAGTACGCCGACTTCGTCCGCCAGTGG
>Ga0187893_10004177_pt1 | contig 27952 bp, 20 predicted proteins | sample MA1701074metaG_FD_139574 | JGI IMG/M metagenome (GOLD analysis project Ga0187893, IMG submission 139574) | White microbial mat communities from a basaltic lava cave in the Kipuka Kanohina Cave System on the Island of Hawaii, USA - MA170107-4 metaG ... | reverse complement strand
CTCCGCGAAACGCTACGGACGGGCAGGCAGGCACCAAACAAATTCCAAACCACAAATTCCAAATCCATTGGACCGGTTTGTTTCCTGGAATTTCGGATTTTGTGCTTGTTTGGGATTTGGGATTTGGTGCTTGGTGCTTCCAATTTCAACGCTACCTTCGTTACATGCCAGCTAAGTCAGTCAACTGGAAGGCAGAGATTCAGCCGCTGCTCAACAAATACCGCGGCAAGCGCCACCCGCTCGACTACCGCAATCACTACGAACTGATTGTCATGGTCGTGCTCTCCGCACAGGACTCCGACCGCAACATCAACAAGCTCGCGCCGGAGCTCTTCAACGCATTTCCCGACATGAAGGCGCTGTCAATGGCCCAGCACGAAGCCGTTATTCCTTTCGTGAAGAAAGTGCGTGGACACTGGAAGAAGACGACCTGGCTGCTTGAGATTGCAAAAAGAATCCAGGAAGACTCGCGCATACCCCGGACACTTGAAGAACTTACTTCCCTTCCCGGAATAGGCCGCAAGTCGGCCAACGTGATTCTGCGTGAAATGGGCGAACCTGCTGTGGGCATCATTGTGGACCTGCACGTCGTGCGTGTGGCGCCGAGGCTAGACATCGCCCAGGGCACCGATCCGAAGAAGCTCGAGAAACAATTAATGGACAACACGGAGCCCAGCGACTGGGGCGAGGTGGGCATGGCTATTTCTTTCCTGGGTCGCGAAACTTGTCGCCCCAGCAACCCCAGGTGTCCGGAGTGCGTCATGCAAAGACTGTGTGTTTACACAAAGACGCTTTCTGCCCCTCCTACAAAGCCAGGCAAAAAGAAGGCATCGGTAATGGCGAAGGTGAAGCCTAAAACGAAAAGGAAAAAATGACGCTGCGAAGGAACGATCCACGTTCAAAAGCGCGGCCTCTTGAAACATGGTTCATCAACAAATCCCTCGCAAAGACACTCTTTGACCACCTGCTGCGTGAATTCAAACGCATCGGGTCCGTGACTGTCCGGCCCGTTAAGACCATGATCGTAATTACCACAGCCCGTAAAGGCATCGCCTACGCAGTGCCTGGAAAAACATTCCTCCACGTGGTACTCCCGTTCAAGCAGGCGTATTCGGAGAATCTCTGCTTTCAAAAAATCTCCCGGGTGCCTGGCCAGAGACAATTCAACCATCACCTAAGGATGTTCTCGAAAGTTGACTTAAACGGAGAGGTAAAGAGGTTTCTTAAACTGGCTTACGAGGAAGGAAGTTGAACCGTCATCGGTCCAGGGTCGATAGTCCATGGCATGCACTACCGACCATAGACCATAATCATCGACGATGGACTATGGACTATGGACCATTTCCGCCCACTTTTGTTCGGTAACGAGCAACATACGACAACGAATTCTCCACGCCTGAAGGAATTTCAATGCCTTCGATTTGGTATGATATTGAGGCGGGCAATATCCTGAAACTGAATCACCATGCTTCGCAACTACTCGCATACAAGCAGGGCAAGGAATGCAACCGATATAATATTTCAATCTTGCGCTCATGGCGCGAAGTGCCTATCTGGTGATTCTCCCGTACTTCTTCAGCACAGCCAACAGTCGAACATGTGGGATCGCGAACACTTTGTTCCCGTTGATACCCTCCATTGTCTCAGCAGCTACCAATGCGTTGACAATCGCCTCCTCGGTGGCCGAAGCAGTAGCTTCAAAGATCGGTGAAATCACATCGTTGGGCAGCATGTCAATACGGGCAATTCCCTTATTCTTAGTTACTTCCGGGTTTGCGGTGCTGAAGGCTATGAAGATGTCGCCGGAGGAATTCCCGCCCCGTCCGCCAACAACTCCCAGTCCCAGCGCCACCCGCTTAACAACTCGCTCGAGTTGGTGAGGCAGCAGCGGCGCATCGGTCGCCACCACGACGATGATCGAACCATCGTCTTCACCGGGTTTGCCTTCGATACGCTGAAGGTCCATGATTTCCTTTCCCACCGGCACGCCGGCAATGGTGAGCAGGTCGCGCTTCCCGTAGTTGGCCTGGACCAATGCACCAACTGTATAGTTTGCCTGGTCAATCACAATTTTTCTGGATGACGTTCCCGTTCCGCCCTTAAACCCATGGCAGATCATGCCTGTGCCGCCACCGACATTCCCTTCCATGACGGGTCCCGAAGTTGCCGCCTCAAGCGCAGCAAACGCATCTTCCTTCGTGACGTGAAATCCGTTAATGTCGTTGAGGAAACCGTCCCAGGTTTCTGCGACAACCGGCAGGCTCACGTCGCCGTCGTATTCGCCGGGCTTCATTCGCTTGGCATACCATTCGATTACCGCGTCACGCACCACACCAACACTATGCGTATTGGTGATCAGGATCGGTGAACCAAGCCCCCCGGATTCATCCACCCACGTGGTTCCGGTCATTTCGCCGTTGCCGTTGAGTGTAAACCAGGCCGCGAACACACGATCCAGAGAGCCCTTGCCTCTCGGAAAAATCGCTGTCACGCCGGTACGCACCGGGCCTTTGCCGACGACGAGCTTACCACTGCCTGAGATTATCGTCTTGTATCCAACCTCTACCCCTTTCACATCGGTGATGGCATTGTTGGTTCCGGGGGTGCCGTCAAACGGGATTCCCAGGTCGCGGGCGCGCGGTTTCTGGTTTTGAGCACCGGCGACGATGCATGCAAACATACCCATGACAAGGATTCCTGTTCTAATCATTTCTTGGCAGTTGTAAGTCTGAGCAATTGTGTCCGAAGAATTCCTAATCCGCGAGTGAGCTGAGCATCGGTGATTATAAGCGGGCTCAGCACCCGAATGACATTTCCACCGACGCCAGCCGTGATGATGAGCAACCCGTTTTCAGCACAAGCATGGATAAGTTTCTTCGCGAGTTCCCCATCAGGTTGACTCGGATCGCCGCTCTTCACCAGTTCAAAAGCTGTCATTGCGCCAAGCCCCCGGACATCGCCTATGGCAGGGCATTCTTTTTTTAGTTTCTCGAAGAACTTCATCACTGTGCGTCCAACGCGCTTCCCTTTTTCCGCAATTCGAATTTTCTTCATGTACTTGATCGTGGCCAGCGCCGAGGCGCACGCTACCGGGTTGCCCAGGTAGGTTCCTCCCAGTGTTCCCTTCAGTGTTTTATCCATCACATCAGCGCGGCCGATCACTGCACCGATTGGCATTCCGCTGCCGAGTGACTTGGCCCAGGTAGAGATGTCAGGCACTATATCATAATGGGTGTATGCTGCCCAGGCGCCAGTTCGCCCGAATCCTGTTTGCACTTCGTCAACAATCAAAAGGATTCCGTATTTACGGCATATCTTCTGAAGTCCTGTCACGTAATCCTTAGGCGCAACAACGAAGCCTCCCTCCCCTTGCACGAGCTCGAAGATCACCGCGGCCACCTGCGATGCGTCTACCGATGTATGAAGCGACTCGCCGAATGACTGAAGCTCTCTTGCGACGAATTTTTTCATCATAAGCCCATCGCCGTGCTTGTAGTAGTCAGGGAATGGGTGTCGGTACACCTCGGGTGCAAACGGTCCGCAGCCAACCTTGTACCCGGTCTTTGACGTAAGCGTCATGCCCAGGAGCGTGCGTCCGTGAAAGCCGCCCGTGAAGCAGATAATGCCGGGACGGCCTGTTGCCTGGCGTGCAATCTTCACGGCATTCTCCACGGCCTCTACGCCAGAGTTGGTCAACATCACTTTCGTCTTCTTTCCGTGCGGGAAGAGTTTCGCGAGTGTCTCACACAACTCCACGTAAGGCTCGTAAATGGCGACGGGAAAGCACGCATGCGTAAGCTGCCGTGACTGCCGGGTAATCGCGTCCACGACGGGTCTGGGCGTGTGTCCGGCGTTGAGCACGCCGATGCCCCCCGCAAAATCGATGTAGCTTTTTCCATCAACATCCTTAATAATGGCTCCGCTGCCGGTAGCAATTGTCAACGGTGTAAACATGCCCATGCCTTCCGGCACGATGGCGTTTCGGCGGGCGATGAGTTTCTCCGAATTCTTCACTGCGGAAATTACATCATCGTGCAAAAAAGAAAAAGCTGCCAATTGGCAGCCTTTTCAACCTTATAAACCCAAAACCAAACAATCGTGAATCGCTTACTGGTGCGGAATTCACAGGATTGTATACCACTCCTCTTGAAAAGGTGAACGGCCTGTAAATCCGTATTATTGCGTTGAATTCGATGAAAAAAGCGCATAAAGCGGGATTCGTCAGTATTGTTGGGAAGCCCAACGTGGGAAAATCGACACTGATGAACCGGTTGGTTGGCGAAAACCTATCCATTATCAGCCCCAAGGCCCAGACTACGCGCCACCGCATCATGGGCATGCTCAACACCGACGACTACCAGATCGTCTACTCCGATACACCGGGAATCCTCGAGCCCAGGTACGCGCTGCATGAAGCGATGATGAACTATGTAAAAGTCTCACTCCAAGATGCAGATGTGATCCTGCTTGTCATCGAGTACGGAGAGAAGTTCGACCAGGCCGTGCATGAAAGGTTCAAGTCAATTGCTGCCCCGATACTGCTTCTTGTAAATAAGGTGGACAAATTGCCAGGGGCAGACCGCCATGAAATCACTGAATATTGGTCGCAAGGGCTTCCGGCAATAAAGATTCTGCCTGTGTCAGCCATGAGCGGCGAGAATGTAGATGCCATTCTGCCGGCGCTGCTTGACCTGCTGCCTGTGCATCCACCGTATTTCCCCAAAGACGACCTCACCAACCGAAGCGAGCGCTTTTTCGCTGCCGAAATCATCCGCGAGAAGGTGTTTACCAACTACAGCCAGGAAATTCCCTACAGCACCGAGGTGGGTATCGAAGATTTCAAGGACGAAGAAAAGATCTTGCGTATCCGTGCGACACTTTTTGTAGAACGTGATTCACAAAAAGGAATACTCATCGGCAAGGGCGGCGCTGCGCTGAAAAAAGTAGGCACCGAAGCCCGCACCGACATGGAACAGTTTTTCGGGAAGAAAGTATTCCTTGAAACGCACGTGAAAGTGGCGGCGGATTGGCGGAAGCAAAAGGAGAAGCTCCGCTTGTTCGGCTACCTTGAGTAATGTGTTTGCGTGCCTGAGTGTTTGCGTAAGCCTGAAGCTACGTAAACGCTCAGGCAGTCAAACACCCAAACACGAAACCCGTTCTAACACCTTAGAATGATTTAGCTAACTTTGGGCCGATTTTTCTTAGATAGATGTCCAACATCGTCGCCATCGTCGGTCGTCCCAATGTGGGTAAGTCTACCTTTTTCAACCGGTTGATTGAAAAACGCGAAGCCATCATGGACGATATGCCCGGCGTGACCCGCGACCGGCACTATGGCTATGCGCAATGGACCGGCAAGTACTTTACCGTGATCGACACGGGCGGGTATGTACTGGGCAGCGAAGACAAATTTGAGTCACAGATCAGGCGGCAGGTGGAAGTAGCAGTTGAAGAAGCTGCCGCGATCATCTTCATGGTCGACTGCCGCGATGGCCTCACCGGCTTCGACAAGGATTTTGCGAACGTGATACGGAAATCAAAGAAACCTGTGTTTGTTGCAGCCAACAAGGCCGACACGCCTGATAAATCGATACTCGCCAGCGAATTTTACGCACTGAAACTCGGAGAGGTGTACCCTATCTCTGCAGAGAACGGCGGTGGCACCGGCGAACTGCTCGATGATCTGGTAAAACTTTTCCCGGATCCCGGTGTGGAAGATCCAATTGCCGGCATCCCGAAGATTGCAATACTCGGTCGCCCCAATGTCGGAAAATCATCACTGTTGAACGTGCTGTTGGGTCAGCAGCGCAGCATCGTCACCGACGAGGCCGGCACCACGCGCGACGCCATCCACTCGCGATACAAAATGTTCGGAAAGGATTTTGTCTTAATCGACACTGCCGGCATCCGGAAGAAAAGCAAAGTGCACGAGGATATCGAATTCTATTCTGTGTTGCGGTCACTTAGGGCGCTTGAAGATTGCGACGTGTGTATTGTTGTCATCGACGCACAGCGTAGTCTCGAGTCGCAGGATGTTTCCATTATTGCCCTGGCGCAGAAGCAGGGCAAGGGAATCGTAGTGATGGTGAACAAGTGGGACCTGGTGGAGAAAACAAGTAAGACTGCAGATGTGCTAAGGAAGGACATGCTGGAGAGCCTGGCACCCATGACTTACGTACCCATCATCTTCGCTTCGGCACTTAACAAGCAGCGGATATTTCAGGTAATTGAAAAGGCCGTGGAGGTCTATCAGAACAAAGTCAAGAAAGTGTCCACCTCGCAGCTGAACAACGCCCTGCTTCCTGAAATCATCCACTACCCGCCTCCAGCCACCAAGGGTAAACTCATCCAGATCAAATACATTACCCAGGTAAAAGCAACTTCGCCAACGTTTGCGTTCTTCTGCAACCTCCCACAGTACATCCAGGAGTCATACCGGAGGTTCCTTGAGAATAAGCTTCGGGATAATTTTGATTTTACGGGCGTGCCTGTCCGGCTTGTGTTCAGAAAAAAGTAGAAAACGGCTTTTTGGGGCAAAAGGGCCGTTTTGACAAAAAATATCACGTCGCACTACCCCAAATCTCCCAAAACGGGTTAATTTTGCAGCCTTAATTCCTAAAACCTGTAAACTATGAAAAAAGTAATCGCACTGGTGATGGTATGCGGTTTCGCTCTTGCATTTGCATCTTGTGGTGGTGGTAGCGCTAAGACTGAGGAAACTCAGGATACTACGGCTACTGCTCCTGCCGATACCACTGCTGCCCCTGCAGACACGACCAAGAAGGACACTACCCAGATGAACTAACTGGTCTCTGCCAAAATCAAGAAGGCTTTAGGATTTCTAAAGCCTTTTTGTTTTTAGGCATCCATTGGACTGGATTCTCCAAACCCCTTCCTCCCCCTTTAGGCCAGCACTGAGCCTGGCGAAGCGGACATGGGCGCGGGAACACTGTCGAGCATAGGCTCGTTTGAATGAGCCTTCGCAACACTTTCTAAAACGCAGAGGGCCAAAGATTTCGCTGAGTGCGCGGAGAGTTCGCTCTGGCATATTACACTGTTTACCGGTCACTGTTCACCGTTCGCTTTTTTTAGCATATTAGTTCCATGCAGGCAACAGCTCTGAAAACGCTCCTCGAGACCCACGTTGCTCCTGCTGCTGTCGCGTACTGCTTTCAACTCTGGCTTGATTCGCCTTTCCAATTGGTTCTTAGAAAATCGCGCACTACCAAATTTGGTGATTTCTCCTGCCGGCCGGGTCGCCAGCCACGGATCACAATCAACGCAGACAGTTCACCATACGTTTTCCTTTTGACGTACCTCCACGAAGTGGCCCATTTGCACGTGCACCGCCGGTTTGGATTTTCTGTTTCACCGCATGGTGAGGAATGGAAGCAGACTTACCGGAACCTTTGCGCACCGCTCCTTCAACTAAACATCTTTCCCGCACCACTTGCCGTGGCTGTCCGTAACCATTTGCAGAATCCGCCAGCCTCCAGCTTTACCGATGCAGGACTAAGTCGTTTGATTCACGAGCCGGACAAGGGGCTCTTGCTTATTGATCTGCCTGAAGGAAGTGAGTTCCAATTGCACGGGCGTTGGTATAAGAAGGGCAAACTCCGTCGCACGCGAATCGTGTGTAAGGAACTCAACTCAAGTCGCACTTACCTTATTTCAGCCCACGCACCGCTAGGTAGCTGATGCATCAAATCCCAAATCCCAAGCACCAGGCAAGCACCAAACTTCAAAGTGCCAAATTCCAAAATGGTCATTTTGCCCTTTGGAAGCAGTGGGGATCAACCCGCCGTTGCTTTTACGGCCTTACGAACCGACCCATGTTTCTTCAGCAACCTTGCCGCAACGACCGCACTGACTCCTAACTCCTCCATGATCATGCGCGTGCCCCGGTCGATGAGCTTGTCGTTGGTGAGCTGCATGTCAACCATCTTGTTTCCTTTCACACGTCCAAGCCTTATCATCGTGGCTGTCGAGATCATGTTGAGCGCAAGTTTCTGCGCGGTGCCAGCCTTCATTCGTGTTGATCCCGTTACAAACTCCGGACCGACGACGATTTCCAGTGGAAAGTCGGCATGCGCGGCAAGCGGCGTTCCGGTATTACATGTGATGCAGCCGGTCAATATGCCGTTTCGCCTTGCCGCCTGCAGTCCGCCAACGACGTATGGCGTTCTCCCGGAGGCGGCGATTCCTATCAGAATGTCTTTCCTGGTTATTGCATGCTTCTTCAGATCCTTCCACGCCTGGTTCGGATCGTCCTCTGCATGCTCCACCGCGCGACGTATGGCTCCGTCACCTCCTGCAATAATTCCAATCACCTTTCCATGCGGCATGCCGTAGGTGGGCGGGATCTCCGAAGCGTCGACAATGCCCAATCGACCGCTGGTGCCGGCGCCGATGTAAAACAACCTTCCTCCCTTTCCCATCCGTTCAACAATTGCCTTGACAAGCGCTTCCATCTTTGGTATGATCCTCTTCAGGGCCGGCGGCACGGCCGCATCTTCGCGGTTGATGCCTGCAAGCAGTCGGCGAACGCTCATCTTTTCGAGGTCTTTGTATCTGGATGATGATTCAGTCGTGCTCATATAAGATCTTTCTTGTGAAACAGCGCCAGCCCGGCAATGGGTGTTTCTAAAATGTTCTTTACCGCAACCCCCTTGTCATTGGCAACCTGGCGGAGCAGGTCGCTGTAATAGAATGCGATGGATCCTACGAAGTGTACTTTCAGCTCCTTGTGACCGGCATACTTCATGACGTTGTTCTCATAAAATTCAGCAAAAGCGCTGTACACGAGGTTGTAACAATAGGGGTCATCGATGTGATGAAAAATGAATTTCGAGAATGTTGCGAGGAATGTACTCGGTTTCTCCTGCTGATAGATTTTCTCAAGGAACTCCTCGCGCGTAAACGGAAACCGTTTCTGAAACTGCATGGCCAGCGCTTCTGGCATCTTCTTTCTCAGATAATCAACCAGCAGGTTTTTCCCGATACTTGCGCCTGATCCTTCGTCGGCCAGGATCCAGCCGAGGTTGGCGACCTGCTCGGTAATGCGTGTGCCGTCGTAGAGACAGGAGTTCGATCCGGTTCCCAGGATGCAGGCGATTCCTCTTTCCCGGCCACAGAGTGCGCGGGCTGCGCCAAGCAGGTCCCATTCGATTTCAACGCCGGCTCCGGGAAAGAACTCCAGGAAAACCGACCTTACCATCTCCTGGTTGCGCTCTGAAGACACACCTGTTCCATAATAGTAAATGTGCCTGACGGGGCCGCTAACCTGAGGTTTCAATGTATCGCGAAGGCTTTCGCGAAGATGATCCAGCGGCTGGTAGTACGGGTTGAACCCCGGTGTCTGTGCCTGGCGGATCGATCCGTCAGCCTCCATCAGGCGCCAGTCGATCTTGGAGCTCCCACTGTCCGCAACAAGAATCATTCTCCAATCATATAAATCATATGCAAATCACAGTCGCAAATCACAGTCAAAGATCGGTCAATTGCATGAGATTATTCGTGCTGCCTGCGTTGCCTTCCTATCCCGGATTGAAATCCGGGGTCACAAAAGCCACGGAGCCAAGGCTCCTGGATTTCACGGAGTTCCTTCACCCTGAATGGCCTGATAATCTGCCGATAGCTTTTAGCCTGGTGAACACAGCGTCTGTGTGCGGCGCATCCGGCAATTCGGATGTGAGGTCCTGCCCGGCCCAGTGCTCGTAATGTTTTCCTTCGCGCCACAGCCGCGAGTGGGATACGTCATATACGATTCCCTTGTACGCGATCCAAACCTGCGGCTTATCCTGTCCGTTGCGCAAGGCCAACTGTGCCGGCGTCAGCAGTGGCAGGTCATCACTTTTCATCAGTTATTTTTGATTGAAGGGGGGTCGCAAAAGTGACCCACAGGCAGCGTTTTTGGTCAAAGAATCACCACAGATTCCTATTCTTTATATCTTTCAGATTCCAAGCATAAACCTATGAAATCTTTGACTTTTCGTTGGGCCATAATCGCCCTGATCGCAATGTCCTGCGCCGGGAAAAGGCCTGTCGATCGAATGAGCGATGAACAGTTAAGGGCTTACGCCGACGAGCTGGCGCACAGGTATGTCATTACCGACGGCCACGTAGACCTGCCTTACCGCCTAAAGGAAAAGAGATTTGTTCCTGTGCCCGAGAACCTGGGCATACCAGTCAGTACCGATGAAGGTGACTTTGACTATGAGCGCGCCCGGAAAGGGGGCCTCGATGCACCCTTCATGTCCATATATATACCGGCGTCATACCAGCTTCAGCCCGACAACGGCAAGGCATTGGCCGACTCGCTGATAAACATGGTGCGCGGCATTGCTGATGGCATTCCCGACAAGTTTGCATTGGCAGGCTCAGTGGAGGAAGTTCAGAACAACTTTCAAAAGGGCTTGATCTCCCTGCCCATGGGGATGGAAAACGGCGCGCCGATCGGCAATGACCTTGCGAATGTCAAATACTTCTACGACCGGGGCATCCGCTACGTCACGCTCACCCACGGCAAGGACAACCAGATCTGCGACTCTTCTTATGATACAGTGCATACCTGGAATGGCCTGAGTCCCTTTGGCCGGGAAGTAGTTGCCGAAATGAACAAGGTTGGCATCATGGTCGACATCTCGCACGTTGACGACAGCACCTTCTACCAGGTGATGAAGCTCACAAAAGCGCCATGCATCGCCTCCCATTCCTCCTGCCGCAAGTTCACACCTGGTTTTCAGCGCAACATGAGCGACGACATGATCCGGAAGCTGGGCGAGAATGGCGGGGTAATCCAGATAAACTTTGGTTCAAGCTTCCTTGACTCGGCAGTTGCAGCGCAGAACACGGCAACCCGCGATAAACTCCGTGCAATACTGGCTGAAAAGAGATTATCATTTCGGGACTCGATGGCCAAGCCTGTCGTCGACGAGTTTAGGAAAACAAATCCTTCGCTTTACGCTGATGTTGAGACGGTCGCCGATCACATTGATCACGTTGTCAAGCTGGCCGGCATCGATCACGTAGGACTAGGTTCAGATTTTGACGGCGTGGGCGACAGCCTGCCTACCGGACTTAAGGACGTATCGCAGTACCCCAACCTTATTTATTCCTTGCTGAAACGGGGCTACACGGAATCTGACATTGAAAAAATATGTTCGGGCAACGTTTTCCGCGTTTGGAAGAAGGTTGCCGAAGTAGCAGCGGCGTCAATGTGAGTGCTTACCGGGACCAAGTCTGTAGAATTAACAGGGAGATTATGAAAAAGTCTGTTGGCAGCAAGATTATAACCCTGGCATGGGTTGCCGTGGTGATGTTAATTGGCACGCATACACTGGCACAGAAAGGAAATCGATACTTCAGGTTTCCCGCACAGGTCTCTTCACAGGACTATGACCCAAGGTTTGTGTTGGTCAAATTGAAGCCGCTGTATCGTGAGACGTTCCGTGAATCCCGGGGACCCATTATCCAAAATGCCGGCATGGCAGGTGTTCGCCAGCTGCTTCCTGAGCAGGCAGCATTTTCAGCACGCGCCAGAAAGGGTCCGCGTCGCAGCAAATCATCGGTGGACACGGGGCTTTACTACCGGATCAACTGTACGCCCGGTACCAACATCGAGGATTTTATCAATCAACTTTATGGGACAGGCTACTTTGAGATTGTGGAGCCAGAGTACGTTAATCGCCTGACCTACATTCCCAATGATCCCTCTGTAGCCGGCCAGTACTACCTGAACTCGATCCGGGCTTTTGAAGCATGGAATGAGTCCCTGGGCAACACTTCGGTTACCATCGCCATTGTGGACACAGGTGGCGACCTTGCCCATGAAGATCTCGCCGGGAACCTTGCCACGCTTGCTGATGATCCCCTTGATGGAATTGACAACGACGGTAACGGGTTTATTGATGACAACCGGGGTTGGGATTTCATTGGAGATAATCTTAACAACCTCAACGACCCAAACTTCATCGGTGACAACAATCCGCAACTTCTTGGCCCGGGTAATGCCGCTCACGGGGTGTCCGTCGCCGGATGTGCCGGCGCAGTACCCGACAATGCAAAGGGAATTGCCGGCGTTGGTTTCAATACCAGGCTTCTCTTCACGAAGCACACGGCTGACAACCAGCCCGACGGCCTGTTTGTTTACCGGGGATATGAAGGGGTTGCCTATGCGGCGCTGAGCGGCGCCGATGTTATCAACCTTTCATGGGGTGGATCCTTCCGCAGCGAGATCTACCAGGACTTAATGAATTTCGTAACAGAAGACCTCGGAGTCTTAGTCGTGGCCGCTGCCGGAAATACCCCTGTCGAAGCTCCGTTCTATCCCGCCGCTTATGACAACGTGCTCGCCGTTACAGCCGTTACATCGACGAACGTAAAGGCCAGTTTTTCGACTATTGGTTCATTTGTAGATGTGTCAGCTCCGGGTGTGGGCATTTTCACAACCTCTTTCGGCAGCGCCTATACATCCACACAAGGCACCTCTTTCAGTTCACCGATTGCCGCCGGTGCCGCCGCTCTTGTCATCGCCAAGTTTCCTTCTTACACGCCGCAGCAAGTGGCAGAACAACTCAGGGTGACCTCAAACAGCGCCCTTCTCTACAGCGCCAATCCGGCCTTTGTCGGAAAAATGGGATTTGGTCTGCTCGATGTATACGCTGCACTGACTGAAACTTCACCTGCCGTAAGGGCAAACAACGCCATGCTCTTGAACGAAAGTGGTGCATTTGCACAGCAGGGTGAAACGGCCTATCTCACGATGAATTTCAAGAACCTGCTGGAGTCAACCACTTCTGCACTTGAAATCACCATTTCGGAGACCTCGAGTTTCCTTTCCGTGGTGAAAGGAACAATCAGGCCCGGGGCAATTCCCAGTGGCGGCAGCATCAGCAACGCGCTGAACCCTTTCGAGATCCAGATCGCAAGCTTTGTGCCCGACAATTTTGAAGTCCCCATCATGATCTCGTACCGCGACGGCGACTACGTTGATTACCAGGAAATAAGATTCCTTCTTAACCCGACCTATATCAATGTCGATGAAAACCTTGTCACCACGACCGTCAGCAACACCGTCAGGATCGGGTACGAGGATCGCGAAATCAATCCGCCAACCAAGGGAGAGGGATTTGTTTTTGACGGAAATTCCATCTTGTTTGAAATGGGCGTGATGATGGGTAATGGCTCTGGCAGCAGCCTGTTCAACAACGTAAGAGGCATCAGCCAGACGTACGACCAGGACTTCGTTTCGATTGGCGACCGCATCAGGGAAATCATACCGGGAGAACGGTCATCCTCCGAGATATTTGGAAAGGTCAGTAACACCTCAGCCGCGGCGGCGCAGGTTTACCACCTCACTTACCGCAGCCTGGCCTGGAAGGAAGCGCCATATGACAAGTTTGTTATCATGGAATACACTATCAAAAACGTGTCGGCAAACCCTCTCAACGACTTCTACTTCGGAATTTTCGCTGACTGGGACATAACCGATAACGGGGCAACTGATGAAGCGCATTGGGACGCCGTCAGCAAACTCGGGTATGTACATCCCACGGCCCCAGGTACCGGACTGCCTCATGCGGGCATACAGTTGCTCACCGGAGCCGCATCCTATTACGCAATTGATAACGGCGGCGGCGGAGGATCATTCAACATCTATGATGGATTCACAGACGCCGAAAAGACGCTCTCGTTGAACAGTGGCCAGGCGCGACTCAATGCAGGCTCTGGCGATGTGAGCCACGTGGTTGGGGCGGGCCCTTTCTCAATCATGTCCGGGCAGGAAGTCAAAATCGCTTTTGCCCTCCATGCGGCTCCCAACCTTGCCGACCTGCAGACATCGGCCGCTTACGCGGATACAGCGTACAATTACATGCTCGCCGCACCAGTCCCCGTAGTGCCGGAAGGCGAAGCCTGCTATGGTGGCGGCGCAACACTAAACGCGTCGGGAGCTTCAGCCTTCAAGTGGTATCGCGATTTCACCGGCGGAACAGCCTTTCACACCGGCTCGTCCTTTATCACGGGCAACCTCTTTAACGACACTACTTTTTATGTGTCAAATGCAGATGAATCTTATGAGAGCGTTCGTGCGATCGCAAAAGTTACCTTGAATGCCAACCCGGAGATACTCACCTCAGGGTCGCTGGAGTTCTGCGAAAATGAGTACCTGACACTTTCTGTTGCTGAGGCAGACTCCTACATCTGGAGCACTGGAGCCACCACACAAAGCATACAGGTGAACCAGCCAGGCGACTATTCGGTTACGGTCGCCACTACAACTCCCAGTTGCGAAGCCTTTTCCGGCTGGCTTACTTTAAGTACGATCCCTGCGCCAACGGCCGGCTTCTCAACGAGCGGCGAACTGCAGACTCTTACAGAAATCTCATTCACTGATGAAAGTGTTGATGCCGTCGAATGGTACTGGGACTTTGGCAACGGGTTTACAAGCACGGAACAGAACCCTGTCACTGAATACTCCGTGGGAGAAGCCACTTATGACATTACACAAATTGTTGCGGCGGCAAACGGCTGTCGCGACACGCTGGTGCAGTCCATATCCATTGTCACCGGGCTTGGAGAAACTGCCGACAAGACCGTTCGGTTATTCCCGAACCCTTCACGAAACTCCGTTTTTGTGTCAATCGAAGATGGGTTTATCGGGCCTCGTTCCGTTGAACTGACCTCGCTCCAGGGCCGCATCGTTTACCAGGCCACCGCCGCCGGATCCCTATTGGAAATTCCGATGACTGATATGCCTGCCGGGATCTACGTAGTGCGTGTTGGCAGCGGGCAGAGGTTGGTGACCAGGAAGGTTGTCAAGATTCACTGATCTATTTGACGATTTGGTGATGTGTTCACCAAAAACTTAACCCGAATCCTACAATCCTATAATCCTAGTCCCTATTTTTGTGGCCGGTTTAAACTCTTTCCCCCTGAAATGCCACGCGACAGAAGTATCCGCTCCGTACTGATCATCGGAAGCGGCCCCATCATTATTGGCCAGGCGTGTGAATTCGACTATGCCGGTTCCCAGGCGGCCCGATCGCTGCGGGAAGAAGGTATCCAGGTCGTGCTGATCAACTCCAACCCAGCGACCATCATGACAGACAAGATCAACGCAGATCATGTCTACCTCAAGCCACTGGAGAAGAAATACATAAAGGAAATCCTCGAAAATCATCACATCGACGCCGTTTTACCCACGATGGGTGGGCAAACAGCGCTGAACCTCTGCATCGACTGCGAGAAGGCCGGGATCTGGCAGCACTACGGCGTGCGCATTATCGGTGTGGACATCAAGGCCATCGAGACTACGGAGGACCGTGAGAAGTTCAGGCTGAAAATGCACGAACTCGGCGTGGGCGTATGCAAGGGGGCCACGGCAACGTCGTTTCTCATGGGAAAGGAAATCGCGCAGGAAATCGGGTTCCCGCTCGTTATTCGGCCCTCCTTCACGCTGGGGGGCACCGGCAGCGGGTTTGTCGAGAAGCCTGAGGATTTTGACGAAGCGCTTAACCGCGGGCTGCACGCGTCGCCCATACACGAGGTGCTGGTCGAGCAGAGCATCATGGGCTGGAAGGAATACGAGCTCGAACTCCTGCGCGACGGAAAAGGCAATGTCATCATCATCTGCTCCATCGAGAACTTCGACCCGATGGGCATCCACACCGGCGACTCCATCACCATAGCGCCTGCCATGACGCTTCCCGACACCGTGTACCAGCACATGCGCGATCTGGCCATCAAAATGATGAACGGCATCGGGCAGTTCGCCGGCGGCTGCAACGTGCAGTTCTCAGTAAATCCGGACAACGATGATGAGATCATTGGAATTGAAATCAACCCGCGCGTGTCACGGTCTTCTGCGCTTGCTTCAAAGGCCACGGGCTATCCAATCGCCAAGATCGCTGCCAAACTGGCTATCGGTTACAAACTCGACGAGCTCAGGAACGCCATTACCGGCAGTACCACGGCCTACTTCGAACCTGCACTCGATTACGTTATCGTAAAGATCCCGCGTTGGAATTTTGACAAGTTCCACGGTGCCGACCGCCGCATCGGACTGCAAATGAAGTCAGTTGGAGAGGTCATGGGCATTGGCCGCAACTTCCAGGAGGCATTGCAGAAAGCATGTCAGTCACTGGAGATTCGCCGCAACGGGCTTGGCGCAGACGGCAAAGAACTCACCAAGCAAGACGACCTGCTCTACAGCCTTGAGCACCCCAGCTGGAACAGGCTCTTCCACATTTATGACGCGATGAAGCTGGGCATCTCGATGAAGACCATCCAGAAACTCACCAGGATCGACCCCTGGTTCCTGGAGCAAATCTGGGAACTGATCGAACTGGAGAAGGAGATCGAGCAGTACAATCTCGACACGATTCCCCCCGCCCTGATGCGAAAGGCAAAGGAGAAAGGATATGCGGACCGGCAGATCGCACACCTGCTGAGATGCCTTGAGAGCGAAGTGCACAAAAAGCGGCGTGCACTCGGCATCAACCGTGTGTACAAGCTAGTCGACACGTGCTCGGCAGAGTTTGAGGCAAAGACACCATACTATTACTCTACTTTCGATGCTGAAAACGAATCGACAGTCTCCGATCGTAAGAAGGTAGTCATCCTCGGCTCTGGCCCCAACCGTATCGGGCAGGGGATTGAGTTCGACTACTCATGTGTGCATGGTGTGCTGGCGGCAAAGGAGTGCGGCTACGAGACCATCATGATCAATTGCAACCCCGAGACGGTATCGACAGACTTTGACATTGCAGACAAGCTCTACTTCGAGCCCGTATTCTGGGAACACCTCTGGGACATCATCCAGCACGAAAAGCCTGAAGGCGTGATCGTTCAACTCGGCGGTCAGACGGCACTCAAACTTGCAGAGAAACTTCACAAGTATGGTGTCAGGATCATGGGCACCTCATTCGAGGCGCTGGATCTTGCAGAAGACCGCGGCAGCTTCTCCAATCTGTTGAAAGAACTTGGCATTCCATACCCTGACTTTGGTGTAGCCCGTGATGCTGATGAGGCGCTTGAGGTTTCCAAAACCATCGGCTTTCCGCTGCTGGTCCGCCCTTCATACGTGCTCGGCGGCCAAAGCATGAAGATTGTGATTAACGAGAAGGAACTCGAGCATCACATCCTCGACATCTGGAAGCACTTGCCCGACAATAAGGTGTTGCTTGATCACTTCCTCGACGGCGCCATCGAAGCGGAGGCTGACGCCATCTGCGACGGAGAAGAGGTGTACATCATCGGCATCATGCAGCACATCGAGCCAGCCGGCATTCACAGCGGTGATTCGTATGCAGTGCTTCCGCCATATAACCTCGGTGATTTTGTAATGAAGCAGATCGAAAGTCATACGAAGCGCATCGCGCTTGCGCTCAAAACCGTCGGTCTGATCAACATCCAGTTCGCCATCAAAAACGACAGGGTGTACATCATCGAGGCAAACCCGCGCGCCTCGCGCACCGTACCGTTTATCTGCAAAGCCTACGATGAACCGTACGTGAACTACGCGACCAGGGTCATGCTGGGTCAGAGCAAGCTGAAAGACTTCACCTTCAAGCCCACCAAGAAAGGTTATGCGATCAAGGTGCCGGTTTTCTCTTTCAGCAAGTTCCCCGATGTCAACAAAGAGTTGGGGCCTGAGATGAAATCCACCGGAGAGGCCATCTACTTTATCGATGACTTGATGGATGATTACTTTATGAACATCTATTCGGAGAGGAATCTCTATCTAAGCCGTTGATTTCTTCGGATAATAGGGCTCTCAAAAGTCCCAAATTCCAAAACCCAAATCCCAAACAAACCTCAAGCACCAAAACTCAAAATCTCAAAGCGTGCGCTCTTGTCTTGGATTTTGGGATTTGGTGCTTATTCCCCGATTCCGTAAGTGTTTACCACAATACCACACCCATAAGTTGCAGAGCAGAGTAGTTTGAGATTCTTCCTGCCTGAGAAAATGCGCAGACCACTGCCGATGGTGGCGGGGTTGATGAAAAGGTTGAGTTCGTCGATGAGATCGTGGTTTATCATAGAGGTAACGAAACCTGCACCGCCGTACACGATAATATCTTTGCCGGCTCCTGCTTTCAGCTTGTCTATTGCCGCGACCAGGTCACCGTTTTCCACTCTCACGTTGTTTCCATTCACTGTCTTCACGGTTTTGCTGAAAACGATTTTTTGTGTATCCACCATTTTCTTCGCAAATGCATACTCCGGGCTTTCCGGCTTCACTTTTTCCCAGTGGCCGATAAAGCCATCCGTCATCTTGCGCCCGAGAAGGATTGTGTCTGACGTATCGGTTAGTTGATTGACAAACTTCGTGAGCGGGTCATCCCACTTCCAGGTCATCCAGTCCAACTCACCATTGGGGCCGGCGACAAACCCGTCGGCAGTTATTTGAACCTGAAGCTTCAGCTTCCGCATAGGTACTAATTCAGATTCTTAAAACTAGGAATTCATTTACACCAAGCATAATAGCCGCTACCACGTTTCAACCTGAACCGCTAAATCGATTGCACTCTCTATTACCGCAGATTCCCATTGCTCAGCCCGGGGAGAAGTAAAATCCAAACACCAGGTTATCCAGGCAATTGTTCAGGACCCGCGTCAATTTCAAAAAGAAATGATGTTCCATTCCCACGATTTGCTTCCATAGAAATTGTGCCTCCCAACATACGAACCAGAAATTCACAATCCGTCAGTCCAAGACCAGTTCCTCCATACTTGTTTGTTATTGAGTAGTCGAGGTGGGCGCCGGAATTGAACATTTTCATTGCCCACCTGGAAATAGAGAGTGCGAACCTTCATGTGAAGTCAGGAATCCGCATAACATCCCAATCTACACAGATCGGCCCCGGGTCCAATTGATCCTCGACAAGATCGTGGACAAAATGGGGGGAGAGATAAGGGTAGCCTCCAGGCCGGGAGCCGGCACAAAGTTCAGCATAATATTGCCCAATATTCAATAGTTTGAGAGTGTCTCTGCTTCATCTGCCCGAAATACTATTTTTACCTGGTTAGCAGTCCAACTCTTGAACATCATCACCCCCTCCATCCGTCTCAGCCTGGCAGTGCTTGGTACTGCGCTTGCACTTTATCTCATGCGGGATTTCATACGCCACCGGAACTCGCTCGAACCCAACTCATGGTGGAAGACCGGGATCATCGGGTTCGTCGGCAATTTCTTCGATACACTCGGCATCGGGTCATTTGCGATCGAAACGGCGCTCTTGAAATTCATGAAGCAAATTGAGGACAGGATGTTGCCCGGCACGCTCAATGTGGCCAACGCACTTCCAACCATTGCACAAGCGTTGATCTTCATTCAAATCATCGAAGTGGACCCCATCACACTACTTTCCATGATCGTCGCTTCCGGCGCCGGTGCAGTGCTGGGCTCAAAGATTGTTGTAAAGTTCCCGGAAAGCCGCATCAGGATGTTTATGGGTGTTGCCCTCCTCGTCGCCGCCTGTTTCATGATTGCCACCAACCTCAAGGGTATGGAGGGCACAGGCACTGCCATCGGGCTGGAAGGGACCAGGTTCGTAATCGCAGTTGCAGTCAATTTTGTTCTAGGTGCGCTCATGACGGCAGGCATCGGATTGTACGCACCATGCATGGCGCTGGTGTTTGCCCTGGGTATGTCGCCGGTGGTGGCATTCCCCATTATGATGGGTTCTTGCGCATTCCTCATGCCGCTCGCTTCCTTCCGCTTTATCCGGCAACAGGCTTATGCAAAGCGCGCCTCCATTGCCGTTGCCGTCGCGGGCACGGCGGGTGTATTTATCGCAGCCTACATCGTGAAGTCCATGGAGATGGAAATACTCAGGTGGATGGTTGTGGCTGTGATCATTTACACTGCCGTGGTGATGTTGCGCGCGGCCGTGAACGGTTAACATTGAGCGGTGAACCAGTAAAAGACTTTCCCATGCGAGCACTCTCGCACGCTGGCACTCTGGCTCGTTTTTCGGTCACCTTTTCGTCCAGAATCCGTATGTATAATAAATCGTACATTTGGCCCTTCTTAATCGAATGATTGCTTCCAGGCACACACAAAGCTTGCTCAGGTTGATCCGCAATTGCAGTGTCGCATTGACCATTCTTTGGATGTTTGGTTCCAGTGCAATCGATTTGACACCGAAGGCGAGATTAGAACCTACCCCTTACGCCTTCGTCCCCCAATCCGATCCGCTTCACAGTCCGGTCGATTCAAAACGGGGAGAGATTCCCGTTTCTGAAGAGAAAGAATCATCGGACCCTTTTGATGACGACTCAAACGAGCATGATGCTGTTCTCGCGCGCGAGAAATTCGCCAGCCAGGCGACAATAACATTTTCACTTCGGCAGCTTGCTCGGTCACTAGAGAACCGGCCTGTCGTCTCGCTCTTCGTCCTCCACCACTCCTGGAAGGGTTCCCCTGCCTGATTCTCCGCAGACAATGATCGTGGGCTACTAGCCCCTGAGTTAAATTGTTCTGCGCCAACAGCCATGGTTAGTTTCGCTAATTATGAAGCTGATGCTTCCTGTTTTCCTTTTGTACCACACACAACAGCACTTAACACCATTTTCATTCCATTTATGCGGCGCATCCAATTTTGCATTTTGTTGCCAGCCATGGTCATGCTGACCGCTGCCGGCTGCAAATCCCACAACGAAGAGAAGGAAGATGAGTACGAGTTCCTTTTCACAAGCCCACTTAAGAAGGACACGAGTGTAACCCGGCCCTACGTGTGCCAGATCCGCTCGATCCAGCATATCGAGCTCAGGGCACTCGAACGCGGATACCTGGAGAAAATATTCGTGGACGAAGGCAAGCGGGTGAACCAGGGACAACTGATGTTCCAGATCATGCCGATGCTGTACAAGGCCGAGTACCAGAAGGCGGAAGCCGAGGCCAAGTATGCAGAGATCGAATACCTGAATACCAAGCAACTGGCCGACAGTAACGTGGTCTCCAAAACCGAACTTGCGTTGGCTAAGGCGAAGCTCGACAAAGCAAGAGCCGAGGTAAGCCTGGCGCAGGTTCACCTTGGGTTCACCGAGATCCGCGCCCCGTTCAATGGAATTATGGACAGGTTCCAGGTGCGGCTTGGAAGCCTTGTTGAAGAAGGCGACCTTCTGACCACCCTTTCTGACAACAGCGAAATATGGGTCTATTTCAACGTGCCTGAAGCCGAATATCTCGACTATCAGAGGCATGCCAAACCAGACAGTCTTATCCAGGTGAAACTGCAGATGGCGAACAGCGAGCTGTTTGGTTACACTGGCGTGGTCAAGACAATCGAGGCCGACTTCAACAACGAAACGGGAAACATCGCCTTCAGGGCGACTTTTCCGAATCCCAACGGCCTGCTTCGACACGGCGAAACGGGGAATGTGCTTACAACTGTGACGTTGAAGAACGCGCTTATTATCCCGCAAAAATCCACTTTCGAGGTCCTTGAAAAGCGTTACCTCTTTGTCATAGATAAGGACAGCGTGATCCATCAGCGAGAGATCACGATCGCGGCAGAAATGCCGGACTTGTACATCGTTTCTGCTGGCATCCAGGAGAACGATAGGATCATGCTGGAAGGAATCCGCAAAGTGCGCGACAACCAAAAGATCGCCCAGTACTCGTACGAGGACCCCAAGACGGTGCTCCCCCGGCTAAAAGTGTACGTAGAATAATTTCATTTCAAACAGCACTACAAAAATGTTTAATGCATTTCTAAAGCGACCGGTGCTGGCCATCGTGCTCTCACTGGTGACAATATTTCTCGGCGTGTTGGCGATCAACACATTGCCCACTGCACAATTTCCTGCCGTTGCACCGCCAATGGTAATGGTATCTGCGTCCTACCCAGGCGCAAGCGCCAAGACCCTGACAGAGTCAGTCATCATTCCACTTGAGCAGGCCATTAACGGTGCATGGAGCATGCGCTACATGACCTCCGACGCCACGAGCGCCGGAGAGGCCAATGTACAGGTGATCTTCGAGCCCGGCAGCGACATCAACCAGGCACTGGTCCAGGTTTCGAACCGTGTTGAGCAAGTGAGGAATCGCCTCCCACCGCTGGTGCAGCGCGAAGGTGTCATCATCACTCCCGTGATACCCAGCATGCTTATGTATGTAAACCTGTACAGCACGGACAAGAATGCCAACATGAAGTTCTTGTTCAACTACGCTGGTGTGACGATGATCCCTGAGCTGCAGCGCATCAACGGCATCGGCCAGGCCAGGATCCTCGGCAGCCGGCAGTACGCCATGCGCGTGTGGTTGAATCCCGAGCGCATGCGTGCCTACCGGATCTCACCGGACGATGTAATGAAAGCGCTCGACGACCAAAGCGTGATTGGAAAACCTGGCAGGATTGGCCGTGGAGACGCGAGTCGGGCGGAAGCGCTTGAATATGTACTCGCTTATTCGGATCGTTTCAGCGAGCCGAAGCAATACGAAGATGTGATCATCAGGGCGAATCCCAACGGCGAGTTGCTTCGTCTGAAAGACATCGCCAAGGTTGTTCTTGGCAGCGAATACTATGACATCTACTCGAACATCAACGGATATCCGTCTGCAGCCATCGTGCTGAAGCAGACTTACGGAAGCAATGCAAGCGAAGTGATCGCGAATGTGAAGGCCAAGCTCGCCGAGCTCCACGAGGATTTTCCGCCGGGCATGACCTACGAGATAAGTTATGACGTATCCCAGTTCCTTGACGCTTCGACGGAGAATGTGATCCACACGCTCAGGGACGCGTTCATCCTGGTAGCACTCGTTGTATTCATCTTTCTCGGCGACTGGCGGTCAACGTTGATCCCGACACTGGCTGTACCTATATCGCTGATCGGCGCGTTTATTTTCATGCAGGTGTTTGGTCTTACGATCAACATGATCACCTTGTTCGCGATCGTTCTCGCGATCGGTATCGTAGTTGACAATGCCATTGTCGTAGTGGAAGCTGTACACACCAAGATGGCAGAGCAGCACGTATCTGCATACGCCGCGGTGCAGAAAGTGCTGGGTGAGATCAGCGGTGCCGTAATCGCCATCACACTTTTGATGACTGCCGTTTTCGTTCCGATCGCCTTCCTGTCAGGTCCCGTTGGCGTCTTCTACAGGCAGTTTTCGATCACGATGGCTACATCCATTATTCTCTCCGGGTTGGTGGCGCTTACGCTGACACCGGTCCTTTGCGCAATGATCCTGAAGAACACGCACCAACAGCCCAGGACCACGAATGTGTTCAACAGGTTCATTGAGAGCTTCAACACCGCCTTCCAAAGAGTCACCGATAAATATGTCCTGTTGTTAAGAAGGATCACCGACAAATGGTGGCTGACAGCGGCACTTTGGGTTGCATTCAGCGTTGGTATCCTTGTCCTCGCCAACTTGCTGCCATCAGGTTTCATCCCGAGCGAGGACCAGGGCATGCTTTATGCAATCGTCCAAACTCCGCCGGGGTCGACACTTGAGCGCACCAACGACATCTCGCGTCAGTTGCAGGATTTGGTGATGAAAGTGGATGGGGTTCAGTCGGTATCATCAATCGCCGGCTATGAAGTGCTAACGGAAGGCCGAGGATCGAATGCGGGTACATGCCTGATTAACCTGAAGCCGTGGTCTGAGCGTGAGCATACCATGCAGGAGGTCATTTATGAACTGGAGGAGGTGGCGAAACAACTCCCAGGGGCAACAATCGAATTCTTCGATCCGCCGGCAGTACCAGGTTTTGGAGCCGCTGGCGGATTTTCACTGCAGCTGCTCGATAAGAACCCGGACGGCACCTATGATGACCTCGAGCGTGTAAAGAACGAGTTCATGGAACGCCTTGAAAAACGCCCTGAGCTCACAGGTCTTTTCACCTTCTTCAGTGCAAACTATCCGCAATACGAGATCGAGATCGACAACCAACTCGCGATGCAGAAGGGAGTGTCGATCGGTAACGCGATGAACACACTGTCAATATTCGTCGGAAGTACGTATGAACTGGGCTTCATCAAATACCAGCGGTTCTTCAAAGTGTTCGTGCAGGCGGCCCCCGAATTCAGGCAGCTTCCTTCCGATGTCATGAACCTGTGGGTAAAGAATGACCAGGGAGAAATGGTTCCGTTCTCCGCATTCATGAATATCAAGAAGAGGCAGGGCGCCAATGAGATCAACCGGTTCAACATGTATAACACGGCTGCCATTCGTGGAGCACCATCAAGAGGTTACAGCAGCGGGGAAGCAATCGCCGCTGTCAAGGAAGTAGCAGCGACGCTGCCGCGGGGATTCGACATCGATTGGGCTGCGCTTTCCTATGACGAGGTGAGGCGGGGCAACGAGGCCATTTACATTTTCCTAATCGTGCTCACGTTTGCGTACCTGGTGCTAGCCGCGCAGTACGAGAGTTTCATCATTCCGCTTGCCGTTGTGTTTTCACTTCCTCCGGGTGTGTTTGGTTCGTTCGTCCTCGTTGATGCGATGGGTCTGTCGAATGATATCTACGCGCAGGTGGGCTTGATCATGCTCATCGGTATGCTTGGGAAGAACTCTGTCCTTATTGTGGAGTTCGCTGTGCAAAAGCATCGTCAAGGCGCGTCCATCCTGGAGGCTGCGATCGAGGGCGCCAGGGTTCGTTTCCGCCCCATCCTGATGACGTCGTTTGCATTCATCGCCGGTTTGATACCGCTGGTTTACTCACACGGCGCCGGGGCCATTGGCAACAAGACGATTGGCGCCTCATCGCTCGGTGGAATGCTTTTCGGAACCGTGTTTGGCGTCATCATCGCCCCCGGTCTTTACTACATTTTCGCGAAGTGGGCTGAAGACCGCAAGATGATCAGAGGGGAGGAAGATGAGCCCGTGACCGAAGCCCTGGGTCACCATGTGGATCATTTCAAAACAACCTGACCATGCACACAAAGAAAATTGTTCAACACGTGCTGATCGGTGCGCTCGCAATCGCCTTCGCGGCGTGCTCCGTTCCGCAGTCATTGGTGCCGCGTGAGGAAAACAAAGCTATTCCTCAGAGCTTCGGCGGTTCACTCGATACTGTCAATTCAGCAAGGGTCCAATGGAGAAATTTTTTCAAGAACCCATACCTGACTGCACTGATCGACAGCGCGCTTCTGAAAAACCAGGAGCTGAACATTATGATCCGTGAAATCAACATTGCACAAAACGAGATCCGGGCCAGGAAGGGAGAATACCTCCCATTTGTGGATCTTGAAACAACCGCAGGCATCGACAAAGTCTCGCGGTATACCCGGCTGGGGGCGATGGAAGCAAACAACGAAATCGTGCCGGGTCAGGAGTTTCCAGAACCATTGCCGGACTACCTGCTTGCGCTCAACGCATCATGGCAGGTGGATATCTGGAAGAAGCTTCGAAATGCCAAGAAGGCCGCCATCATGCGTTATCTCGCCACCACTGAAGGACGGAATTTCATGGTGACGAATCTTGTTACAGAGATTGCCAACTCGTACTACGAGCTCCTCGCGCTGGATAGTCAATTGGAGATACTGCGACAGAATATCCAGATCCAGCGGAATGCGCTGGCCATCGTGCGCCAACAGAAAGAAGCTGCAAGGGTGACTGAGCTCGCCGTCAGGAGGTTTGAGGCTGAGGTTCTGAAGAACCAGAGCCGCCAGTATCTTATTCAGCAAAGCATCGTTGAGACAGAAAACAGGATCAACTTTCTCGTTGGGCGTTTCCCTCGACCGGTGCTGAGAGACTCACTCGACTTCATTGACCTGACTCCGATCATGACGGTGACCGGAGTTCCTTCCCAGCTTCTTGCCAACCGCCCGGACATCAGGCGGGCAGAGCTCGGACTCGCGGCTGCAAAACTGGACCTAAGCGTGGCCAAAGCCAATTTCTATCCCTCGCTGAATATCTCGGCAGGTGTCGGCCTGCAGGCATTCAAGGCTTCGTACCTGATCTCAGATCCGAAGTCGATGCTCTACTACTTGACGACGGGCCTTGCGGCGCCGTTGATCAACCGGAACGCGATCAAAGCCGAGTACTACAACGCAAACGCGGAACAGATCCAGGCGGTTTACAACTATGAACGCACAATATTAACGGGCTACATCGAAGTCGCCAACCAGCTGTCCAACATCAGCAACATGGATCAAAGTCTTGACTTCAGGACCCGCCAGGTTACGGCACTCACTGAATCCATCGACATTTCCACACGTTTGTTCCGTTCGGCCCGCGCCGACTATATGGAGGTGATGCTCACACAGCGCGATGCCCTGGAAGGCAAGATTGAGCTGATCGAAACGAAGATGCGGCGTTGGCACGCAATGGTTAATATTTACAAGGCGCTTGGCGGCGGATGGAATTGATAGGACGAACAACTATGAAACAGTAACAACCAAATCATGGGAAAACTAATTCGGAAAACATATCCGCTCGAGTTATCAATTGGTGTGCTCATACTGATTTTTGGCCTTTCCTTCTTCCTCTCGGCGCAGATCTTTGAGGTCACCTTCCGGGAGATTTTGGATGGAACGCCGGCTCTCTTCGGGATGTTCCTGGTGAGTTGCGCGGTGCTCGTGATGGTGCTGATACTTTGGGAGGAGTTCTTGTTTCCCATCAGGATCAGGCCCAGCGAGAAAGGGGTTGAGTTCAAAAATCACCGCAATAAACTGAGGACCCAGCTTCTGATTTACCTGGCTATTCCAGTCATCTATGTGTTTGTATACATTGAATATGAAGTAAGCATCGTTCGATTCCTGATAGGCGCCTTGATCAACATCGCGGCTCCGGTGGTCGGCAGGCTGAGCCCGGGGTTAAAAAACTACAACGACTTCCTGAAGCTGACGAATGACGCCATTGTCTTTAAGAACAACGAGAAGGCAGCTAAGTTGCCGTTGAAAATGATTCAGCACATCACGCTTGTGAAGGATCAACGGGGGGTTCTGCACAAGCTGGTGGTGGCTATGGATGGCAGAGAAGTTGTGATCGATATAGATGAAATGGAGCTGGAGGCCTACTATTCCGCGATCGACCGGTTTGTAACATTACACTATCCGGAACTCGTGCGTATAGACAATAACAATGAACGGTGAGGCGGACACCCGGGCATACCGGCACGAAGCGACGAAGGTAAACTCGCACGTTGACACGTAGGCACCTTTCATTACCTTTATCTTTCATCCTCCAAACTATACTATGAGAAAAACTTCCATCCTCTCCCTGGCCGCACTACTGATCGCACAATCATCAACTGCACAAATCAACGCCAAACTCATGCGCTTCCTGGATATCTCGGACCAGCATATGGTTTTTGTATATGGCGGCGATATATGGCTCGCGCCGCGTTCTGGCGGAATGGCTGCCCAAATCACACATTCTCCAGGTGAAGAATCGTGGCCGAAGTTCTCCCCCGACGGGTCGGAGATTGCTTTCACAGCCAACTACAACGGCAATGCCGACGTGTATGTGATGCCCACAGCCGGCGGCGTCCCGGCACGGGTAACGTACGCTTCCTATACTGACCGCCTCGTAGACTGGCACCCTGACGGCAAGCGGCTGCTCTTCGCTTCGCGCCGTGAGGCACGCGCTTCGCGCGTCAACCAACTATTTCTTATAGACAAAAAAGGCGGACTGCCTCAGCGACTCCCCGTTCCTTATGGTGAACTCGCCAGCTTCTCCCCTGACGGCAACAAACTCGCCTACATTACCAAGATCACAGAAAATTACCCCTTCAAGCGTTACCGCGGCGGCCTCACGTCAGATGTAATTGTGTTTGACCTCGTAGCGAACAAAGCCGAGCGGATTACCGACAATCTCGCCAACGACGGCAAGCCGGTTTGGGCTGGCAACAAAATCTATTTCGTTTCCGATCAGGATGCGGACATGAGGCTGAACATCTGGAGCTACGACACACAGTCAAAGGCGTCGAAAAAAGTTACCCAGTTCAAGGACTTCGACATCTCATACATGTCGGCCGGCGCTAAGGATATAGTG
>Ga0187893_10004176_pt1 | contig 27952 bp, 25 predicted proteins | sample MA1701074metaG_FD_139574 | JGI IMG/M metagenome (GOLD analysis project Ga0187893, IMG submission 139574) | White microbial mat communities from a basaltic lava cave in the Kipuka Kanohina Cave System on the Island of Hawaii, USA - MA170107-4 metaG ... | reverse complement strand
TGAAGCTCTCTGATTGAGGGCTTTTCTTCAGCCTTGGGGTATAGTACGAGCATGCTGGATTGGAGCACCTGCCCGACAGTTGAACGCGATCCGCACAAGGTGAGCGGAGCGTGGGTATTTCGTGGAACTCGCGTTCCGGTAAGCGCCCTGTTCGAGAATCTCGAAGGCGGTGCCACGGTGGACCAGTTCCTTCAGTGGTTTCCCGGCGTAACCCGCGAGCAGATAGACGCCGTCCTCGAACACGCGGCGCGCAGCGTCCAACCTGCCTGATTCCAGGACCGGATGCGGATCCTGTTCGACCAGGGTACGCCGGTTCCCTTAAAGGATCAGCTTACCGGCCACCAGGTCGAGACTGTTTATGAGCTCGGGTGGTCCCGCCTGACCAACGGTGAGCTTCTTGCTTCTGCTGAAGGTCGGTTCGATGTGCTTGTGACGACCGATCAGAATCTGCGGTATCAGCAGTCGCTGTCAGGCCGTAGGCTGGCGGTAATCGTCTTGCCCACCACGAATTGGCCGAAGCTTCAAAGCAAGATCCAGAACATCGTCTCCGCGCTTGCGCTGGTAAAGTCGGGCGAGTATATGGAGCTTCCCGAGTAAGAATTCGGCAAGAGTTGCATCCGCGGAGGGCGGCCATGGACCGCACCGAGCGCTTCTACAGGATCGACCAGCTCCTGCGCGCAAACCGCGTGGTGCCGGTCAAGCGCTTCCTGGACCAGCTGGAGATCTCGCTCGCGACCTTCAAGCGCGACATCGAGTACATGCGCAGCCGCTTCCACGCGCCGATCAAGTGGGACCGCGCGACCAACGGCTACTCCTTTACGATCCCGCCACAGGGCGCCCCGCGCTACGAGCTGCCCGGCCTCTGGTTCAATCCCAGCGAGATCCACGCGCTGCTTGCGATGGAGCACCTGATCGAGCGGATGCAGCCGGGCATGCTCGCGCCGCGGCTGAATCCCCTCAAGGCGCGGCTGCAGGAGCTGCTCGGCAGCACCGACCATTCGGCGAAGGAGATCCGGCGCCGGGTGCGCCTCCTGCCGATGGCGAACCGCGAGGTCTCGATGACCGGTTTCGAGACCATCGCCAGCGCACTCCTCAACCGCCGGCAGGTATTCCTTCGCTACTACGTGCGCAGTCGGGACGAGGAGACCCGCCGCGACGTCTCGCCGCAGCGGCTCGTGCACTACCGCGACAACTGGTATCTGGACGGCTGGTGCCACTTGCGCGACGGGCTCCGGAGCTTCTCATTGGACTGCGTGCGCGAAGCAAAGCCGCGCAACGAGACCGCAATCGATGTACCCGAGAGCGAGCTCGACACGGTCCTCGGCAGCGGCTACGGCATCTTCGCGGGGCGGGAGGTGACGTGGGCGAAGCTGCGCTTCTCGCCCCAGGCGGCACGGTGGGTCGCCTCGGAGCGCTGGCACCCGGAGCAGCGGGCGTCCTTCGACGCGCAGGGGCGCTACCAGCTAGAAGTCCCCTACAGCGACGCGCGCGAGCTCGTGATGGACATCCTCAAGTACGGGCCGGAGTGTGAGGTATTGGGCCCCGATACACTGCGCGCCCAGGTCAAGGCCCAGCTCAAGGCCGCCCTCGACCGCTACTGAGCCCGTTTACTGGCTCATCCCCTGAGCCTGTTGCCTCCGCACAATGCGATTGCGGAGGGTAAGTTCCTCGTCCGACAAGAGGGGCATCCCGCCAGGAAACAATCACCTGCTTGCGGCCTTTCCGGGGCGGCCTTAGCAGCCATTCAGATTCGCATCCATCCGTCTTGCGTGACGTCGTTTCAAAGTACAGATCCAGCGCAAGGCAGGTGGAGCGTATTGGAGAGAAATGGCCATGCAGCCGCTTCATTCCTTCTTCATCGTGGCGCTCCTCGGGATCGCGCTCGGCTGGTTCGGGCTCGGGCTCATCGAGTGTGGGGCGATCTTTCTCGGCGTGGTGATCGCCGTCTTCGCGGGGCAACGCGCCCATGCAGCCGGTCCGGGGCATCGCTCCAGCGCGTGGTGGTTCGCCGCCCTCGTGCTCGGCGCGTGCATCGCGACAGCAAGCGTGTTCGATCTCTTCGATGTCGGCAGGGGCACGGCGCTCGGGGACTGGGACCTGGGTTTTGTCCTCGGGCTCGTAGTGTTCGGCCCGGTTGCGTTGCTGTACGTCCGGATCAGTCGGCCCGAAAGGAAAGCGCCGGAAGGCGAACGCGCCGGCCTGATCGCGCTGGTGCTCGGTGTAGTCGCAACCTTGACCATTCTTCACTTCCTGCCGTACGAATGGTCAACAGGCGGCCGCGTGGAGGACGCGGTCATTGCAGCCGCCGCGGGGCTCGGCGCGTCGCTATTCGCGCAGATCCGTAGCGGCACCGTGCCGGCCGGCCCCAGGCTGCTCGGGGATCTCGCTGCCGCTGCGCTGGTCGCGACCGCGATCGTGCTCCCCGTCAGCTCGATCCTTGTCCCGATGGTCCTCCTGGGATTGGCATGGGGCATGGCGATGCTCGGTGTGGCCTGCTCGCGACGCGAGCGCGTGCGGGGCTCGGCATACCGTGAATTCAAACGAAGCACTGCAATGGGCACGGGCACCGCTGCCTTGCTTTGCGTGTTGACGCTCGGCGCTCTCGCCTCGCGCGCCGACATGAGCGTCTCGCAAGCCGCCGCGGTGCTGGAATACGTGGTGCCCCTTCCGCAATCCGTGTTTGCGCGCCTCGTGATGAGCGACCACTACCTCTGGGCTGGAATGTCCGAAGGCGCCGGCGGCAGTGACCGGGACCCCGAGGCCATCATCGAAGCCCGCCGGCACCCGATGGACAAGTGGAGCGACATCCTTCCCGCAGCGGGCGCGCGCGCCAGGCTGCGCGGGGGAACCTCGGGGGGCATAGATTTTCTCGACAACGATGGCGTCACCGTCGTGGGGCAGGTGCATCCCGAGTCGCCCGCCGCAGCGGCCGGTGTGAAGCGCGGGTGGCGGCTCGCCAACGTCGGCTGGCGAACCAGGGAGAGCACGAGGCTCTCCTTCACCGACCTGGAGGGCGCGCCACGTGACGTGGAGCTCCCGGGCACGGGCGCACAACTTCCCGATTCGTGGCGGATCGTCGTCGAGCACGCGGGGCGCAAGGTCGGCTACCTTTACCTCTCCGGGTTTTACCACTCGGGCCTGGAGTCGCTAGGGTCATCGTTCGCGTGGTTGAAGCACGAAGGTATCGAGGAGCTTGTTCTCGACCTCCGATATAACGGGGGCGGGTCGTTGCGCGTCGCCCAGCGGCTGGGGAGCCTGATAGCAGGCCCAAGCCTGGAAGGCGCGATTTTCCAGCAAGTCTTCCACAACAGGCGATACCGCGACCGGGACAGGACGGTTCGTTTCGAGCACGACCCCGAGGCACTGGGGCTCAAGCGCGTCTTCGTGCTCACCACCGGTGACACATGCTCGGCGAGCGAGGCGGTGATCACCGGTCTCTCGCCCCACATCCAGGTCGTCACGATCGGCGGCACGACCTGCGGCAAGCCCGTCGGATTCACGGCCCTCGATTACCAGGGAGCGAGCTATTGGGTCATCAACTTCCGACTGCGGAACGCGGCGGAGCAGGGCGACTACTTCGAGGGCATCGCCCCGACCTGCCCTGTAAAGGATGACCTGCGGCACGCCATCGGCGCGACGGACGAGTCCCTGCTCGCCGAGGCGCTCCATTACATTGCCACGGGCCGGTGCAGCCAGATGCCGCGACAGGATCGGGCCGCCGCCGGCCCGCGCTGATGCAGCGTAGACTGGGAGCGCGTCACGATGCCTGAGGGAGGCAGATGCCGGAACAGGAAGCTGCATCACCACCACGGCGGCCGTCACTTGCCCGCGCGCTCGTCCTCGGGGCGCTGCTGGTCGCAGTTGACGCATTTTTTCTCAACCAGGGTGCGCTGGCGCTGGTGGTCGGGCTGTGGCTGCTTTTCGTTTCGTTGCCGCGCACCTTTCTTGCGAGGAAATTTCAAGCGGTGCGGCGGGAGCGGCTCACAAACCTCGCCGTCTATTTCGTGGCGGTTATCCTGGTATTTGTGCTCAATGCCTGGAACAACAGCATGGCCCGCAGCCGCGCCGAGGTCCTGATCTCGGCGGTCAAGTCCTTCCACGCCAGGAACCAGCGCTATCCGAACTCCCTCGAGGAGCTCGTCCCGCAGTTCATCGACCGGGTTCCGCTCGCCAAGTACACATTCACGTTCAACAACTTCTGGTATCGCACCTCCGCGGAAAGCACGGTTCTCTTCTACGTGGAAGTACCGCCCTTCGGCCGGCCGACATATTCTTTCACCCGGAACGAATGGGGCTACCTTGATTAGGTGACGGTGACTGGTGTACCTCCTAAAGCTAGTTGACGCCAGGCCGGGTTGACTGCCCAATTGGGCGGACGTCCCATCGCCCGAGGCTCCCGCCGGGTTCGATCTCTTCCGCTGCTCGTGCTCTTCCTCTGGCCGCAGGCTCACCGCCTGAGCCAGTGCGGGGTACATACTGCGCGCCCCTTCCATGGAGGAGCGCAGCATGAACCCAATCGCCCAAACGCTTTCCGCAGTCGAACTCGCCGCGCCCGCCTGCTTCCGGAACCTCGCCGTCTACCCCTTGATCGCCCCCTCGGAGCGCGCCCCGGGCTATCTCCTGCTCGATGAGGCCCTCGCGCGCAAGAGCGCCCGCGTCACCGAGGTCTCCGAGTCGGGCAGCGTGCCCGAGCTTCTCTTCGTCAACGACGCCGAGGAGGACGTGCTGCTCGTCGACGGCGAGGAGCTCGTCGGGGCGAAGCAGAACCGCATCCTCAACGTGACAATCCTCGTGGGGGCGAAGCAGCAGGTCACGGTGCCGGTCTCGTGCGTGGAGCAGGGGCGCTGGGCGTGGCGATCGCGCCATTTCGAGAGCGCCGAGAGGAGCCTATTCGCGCGCGCGCGGGCGGCAAAGATGCGGCACGTATCGGCTTCGCTCCAGCGCACCGGCACCTACGATTCCGACCAGGGCGAGATCTGGAACCATGTCAACGAGAAGCTCTTCGCACTCCACGTGCGCTCGGCGACCGGCTCAATGGGGGACGCGTACGAAGAGCGCGCGGCAAGCATCGAGGACTACGCGAAGGCGCTGACGCCCTCCGAGCGCCAGGTCGGAGCCGTATTCGCCGTGGACGGAAAGGTGACCGGGCTCGACCTCTTCGACTCGGCCGCCGCCTTCCGCAAGCTCATGGGCAGGCTCGTGCGCAGCTACGCCATGGATGCGATCGAGAGGCCGGCTGATGCCAAGCCGCCGGTGGAGGAGGTCGTCCGCGCCTTCCTCCAAGACATGAAGTCGGCAGCGCTCCGCAGCTTCCCGGCGGTCGGCAAGGGCGAGCAGCTGCGGCTGGAGAGCGAGGCCCTCGCCGGCGGGGCGCTCTACGCCCAGGACCATGTGGTGCACCTGTGCGCATTCCGGGTGGGGAAGAAATGAACCCCGTGCGCTACAGCGATCACGCCCGGGTCCGGATGCAGCAACGCGGCATCCGGCCCGAGGTCGTGGAAACCCTCCTCGAGCTGGGAGAGACCGAACACGACCACCACGGTGGGACGATCTACTATCTTTCCAAGGCCGTTATCAACAGGGTGAAAAGCCGGTCCCTACGGCGCACCCTCGAGGAGGGGCGGAAAGTCTATGCGGTGGTTACGCAGGACCGGGCCGTCGTGACCGTAGGGCACCGGACTCGGCGGATCAGGCGCGAGAGGTAGCGGTGAGGTCCATTAGCGCAGTCGCCTCCTCCGGGCCTCGCTTTGCAGCCGTAAACAGGCCCTATCTCGACTCGATAAGACCTTTCGGAAGACATTCCCGCTACAGCCAGAAGTCAGACCGAGCCGGATGTAACAGATCTAGGCCGCACCCTCTTTTTGAGGGGGCCCATTCGGCCAATTTACTTTGGCACTGGAAGCGGAGCCTTGGTTTGCTCATCTACAAGAGCAGCAATAAACTCCGCAAATGGTCGAATATTGCCGTACGAGCTCCCCTGCTCGAGCGCATTCATGTATTCCTGCCGCCGCTGAACCGGAATCACGGTCCACACATGTCCGGCCGATACCAACATCAGGTTCATAAGGAATCGAGCGAGCCTGCCATTCCCGTCCATGTAAGGGTGTATATAGACGAAGAGAAAGTGTCCGAGCACCGCTCGCACTGCCGGCTCTTGTTCCGTTTCCAGCAGCTCGAACAAAACTGGCATGCAATCTCTGACAGCTTCCTTCGAAAGAGGGACGTGGAGCGCCCCACGAATGAAGACCTGGTCGTTGCGATAGCCGGCCAGATCAGCGGGCTTGAGGATACCGGCTTGGACACTTGGACTGAACAATGCCTGATACCACCGGGGTAACGCGCTTCGAAAGACCTTGCCGGGGTTTTCTCCGCGGATCGCAAGAACGAGATCCTCCTTGACGAGGTTGTGCGTCTCGAAGTATCCACGTGCGGCCATCGCATCACGGATCTCACGGTCCTTTTCGTTGCCATCGGGGTTCCAGTTGCCGTCGCGTGCCTTCTCGATCAGCGTTGCGGTCACACGGTACCCTTCGATCGAAAGCGAGTGGTATGCGTCTGTCAGATAGCGTGCCTCCACGTCCTTCAAAAGTTCCTCGATATCGCGCGGGGCGGACGGCTTTCCTGGAAACGCCTTGATAACGGGTTCGCGCATTTCGGCCCACATGAGTCGCAGACGCTGCACGTAAGGAGATTCCGGCCTTCCGCCGGGCAAAACGCTCGGCACAGGCCGTTCAAACGGGTTAATTTCATTGATCGCGTATCCAGCGCTCGCCATCGCTCCGACAATCTCGTCAGCCAGATCGGGTCTGTGTATGGCCCGAAGGCCCCCCGCTAGCCGACCGGCGATAGAGGGATGTGGACCCTCCAGGAGGATCCGGAGGAGGTCAGAAACATCCGGCAGCGAAGCAAGTGCTATTTGCCCAGCAATGGGTTGCTGTGCAAAAAGCGTCGGGCTCGCATTAACGATAGCTGCAGGGAGCTCGACCAAACGAAGGCCCCCACATTCCGCTACCGGAGACGAAGGTAGTAGCTTCGGTGCTCGATAAATGAATAGCGAGCACTCATGAAGCAGCTGCACCGTCTGATTTGAGCTCTTAATTGCCCAGAGCTGTAACTGCTTTGGCACCGCTCGCTCGCCGGTGCGAAACAGGAGAGAGTGTTCGGGGTTTACATGCCACTTCTCGCCGAAACGGTTTTGTGCATATCCAGCGACGAACTCGCGCATGCTTGCGTACCACGCTGTCGTATCTCCCTCGGCCTCGTCGGGCCGGGTGGAGATATACCAGCCCCGGATTACCTTTTTGAGGAATCCAGCGCGCAGAAGCGCCTCCCGATCCGTGCGTGAGAGTTCGGATCCTGGGATGGCCTGTAGACCGCGATCCTGCAGGCTTTTTAGCGCAGCCAGCGCACCTGCCAGGCGCTCTTTCGGAGTCGACACAATAGTTTGATGCTTATGGAAACAATACTATGTTGCATTCTAACACAATAGTTTACTGCATACCAATACAATACTTTATCGCTAACCTCATAAGATAAATACAGTTTAAATAGAAAACACCCCATGAAATCTCCCTCAAAGATTTCCCTAGTTAAAGGGGCCAAGCTCGATTTATCGTAATCTGAGCCTGGCCACTTTAATCACACCCATCGCACCGAATTTCGGTATGATTCTACCGATTTTCGGTTCGAACCATGGGCGAACGCGGGACCGGCCTCGGAGAGTTGCTGTTCGGAAAAGCGCGCCGCGGCGTGCTCGCGCTCCTCTTCGGCCGCGGCGGGCAATCGTTCTACCTGCGCGAGATCGTGGACTACGCCGGCGCCGGGGTAAGCCAGGTGCAGAAGGAGCTCCAGGGGCTGGTGAGCGCCGGCCTCGTTACCCGCGAGCAGCGCGGCAGGCAGGTTTACTATCGCGCCAACCCGGGCTCGCCGATCTTCGAGGAATTGAAGGCGATCGTGTTCAAGACCTTTGGCGTGACGGACGTGCTGCGGGAAGCGCTCGAGCCGCTGGCGAAACGCATTGTGGTCGCGTTCGTCTACGGCTCGGTCGCGCGCGGGGAAGACACGGCGAAGAGCGACATCGACGTGATGATAGTGGGCGACATCAAGTTCAGCGACGCCGTGCTCGCGCTCTCGCCGGCTGAAGAGCGTCTGCGAAGGCAGGTGAATCCGAGTGTCTACTCCAAGTCGCAGCTGCGCGCCAAATCGAAGGAGAAAGGCGGTTTCATCGCGCGTGTCGTGGCGGAACCCAAGCTATTTCTGATCGGAACCCCCGATGACTTTGGACAATTTGCTGGCGATCGGAAAGCTCAAGGCGCATAAGCCTTCGCGCGATGACGTTTTCCGGTTGCTTGCGTCAGCCGAGGCCGCGTTGCGCGACGCGAAACGGGGGGAATTGAGCCCGGGCAGCAGGCTCGATCTGGCCTATAAGGCCATCATGCAGGCTGCGCTCGCCGCTCTCCAGGCCAACGGCTATCGTCCGTCCACCAGCGAGGCGGGGCATCAGCAGACCACGATTCAGGCCTTGCCGAAAGCGATCGGCCTGGCGCCCGAGCGGATGAGGGTCCTCGACGGCTTCCGCCGCGCTCGCAATCTCGCCGACTACGAGGGCGCAGAGGTCGAGGAATCCAAGGCGCGTGAATGCGCCGAGTTGGCTGGGGCGCTGATCAAAGAAGTGCGCGACTGGCTGAAAAAGAACCGTCCCGACCTGCTTTGAACTACCGGTCGCTGATGGGCAATCTCACGTCGCGCTGGCCTAGGAATTGGAATGAACATTACTGAAACAATTAAGCGGGAGATGACTGAGATTGAGCATCGCACGGATATCTCTGACGACGAGAAGGTATCGCGCATCGCGGGCCGGATGAGTAGGAAAAACGTGGTCTGTACCCGGTTTTACCGATCCGATCCTGAAGCGGCTCAACGCGGCGGCGGTGCAGATCATGCAGATGCCGGACCTCGCCGCGAAATTCCGGGCACTGGGTTTCGAGCCCTCGACCAATACCCCGGACGAGTATCGCCAGTTCATCCAGGGCGAATCGGCAAAATTCGCGAAGATCATCGCTGAGGCGGGGTTGAAGCTTTCTGAGTGATGGGGACAAGTTAAGTCGAAATTCGCGAATCGAAAGCCGGCGTCTGCGAATAGGTGGAATCAGGTCGACGCCCAGGTAGAGGAATCGCGCAGCACTTGGAGGTAGTCATGGAATACCAATTGAGTGTTGACCGGTACGATTTGCTGGAAGGACTGAAGAAATTCAGGACCCGCCGCCGAAAGTTTCGGTCGACAGAAAGAGCGCTTATTGGTTTTGATGGACGGTTCTTGAGCATTGAGGCCCTGGACGTCGTCGTAGTTGCGAAGGCAGAAGGGGTGTGGCCGGGTGTCGCTTCCGCTGGTGTAAGCTTGGTGGTCGCCTTGGCACACTCGCCGCCTGTGGGCGAACCGGTCCGGGTCACCTACGTGGATCAACACCTGCGAATCGGCACGCTAACTGTCGGCTGCGACTGGCAGCCTACGAGCCATACTTTGCTTAGACTTCAGGCTGCGCCGGACTGGATTGAGGCACTTAGCCTTAAGTATCGTGGCACCCGTGCTCAAATACTGGCGAGGGGATATCAGGTCGATATTGAGAAGGCCGAGCGCAAGCTCAATAGGTTAGTGACGCGGGCCTACAATTTGTTGGCACCGCTTGGCGTTACCCAGCACGATCTTCGTGCATTAATCGACGACCGGCTCGCAAAGCGATATGCAGTTCCTCACTGACTCACTCATGCGACCCCGCCCAAATTCATGTCCTCTGACCTGACTTTCCTTACGAATGAAGCCGGCAAGACATTGCGTGACCGGTTCGGTGTGTTGCTCGGAGAGGACACACGCTATTTTGACTGCTTGGTTGCATATTTTTTCATCAGCGGCTTTTACAAGCTTTATCCAGCTCTGGAGAACGTAGAAAAGATTCGTATTCTGGTGGGGCTGCAGACGGATCGCTCTGCTTACGAACTTTTGCAGCGTGCCAGAGAGCAAGGTGAGCTAAGTTTGAAATCCCATGCGTCAGCGAAGGAACAGGTTGTAGATGATGTGCTGGGCGAGCTCGAGAAATCCTCCGACAGCGCGGAAATCGAATCTGGCGTTCACAAGTTTGTGGAATGGGTTCGGTCGGGCAAGCTCGAGATCAAGGCTCATCCGACCGAGGATTTGCATGCCAAGGTGTACATCATGACGTTCGCCGAAGGAGATAGGGACAAGGGGCGCGTCATTACGGGCTCCAGCAACCTGACTCAATCGGGCTTGCAGGATAACCTTGAGTTCAACGTCGAATTAAAGAACCGTGCGGATTATGAATTCGCAATTGCCAAATTTAACGAGCTCTGGGCAATGGCCGTGGATGTTTCGAAGCCATATGAGGATGCTGTCGTTAACCGCTCCCCCTTCGCTCATTTCACGCCGTTTGAGCTATATCTCAAGTTTCTCTACGAGTATTTCAAGGACGAATTGAACCGTCCTGATGAACTGGAAGACATTTACGTTCCTGTCGGCTTCAAGCGTCTGAAATATCAGGAAGAGGCAGTCCTTAGCGCTAGGAAAGTACTCGGAGAATACGGGGGCCTGTTCTTGTCGGACGTCGTTGGTCTCGGCAAGACCTACATGGCGGCACTGCTTGCCCAGCAACTCGATGGCCGCTCACTCGTGATCGCGCCACCGCACCTGCTGGACAAACACAATCCGGGTTCTTGGCCGAATGTGTTTGGGGATTTTCGAGTGCCGCAAACTGATTTCGAATCGATCGGAAAGTTGGAAGATCTGCTTGAGAGAGATGTCGCGAAGTACACCAATGTCTTCATTGATGAATCGCACCGCTTCCGTACCGAGACGAATCAAACCTACGAAATGCTGGCGCAAATATGTCGTGGCAAGCGAGTTATTCTGGTGTCGGCGACTCCAATGAATAACACGCCGCGGGACATCCTTAGCCAGGTCAAATTATTCCAGAACGGAAAGAACAGTACGATCCCTAACGTCCGAAACTTGGAAGCATTCTTTACTCGGCTTGACAAGAATCTGAATGGTCTCGATCGTCAGGCCGACCGTGAAAAGTATTTTAGTACCGTGCAAACCAACGCAAAGGCGACTCGAGAACAGGTACTCAAGCACCTGATGATTCGGCGCACGCGAACCGAAATCATGAAGTACTACGGGGAGGATCTGAAGCTCCAAGGGTTAAAGTTTCCAGAAGTCACAGATCCTCAGCCCCTTTTCTACAAGTTCAGCAAGACTGAGAACGAAATCTTCGATGAGACGGTCCGTGTATTGACGAAGGACTTCACGTACGCACGGTATAAGCCACTGACCTATTACGAGGGCAAGGTTGAGGAACAACAGAGACAGAGCCAACGAAACCTGGCCAAGTTCATGAAGATCCTGCTGATCAAGCGGCTCGAAAGCAGCTTTCACGCTTTTCGACTTACCCTCGAGCGATTCATCCGTTCCTACGATCGTGTGATCGAGGAGTTCTTAAAAGGTCATGTTTACATCAGCAAAGAGCACATCAACAAGATCTTCGATCTCCTAGAGACTGACGACCAGGAAGGCATCGACCGGTTACTCGAAGTAGAGAAAGCGGAAAGGTTAGACGCTAAGGACTTTAGGCCTGACTTTATTCGAGATCTCGAGGGTGACCGCAAGATCCTCCGAAGGGTTTCGGAGCTTTGGAAAGCGATCAGACGTGATCCAAAGTGGGACGCGTTTCGGGAGGTGCTACGTGGTGACGCCAAGCTAAAGAAGGGGAAACTCATTATATTCAGTGAGTCCAGAGAGACCGCCGAATATCTTGCCAAACGAATCAAGGAAGACGTCGAGCAAAATGTCTTGCTGTACTCCGGCGATTCTGATGAATCTGTGCGCAGGGAAGTTATCGCCAACTTTGATGCGAGGGCCTTTCAGCCGAAGAATCAATACCGCATCCTCGTTGCCACTGAGGTACTTTCCGAAGGCGTAAACCTTCACCGCGCTAATATCGTCATAAATTACGACATCCCTTGGAATCCAACGCGGCTCATTCAGCGCGTCGGCCGTGTCAATCGTGTCGACACATTGTTCGATACGATTCACACGTACAATTTCTTCCCGACGCAGGAAAGCAACGACGTTATCAAGCTAAAAGAAGCAGCTGAAGCCAAAATCCATGCTTTTATCGAAATGCTGGGTGCGGACGCTCGACTGTTGACCGAGGGCGAGGACATCAAGTCACATGATCTCTTCGCCAAGTTGACATCCAAGAAAACAATTACCGGCGAAGACGAAGAAGAGGAAAGTGAACTCGAATACTTAACTGAGATACGCGACGTGCGGGATAAGCAACCGGAGCTATTTACTCGCATCAAGCGGCTACCGAAGAAAGCACGCTCAACGAGGACAGTCTCGCTTGAAATGAGCGGTGGCGCAAAGGAATTTCCGTCACTTGTCACCTTTTTCCGTCAAGGAAAGCTCGACAAGTTTTTCTTGGCCCAATTAAGCGAGGTGTCGCCTCTCGAGTTGGATTTCTTTGCTGCCGCAAAAGTCCTTAAACCACCAGATCCTTCGGAAATTCGCCAAGCCATCCCACATGACTTCTACAGATTGCTCGATAAGAATAAGGCCGCCTTTGAAGGAGCCACTAGTGCAGAGCTGGACGACGCCATCCCCAAACATAAAGGCGGGGCGAATGACGCATATGTCTTGAAACGGCTCAAGGCGAAGGAAATCCGTGGATATCACGGTTTCACCGAAGACGACGAACTCTACCTCCAACGGGTAATTCAGCTTCTGATTGACGGAGCATTGCCGCGCCCGACCACTAAGAAAGTCGCCGAAGCGTTAAAGAAGGAGCCCGTTCCATTGAAAGTGCTCGGCATCCTGCGCCGTGACATCCCGACACTTTTTTTCCAATTCCCCCGCGCGCAACAATCTGCGCATGCATTTAGTCCGCGCGAAGTGATCCTCTCGTCTTTCCTGTTGGCTCCCAAATGAACCGCGACCAGGCGCGCGCTCTAATCACCCAGACGTTCACCAGTGCGTTTGACAAGACGCGCTTTGGCACCTTTGCGATCAACTTGCTCAATCGTATCGACGGATCTAAGGCACAGGCGTGGAACAGCCAATACATCAAGGACGCCTTCAAGGATCACGTCCAACGCTATGAGCGGCTTGGCACGTACACGTCACCAGAAAAGGAAAAGCTCGATGTCCTGATTGTTCACCTTACCAGAGAGTCAAAGCTGGAACGCGCGCGTACTGCAATTCGTAACTTTGTCGCCCACCATCTCAAGACGCGAGATGAAAAAGAGGCAGCACTCGTGGCCTTCGTCTCGCCTACTGAAACGCAATGGCGGTTTTCCTACGTCAAGATGGACTACGCAACGGTCGAAAAGGAGTCGAGCAAAGTCGGTATCGAAACACGGTTAACACCTGCGCGTCGCTTTTCGTACCTAGTAGGCGAAGGAGAGAGCTCTCACACCGCACAGACGCGGTTCCTAGGGCTGCTTCAGGACACTGCGACCGACCCCACGTTGGCTCAAATCGAGGAAGCTTTCAGCGTTGAGGCCGTCACTAAGGAGTTCTTCACCAAATATGCCGAATTGTTCGGGGACATTTGCAACGCGCTAGAGAAGCTTGTCGAAAAAGGCAACCCTATTCGAGAGGAGTTTAGAGCCAAGGGCGTGAACACCGTGGACTTCGCCAAGAAGCTCGTGGGCCAAATCGTGTTCCTCTACTTTATTCAGAAAAAGGGATGGCTAGGTGTTGCAAATGGACAGGATTGGGGTAGAGGTCAACACGATTTCCTTCGGCGCCTAGCAAGTGGGCGGTATGGGAAATACGAGAACTTTTTTAACGACATCCTTGAACCGCTTTTCTACGACACGCTCGCCACCGACCGCGGTCACGACGCACTGTGTAACCACTTCAAATGTCGAGTCCCCTTTCTAAACGGAGGCCTTTTCGAGCCGCTCGGCGACTACAACTGGCGCAAGATTGACATCATCCTGCCGAACAAACTGTTCACCAATACTGAGCGCGTTGACGAAGGTATCACCGGCACGGGAGTTCTCGACGTGTTTGATCGCTACAACTTTACTGTCAACGAGGCCGAGCCACTTGAAAAAGAAGTCGCAATTGACCCCGAAATGCTCGGCAAGGTGTTTGAAAATCTCATCGAGGAAAATAGGCGCAAGGGTCTTGGCGCGTACTACACCCCCCGCGAGATCGTTCACTACATGTGCCAGGAAAGCCTCATCAACTACCTAGACACCGCGCTCAATACTATTGAAGAATCTGTTGCCTCTACCAAACTAAAGCAGACCAAGCTGTTTGGCGAATCGGAGACCGAGCAAGCGTCACTTAAGAAAACCATTCGTCGCGAACTTGTTCCACGTGCCGACATTGAGACGTTCGTTCATCTTGGCGACCATGCCGCTCTTTACGAGGCGGCGCGCATGTCGGGCACCAAAAGCTACGTGCTTCACCTTCCCAAGAGTATAGAAAGGCATGCCCGGCTGATTGATGAAAAGCTTACTGAAATTACCATCTGTGACCCAGCAGTTGGGTCGGGGGCGTTTCCGGTGGGGATGATGACGGAGATTGTCCGGGCCCGTTCTTCGCTCACTCCTTATTTCAACGATGTTCACGAACGAACACCTTATCAGTTTAAGCGTCACGCAATTCAAAATTCCCTTTACGGCGTAGACATCGACGCTGGCGCAGTTGAGATTGCCAAGTTGCGACTTTGGCTTTCACTTGTAGTTGATGAAGAGGAAGTAAAGCAGATTAAGCCGCTACCTAACTTGGATTACAAGATAGTCGCTGGAAATTCGCTATTGGGATTTCCTTTCAAGTCGCGACGAATTTACGACATCGAAAGGCTAAAGGACGAGTTTTTCAATGAGGTTGATCTTTCGGTCAAGGCGCAACTAAAGAGAAAGATTGAAGCGAAGCTCGACGAGACTATCTTGGCTGCGAAACAGAGTTTAGGTTATGAAGTGACCTTCGATTTTGAAACTTGGTTTTCGGAGGTGTTTCGGAAACGTGGAGGGTTTGACGTAGTTATCGCTAACCCTCCATACGTCGATTCGGAGACAATGGTGCGCAACGATGCGCGTGGGCGGGAACTAATTGCGAACTTGTTTGAGACAACCCGTGGCAACTGGGATTTGTATATTCCATTCTGGGAGCTAGGGTTGAAGAGAGTTAACACGGTAGGAACGGCTACGTTTATTACACCGAACAAATGGCTGTCTATACGGTACGGTAAGGCGCTACGGGAATACTCGAAGCGCCATGTTTATCACATCGTCGACTACTCCAAATTCAGGGCGTTTGAAACCGTCGGCGTATTCCCAGTGGTGATATTGATGTCGAAGAATCGGCCGTCTAGCCTGACGGTTCGAAGATTCATGGATAACCAACAGTTGGTCTTCGAGCAAACGATGCCGGCAAATTCTTTGGAGCAGTTCACAAATTGGGGAGTCTTTCTAAGCCCACATCTGTCACTTATTCTTAAGATTATAGATGGCCATCCGAAACTAATGAGTTGCTGTGACCCAGAGGAACCGTTCACAGTTTCAGAGGCGTACGAAATTGCAAAGGTTCTTGAGGAATGGACGAATTCCAAAAAAGATTTCCTGAGATTTGTAAATACCGGTACTATCGATCCCTATGCAAGTTTATGGGGGCAAAAGCAGACTACCTACCTTAAGTCGAAATATTCAAGACCAATCGTGAATGCCGAAAGGTTGCGTCGCAAATTCCCAAGACGATACTCTCAATCAGTAAGTCCAAAGATAATCATTTCCGGTATTCGCCATTTTGAGTCCTTTCTGGACAAGCAAGGTGAATATGTTGCTGGGAAATCCACGGTAATTCTTAGAAGCTTTAGAACAGGTTATTGTCCAGATTGTTTGGTAGGGATTTTGAATTCAAAACTTGTGAGATTCTTTCTCAAAGAGTGCTATGGGAGTTTGGCTATGGATGGTGGAATTAATTTCTCCCCTCACAATATTTCAGAAATACCCATCGCCAATTGGGAGAACAGCCTAGAGAAGCAAGTTGTTAGTTACGTAGATCGCATCTCGGCAGAAAAGCAGCGTGATCTCGAGGCCGATACGACAGAGTGGGAGCAAAAAATTGACCAGGTAGTCTTTGACCTGTATGGCCTTACTCCCGCCGAAATAAGGTTGGTGGAGGAAAGCATCGAGAACTAACGGAGTGTTGAAAAACTCTGATGGCTACCGGAGCGGCGGGAGTCCAGAGAATCAGCCTTAGGATGAATCAAGCAGTTACTGGAATTCCGTCGTCGGAAGAATGACGGATTTTCCGGGTGCGGAGAGTTCTTCAACAACCTGGTAACTGTTTGATAGGCCTGTCGTGCGAATCTAATCATATTGGTCCGGCGAATTACAAACGTGGCGTAAACGATCGCATAGTGATGGTTAGGTGCGACCATGCCGTTGCCGGATCTTGATCATAGGGGCCTGTTGCCGCCTGGGGTGCATGAGGGCTCGCTAATTGAGATTGGACAGCGTTTCTGCACAAACCCGCACCGGCAAGCGCTTTGGGCTACAGTGGAGCAATTCCTAAGATTGTCTCTACTGCCGCTCTTGAACGGCCGTGAACTCATACTCGCCGGCAGCTTCTTTTCGGACAAGGACTTGCCAGAAGATATTGAAGCAACAGTGATCATAGACGCGATCGACGTTTCTGACCTGCCACTAATCCGCCTGGGACTGTCGCGCGACACGATACATAGGGATTACAAGTTGGACCTTTACCTTACGTTGCGGGTGCCAGGGCACAATGATTTTTCAGTTTTCTTTCAGTACGTGGGCCCTAAGACGGCGGCAGCCAAGAATCTGCTTCCGGAGGATCTGCGTGGCGTTATTAAGGTGACATGATGGGAGCTTGGGTCGATCAAGTCCATCGACGTGCTGCGCTCGTGCACGATCAGATCGCTGCCGCCCTTAAGGTTGCGCGCTCCGTTGACGTCGATGTCAATCAACTGATCGCGCCATATCAGACGCTTCTCGAAAAGCTATATCTTGAGGAGCTTCCATATGCTCGGCTACTCGAGGAGTCGGACTTAGTGATCAATGCCGAAGGCCCGGCAACGCTAACGCACGAACCACGTGTTTCAGCGCTTACCCACTTGCTTGATCTGCTAAGGGACGAATCCCGTAAGCTCGCAAGGGCCGTCGGTGGAATCACGGAAGATAGCCGAGTCGACAATATGGATCTTCTCCTTTCGGGGCTTGCTCGAGGAAGCTTGATCATTGGATTGAAACTTGCGCCTCCGGTACGTGATGAGCGCCAAGTTTCATTCCTCACGGAAGACGAACCTGTCTTTCAGGCTGTTAGGATAGCTATTCGTGCGCTCTCAAGAATTCCGCATATGCTCACGCAGCAAGGAGTGAGCGATGACATCGTAGGGATTTTGCCTGATCCAGCGGTACGTGACGCCGCTCTGATCACGGCCCAACGCATTTCCCCAAGCGGGCGAAGCGGAATTGATCGAGTAGAACTCACCTCACCAGGCAGTCAGGCCGGCGTCCTGACTGTGGATGAGCGAAATATTTTGCGTCAAGCGATTGCCAAGCCATCACTACGTCAACCGGCAAGAGGGACGTTCCAAGGGACGATACGAGAGCTGGATCTAGATGCAAAGAGGGTCGAGATTCGAAATGTTCCTACCATAGGGACGATCCGATGCATAATCGAACAGCTCGACGTAGCGAACGCTCGCAGATGGATTAACAAGACAGTAAAGGTGAGCGGTCAGTACGAACGCGATAGCGGCGGACGACCACGGCTATTGCGGGCTGAAAGAATAACCGTTGTGAGGAGCCCTCGACAGCTGCGGCTGCCGGCGCTTAGAGGACGGGGTGGTGGGCACTGATTTGCAGTTACTTGACCGGTTAGCGACTTAGGAAGAATTCCCTCGAACGATTGGCGGCCTCAATAGCTGTCTCTTCTCGCGAAAACGTGCCGCCACCAATTGCAATATCCTTTGTTTGGACATCTTTGCAGTTACATTTAGATTATTGATGTCAGCCAATCTACGCAGTTTCTCGATGTCGACGCCTTCAAGTTCTTCCTGAACCTCCTGTTCTTTACCATCCATCCAGCGTTGGAAGAGATCTGAAAAGTACCGTCGACCTGCTGAGACTTCTTCTTCTGTAGGCGGTGGTAACTTTTCCTTTCGTTTTCTGGCTGGCGGCCGGGGAGGCCCTTTTTCCCGAAGCTCAACAAGCTCCTTAGAAATCTTATCGAGGCGCTCCTCGATCGTTTTCAGCCGCTTCAACAGGTCTTGTTCCATGCGTCCTACTCATTAAGAAATTTGAAGATCTCGTTGCTCAGGGATTGGAACTGCGATCTCGATTCTGAGGGCATGCCTTCCTGTATCGCGCGTTTCATTCCAACGCGATCAAGAATCGCCGTATCGAACAGCCGAGCATTCAATTTGTACTTACTTCCGACTTTGTCCAAGACATCAGAAGCATCATCGAGGTATCGCTGAGTTTCGTTGCTGTATCGCTTCATGGAACTGCCACCAGGCTTCTTTGCCTTGTTCATGAATACGCCAATCTTTGGAAGGGGATGAGGCTCTATTCGAAGGCGCAGGCTGCTGAGTAGCAGATCAAGCCCTTTGGCAGCAAAAAAGTCAGGGTTTATTGGAATTAGGACGAGATCGCAGCACGACAATACCGAATAACTCAGAATGCTAAACGAAGGAGGGCAGTCGAATAGGACACAATCGTACTTCTCCAGTCCTGGGGAATTCTCAATTTTTTCCAGTAATCGCTGCACGAAATGCTTAATTTTCTCGCGGTCAAAAACATCCAGTTCAGTCCAGTATAAGTCCTGGACTGAGGGTACGAAATGATATCGCTCCGAGATTCGATAGATAAAATTGAAATCGATCTTGAAGTTAAATGCTCCGGGCTTGTTGAAATCTTCAAGCGCTTCGAAGATCGTTGATTTCTTTGCAATAGATTTTTCATACCAGTCTGAGAAGTCCTTGAACGGACTGCCATCCTCATTCAATGCGATTGCCTGAGTAAGCGACATCTGTGCGTCCATATCAAATAACAGGACGCGATTGTGTCGGGGGAGTGCGGCAATGTTGCCTATTGCCCACGTTGCGGTGGTTTTTCCAACGCCGCCCTTAAAGTTAATCGTGGCAATTGCTTTCACGTTCTTCTCCCAGCCGAGTCAATGCCGCTCTGCAATTTCGAGCTCAAATTACCAGTTCCGGATTTAACGATACGCGGCAGAGCAACGAAAGTCACCGACCCTTCCTGGCATCCAGTTTGAATCTCCGCTGAAAACGGCAGGTCCTCCATGTTCCCACTTCCTCGATTTCTGGCGCAAGCACTCCCCTCATGGGCATACAAGGAGGATCCCGCCAAATCCTCCGGGGAGGTCAGCGCTATTCCGCAACCAAACTCAAGGGGTCGGCCGACTAAGGCGGATAGGTTGTCTAGTTGCGAAAGGGTTTCTTGGTGGTCTCAATCAACAATGGAATTGGCGTGTGATTTGGGATTAGCACATTTAATCCCCGCGCGGGTAGATAGGACCTAGAAAACGGGTAGGAAAGGTTACCAAAGGGCTACCAAAGGGTCACGAATGGGCCACCAAAGGGCCACGAAAGGGGCATAAAAAGGCCATGAAAGGGGTATGAAAAAGGTAAGAGAGTGGCCCTGCTGCCCGTACCTACTGCAGCCGTCATCCACTCCGATCACCGCGCGACTTCATCGCGGTTGCTGTATTGCGCTGGCTGCGCGACCAAAGCCTCGGGAGTGCTCCATGTCCGCATACGGCCAGAAGCGGATAGTTATACGGGGACTGGCAACGATCTCGCATTGATCCTGCAGGCCCTGGTAATGCATCATTCGATTGGGAGGGTCAACATAGGCGGTTTTGACATCGTCATTCTTGGCGAGTCCTTCCCATAAATCTTGGGGGCACTATGGCTACGCCGCAGCTTCAGTACATCTCCGTCATCGTTCCAAACAATCCGTTCGCCCCAGGTGATCTACAGGCTGTAGAACACTGCCTGACCGCCATCGATGTTACGAAGCTGATGGCTTGGTGGCCTGGTGTTCCGCACGCCCCTCACCGCGATGCAAACAAGGTGAAGGCGATTCAACGAGCGTTGGATTGGAAGCGGGTCGTCCAAATTGCTGCTTATCTCCTGCAGAGTGAAGTCCGGGACGGGGCTGCAATCGTCGATCGAGTCTTTAAGGAAATCTACGAACCTAAGAAATCAGATCCGGCGCGCGAATGGCCTCCCCGTATTCCAAGTATCGTGGGTTTTCAACGAAGCGCTTATCCCACTTTTGCCAATGTGCTTCTGCACGTTAACGGCGCTCAGATCAAGACAACGGAGCCGCGTAGACGTAATGAGCCATCTGTAGCACAGCTCATCTTTGATGAGGAAGACCCAAGACTAAATTTCTCCGTCATCGACGGCCAGCATCGGATTAATGGAGCGTACCTTGCTGTCATGATCAAGTCGGAGAAACAACAGGATGTGACCTGGGATGTGCCGGCTGAGGTCTTTCTAAATCTCGACGAACCTGGTCAACCTCCAAGGAGACAAGCACAGATCTTCATTGATGTGAACTTTTATCAGAAGAGAGTTGACCGCTCTTTGGTCGCCGACCTGTTTCCCACCGCCCGTGGCCAAAGGGATGCCCTCGACGACAAAGAGCGAGCACAAGACTTGGGGCGCAAACTAATGCTAGAGATCGGACCCTTGGTTGGGATGATTCAGATCCCCGGCATTAAATACGGCGTCAAGGATGTAGTGACTCTGTCCACACTCAATTCGGCAATCGAGGACGTACTTCCTTACTTGATGAGTGCCGGACTTGAAGGGCTGGAAGAACAAGCCGAGTTTGTAGCTCAATGTCTCGAGTCTTGGTTAGAAGCTACAGGAAGAATGGCGAAACCCGGTGCGAAAGGGGGTTTGAGCGCTGAAAATGTTGTCTATCAGGGACGAGTCTTAATTGCATTTCTTGCGCTCACGCCTGCGATGATTCTCGAGTTACGAAATAAGAAAATTACGCTGATTTCCAGGAAGGCCCAGGCTCATTTGACTGCTTGGCTGAAAGGCGCCGTGAAGAGAGCAGGCCTGTTGCAGCGCGACCTGTTCATCCCGAAACGAGTTTTCAAAGAGAAGGGATTCTTGGGCAGCGGTGGCATCGCCCGATTTCGTGACACTCTTTGGGCCGCAGCTCACGCCAAGAAGTCCATAAGCACTGTTCGGCCCGAGCGATTGGCAACTTTGGCTGCTAATGCGCGTGGGAAAGTCCTTGCTGCCCTTGCTAGATGACTTGGACCATCGCTACGTCGGTGCAAGCTAGGGTAAAGGCGGCATTCGGCGTCCTGAACAGAGCTGGGGCCGAAACGTTTCCCAAACCCATTGCTTTAGCGGCCTATCTAGAATCGCTAATTCCACCTGGTCGCACTGGCACTGTTGCAATAAACGCGAAAGGCGCAAGCCTTTTTGCGAGTGCGGCTGTGGATATCTGGTTACGTGCAATACAGAGTCTGCTGATATCTGCCGCATTGACACGAGCAAGCCCTCTATGGGCATCAGTCGCCGGCTACTACTCAAGCCACTACAGCGTAAGAGGCATTGCTCATTTACTTGGTTACTTCACTCTTCATCGCAAGAAAGTTGTGGCGCAGTTCAACGTCACGGGCGGCAATATGACGTGCGACTTCGCCAAGAAGGGTGGCGGGGAAAGGGAGCATTCGTTCTATTGGAAGATTGTCCACTATGACCCGCATTTCGCTAGTGACCCATTGTTTCCACTGAATGATGACGGCCCAACGAGATCAGACTCCGGACATAGGGGACGCGCGAGTTACGGCGACCATGTCGAGCGCATTCCCGTGTTTCGAACGCTTAGTGAGCGGGAAATAAAGGATCGAATCGAGCGTATTTCAGAGATGTTGGACTTCGATGCCCCCCCAATTCCGTCTTGGGACAACTATCCGGATATTGATTCGGTACAGATCGTTGCCTATCAGAGGATTATTCGATTTAGGCAGTTTCTAGACGAGATTCTTGGCACGACAAGCAGGTTTTGGGACGTCCATCGCCACCCGCCAGCCGTACGCGCATTGCTGGACTTCCAGGTGACAGAACAGTCGGGGCTTGCAGCGGCTTCGTCTAGGTAGTTACGTAGCGCGGCCACGAGCCAGCTGTCGTCGCCTCGGCGGAGGGTAGTTAGTAATGACCACCTCGCCAACGCGATGCCGCGTCCCCTTGCAACTAACGTATCTCGTCACTTCTAGCTTCGAGATTCGAAAACCTCTGTATAACTTTCTGATGCTCGGGAGCTCGGCATTCGTCATCAGAAACCAAGCTCCTCTCTTGTGGAGTTCCTTGACAGCTTTCGCAAGCCGCTCTTGGTTAGCAGCACTAAATCGATCTGCGGTGTAATGCGTGAAAAAAGCGGTCCCGTTGAGCGGCGGATAAGGCGGATCCAGGTAGACGTAATCGCCCTTGCGCACCTTGCGCAACGCGACTTCGAAGTCCCCGGCGAAGAGCCGCGTGCCTTTTAGTGCTTGGGCGATGGCCTTTAGCTGTGCGGCCGTTGGGAATCTTGGATTCGGCTTGTCTCCATACGGGACATTGAAGTGCCCCTTCGTGTTGACTCTGAACACTCCATTAAAACAGGTACGATTCAGGTAAATAAACCGAGCTGCCTGAGCCGAACCTCGCGAAGAACGGTTGTACTGCTCCCTTAATTGATAATAATAGCTTTCGGAATTCTTTCTTGCGTGGGCCCACAGATAGGCCGCGACTCTGGAGTGGTTGTCGCGAATCTGCCTGTAGCACTCGATCAGGTGACGGTTAAGATCGGACAGATTGGCACGAAGCGGTCGTACAGCGAAGTAGAGGCTTGCTGCGCCCGCAAATGGCTCGTGATATCGCACGTCATTAATGTTTTCCAGCAAGTAGGGACGCAGGCGCGCAGTCAGCTGCCGCTTGCCACCAATCCATCGAAGAAAAGATCTGACCGGCTTCATTGCGAAATTGACATCGCGAGCGCGAGACCGAGCGTGTGCCACTTTTTGAGTTCTTGAAGGTATTGGTTGACGTGATCATACAAGCTACGCGGCGCCGACGCATCAAATCCCCCAGATTGTGATCACGACGGCACGATTCCAATTGAATCCCACAATGCTTCGGCCGCAGGATAGAACGCTGGCGCCGGGGTCGGACCACGCCAACTCTTTGATCTCCTCAAGTAACAGCGTTATTTCGGGCCGTCTTGAGCGCTTAGAAGCCCATTTCCTGGCCCAAAAAAAAGCCTCTAAGCATTACCGGGCACAGACCACCGTTTCCGGAAGGCTTACGCGAGAGACCACTAAAGAAGGGCTGCGAACGGTGCCGCGGCCCTGACCGCCTGCTGCCGGCTCTCTACTCGTCCCGGCCGTAGTGCAGCCGCCGATAGGGCACGCTCGGCACCGATTTCGAGATGCGCAGGTCGACCATCATCGGGCCGGGCTTCGCCACGAACTCGTTTGCGGCCGAGGTCAGCTCCTCGATGGTCGTCGCCTTGCGGCCGCGCCCGCCGAACGAAACGGCCACCTTGCCCAGGTCCGGCGTGGTGATCTCCGAGCCGCGGGTCTCCATCTGGTGCGCGTCGAGCTTGTAATACTCGGCGCCCAGCGCCTGGTTGTTCATCACGATCACGAGCAGCGGCATGTTGTAGCGCACCGCCGTCTCGAACTCCGCCAGGTGCATCATCACGCTGGCGTCGCCGTCGAGCAGCATGAGGGGCTTGCCCGTGGCCACGACCGCCCCCATCGCGGCCGGCAGCATCTGCCCGATGCAGCCGAAGAAGTGCCCGCTCTGCGCCAGCGCGCGCCGGCGCATCATCAGCATGCTGCAGAACGCCGAGGTCATGCCGCTGCCTGAGAGCACCCCGATCTCGGGCGGCACGATCTCGTCGAGGGCGAGCACGACCTCGCGCGGGTCAACCGTGCCCGGATCCATCTCGAACTCCGTGCGGTCCGCCTGGTGGTTGACGAGCTTCGCTTTCACGTCGGGCGTGCGGTAGCCCGCCTGCTTCACGCCGCGGCTGGCGAGGAGCTTTTCCAGCTCCTCGACGCCGATCCGGGCGTCGGCCTGCAGGTAGCAGTCGGCGGCCCGGCCCCCGCCCATCATGAGATGCGGCTGCGAATCGATGTGCACGAAGCGGGCTTCGGGGTACATGTAGCCGTTCTCGAGCGTGTGGCGGTTGAGACTCGCTCCCACGCCGATGACGAGGTCGCATTCGTGGGCCAGCTGCATGGCCGGGCGCGAGCCGTAGAGGCCGGAGATGCCCGCGTGATACTCGGACTCGTTGAGGAAGGTCTTCGTGAGCAGGGTCGTCAGGATCAGCGCGCCGATGCGGTCGGCGAGCTTGAGCACCGCCGGGCCGGCCCCCGCCCACTGGGCGCCGCGGCCCACGATGATCACGGGCTTCCTCGCGCCGACCACCATGTCGGCGGCTTGCTCCAGCGCCCTCGCGTCCGGGTGCACGGCCCCGCGCGTGAAGAGCGTCGAGGACGGCTTGTACGCTTCGTCGTCGTCCTCGAATTTCTTCTGCTGGATGTCCATCGGGCAGCTCAGCATGACGGGGCGGTTCTCGGTCTTCGCCAGATAGAACGCCTTGCGCACGGCATCGTCCGCCTGGTCGGGCGCGACGAGGCGTACGAAGCCGGTTTCGCAGGCGGCCGCAAAGCGCGCCTGGTCCAGGAACTGGGCGTACTCGTCGTCCGTGCTGGGCGCCTCGCCGCAAAAAGCGACCAGCGGGGAGTGCGCGCGGGCTGCGGTCACCAGCGCGGTGGCGAGCTGCGTGACGCCCGGGCCGCAGGTTGCCGTGGCAACGCCCGGGGTGCGCGTGGTCCGCGCGTAGCCGTCCGCCATCCCGAGCCCCGCGCCCTCGTGGCGCACCTCGTGCACCTTTACCCCGAGCCGGTCGAGCGCGTAGATCCAGTACATGTTGCCGTCGCCCATCATGCCGAAGGTCGCGGTTGTGCCTTCCGCCTTGAACGCATGGGCGAGTCTTTCATAGACCTTCATATTCACTGCTCCTTTACGGGGTAGGTCGGGACGTAGAAGCGAGAGAATACCGGGTACTGCCCGGCCGCTCTACAATGGCCGCCGATGGACGCCGCCAGCCCACAAGCCCTCGCAAAGTCCACCGTTTGGTCCGAGCGACACTAAACTAAAGGAGAGATGCAATGAAACGAATGCTAATAGGCACTAACGCGGCGCTTGCCGTGATCCTGTCGGTGTCATTCCAGGCTGCAGCGCAGCAGGTCTCGCCCAGTGGCGTGAAGACGTTGTCCCCGGCCGGGGCGATCAAGCCGACCGGAACCTGGAACCTGGGCACGCGCGCGGGGGATTTCGTGTTCGTCGCCGGCATGCGCGGCATCGATCCCAAGACCAACGCGCTGGTGCAGGGCGATGAGGCGCGCACGATGCAGGCGTTCCTCAACATGAAGCTGATCGCCGAGTCGGAGGGCGCGACGCTGCGCGACGCGGTGCGGATCGTCGTTTACGTGACCGACATGTACCGGTTCCGGCCGCTCGTGAACAAGGTCCAGGCGGAGCTGTGGGGCAAGGGTCCCTATCCGCCGCGCACGATCATCGAGGTCGACCGCCTCAACCAGGACGACATCGTCGAGGTCGAGGGCACCTTCTACGCGCCGCTCAAGCGGTAGCGGCATGCGAGCGGGCGCGATCGTCCTGCGCCTCCAGTACGCACGAATTCTGCATGTCGAATTGCTTTGCTCACGGAGTTGAGTAAAAATACTCAACGTCATGAGTAAACGGAGAAGACCGTTCCGGCGCGCGCACGGCACCGAGCTCGCCCGGCGGCTCGCCGGGCCGCGCCGGCTCATCCAGGTCGTGGCCGGCGCGCGGCAGGTGGGCAAGACCACGCTCGTGCAGCAGGTCACCGGGGCGCTGAAGCGCCCGGTGCGCTTCGCGAGCGCCGACGAGCCCACGCTGCGGGGCGCCGATTGGATTGCCCAGCAGTGGGACGCGGCACGCCTGGCGGCGGCGGAGGCCGGCAAAGCCGGCGCGGTGCTGGTGCTGGACGAGATCCAGAAAATCCCGCGATGGTCCGAGGCGGTGAAGCGGCTATGGGACGAGGACACGCGCGCGCGGCGCCCGCTGAAGGTCGTCGTGCTGGGCTCGGCGCCGCTGCTCGTCGCGCGGGGCCTCACCGAGAGCCTGGCCGGGCGTTTCGAGCTGCTCCATCTCCCGCATTGGTCCTTCGCCGAGATGCGCGCGGCTTTCGGCTGGTCGCTCGAAGAATTCGTGTTCTACGGCGGCTACCCCGGGGCGGCACCCATGATTGGAGAGCCGCAGCGCTGGGCGCGCTACATCGTGGACAGCCTGATCGAGACCTCGATCTCGCGCGACGTGCTGCTCCTTGCGCGGGTGGACAAGCCGGCCCTGCTGCGGCGGCTGTTCGAGCTGGCCTGCCGCTATTCCGGACAGGTGCTCTCGTATACCAAAATGGTGGGTCAGCTTCAGGATGCCGGCAACACCACTACGCTCGCGCATTACCTGGACCTGCTCGCAGGGGCTGGAATGGTGTGCGGCCTGCAGAAGTTCGCCGCCGACGAGGCGCGCAGCCGTGCTTCGAGCCCCAAGCTTCAGGTGCTGAACACCGCGCTGATTTCCGCGCAGTCCGGGCTCACGCTGGACGAGGCGCGGGCCGATCGCGAGTTCTGGGGTCGACTGGTCGAATCGGCGGCGGGCGCCCATCTGGCGAACGCGGCTGCGGGGGGCGCGTGCTCGGTCTACTATTGGCGCGAACGCAACGCGGAAGTGGATTTCGTCGTGCGGGCGGGGCGCCGCTTGACGGCGATCGAGGTGAAGAGCGGGCGCGCGCCGCAGGCGCAACGCGGCATGGCGGCGTTTGCGGACGCGTTCAAGCCGCAGCGGACGCTGCTCGTGGGCGCAGACGGTGTCGGGCTCGGCGAGTTTCTCGAACGTCCGACCGCGCACTGGGTCGGGCCGTGAGCGTCGAGGTGAAAGGAATCAGGGCGCCGCAGGAAAATTGTGGTGGAGTCGCACAATACCTGAGACGACGTTTGGAACCGGGGAGAAACGATGAAAGTCTATGACGCCGTTGCCAACGCCTTCGTCAGGGAAGGGGCGACGACCGTCTTCGGCCTCCTGGGCGACGGGCAGCTCACGTGGTGGGCGGCGATGGCGAAGCACCGCGGGGTGCGCTTGATCGACGCGCGCGAGGAGGGCGCGGGGCTCGCGATGGCGGAGGGCTTCGCGCGCGCGTCGGGCAAGGTCGGCGTGTGCAGCGTGACGCACGGCCCCGGGCTTGCGCGGCTCGCACTCTCGCTCATCGCCGCCTCGCGCTCGAGGACGCCGATCGTCGTGCACACGGCCACCACGGCCTTCAACGACGAGCGCGAGCTCCAGTACCTGAACCAGGATCGCTTCGTCACCGCCGCCGAGGCGGGCTACATCGAGATCATGAAGCCCGACTACGCGGAAGAGGCCGTGCGCCAGGCGTTCTACCGGGCGCGCCGGGAGTCGCGGCCGATCGTGCTCTCCGTCCCGGTGGAAGTCGCGGGCAAGGAGTGCGAGAGCGACGAGGAGGACTACGTGCTCTCCACCGCGCTCTTCGGGGGCCAGCAGAAGATCCGCCCCGCGCTCGACTGCGTGAAGGAGGCGGCGGCGCTCATCGCCGCGGCGAAGCGGCCGGTGATCGTGCTCGGACGCGGCGCGAAGGATCCGCAGGCGCAGGAGGCTGCGGACAAGCTCGGCAAGCGCATCGGCGCGCTGATCGCAACGAGCCTCTTCGCCAAGGGCACCCTCAACGCATCCGAGTGGTACACCGGGATATCGGGGCAGTTCTCCACCCGCGCGGCGTTGAAGCTCTTCGAGGA